>Ga0302325_10023831_pt1 | contig 12743 bp, 11 predicted proteins | sample Palsa_T0_2_FD_201948 | JGI IMG/M metagenome (GOLD analysis project Ga0302325, IMG submission 201948) | Peat permafrost microbial communities from Stordalen Mire near Abisko, Sweden - Palsa_T0_2 | ecosystem: Environmental > Terrestrial > Soil > Palsa > Peat permafrost | place: Sweden: Abisko... | reverse complement strand
CACGAGCTGCGACACGCTATCGAAAAGAGTGTAGGCGTTCCCATTAATCGTGAGCGCGTTGGACGTGGACAAAAACGCGACGCGGCCCTTCGCCTGGAAACCGAGTGCACCGTTGGAGCCGCCATCGTTGTTTGTCAGAGTGAGCGGTCCGGATCCCGACACAGCTACCGGCTGACTGATCTCGATCGAATGATATGCGTCCAGCGTCAGCCCGTTGTTGCTCGCCCATGTGAGCGACGCGATGACATCGATATCTCCCGCCACGCTGCCGGAAACCAGCTTGACGCTTCCGCTCGCGAGCAGAGTTTGAAGACTTCCGACATTCAAGACGGCATGAAGCGCGGTTGCCGTGCACACACCGGCCGAGCACGAGACGTTTTTGGTCGCGTTCGTCGACACGACCAGTGCGGCGTTTGCGGTTGAGGCTAGACCGAGAGATGCAATCGAAAAAGCCGCGGCAAGATAAATGGCTCGCGGGGCTTCCATACTGCGGAGAAGTCTCATTGGACGAGCTCCTGAATGGTGCCGGATGAGGGGATTGAACCCCCGACCTTCGGTTTACAAAACCGCTGCTCTACCGCTGAGCTAATCCGGCCCGGGCGGGGAAATACCCTTCATGGGCTGCCGGTGCAAGCCGAGTGAAACCCGGGTAGGGCGGGGGTCCATTCTCTCGCGGTTTGTGGTAGATGCTTGGGCGCCAAGCGCGCTGGGGGACTCCATGAGCAAGATTTCGGTCGGAGAAACGATCTCGCAAACCTATGGATTTGCATTCGGACGCTACCTGCCGATCCTGGGTGCAATCTGGTTGCCGACTCTTGTCCTCGGCGCGTTCGCATATTTTATCCTTCTCCCCGACATGGCGAACTTTCCGGCCATCCTGCAACAGGCTGCCCAGCATGCGTCGCAAGATCCGCACACGCCCTTTATGCCTGCCGCATTAAGCCGAATGGCAAGCCACGGTTATCTCCTGGACCTTATCGAACTTGTGGTGTTCTCGGTGATCGCCGTGGGGGTCACGCGGGAAGCGCTCGGCCTGCGGACGGGTCCGTGGTTCGTCTATCTGTCTTTCGGCAAAGCCGAATTGCTGGTCATGGGCGCCTTTTTCCTGGCGTTCGTGATCTTCGTCGTCGCCGCCATCGCTCTGGCCATTGTGAGCGCGATTGTCGGCGTTGTCGGAGCGCTGATATTTGCCGGAAGCGGGGCCCATGGCGCTTCGCCGGCAACCGCGTTGGCGAGTGGAGGAATTGCTGTCCTCCTGGGCGTTTTGATCTTCTTCGCCATGATCTATTTCTTTACCCGGCTGACCTATCTCATCGTGCCGGTCAGCGTTGCCGAAGACCGCTTCGGCATCGGGCGCAGCTGGGGACTCACCAAGGGAAATTTCTGGCGCATCTTTGTCGTTGCGCTGGCCACGATCCTTCCGCTCTTCGTGCTGGAAATGATCTTCGCGGGAATCGCATTCGGCCCGGCGTTCGTATCCTTCGCGATGGAGGTCCAAAGGCATCCGGACACGGCTAACGCCCATCTGGCCGCAATGATGCAGGGAATGTATTCCTACATGATCTATGCCTATGTCATAGGCCTTCTGATCGCGCCCATCGCTTACGGGCTTATGCTCGGTCAGGCCGCCTTCGCGTATCGCGAATTGGTGCCGTCCGTTCCCACCCGCCCTTAGGGCCGGCTACGCGCAGGCTTCGCCGGACTGTGTCGACCGTCCGCCGAAGCCTGCGCGTAGGCGGATAGGGCAATGGCATTTTTAACGCGGTGGACGCGGAGGATGCGCAGCGTTAAAAATGCCCGGAACGTTTCAATTCGACAAAATCACGCTCTAGCTCTTCCCCGCCATCTTCTTGCACTCGGCGTAGAGTTCCTTGATGTCGTAGGCATCGCATTGCGGCAGGAGTTTCTCGGCTTCCGCCTGCTGCCCCATGCCGTGCAATATCTGAATCCGTTTGGGCAGCAGCACCGGCGAATCGTCGAAGCGCGTCACGGCCTGTGCCATGAGCGCCTGCGCGCGGGGGAAGTCGTTGCGCGCGATATAGATGTCGAGCAACCGCGAATAGACTTCCCAGGACGGCTCGGGTCCGTTCGTGGCTTTCACCAATGCCGCTTCGGAAAGTTGGTTCTGTTTCTTGCCGTCGTAATATTCGGCGGCGACATACTCTGTGTAGGCGTGATCGCTTGTCGGCACCGCCACCGAACGTTGCATGGCGGCCTGGGCCGCGACCGGGCTTGTGGAATTCGGATCGGCGACAAAGCCCGCCGCGTCTTCCGCGGCGGCGTAATGGGAGAGCAGAGTCGTGAGCTTCGCCTTGAGCGGGGATTTGCTGTCCGCGCCCCAGGGGAGCGGCATCGGGGCCGTCGCTTTCACGTCGCGATATTCCCGGAACTCGTAGGCGCTCAATAACTCTTCGCGCACCTTCGCAGGATGGTGCGATGTGGCCTGCTCCGACATCGAATCGACGGCGGTGTCGAACACCGCGATGCCAAGATCGGTCCAACCGCTGCTTCCGCCTCCGCCGCCGATGCCGGGCACATGGATGCCGCCCAGCCCGCCCAATGCGCCGAGGCCACCGCCGATGCCGCCAAGAAAACCACCACCGCTGCCGCTGCTCGATCCCGAACTGCTGCTATCGGATTGCTGTGCCGCTTTCGCCTGCGCGACCGCTGCATCCGCTTCCGCTTCCTGGATCGCGAGAATGTCCATCAGCGCAAGCGGTGCTTCGGGATCGTATCCGGCCTTCACCATCAGATCGAAGCCGAGCGCATCGGCTGCATCTTCCTGCGAGCGCTCCATCTGGGGCGCCAGCACATTCGCGCTCAGTTTGGAGATGTGCTGCGCCACGTCGAGGCCGCGCGCCACATTGCCGGAGTTGAATGCGCCCATGGCGAACGGCGCCGCCTGCGCCACGCTGTCGACGGCGGCCCCATTCAGCACCATGTAATATTGCGATTGTTTGAACCAATCGGAGTCATGGTGGCGATAGATGTAATGCGACACTTCATGGCCCAGCACGAAGGCGAGTTCGTCTTCGTTTTCGAGCCGCTCGAGCAGACCGATGGTGACGATAATGGTGCCGTCGGGCGTGCACAGCGCGGCGAATTCGGGTGCTGCTAGAATATGCACATCGGGATTGAACGAGGCCGGCATTTTGAGTCCGGCAAGATCGCGCAAAAGCACGCCGCGCACGTAATCATGCAACTCGGCCGATGGCACGAAGCCTTGCGCGCGAGCCCGCATGATGCCCAGCGCACGGGGCCGGCCCGGCTGCAGATCGCTGTAATCTGTCGAGGGCTCGAGCTTGTCGATCGCCTTGCCGCGGCCCGGATAGCCGTCTGCCATTGCGGCCGGAGAGGCCGTGGCCAGTGCCAACGCAATCGCGGACGCGAACAGGAGTAGTGATTTCGCGCGCATCAATGACCTCCCGTTTGCGGACAGCCTTCGCCGAGACCGCGGGTTGCGCCGACCTTCTGTTGATTGGAGCCCATCGCCAGATTGCGGCACACGACCGGAAGTTTTCCGGCGAAATGATATTTCACCATATGCGGCGGCACCCAGTATTTCGTGCCACCCAGGCTGACCTGCAGCATCATGTTCGGAGATCGGCCCACAATCGGTGTGCAGCCGGGAAACTTGTCGCCATCCATCGTCTGCACGCGCTTGCCCATGGGACCGTCATAGAGGTCGACCTGCGGGGTGCGGGCGGCAATCGCGACGTCTCCCGTCACCGCACTGCAAGTGTCGTCGGAGGCTGCCGCGGATCCGGCCAGGATGAGCCCGAGCAACCCCGCGATGGGAACCAGAAATCTCATGAATCAAGCTCCTCGTCTCGTTGCGGCATGCCCCGTGCCACATGATGCAGATATCCCCAGATCGCATCCGGCAATCCCACCAGCAGCATAGCTGCCAGCGCGACCGACACGAACACGACCTCGACCCAATTTGCGACCGAAAGTCCGACGGCGCGCGCCAGCAACAATCCAGCAGCGAGCGCAAGCCCGAAGGCGAGCCAGTGCCAGATGAATCCCAGCACTTTTTCGAAGAAGAATTCGAGCGCAGTGCTGGGTTCGCCGGGGGCGGCCGCGCGCGCACGGCGCCGCTGCAATCGCATCAGGTGCAGCCATGTCAGGATCAGGATCACCGGCACGATGGCGATCATCTGCACGGTGTTGCTGTCGAGAACAAAGTCGCCGATCGTGACGACATTCTGCTGCGGGCGGCCGTGGAACGTAATCAAATTGTCGAGCGCCATGGCATGCGTAAAGATGCCCGCGATCATGCCGTTGACGGGCGTAAACGCCTTGTCCTGTACGCCCTCGAGCGAAGCGCCGTAGAAGACGATGCGGTCATGCGCGAGGTTTGCGATATCCGGATCGTCGCGTCCCTCGATCAGAGATTCGGCGGGGATAACGCCCTCATACGGGCATTGCGAGCGCACTGCGGAAGGATCGAAGAAGGCGAGATATGTGCGTTTGGCCCAGCCGATATCCTGGTTGAGGCTGCAGGAATGGACGACACCGCTTTCGTCCGTGACGCGCATCCATTTGGCGTTGAACGGATTGGGATGCGTGCCCCACACGATCTCCATCAACCCGTTGAGCGGTGCAAGCGGCTGGTTGGGGTAGAGGTCTTTGTACACCTGCAGCGCGAGAGACAGGCAGTTCGCATTCGCTGCGCGTTGCGTGCCGTAGCACTGACCGGCGATCGGATATTGCCGCACGACGCCCTGATTGATGAGGAATGAGGGATCGACGAGCGTCACGCCGGTTGCGAGGATTTCCTTGCGCACGGGAAGTTGTCCGGGCTGCGTGTCCGTCGCGGCCACGAAATAGAGCGGTATGCCGTCTTTTTTATAGCGACCGATTTCGTCGGTGAGTTCGGGCAGGGTCGGGTCGTTGCGCGGGTCGACGAACAAGACGTCGACGATCACAGCGCGCGGATGATAGGCGAGCAGCGCATCGAGCGCGCGCGCCTGCGCGCCATAGCTCCACGGCCAGGGCATTTGCAGATCGGCGAGCGTGGAATCCTCCACGAGTGCGACGGAAATCCGGTCGCGGCCTGTCTCGGGATAAAAATATGGCCCCGTGATCAACAGATTGGAGATGTCCTGCGTGTAGCGCTGGGTGAGATCGCTGAAGCCGAACGGATTGAGGATGATCTGGATAGCCGCGAAGCCGAACAGAAAGGCGGACACGAACCAGAACGGCACGCGCAGGCGCAGCTCGCCCATATGCGTCCTATCGGGTCGCCGGGCGCGATGCAGCACGCCGCCGATCCCGCGGTGGTTCACATTCGGCTGCGGCTTATCCATAGGCCCCCATGCAATGTTTCAATGGGGCGCGTGCAACAGCATTTGAATAAAAATGCGCAACGCCGTTCCCTCCCGAGAGCGCGCGATTCTACCGGAATTTTCGCCGACCGGCAAAAGCACGCGTGGCGTCGCGGAGCGCGGGCTTCCAGCCCGCATTTTGGTAGGTTCGTAAGACACTACCGATTTGAGCGATCTGATGAAATAGCATCGCACGCAGCGACCGGACTAAACTGTGCTATGGTTGCCGCTTCAGCAATTGAGGGGGTAACAATGAATCCGCAGAGAGCCCTGTTCCTGTCCGCGATAGTGTCGGCGGTACTTTGCGGTCACGCACTTGCTGGTTATGTCGAGTTCGACGCACCAGATGGGACACGGTATCGGTTCTATGACGCCGCCCCGACGATCATCGTTCATCAGGGCACGAAGCCAACTCCGATAGCGGCTGGCCAGACGCATCTTGATCCGCCAAGGACAATCAAGTGCAATAGTAAGCGTGGGTGCCTGATCACTGCAAAAGTGTGGGTTAGCTTTGACACTCATCAGGGTATCGCCAGCGTCTCCGCTTATATCGACAACGTCGCGATGGAGCCGAATGTCGTCTATTATCAGGGCCAAGCGATACTCACCGCACAACAGAGCACCTTTGTCCCTACGGGTATTCATACCGTTGCGACAATAGTTCAGCAGGTGGATGCGGGAGGCGAGATAGTGGGTTGGAACGCCGAATACGCTCTGTACGAGACGCCAGATTAGGACACCATCCGCATCTTTAACAGCTATTGCGGGCAAGATGTCCGCGCTCCGCAGCAGGATTATTCTCCGCGTTCTCCGCAGCTCCGCGTGAATAATTTTCCAACGAGCTTCTGGACCGAGACATCAAAGTCGACGCTCTCTCCGCGAATCGTCTCAGTTTCCCGATTCATCCAGCACGTTCATCTTTGTGCCGTCGTTCATCACGATGTCGCCGCCTTTTTGGCGGGGCTTGCAGGGGCCGAGCCGGGTCTGCACCAGCACCATATGGTGCGCGCCGTTCATGGCCGGCGCGGGTGCGCCAATGGTTTTGGCGTCGATCGTCGTCGTGATCTTACTGCCGAAGTCTCCCGCAAGCGTGGCATGGCTCGTCGTCTTCCAACCCGCCTGGAATGTGCAGGCCCCGCTCATGGTCCACGAACCGTCCGGATTGTGAGAAATCTGCCGGGATTGGCAGTTCTTTGAAAGCCGTTGTCCGAGCGCCGTCATTTTGGTTTCCGACGCCGCGTCATAACATATCTCGCTGGAAGCCTTGGGATTGGCCACTCCATCCTGTGTCATCGTCTGTTGCCAGAGACCCGGGCGATGCTGCGGAAGCGAAGGTGCCGCGGCCAGAACGCTTTCCGCTGCAAGGAGAATAACGGCTGTGGCGACGAGGGTCTTCGAATGGTTCATGGTGCCAACTCCCGAACTGTCCTTGCGACGTCGTAGCTTCGATTCTGTTCGCGTTCAATCGCAGCGCGCATATGACTTACGCGACCTTGTCCGCGAGCGCCCCGGTTGGCGCGATCGAGATGTGATCGGGCGCCATCGCGCCTCCCGACAGTATCATGGTCATCGCCTGATCCATGGTCATGTCGGTTGCCGTCAATCGCGAAGTCGGCGCGATCTGGAGATAGCCCGAAGTGGGGTTGGGAGCGGTCGGCACGAACACGGCGGCAAGCTCTTCGCCCGTGCTTGCGTCGCGAAACGTTTTCATTACCAGTCCCACGGCGCGCAGGCCCGGATGCGGAAACTCTATCAGAACCACGCGCGACACACCCTCCGGCTTCTGCTGGAGGACGCCCACGAGCTTCTTGGTGGCGGAATAGATCGCCTGGACGAGCGGAATGCGCGCAATGATGCGTTCGAAGATCGCAATCAGCCTGATACCGATAACGCGGGAAGCCACCGCGCCGATCGCATAGAGAACCAGGAGCGCCACCGCCACGGCGATGATCCCGTGAACCCGGTAATCGGCGAGCACGGGTCGGAGCACCGGCAATCGGTCGTCGATGAAATCGGCCAGCGCCGCAGCCATGGGGTGGCCGGCCTGGAACAGGACGCCCAAAAGGAAGTCGAAAACCAGCCAGACCGCGATCAAAGGTGTAATGGTGAGCAGCCCGGCGATCAGGTAGGTCTGCAGATTGAAGCCGAACGGACTCTTCCGCGGCGGATCCTGCGGCATGGACGCCCCTCTCGCATCGCGCCGCCAGATTGGACGGATTCGCTCGCTCGGTTAATCTCCCGGCTCTTAACGGCCCATGCAAGCGGCAGGATATGACAAGAATACTGATCACCAGCGCGTTGCCCTATATCAACGGGGTCAAGCATCTCGGTACCCTTGTGGGCTCCTTGCTCTCGGCCGATGTGTTTGCCCGGTATTCCCGCGCGCGGGGCTTCGAGACGCTTGCGATCTGCGCCACGGACGAGCATGGCTCGACGACCGAGCTGGCCGCCGCCGAGGCCGGTCTTGGCGTGCGGGAGTTCTGCGACCAGCAATACAGGTTGCAAAAGGCGGCGGGCGAGGGCTTTGGGCTCTCCTGGGACCATTTTGGCCGCTCGTCCAACCCGCAGAACCGCGAGCTGACCCAGCATTTCGCACGCCAGCTGTGGAAGAACGGCAATCTGGAGGTCCGCTCCACGAAGCAGGTCTATTCCAACGCCGACAAGCGGTTCCTGTCGGACCGTTACGTGATCGGGACGTGTCCCTATTGCGGGTACGAGCGGGCGCGCGGCGACCAATGCGAAAACTGTACGAGAGTGCTCGATCCGGCCGATCTGATCAGTCCGCGCTCCGCGATCTCGGGCTCGACCGACATCGAAATCCGCGACTCGACGCATCTGTTCCTCAAGCAATCCGAGTTCGTGCCGCAACTGCGCGAATGGATTGCTGGCCACTTAAGCGATTGGCCGATCCTGGTCACGTCCATCGCCAACAAATGGCTGGACGAGGGGCTGCAGGATCGCGGCATCACGCGGGATGTCGAATGGGGTGTGCCGGTGCCGGACGACATCGGCGACGGCCAGCTCAAAGGCAAGGTGTTCTATGTCTGGTTCGATGCACCGATCGAATATATCGCCGCGACGAAGGAATGGGCCGACGCGAATGCGAAGGGCGATGCATGGCGCGACTGGTGGCACGGCGATGCCGCGAAGGACGTCACCTATTACGAATTCATGGGCAAGGATAACGTACCGTTTCACACGGTCGGTTTTCCCGTGACGATCCTGGGTTCGGGCGAGCCGTGGAAGCTTGTCGACCGGCTGAAGGGCTTCAACTGGTTGAACTATGATGGCGGCAAATTCTCCACTTCGGAGAAACGCGGCGTGTTCATGGATTCGGCGCTGGAGATTCTGCCGGCAGACTACTGGCGCTATTATTTGATGGCGAATGCGCCGGAGAGTTCCGATTCGAATTTCACGTGGGAGCATTTCCAGGGCGTCATCAACAAGGACCTGGCGGATGTGCTGGGCAATTTCGTCAACCGCGTGACAAAGTTCTGCGCCGCGCGCATGGGCGGCAAGGTGCCGGGCGAGGGAACCTATGGCCCGGAAGAGCAGGCGCTGTGCGAGGAGCTCGACGCCCGCGTTGGTGCGTATACCGATTATTTCGCGGCGCTGGAGTTTCGCAAAGCCCTGGGCGAATTGCGCGCGATCTGGGTGGCGGGCAATGAGTATCTGACGCGTGCGGCCCCCTGGACGGCCATCAAGACGGATCCCGCGCGCGCGGCCGTGGGCGTGCGCATGGGGCTCAATCTCGTGCATCTGTTCGGGCATCTCGCCTGGCCGATCATGCCGACCGTTGCGCGCAGGATTCACGAAGCGATCCAGCCTGCACCAGAGATAATCCCATGGCCGGCTGGAAAGATGGGCGCGTTTCTCGACGACCTCGAGGCAGGTCAAGCCATCGGCACGCCCGATGTATTGTTCGCCAAGATCACCGACGAGCAGATGGAAGAGTGGAAGCTGCGTTTCGGTGGGCAGGCTGGCGCATGACCGCGACTGTACGCAGGCTCACGCCGGATGATGCGGAAGACGCCCGCGCTGTTCGGCTGGAAGGTCTCAAGCTGCATCCCGAAGCGTTTTCCCGCGACTACGAGCAGGACGAGAAGCACGGCCTCGACGAATGGCGCGGCCGTCTGGCTTCGCGCGCATGGTTTGGCGGGTTCGTCGATGGTCAGCTCCTGGGTGTTTGCGCGTTCGCGCCCGGAGATTCCAGCAAGACCGCGCATACCGGTTTTATCGGTGGCATGTATGTGCGCGAAGCCGCGCGCGGCACAGGCCTGTCGGCTGCGATGTTCGATGCGGTGATCGATCACGCAACGGGGCTGGTCGAGCAGCTCCAATTGACGGTGAATGCCGACAATGCCCGCGCCATCAAATTCTACGAGCGTCACGGCTTCCGCACCGTCGGCCGCATCCCGCGCGCATTGCTGGTGGATGGGCGCTATTACGACGAACTGAGCATGGTGCGCGGCGTGTCCAGCAGCGATTAGGAAATCCCACCCGCCTCGGGGCGGGGGTGCTGCAGCAACAATAGCCCGCCCCCGAAATTCTCTTTTCGCTGGCGCTCAAAGACAATTTCGACCTGCCCCAGGGCGGATGGAAAAGATGGGTTGACCCCGAACGCCTGGCTGAATGCTACCGCAGGAACGCACAATCGTTCTATACCGGCCGGCGGCGGCCGCACATCTTAAGCGGCATGTCTTTGTGAGCCATCACCGGGTCCGACTCGGCAAAGGGCTGGCAGCCCTGGGGCGCACTTGTGCCTCATGCGGCGGGAGGATTCCATGAATAAATCGGTTGTTGCGCTTTTTGCCATCGCTCTTGCGCTTTCGGCGGCCGGCTCGGGTGCTACCGCGGAGTCGCATCTTCTCATGTCGCAGCAGATCGCGCCCGATTTCCGGCTCGAGGAAATCGCCCCGAACATCTATGCCTTTGTCTCGAACAACACGACGGATTCCTGCGAAGACGGGAATACGACCGTCATCATCACGGACGAAGGGGTTGTCGTCGTCGATGCGCCTTCCACCTATCTGTCGGAGCAGCACCTGGCCGAAATTCGCAAACTCACGGACAAGCCGGTTGTCTATCTGATCGACACGCACTTTCATCCGGATCACGTCTTCGGCAACCACGTTTACAAGGACGCCTTTCCGGGCCTGCACATCATTGCGCAGGATTACACCAAGGCGGAGTCCGACCGCCGCAGTCCCTATATGCTCGCGCACTTCCAGGGTTCCGGCGGCAAGCAGGTTCTGGAAATGCTGCGCAAGCAGGCGGAGACGGGGAACGATCTCGCCACGGGCAAACCGCTTCAAGGCTATGACGCCATCCACGCAAAAATCGACTATGCCGAGTGCATGCCGCATTTTGCGGCCGCGGAGCGCACCCGGCTCGTCAGCCCCGACCTGACATATTCCGAAAGCCTGACGCTGACGCTGGGCGGCACCGTCATCAAGCTCATGCATTTCGAAGGTCACACGCTGGGCGACACGGTCGTCTATCTTCCGCGAGCCAACATCCTGGTCACGGGCGATCTCGTGATCGCACCCGTGCCCTATGGCGGCGACGACATCACGGAAAAATGGATCGGGAGTCTCGAGACGCTCATGGCCATGCACGCATCCGTCATCGTGCCCGGTCACGGCGAAGTCGAATTCGACAACTCCTACATGCAGCTCGAGCACGATCTCCTCAGTTCGCTCATGGCGCAGGCCGATGTCGCGGCAATCCGGGACGACATATCCGACCAGTTCAAGAAAACGCTCGATCTCGCCGCGTTTAAAGCGAAAATTGTGGGAAACGATCCGGCCAGGGACTGGACCTGGAGAAATTTTTTCATCGGACCAGCTGCCGACAGGGCGTTCGACATTGCGCGCGGTGCAGTCGGCGGCTGACACGGCGAGTTCGAACAACGACTCCGGCATAGTAGGCCAGAGCACGCCGCAATTGCAGGCGGGATTACCGGGCGGCTTCAGCAGCGCAATCCGGGGCGCGAAAACGAGCATCGATGGCGGGCTGCCCCTGCCGCCGCCGCAGTGAGGGGAGGCGTTTCTTGCACCGGTGGAGTTGACAGGGGAACCGGGCGGGTCGTAAGGTTCGAAGGAACTAATCATGAACATAAATGATGGATATCAGTGCCGACGGCGCTTTCGCTTCTCTTCCCAGTAAACGGGGGAATAAAGATAAACCCCGTGGAAATTCCCTGTTATTCCCTGCTGTGAGGGAAATCATCGAATGCGGATCGAACGAATTGCGGCGATCGTGGCGTTCATTTTTTCTCGCGAAGAACAGGCGGAAATCAGGCGAAATAACAGGCGGATTGTCCGATATTATGGCGCAAACGCCCCAAGAAAGAATCCCCCTCAGCGCCTAAATTCGATGCATGAGCGAATCCATTCCCCACGTCGTTTCCGCGATCAAGGCCAAGCGGTCTGAGATCGCCTCCCAAGTCCAAGACACCGAACGGAAGCTCGCCAAGCTCCGGGCCGCACTGGCGAACCTGGATGCAGCGGCGGTGCTTCTGCTCCCCGGCCACCCCGAGGGCATACCCCGCCGCCAGCGTTACCAGCCGTCCAAATACTTCGGCCGGAACGAGTTACCCCGGCTCATTCTTGAAGGGCTGCGGAAGGCTCCCGGACCACTCCTAACCGACGAAATCGCCCGCTATGTCATGCACGCCAATGCCATCACGCCGTCCGCCAAGGAGTCCGTGATTAAGCCGGTCATTACGGCGCTGCGGATTATTGTGAGGCGAGGGACTGTGACCAAGACCGGCGTCGCACGCGGTGCGCGCTGGTCAGTTGCTGCAACTTAGACAGGCGTCCGAATTACTCCGGTCCCGCTGCATTTTCCGCACGGCTTCGGTGCGGATTTCGGTTGCAAGTTACCCGATGATTTCATCGTCATTGTAGGATCGATGCATTGGCCGCCACAGGCGTCGCAGATTGCTTCGCTCCATCGCGGGGATTGAGTGTTCGTGGTCATAATGACCTCCGCTAAGATCGCAGCCGGAATTAGCTGCAAGGTCTATATGGAGTTAGCGCAACATTATTTCAAGAGAGCCGCGCCAGTATAGCGCCATGCCGCAAGCCGAGTTATATTGAAGGGCGATCCGCGCGGGCTGCAACCCGCGCTTCTGGATCGGTGACAAATCACGTGGCGCGCGTCTGTCCCACACAGGGATACACGAAATGGGTAGCGCTGTCACCTTACATTGCACGGGGAATTCTGGTGGCGCACGTCGTAGCCGTAACCGTCAACGACTTCGAACTAATCACGTCCGGCACCGATGCTTTCGCCCGCAGACTCCTTGAATATCCAAATCGACGATCTTCGTCTCAGCATCGTATTTGTCAGCACATCGGGCGAGCCGAATGTGAAATCCCTTGCCTTGAACGACAGGCATTTGCAGCT
>Ga0302325_10023830_pt1 | contig 12743 bp, 10 predicted proteins | sample Palsa_T0_2_FD_201948 | JGI IMG/M metagenome (GOLD analysis project Ga0302325, IMG submission 201948) | Peat permafrost microbial communities from Stordalen Mire near Abisko, Sweden - Palsa_T0_2 | ecosystem: Environmental > Terrestrial > Soil > Palsa > Peat permafrost | place: Sweden: Abisko... | reverse complement strand
CTCTTCCACCACAAAACCGTGCACACCAAGGGCTGGGCCATGTCGGGCGACGCCACTACAGAGCTCACCTTCTGCGGACCGAGCGGCCGGGTCATGACCTCGCGTCCCTCGCCGTTGTGGACCAGGGTGACGGCTCGACCCCGGTCGGGTCCGTCGGGCTAAGGGCTTTGATCGAGCGAAGTACCCGGCGAGATCCCACCTCTCGGGTGGCTCGACGCCCGTCCTCGCCAAGCAACGGTCAGGCTTCGAGCTCGTCGACCAGGCCCCAGGTCCGCGCCGTCGCGCCATCGATGGTGCTCCCCGAGAACGCGAGCCACGCCGTGCGCAGGCGCCCGATCCGTCGCGTCAGGCTGACCGTCCCGCCCGCGCCCGGCACCAACCCCAAGCCGATCTCGGGCAGCGCGATATGCGTGTCGGCCGCCGCGACGACCCAGTCGGTGAACGCCGCCAGCTCGATACCGGACCCCATGCACGCCCCATGGAGGTAGGTCACCGTGGGTTTGTCCAGCTCGAAGATCGCGCGCCCGACGCTGCGCTCCAGGCGAATGAGGTGTGCCGTCGCCGGATCCGACCTGCTGCCGAACTCGTCGAGATCACCACCGGCGCAGAACGCTCTGCCTTCCCCCCGCAGCTCAACCTTCGCGATATCGGGCGCGGCGGCGGCCAGGGTGAACGCTTCGACGAGCCCATCTCGCATCGCCGCATCGAGGGCGTTCAGCCGATCGGGCCGGGTCAACGTGATCGACAAGACGTCGTCGTCAGGCGCGACCCGGACCCGGGGCCCGCCGTCCCCGAGGGCGCGAGCAACATGAGCGCCACGCCAGGCGGAGAACTCAGGCCCGGACTGAAGCACGGAGTACGCGGCCGACTCGGCCACGAGGCCCTCACCCACCGACAAGTGGTGCTGCCCACGCAACAACAAGGCGAGGGTCGTCGCGGTGATGGGATGGTCAGTGATGTTCTGCGCAATCCGGTCCAGCGCCGCATCGCCCGCATCGACCGTCACGTCGCACAATTCGAGCCAGCGGTCGTCGACCGCACCGTGGGTCAGGCCGACGACCACGAACGGGAGGCTTACCCGGTCTTCCACCACCGCTGCACCGGGGTCCGCCAGCCCGTCGTGCAGGTCGACCAGGACTGCGCCAGTTCGCTCAGCAGGGATCTCGCTGCGCAGTTCGGCGAGCAATGCTTCGGCGCTCAGAGGTTCGAGGATCGCGAGACGTTACCCTGCCGACGTGGACGACCTCCGGGTGGAGCGCTGGGCGAGCAGCGGAGCCATGGCGCTTACCGGTTGGCCCGACGAACCGCTTGGACCACCAGAGGGCTTGGTCGAAGGGATCGATCTGCTCGCCAAGCCGTTCCCGGGACTGGACGCACTCGCGCTCCTGGGCGAGCGCGCCGCGCTCATGGGGTTGTGGCGACAGGGGGATACGAGCTGCGGAGGGAGTTGCCGATTGTTCCGCTGCGCCAAAGGGTTCATCGCCGTCTCACTGCCCCGCGACGAGGACATGGAGATGGTCCCCGCCTGGCTCGAGCTCGACATGGTGCCCACCTCCGCGCCCGCCACGTGGTCCACAATCGCGGCGAAACTCACCAACGCCGATCCGCACATCCTCATCGAGCGGGCCGGACTGCTCGGGCTCCCGGTCGCCCGCGTCGGCGAATCGGCCCAGTTCGAAGCACGCGCCCCGGTACTCGAGTCACGACTCGGCGACGCACCGTCACGCCGCAACGTGAGAGGCCTGGTCGTGATCGACCTGTCGGCCCTCTGGGCGGGCCCGCTGTGCGGCGATCTTCTGGCCGGGGCCGGTGCCACCGTGGTGAAGGTCGAGTCGACGCAACGACCCGACGGAGCGCGCCGCGGCACACGCGAGTTCTTCGATCGTCTCAACGGGCAGAAGCGATCCGTCGCCGTCGACCTGCAGAGCCATCAGGGCATCCGGATCCTCCGAGCACTCGTCAAAAAAGCCGACATCGTGATCGAGGCCAGCCGCCCCCGCGCCCTGTCGCAGCTCGGCTTGGACGCCGGCGACCTCGTCGCCGCGCACGGCGGCCCACAGGTCTGGGTCTCGATCACCGGCTACGGCCGCAGCGGCGAGGACGCGAACCGCGTGGCGTTCGGCGACGACGCTGCCGCAGCCGGTGGTCTCGTCGTGTGGCAAGACGACGTTCCGCTCTTCTGCGGTGACGCCGTCGCCGACCCGCTCACAGGTCTGACGGCGGCGGGCGCCTGCGTCGACGCCGTCCGTGCAGGAGGCCGCTGGCTGCTCGATGTCTCCATGGCCGCCGTCAGCTCAGACCTCGCCGGCCCGACCATGCCCACGCGCACCGGGCTCGCCGTGGCCGCACCTCGTGCGCGCCCCGCGGCCTCGAGAGCGCCAGAAATCGGAGCCGACACCGCCCGCGTCCTCGCAGAGCTCGGCATCGAGGCCTGATCCCGGTCAGCTCCAGGCCAGGTTCTTGACCTCCGTGAAGTCCTCCAGCCCGTGCGGTCCCCGACCGCTTGTAGACACCGAAGGCGCCGCTCTGGCCGATACCATCCGGGACCCTGCCCGACGTCCGCCAGCGGTGCCGTCCCGACCTTCTGCACCGTCACGAGGCCGGCCCGGTCTGCCGGGCGACGTTGAACGCCCGCGAGTCCGACGCCGCCGCCGAGGCCATTGATGGAGTCGTTGGCCAATCCCGGCCCCTTCCCCGATTGAGGACACTCTGTTAGAAGTAAAGACCTTCCGGTGACGCCGCGCCAGTTGAACCCGGCCGCTACCGGCGGTGTCCCGATACGGTGAGACCTGCTCGACAGCACGATCGGAGACGGAATGACCATCACCGCACCCTTGCAGCACGCGGATCGCTTCTTCATCGGCGGGGAGTGGGTGAAGCCATCGTCGGATGCCGTGATCGACGTCATCGATTCCGCCAACGAAGAACTGTTCTTCAGCGTGGCCGAGGCGCAGGAGGCCGACATGGCGCGCGCGGTCGGTGCGGCACGCCAGGCGTTCGACGAGGGTCCGTGGCCCCGTCTGCGCCACGCGGGGCGGGCCGAGTACCTGCGAGCCATCGGCGCCGCGTTGGAGAAGCGGGCCGAGGACGTGGGGCAGATCTGGCCACGTGAATCCGGTGTGCTCCACGTCATCGCCAAGGCGTCGGTCCCGGGCGCGGCCAGGACCTACGACTACTACGCCGGGCTGGCCGAGACGTTCCCCTTCGAGGAGGAGGCCCAGCCGAGCATGGGTGGCAAGTTCGGGCTGATAGTGCGCGAGCCCGTGGGGGTGGTCGGGGCGATCATCCCGTGGAACGCCCCCTTGAGCCTCATCACCTACAAAATCGCCCCCGCCCTGATCGCCGGGTGCACCGTCATCCTCAAGGCCTCGCCCGAAGCTCCCGGCGAGGCCTACCTCATGGCCGAGATCGCCGAGGCGGTTGGCCTCCCGCCGGGTGTGCTCAATGTGGTGACGGCCGATCGGGAGGTTTCCGAGCTGCTGGTGCGCGACCCGCGGGTGGACAAGATCACCTTCACCGGTTCGACCGCCGCTGGGCGTCGCATCGCCTCGTTGTGCGGCGAGCGGATCGCCCGCTGCACACTCGAGCTCGGCGGGAAGTCAGCGGCGATCATTCTCGATGACATGGACCTCGCCGCCGCGGCAGCCTCGCTGGCCGGCGCCGAGTGCTTCCTCGCCGGGCAGGTTTGCTCCTCGCTGACGAGGATCGTCGTCAGTCAGAACCGTCACGACGAGCTCGTCGAGGCGCTGGCCGGAACCTTCTCCCAGGTACGGGTGGGCGACCCCTTCGACGCGCAGACGCAGATGGGGCCTCTGGTCGCCGAACGGCAGCGTGATCGCGTCGAGGGCTACATCGCCAAGGGAGTCGCCGGGGGCGCCACGCTGGCCACGGGCGGCGGACGCCCGAAGGACCTCGAACGAGGGTGGTTCATCGAACCCACCGTCTTCGGCAATGTCGACAACTCCTCGGCCATCGCGCAAGAGGAGATCTTCGGGCCGGTGCTGAGCGTGATCCCGGCGCAGAACGAACAGCAGGCCATCGCCATCGCCAATGACACGATCTACGGGCTCAACGCATCCGTCTTCACGAACGACGTCGAGCGGGCCCGCGACGTCGCTCGCCAGCTGCGCTCGGGCACGGTCGGCCACAATGCGTTCCGGACGGATTTCGGGATCGCGTTCGGAGGGTTCAAGCAGTCCGGCATTGGCCGCGAGGGCGGCACCGAGGGCCTGCTTCCCTTCCTCGAGACGAAGACCGTCATTTTGGAAGGGCGGCCCAGCCCCTACTGACCACCCAGCATCGACCTGACCTGGTTCTTCACCAATTCGGGCAAGAGCCCGGTTGGCGTCGCGCTCGGTCGATCAGCGAAGCTGCGTCGGTCACGTTCGCGCAGGGGAGGGATCCACGTTGTCAGACATCATGGAGGGTGTTCGCATCCTCGAGGTCGCCGAGCACACCTTCGTGCCGGCCGCGTCCGCCATTCTGGCCGACTGGGGAGCCGAGGTCATCAAGGTCGAGCACCCCGAGCGAGGCGACGCCATGCGTGGACTCGCCTCCACCGGTGTCATGCCATCCATGGGCGCCGTGCACGTACTGCTCGAGCACTCCAACCGGGGCAAGAAGAGCATCGGCATCGACGTCAGCACGCCACAAGGCCTCGACCTGATCTACCGCTTGGCCGCGACGTGCGACGTCTTCCTGACCAACAAGGTGCCCGCCGTCAGGAAGAAACTGCACATCGAGCTCGAGGACATCAAGGCCCACAACCCCAACATCATCTACGTGGCCGGGACGGGCGCGGGCGAGCGCGGGCCCGAAGCTGATCGCGGCGGGTACGACTTCTTGAGCTACTGGTGTCGGGCCGGGAGCGCCATGGGCACGACGCCCACCGATGTCGACTACCTGGCCGGGCAGCCCGGGCCGGGCTACGGGGACTCCATCGGCGGCATGACCATCGCCGGCGGCATCCTGGGTGCCCTCTTCCACCGGGAGCGCACGGGTGAAGCCCTGCCCCTCGACGTGTCGTTGCTCGGTGTGGGGATGTGGGCCATGAGCCCGGCCATCGCGCTGTCGCTCCAGCTCGACATGCCCTGGCGCCCGGGCCCCAGCAAGGGGGGCTACATCAACCTCCCGAATCCCCTCGTCGGCACCTACCTGACCCAGGACAACCGGTTCCTGGCGTTCTCGTGCTTGCAGGGGTTTCGCTACTGGCCGAGCGCCTGCCGGGTCATCGGCCGCGAGGAGCTCATCACAGATGAGCGCTTCTCCACACACGAGCAGCTGGCCGCCAACGCCGCCGCCGCACGCGCCATCCTCAAGGAGACCTTCGAATCGGCTCCTCTCAGCGAATGGCGGGAGCGCCTCGCCGACTTCGAGGGCCAGTGGGCCGTGGCCCAGGACAGCATCGAGGTCACGAAGGACGTGCAGGTCGAGGCGAACGGCTACCTCGGCGAGACCGCCACCGCGGACGGCACACCCTTCACCCTCGTGACCACACCGGTGCAGTTCGGCGGCGCTCCGGCCGCGCCCAAGCGGTCACCCGAGTTCAACGAGCACTGCGAGGAGATCCTCGCCGACATCAATTGCACCGAGGAAGAGATGATCGAGCTCAAAGTGGCAGGGGTGCTGGCGTAGAGCAGATGAGCGAGCCCCGCAGCACGGCGCTGCTCTTCGTCGAGTGCCAGCGGGGGGTCATCGGCGACCTCTCCGTCCTCCCGGCACTCGCCGAAGCGGCGCAGCCCGCGCTCGCCGCCATGGCCCGCCTCGCAGCCGGTGCCCGCGCCGTCGGCGTACAGGTGGCCCACCTCACATATCTGCCCCTGGCCGGTGGGCGCTCGGCCAGTCAGCGTTCACCGCTGATGCGCGCCACCGCCTCGACGGCGTCCTGGCAGGCATCCGATGCGCCGCTCGAGATCGTGCCCGAAATCGGCGCCGGGCCCGACGACCTGGTGCTGCCGCGCCACCAGGGCATCTCCCCCGTACACCGCACCGAGGTCCTGACCATTCTGCGCAACATGGGCATCGACACCATCGTCGTGGCCGGCGTATCGACGAACCTGGCGGTCCCGCTGGTCGCTGTGGGCGCCGCCGACGAGGACTTCGCCGTCACGGTGGCCACCGACGCCACGGTCGGCACGCCACCCGAGCACCATGCATCCATGCTCCGGCACAGCCTCGCCTTCGTCGCCCGCCTCGCCACGACCGACGAGATGCTGGCCGAATGGTCCGCCTGAGGCTCCGGACCTCAGACCGGAACCAGCCTCAACCCGGCCAGGCGATGGCCTTGGTCTCGAGATACTGCTCCAGACCCTCGATGCCACACTGGCGGCCGATCCCGCTGTCCTTGTAGCCGCCGTAGGGCGAGTCCGCGCCGTACCAGAGGCCGCCGTTGACGCCGATGGAGCCGGTGCGGATGCGCCGCGCAATCGCCGTCGCCCGCTCCTCCGATGCCGACACCACACCGCCGGACAGCCCGTAGTGGCTCTCGTTGGCGATGCGGACCGCGTCGTCGTCGTCCTCGTAGGGGATCACGCACAGAACTGGTCCGAAGATCTCTTCCTGGGCGATGGTCATGGAGTTGTCGACGTCCACGAACAGCGTCGGCTCCACGAACCACCCCTTCGGCTGGTCAGCCGGGCGGCCGCCGCCGAAGACCAGCTTGGCACCCTCCTCCTGTCCCTTGGCGATGTAGCCCAGCACACGGTCCCGCTGCTTGGCGCTGACGACGGGCCCCATGACCACGGCGTCGCTCGACGGGTCGCCGTACGGAATCCCCGACATGCCGGCGGTGATGAGCTCCACGCCCTCGTCGTAACGCGAGCGCGGCAGCAGGAGTCGGGTCTGCATGGCGCAGCCCTGGCCGGCGTGCACGCAGACCATGGCGGCCATGGGGACCGACGACGCGAAGTCGGCGTCGTCGCACACGATGAGGGCGGACTTGCCACCCAGTTCGAGGAAGACCCGCTTCAGCGTGGCCGCACCCTTCTCCATGATGCGCTTGCCAGTAGCGGTCGACCCCGTGAAGGAGATCAGGTCGACCTTGGGGGAGAGCGTGAGCTCCTCGCCGACGAGGTGGTCCGACGAGGTCACCACGTTGACGACGCCGGCGGGGATGTCCGTCTTCTCGGCGATGAGACGGCCGAGCCGGGTGGCGTTCCAGGGCGTGTCGGGCGCCGGCTTAATGATCGTCGTGTTGCCGGTGGCCAGGATCGGGCCCAGCTTGTTGAGCGTGACCTCCAGCGGGTAGTTCCACGGCACGATGGAGCCGATCACGCCCATGGGCTCCTTGATGACGCCGCGCCGGCTCTTCATCCCCATCATCTCGGAATTGGGGAGCGACCGCTCCCACTCGAACTCGTCGATCATCTTGGTCGGCCAGCCCAAGGCTTCGTCGATCGGCCAGTCGACCTGTGCCGCGAAGGTCATCATGCGCGGCGAGCCGACCTCGGCGATGATCTCATCGCGGTAGGCCTCCCGCTCGTCCTCCAGGGCGGCCTGCAGCTGCTCCAGGCACCGCTTGCGGAACGCATGGTTGGTCGACCAATCCGTCTCGTCGAAGGCGCGTCGGGCGGCGTCAATGGCACGCCGCATGTCCTCGGCCGAGGCGTCGGCCACTTCGCCGAGCACCGCTTCGGTGGCCGGATTGATGTTGTCGAACCGCTTGCCCGACGTGGCTTCGACGAGCTCGCCGTCGATGAGCATGCGCACTTCGCCGGCAGCGACTGGGTTGGTCATGGCTGCGCCCCTTCCTCTGGAGTCCAGCGGCGAGACTACGGAGCGGCGCCTCGAATGGCAAAGTGGCACTCCGTCCTCGGGATTCTGACCCCCGACCTGCTTCGTCGCATGGTCCTGAAGAATTCTCGTCCTCGTGTCGAATCTGCACAGTCTCGTTCGACGCTCTGCCAAAGTGAGGCGAAAGACGCCCCGCAGAGGAGAGAAGGAGGATCGCTGTGCGATTCCTGGGCTACACGCTTGCCAACGAGGCGGAAAGGCCGACCGAGCCGCCCCGCCCCGAGTTGTTCGAGGAGATGGGGAAATTTGTCGAGGAGGCGGTCAACGCTGGCGTGATCGTCGCCACCGGCGGCATCGCCCCTACCGCCGACGGCGCCAAGATTTCGCTGAAGGACGGCGAATTCACTGTTGTCGACGGTCCGTTCACCGAAGCAAAGGAGCTGGTCGGAGGATGGGCCCTCATGGAGTGCCGCGACATGGATGAGGCTGTCGTATGGACAAAGCGCTTCCTGAGCGTCCTTGGAGAAGGCGAATGCCGCGTCCGTCCCGTCGTGTGAGCAGGCTGATCGTCTGAACGAGACTGGTGATTGAATCGGGTGGCATGCCGGCCACCGATTCAACCACCTCCATTGAGGCCGTCTTCCGGACCGAATTCCCCCGGGTGGTCGCCACGCTGGCGGCCTTCGCCGGCGACATCGGGTTGGCCGAGGACCTCGCCCAGGACGCGCTCGTCGACGCGTTGCGGCAATGGCCGCGAGACGGGACCCCGCGGAACCCCGGCGCCTGGCTCACCGCCGTGGGCAAACGCCGAGCGATCGACCTCTTCCGACGCAACCGCACCCTCCATGAGAAGTACGACCACCTGGGCCGCGAGCTCGAGCTTGCAGTGGCGCGGCCCGTGGCTGACGACGTCGCCCTCGATCCGGAATCGTCAGAGGAGATCGCCGACGACCAACTCCGCTTGATGTTCGTTTCGTGCCATCCCCTCCTCTCGGTGCCCGCCCGTACGGCCCTCACCCTGCGCCTGATCGCTGGGCTCACCGTGCCCGAGATTGCTCGCGCCTACCTTGTGCCCGAGCCGACCATCGCGCAGCGCATCGTCCGGGCCAAGAAGACGATCGCCCAATCGGCCGTGCCATTCGAGGTCCCGTCAGGCCCAGATCGGGCGTCCCGCCTTAGCTCGGTGCTCCAGGTCATCTACCTCGTCTACAACGAGGGCTACTCGGCCACCTCCGGGGAGGATTGGCTGCGGCCCGAGCTCTGCGCCGAAGCCCTGCGGCTGGGCCGGGTGCTTGCCGCCCTGGCGCCGGAGGAACTCGAGGTCTGGGGCCTTCTCGCGTTGATGGAATTCCAATCGTCCCGCCTGCGCGCCCGTGTCGGGCCGTCGGGCGCGCCCGTCCTCCTCTTGGATCAGGACCGCCGGACCTGGGACCGCCTGCACATCACGCGCGGCGAGAACGCCCTGGACCGCGCCCAAGCGCCTGGGCATCCCCGAGGTCCGTACACGTTGCAGGCGGCAATCGCCGCATGCCACGTACGCGCCCTTCGCCCAGAGGAAACCGACTGGACAGAGCTCGTCGCGTTGTACGGCGAACTGGCATGCACAGCCCCGTCGCCGATCGTCGAACTGAATCGGGCCGTCGCGGTCGGCCGGGCTTCGGGCCCGGACGCCGCACTACTCCTGGTCGACCAATTGGTCGAGACGCGGACCCTGGACTGCTACCACCTGCTCCCAAGCGTGCGGGGCGACCTGCTTGAAAGGCTGGGGCGCCATGCCGAGGCCGCCTTGGAATTCGAGCGGGCCGCTTCCCTCGCCACCAACGCCCAAGAACGGCATATGTCCAAGGAGCGGGCCCGGATCAGCCGCACGCGGGTGACTGAACGGCAGCCATAGGCCGTCACCCGGGACCGGTGGACCAGTGCTGCATCCGTCGACGTCCTTGCACCCACCAGGGTCGCAGCTGCAGCCGGGCCGGCGGCAGCGATCCGTAGACGAGCACGGCGCGACCCCGGGGCAGACAGCGGAGGGCCTCGGGCGGCAGCAGCCGGCGCGGCGCAGTCGACGACGTCGTCGAGCGCCGCCCCGTGGGGTCACGGGTGACCGACGGGTGGGAGGCCTCCTCGTCCCCAACAAGCCGGCTGGCGTACTCCAACGTGTCGGGGTCGGCGATGCCGGGCAGGAACAGCTTGGCCCGGTGGTTGTTGAGCACGGTCGGCGCCCGGGCCCCGTACCGCCCCCGCACCTGCGCCAGGTCCTGCCAGACCGTGACGATCTGGATCCCGTGCGACGCACAGGTGGCGGCGAGCCCGTCGAGTTCGGGCAGTGGGGCAATATGCGCCGCCTCGTCCAGCACCACGAGCAGGGGCGGATCGAGCGGTCGGCCGGATTTCGTGGCGGTGGAGAACGCATGCGCCAAGACCGCCTGGGTCAGCGCCGTGAAGTACCCCCGCAGCCGGCGTTGGTCGTGGGCCGGCGCACACAGGTACAGCGTGTGGGCCCCGCCCAGCAGCGCACCCGGCTCGAACGTGCCGTCGGCCGGCGGGCCGGGCGGCGGATGGGCAAAGGGGGCGAGCACCGTCTCGGCCGTGGTGTAGATGGAGCTCCGTGTCCGCTCGTCACGACACCAGGTCGCCTCTGCAGCGTGCAGCACCTCAGCCGGAGCGGCACGCTCCAAGATCGCCGCCACCTCACCGACTTCCTGCGTGTCCACCCAGCGCACCACGTCGGCCATGGTGCGGCCGTCCAGCGCCGCGGCCACGAAGAGGGGTGCCAGGAGCTTGCCGGCGGTGGCGTACCAGAACTCGCCGTCCGCTGTGGTCCCCTCACTCTTGGTCGCCTCGCACAACTCGGCGGAGGCACGGCAGGCCTCACGCCACTGGCCGCAGCCGGTGAGGGGTGACCAGGTACTGGCCCGTGCCCCCGTCGAACCCGTCGGGTCGATGCACCACACCTGTCCCAGACGCGCCCGCGTCCCCAACGTGTGTCGGAGGAGATCGCTCTTGACGCTGGCGGCCAACACGGGCCCCTTCCACCCCAGGATCGCCGGCACCGCCAAGCTCGTCGTCTTCCCACTCTGAGTGGGTCCGACCACGACCAGGGACTGGGCCGTCTCGGCAGCCAGGCCCGTCAGCCGTGCCATGCCGGGAAGGACGCCGAGGAGGAGCCGACCCGGAGGCGCTCCCTCAGGGGCCACCCGTAGCGGCCGCAGGTCGCGTCGCCTGGCCCAGCGCGCTCCTCGGCCCGAATCGGAGTGCGTACGCCCCGCCCGCCCTGGTCCCGGCAGAGAGAATCCGCCCTCTCCCATGAGGGAGACACAGGCCAGGAGCGCGCCACCGAGAGCGAACGGCAGGACGATCTCGGGAAGCGCCGCCACGGACGCCCTAGCCCGCCGTCATGGCCGCGTCGGTGTCGACGATGCTCCGCTCCATCGCGCTGAGCCGGTGCTGCACCAGGAACGATCGCTGACCCACTTTCCACAAGGCGATCCCCCGGCGCAGCTGCGGAAGGAGATCGGTCTCGGTCGCGGAAAGGGAGAGCAACTCCGTCGCCGCTTCGAGCTCACCCGGCGACTGTGCGTAGACCACGCGCGTCTCCGAATCCGACAGGAGCCCTTGGGCCAGCGCCACCTGCTCGGAGTCCGAGGCCCCGACGGAGCGCAGGTCCGACACCCGGTGCAGGACGGCCACGTTGGAGACCCCGAAGGCGCGAGAGAGCTTCCACGACGACTGGAGCCAGCGCGCCACTCCGAGGTTCGAAAGAATCGCCCATGCCTCGTCCACCACGAGGAAGAAGCGACCGCCAGCGGAGAGCGAGCTGCCCGCGCTGGCGGCAGTCCGAGCAAGCGCGGCCTGCAACCAGGCGGTGGCGCAGGCCATCAGCACACCCAGTGCGGTCGACGAATAGAGGGCGGAGAGGTCGAGAACGACAAGCGGCGAGGACAGATCGAGGCCGACGGTGGTAGGCCCGTCGAACATGCCGCAGAGGTCGCCATGTACAAGCCGACGCAGTTCCAGCGCGACATCTCGTCCGTCTTCGAGCAGGTCGCGTTGTTCAGTACGGAGCGAGCGAGCCGCGTCGACACTCGGGGTGAGGAGGGCTTCGACCACCACGGGGACGGTAGGAACGGCGGTGGCGCGCGTCGCCTCCGCCAGCGCGACGCCTAGAGCGGCGCGCTCGCGGGGAACCAGTCCTCGACCGAGACAGGCGCTGGCCAGGGAGGAGAGCAACTCCATCCTCCGACGTCCGGTGGCGTCTGGCGCCGCCTCACCATCGGCGTCCGGACCTGGGTCCAGCGGATTGAGCCGGATGGCACCGCCCGGTCGCAGGGCCACGGGACGCACTCCCCAGGCATCCGCCAGATCGCCGTACTCGCCTTTGGGATCGACGACCCAGGCCCTGCGCCCGAACACGGCCTGCCGCCACAGGAATGACTTGACGAACGCGCTCTTCCCTCGCCCGATCTGACCGAAGACGACCATGTTGGGGTTGGAGACCACGCCGGCCGCATAGAGCTCGAACGGGTCGAAGACGAAGGAACCACCCAGCAGGTCGTCGCCGATCACGACCCCGCGTCGCCCGAGCCCCGCCTCTGCGATGAACGGGTAGGCCGCACCCAGATTCCGCGTCGTCACCTGGTGGGCCGGCACCCGTGGCATCCGTTCCCTCACGGCGGGTGAACGGTCGCCCGCGCCGGCGGGCGGCTCCGTTACCTTGACGGAGCCGCGACCATCGCCGTCGCGGGGAAGGTGGAACGTAGATGAGCGAGCCCGATCGTCCACCCCCGCCACCCCTGGTGGTAACCCTGGCTGCCCTGACCGTCGTCAGCGGCTTCGTCGACGCCGTGAGCTTCCTCGGGCTCGGTCACGTGTTCACGGCCAACATGACCGGCAACGTGGTCCTGCTCGGGTTCGCCGCGGCCGGCGCGCCGGGTTTCTCCATGGGGGCCAGCCTGTGCGCGCTGGCCGCCTTCGTCGTCGGCGCCGTCGCCGGCGGTCGACTGGCGCGACGGGTC
>Ga0302325_10023829_pt1 | contig 12744 bp, 9 predicted proteins | sample Palsa_T0_2_FD_201948 | JGI IMG/M metagenome (GOLD analysis project Ga0302325, IMG submission 201948) | Peat permafrost microbial communities from Stordalen Mire near Abisko, Sweden - Palsa_T0_2 | ecosystem: Environmental > Terrestrial > Soil > Palsa > Peat permafrost | place: Sweden: Abisko... | reverse complement strand
ACCATCTGGTTGTAGGTGGTGTGGATGCGCCCGTCCTCCCCCGCCATCGGGATGAGCGAGTCCACGATCGACTTGAGCTTGGCGACGTCCCGGTGGTGCAGCAGGTGCTCGAGGACCGGGTGCCCGGTCGACGCGAGCAGGGTGGTGAGCGCCTCGGAGTCGGTGGTGTAGCCGGTCTTGATCTTCTTCGTCTTGGGCAGCCCGAGCTCGGTGAAGAGGACCTCCTGGAGCTGCTTGGGCGAGCCGAGGTTGAACTCGTGGCCGACGACGGCGTAGGCGGCCTGCTCGGCCCCCTTCACCTCGCCGTAGAGCGTGGCCGACATCTCCGCGAAGTGGTCGACGTCGGCCGCGATCCCGATCGTCTCCATCTCCGCCAGCACGCCGACCAGCGGCAGCTCGATCTCGCGCAGCAGCCGGGTCGCGCCCCGCGCCTCCAGGTCGGCGTCGAGCGCGGCGGCCAGGTCGAGGGTGGCCCGCGCGCGCCAGATGAGCGCCAGCGCCGACTCCTGCTCCCCCGACCCGTCCAGGGTGAGCTGCACGTCGCCCGCGGCGCCGTCGCGCAGCTCCTTGCCCAGGTAGCGCAGGGCAAGATCGGCCAGGTCGAAGGTCCGCTGGCCGGGCAGCGCGAGGTAGGCCGCCAGCGCCGTGTCGGACGTCAGATCATTCAGAACGTACCCGTGCGCTGCCAGTGCGTGCATGGGTCCCTTGGCATCGTGCAGCGCCTTCGGGTGCTGCTCCGACGCCAGCCACTCGCCCAGGGCGCGGTCGTCGTCCGGGGTCAGCATGGTCGGGTCGATGAACGCGCCCGCGCCGTCGGGGGTGGCGAGCGCGATCGCGGCGACCCGCCCGGTGCCACGTCCCCAGGTGCCTGAGACAGCAACCCCGGACCGTTCACTCGACTGATGCTGGTCCAGCCATTCGGCCACCTGGCCGGGGGCGTGGACGGAAGCGTCGACCTCGAAGCCCTGCACTGCCTGATCGCCGGCGCCGCCCTCGGCGGCGTCGCCGGCGACGGCGGGCGCACCCGGCAGGCCGTCGGGGAAGGTCGTGTAGAGGCGGTCGCGCAGCACCCGGAACTGCAGGGTGTCGAAGAGCTGGTGGATCGTGTTGCGGTCCCAGCGGGCGGGCGCCAGCTCGGACGGGACGGCGCCGACCGTCTCCGGCGGCAGGTCGCAGATCAGCTGGGTGAGCTGGCGGTTGCGGAGCACGTTGCCGAGGTTCTCGCGGAGCGCGTCGCCCGCCTTGCCCTTGACCTCATCGACCCGGTTGACCAGGTTCTCGAGCGAGCCGAACTCCACGATCCACTTGGTCGCGGTCTTCTCCCCCACGCCGGGGATCGAGGGCAGGTTGTCGCTCGGGTCACCGCGCAGCGCGGCGAAGTCCGGGTACTGGGCGGGGGTCAGCCCGTACTTTTCGACCAGGGAGACGGGGTCGTAGCGCCTCATGTCGGACACCCCGCGGCTGTTGTAGAGCACCGTCACGTGGTCGTCGATGAGCTGGAAGGTGTCGCGGTCGCCGGTGACGATGAGCACGTCGCTGCCCTCGGCGCTGGCCTGGGTGGCGAGGGTGGCGATGATGTCGTCGGCCTCGTAGCCGGGGGCGGACAGGTGGCGGATGCCGAGCGCGTCGAGCACCTCGAAGATGAGGCTGATCTGGCTGCGGAACTCGTCCGGCGCCTTGGTCCGGCCGGCCTTGTACTCGACGTACTGCTCGTGCCTGAACGTCGGCTCGCTGCGGTCGAACGCGACCGCCACCCGCGTCGGCTGCTCGTCGCGCAGGACGTTGATCAGCATCGCGGTGAAGCCGTAGACGGCATTCGTGGGCTGGCCCGTCGTGGTCGCGAAGTTCTCCACCGGGAGCGCGAAGAACGCCCGGTACGCCAGCGAGTGCCCGTCGAGCAGCAGGAGCCTGTCAGTCACCCTCCCGATCCTATGACTCGAGCTGGTCATCTCGCTCGCTGCCGCGCACCTCCCCGCGAGCCAAAGGGCCGCCCCGCCGTCTTGTACTGAGGAGCGAGGCGGTTTTGGCCTCGCGACGAGGGAAAGACGGCGGACTCCGGCGGCCCGGCGGCGAGTGGGAAAGCGGCGAGTGGGAAAGCACTGCCGCCGGGCACCGTGGTGGGAGATTACGAGGAGAAGGCGAAGATTGTCGTTGAGTTGAAGGTGTGGTTGGGGGCGAGCACGGTGGACGGGAAGGCGGGCTGGTTGGGCGAGTCCGGGAAGTGCTGGGTCTCGAACGTGTAGCCCGCGCCCTGCCGGTAGGTGTCACCGGTGATGCCGGTCAGCGTGCCGGTGAGGAAGTTGCCGCTGTAGAACTGGACGCCCGGCTGGTCGGTCCAGACGGTCAGCTCGCGCCCGCTGGCGGGGTCCCAGGCGTGGGCGGCCAGGTTGAGGCCGTCAGGTCCGGTGGTCTTGGGGGTCTTTGCGTTCAGGATCCAGTTGTGGTCGTAGCCCTGGGCGATCGTCAGCTGGCTCTCGCCGTCGGTCAGCGAGTCGTCGGCGGCGGGGACGTTGTCCGGCGCGCTCACGTCATCGATCCGCGACCCGATCGTGGCCGGCTTGGTGAAGTCGAACGGCGTGCCCTTCACCGAGACCCCGTCGGGCAGCGGCAGCGGGATCTGGGTGGTGTCGGTCGGCGAGTACCTGTTCGCGTTGATCTGCACGTACTGGCTGTAGGCGGAGCCGGCCGGCGAGCCCTGCCCGGCCAGGTTGAAGTAGCTGTGGTTGGTCAGGTTCACGACCGTGCTCAGCGTGGTCGAGTCGTTGTGGGCCTGGTAGTGGATGCGGTACTGGCCGGCGTTGTTCAGCGTGTACGTCACGTCCACCGTGAGCTCGGCCGGGTAACCGGTGCACCCCGTCGGGCAGCCGGGGCTGCCGACGGCGCCGCTTGAGTCGCCGTTCGGGCTCACCAGCTGGAGCGTCACGCCGACCTCGCTGCTGGTGTGGATCAGCGCGACCTGGGACCAGATGTGGTCGCCGAAGCCGACGAGGCCGCCGTGCAGGGAGTTCACCCCGTTGTTGACCGGGAGCGTGTAGGTCTGCCCGTTGAGCTTGAACGTGCCCTTGGCGATCCGGTTGGCGTACCGGCCGACCGTCTCGCCGAAGTACGGCCCGCCGTTCGCGGTGACCGGCGGGCTGTCGTTGACGACGTAGTCCTTGAGCGTCTTGAAGCCGAGCACCACGTCCGCGGTCCTGCCGCCGCGGCCGGGCACGTTGATCTCCTGGGTGATGCCGCCGAAGGAGAGCAGGTCGACGCTCAGGCCCCGGTCGTTGGTGAGGGTGTAGCGGTAGGTGGGGGTGTTCTTGCCGGTGTACGGCTCCACCGTGCTGCCGAAGTACTGCTTGCTGATGCTCAGGCCGTGCCCGGTTACCGCGGGTTTGGCGGGCGTGGCGGCGGCGGGAACACTAGCGGCCGCGACCGTGCCGAGGGCTGCGATAGCGACCCCGATCGCCGCGGCTACCGCGGGCCTGGTCCTCATCCAGCTCGTACGCCTGTGCTTGCTCTCTGTGCGCATTACGGCTTCCCTTCGTTGGGTCCCGTCGGCCGACTTCATTGGGCCCGGAAGCCGGCCGGCATGCGCATGCCTTTTAAGATTGTGAGCGGTAACAGCGCAAATGTCACGCTCTATCCATCAAACGATCCACCAAAACGCAAACTTCTCCGGCATCACCCGTTCGGCGGACGGGGCGGGCGAGGGCGGCAGGCCGGGGACGGGCAGCGCGTCGGCGCGATCGCGGGAAGTGCGACACGCCGACGCTATGAGATTGTTATCAATTCCGGGTCGGCCACGCTCCGCTGCTAAACCCGCTGCTAACGTGGCCGCCGGATGGCCCGACGGGTGGAGGATTGCCCTGTTCGCAGCCGCTTTGGACCGCCCGGGACGACGCAACTGCGGCAAACCACCGCAAACCGGGACCGACTCGGGTAAACAGACCGGAATCACCGGGCGACCGTTCGCGGTCCGTCAGCCAAACTCCGCTTTGCCGATGGGACTCCGGATCGCTAACGTAACGACGGCGGACCCGGGGGCCCAAGTAGAGAACGTGTCTGCCCGGGGAAGGTGGGCACGGTACCAACGGGTCCCCGGGTCCCCTCCTGCCTTGTTATGCGACTATTACTCGGAGTTACTATCCGTCGGCGCGCCTTCGGCGGCGGGCGCGGGCGCGGCGGCGGGCTTGGCCGACGCGCTGAGCGTGCCCTCGATCACGGCCTCGGCGACCTTGCGCATGGTCAGGCGGCGGTCCATCGACGTCTTCTGGATCCAGCGGAACGCCTGCGGCTCGGTCAGGCCGTGCTCGGACTGCAGCAGCCCCTTGGCCCGGTCCAGCAGCTTGCGGACTTCGAGCCGGTCCTTGAGCGTGTTGACTTCCTGGTCGAGCGCCCTGATCTCGGTGTAGCGGCTGACCGCCATCTCGATCGCGGGCACCAGGTCCGCCTTGGTGAACGGCTTCACCAGGTACGCCATCGCGCCCGCGTCCCGCGCCCGCTCCACCAGTTCACGCTGCGAGAACGCGGTCAGGATCACCACCGGGGCGATCCGCTCGGCCGCGATCCGCTCGGCGGCCGAGATCCCGTCGAGGACCGGCATCTTCACGTCGAAGATGGCGAGGTCGGGCTTGAGCTCCGTCACCTTCTCGATGGCGGTCTCCCCGTCCGCCGCCTCGGCGACGACCACATAGCCTTCCTCTTCGAGCATCTCCTTGAGGTCGAGGCGGATCAGCGCCTCATCCTCCGCAATCACGACACGCAACGCATTCTGGCTCACGCCCAAGAGCCTACCGGAGAGCACGGTGCGTGTTCGGCGACGCCTCGAGGTTCGCTGCCAGGATCGCGCTAGGATCGCGCCGATGACGCCCGCCTGGGGTAGATTGTCGTCTGGCACGCCGCCCCCGGAAATAGGGCTGGCGGCCGATGCCCCGGTACCCCAACTGGCAGCAGGGAGCGGCCTCAAACACCGCACAGTGTGGGTTCGAATCCCACCCGGGGCACCCTTCAGACACAATGTTCGCAGTTCAACAGCCTGAACCGAAAATGTCAGTGGCTCGCGTGATACTGCCGCTATGTACAGTCCCGAGGTGCGACGGCGGACGGTTGGCCGTGCCTGTTCCCGCAGCATGGGCCGGGCGAGAAGCACTGGCGCACAATCGAACTCGCCGAATGGCAGCGGGCATCGTTGGGCGGCATCCAGGGAAACTGGTGCGGGGGCTGCTCCACTCCGACGGCTACCGAGGCGTCAACCGGGTTCGGGCGGTGCTGGCCAGCGGTGTGGGGCCGAAGTACTGACCCTCGTGCGCGCTGGCGCTGCGGGCGATCGCGGGCCGGTCGGGCGAAGCAACGGTCCGTTCTATAGGACGGGTTTGATCTTGCCTAGCCGTCGACGATCGTGATGAGGGTCCAGGCGCCCAGGTGGATGCGGTCGCCGGGGCGGAGGGGGACGCGGGCGCCGGAGGGGACGTCCTTGCCGTTGACCTGGATTCCGTTCGGTGAGCCGAGGTCCATGACCGACCAGGTGCCGTCCGGGGCGGCGGTCAGCGCCGCGTGCAGGCGCGACACGCCCGGGTCGCGGGGCGGGCCGGCCAGGTCGATCTCGGGCTGGACGTGCAGTGACTGGCTGCGGCGGCCGATGCGGACCGTGCTGCCGTCCAGCCGGAAGCGGCGCTCGGCGACGTAGACCGGGAAGCTGATCGACCCCGCGTCGGCGTCGTCGGCCGCCCGGACGTGGTCGTAGTAGGCGCGGTCGGCGGTCACCACCGCGGTCCAGGTTCCCGGCCCGCCGGGCGCGGCCGGGACGCTCGGGGCGGGCCGCGGGCCCGGGAGCGGCGCGGGAGCCTGCGGCGCGGGGAGTCTCGGCGGGGCGGGCTCGGGGATGGTCAGGGGCCGGGTCGGGACGCCCGGCCCGGGGGCGGGCGAGACGACGGACACCCGGCTGAGGTCGGACGGGCGCCGCGGATGCTGGGGGTCGTAGGGCTCGAAGCCGAGCGCCTCGCGCAGGGCGTCGGCGGCGCGGAGACGTGCGCGTACAGCACCAGCACGGGCTCATCGCGCTTGAACGGGACCGAGCCCGACAGCAGCTCGTAGGCGACGCACGCGAGCGCGTACTGATCGGCCCGGCCGTCCACCAGCTGGCCGCTGGCCTGCTCGGGGGCCGCGTAGTCGGGCGTGCCGAGAAACTGCCCGGGCACGGTCAGCGCGCCGATCGACCGCAAATGCCTGGCCACGCCGAAATCCGACAGGTACACGTGCTCGGGCCAGCCCGGTCGGGCGTCCACCAGGATGTTGGCGGGCTTGACGTCGCGGTGCACCAGACCCGCCTCGTGCGCGGCGTCGAGCGCGGACGCCACCGGGGAGACGAACGCCGCCACCCGCCGGGCGGGCAGCCCGCCCTCCCGGCGGACCAGCGCGTGCAGGTCCCGGCCGACCACGAAACGCATCGCGATGTAAATCGACGCGCGTCGGGTACTCGGACTGGTCCACCCGCGTCGGCTGCTCGGCCTGGTCGGCCGGGTTGGCCCGCTCGGCCGGCGGGAACGGGATCAGCACCGCCGTGATGTTGTCAAGGCCGCCCGAGTCGACCGCGAACTTGACCAGGTCGGCGGCGGCGTCAAGCGGGCGGGTGAGCGCCGCGGGCATCACCATGTCGGCCAGCTCGGCGGCCTCCGGGCGGTAGTTCCACAGGCCGTCGGAGCAGATCAGCAGGACGCCGGGGCCGGTCGGGGTGAACCGGTCGATGTGCGCCTGGGGGTCGGGCAGGTCCGCGCCCAGCCAGCGCGTGATGACGTGCGCCTGCGGTGACGCCATCGCCTCGTCCATGGACGCCAGGCCGGCCGCCACGATCTCCTCGGCGAGCGAGTCATCGCGGGTGATCCGCCTCGACCCGGCGTTGATGTCGATGGTGTCGTTGGGGCCGCCGGGCAGCAGCGGGTCGGCGGCGAGCCAGTACGCGCGGCTGTCGCCCAGCCAGCAGACGGTGATCTGCTCCCTGGTGACCACGGCGGACACGTAGGTCGCGGCCGGAGCCCCCCCGGGGCCCGCCAGCGCGGTCAGCGCCCGCGCGGCCGCCTGCACCGCCGTGTGCGACGCCACCCCCGCGTCCTCTCCCCGCTGCACGCCCTCGGCCAGCAGCTTCATCCCGGTCCTGACCGCCGTCAGCGACGCCTCATCGGGGCGCGGAGCGGAGGAAACGCCGTCGGAGATGATCGCGACCGCCACCTGGCCCGCGCTGGTGGGCACGACCGCGATGTGGAACGCGTCCTCGTTCCGCTGGTGGCGCAGCCCGCGGTCACTGACGCCGACCACCTGCCCGAGGTCCTTTTCCACATGGTCGGCGTTGATAGCCAGCGGCTGGCCGCACGACGAGCAGCGGCCATCAGGGCCAGCGAGGACCGGCTCGCCGGAATCCGCCGAACACGTCGGGCACTGCCTTGCGCTAGGCGAATCATCCCGCGACGTGCTCATATCCCCGCTCCTGTCCGCCGGCGGCGTATCCCGCTGGCCAGGACATTAGCCTATGTCCCCCCGTGTCCGGACGCCATTTTTGGCCTATTCCAAAGGGCATTTTCGAGCGGCCGACCGAAACCGGGCACCGGTCATGGATAAGACAGGAACCGGGCGCAGATCAGGGATGGCGCAGATCAGGGATAAGGCAGGTTGATAGCATCCCCGATGCGGTGCACGCGCAGCGCGTTCGTCTTGCCGGGGCTGCCGGGCGGGCTGCCCGCCACGATGACGATCTTGTCGCCGATGGCGCACCGGTTGAGTTCGACCAGGGACGAGTCGACCGTGTGCACCATCTCGTCGGTGTGGTACACCGTCGGGACCACGAACGTCTCGACCCCCCAGGTGAGGGCGAGCTGGCTGCGGGTGGCCGGGTTGGTGGTGAAGGCCATCAGCGGGATCGGGGAGCGGTACCGGGCCAGCCGCCGCGCGGTCTCGCCGGTCAGCGTGAACGCGACCAGGGCCTTGGCCCCGACGATCGCGCCGACCTCGGCCGCCGCGCGGGCGATCGCGCCGCCGGTGGTCGTCGGCATCCGCGACAGGTGGTGCTCGGCGACCAGCGAGCTCTCCTCGGCCGCGACGATGATCCTGCTCATCGTGGCGACGGTCTCGATCGGGTAGGCGCCGACGCCGGTCTCGGCCGAGAGCATCACCGCGTCCGCGCCGGCCGAGACCGCGCCCGCCACGTCGGAGACCTCGGCCCGGGTCGGGCGCGGCGCGCTGATCATGGACTCGAGCATCTGGGTGGCCACGATGACCGGACGGGCCCGTTCCCGCGCGAGCTTGATCGCGCGGGTCTGCACGGTCGGCACCTGCTCAAGCGGAAGCTCGACGCCGAGGTCACCGCGGGCCACCATGATCCCGTCGAACGCGTCCACGATGTCGGGGAGGAACTCCACCGCCTCCGGCTTCTCGATCTTGGCGATGAGCGGGACCCCGGCCCGGCCGGCGTCGGTCATGATCTTCCGCGCCAGTTGGGCGTCGTCGGGGCTGCGAACGAAGGACATCGCGACGATGTCGGCCCCGGTGGCCAGCGCCCAGCGCAGGTCGGCCTCGTCCTTCTCGGTCAGCGCGGGCGCGCTGACGTTGACGCCCGGCAGGTTGATGCCCTTGTGGTTGGAGATCTTGCCGCCGATCACGACCCGCAGGTGCACCCGGCTGCCGCTCACGCTGATGACGTCGAGCTGGACGTTGCCGTCGTCGATCAGGACGCGGTCGCCGACCCGGACGTCATCGGGGAGGCCCTCGTAGGTGGTGGACGCCTCGCGGACGGTACCGGGGATGTCTTCGGTGGTGATCGTGAAGTCCTCGCCGGCGACGAGCCGGACCGGACCGTCGGGGAACACGCCGAGGCGGATCTTCGGCCCCTGCAGGTCGGCGAGGATGCCGACGGAGCGGCCCGTCGCCTCCGAGCCCGCCCGTACGCGGTGGTAAACAGCCAGGTGGTCGGCTTGCGTACCGTGGCTCATGTTGAGCCTGGCGACGTCCATGCCGGCGCCGATCAGCGCGGTGATCTGCTCCTGGCTGGAAGTCGCGGGCCCAAGGGTACAGACAATTTTCGCGCGACGGCTCATCGTGGATTCCCTTCAGGTGGTCTATACCACCTTAGCCGATCTCGGACCTTGTGGTGATTGGGGTCACAGAAGGTTCACGCGTCGGTCGCACAACCGCCGCCCGGGAACCGCGCATATATCCACTAACGAGACCCTAACGGCGCACGCCTCCGCAAAGCCTGCCGTCGGCGTAGTTTCTAACCGATGTCCACGCCAGCCAAGATCAGGATCGGCGCGGCGGCAGCAGTCGCGATCGCGTGCTGCCTGGCCGCGGTGATCGCCGTCGCGCTGGCCGCGCTCGGCGGCCAGTTCGGCTCGATCGGGAACCGCGACGCGCCGGCGGTCGACTCGACCACCGGTCTGTACTTTTCCCTCAACGACATGGACGCTCAGGTCGCGAACGTCCTGCTGGTCGGGGGGGACGCCACCTTGACGGCCGACCGGTCGCAGGACCTGGCGATCTTCGGCAGCGATCGCGCGACCGCCGACGCCGACCTGACCCAGGCGCTGGCGACCTCCGGCGGCGACGCCGCCGCGCAACGGGAGCTCAGGTCGGTTCTCGACGGAGTCGGCCAGTACGAGGCCCTCGCGGCCGACGCGCTGCTCACCGACCAGCAGGCGCGCAGCTCCGTCGGCCGGGCCCCGGCGGCCGCGCTCGGCTACTACCAGCAGGCGACCGACCTGATGCAGACCTCCATCCTGCCCGGGGTCTCCTCGCTCACCAGCGTCAGCGCGTCCAAGCTGAACGCCAGCTACACCGACGGCACGTCGACGGCCTGGACCACGGCCGGCGTGGTCATCGGGGCGGGCGTGGCGCTGATCGCCATCCTGGTGGCGCTCCAGCTCTACCTGTCGGCCCGCTTCCGCCGCCTGGTGAACCCCGCGCTCGCGGCGGCCACGCTGGTCGCGGTCGTCCTCGTGATCGCGGCGGCGACCCGGGTCTCGGCCGAGGCGGGTCACCTGAAGGTGGCCAAGCAGGAGGCGTTCGACTCCATCCTGGCCCTCACCCAGGCCCGCGCGGTGAGCTACGACGCCAACGCGGACGAGAGCAGGTACCTGGTCGACCCGGCCCGCGCGGCGCAGTACCAGCAGGCGTTCCTCACCGAGTCACAGCAACTGGCCGACGTCGGGAACGTCGGCATTTTCAGTTACGACGCGGCGCTGGCGGCCGGCATCCGCGCCTACGACGGCGACAACAGCGACGTGCGGTTCGGCGGCTACCTGGGGGCGGAGTTCGGCAACATCACGTTCGCCGGCGAGCGGGCGGCTGCGATCCGCACGCTGCTGGCCTACCAGGTCTACGAGCGGGACGACCGGAAACTGCGCGCGCTGGCGCAGACGGACCTCGCCGCCGCCGTGGGGTACGACGTCGGGACCGCCGCCGGGCAGTCCGACTGGGCATTCAACCAGTACGACGAGGCCCTTTCGTCGGTCATCGCCATCAACTCGGCCGCGTTTACCGACGCGATCCAGGCGGGCCAGGGCGACGCCGCCGCCTGGAACCTCGCGTTCCCCGTGGTGGGCGCAGCGCTGCTCGCCGCGCTTGTGCTGGCCGGGGTCAGGCCCCGGCTGGCCGAGTATCACTGAGTCCAGGTGAGCTGCAAGTCGTGGTGAGCTCAGTCCTGGTGAGCTAAGTCCTGGTGAGCCTGAGCGCGGTCCAGGCGCCCAGGTGGATCACATCGCCGTCGCGCAGCGGGACGGCCTCGCCGACCGGGATTTCGTCCCCGTTGACCAGCGTGCCGTTGGCTGAGCCGGGGTCGACGACGGACCAGGTGCCGTCGGGGGCCGCGACCAGCACCACGTGCAGGCGCGACACGCCGGGGTCGGCCGGGGGCCCGGTCAGGTCGATCTCCGGGTGGATGCCGCGGGAGTCGCTGCGCCGCCCTACGCGGACCTCCCTCCCCGCCAGCCGGTACAGCCGTTCCGGGCAGTACGCGGGGAACCCGATCGCGGCGGCGTCCGGGCCGCCGGCCTGCTGGACGCTGTCGTAGTACGCGCGATCGGCCGTCACCACGACGGCCCAGGCGGCGCCGTTGGCCTGCCTGACCGACGGGACGGGCCGGGGCGGCGCGGTCAACGGGGGCGGCGGGGCTTGCCGCGGCGGGGCTTGCGGCGGCGGGGCTTGCGGCGGCGGGGCTTGCGGCGGCGGGGCGCTGAAGTCGAAGCCGCACGACTCGCAGAACTGGCCGACCCGCGGGACGCCGCAACGCGGGCAGGCGCCTTGGGCCGGGGCGAACGGGCTGAGCACGGCGGCGCCGATCAGCGCGCCGCAGACGTCGCAGTAGTCGTCACTGGCCGACGTGTGGCCGGAGGGGCAGGTCGCCATCGCTACTCCTTCTTGACCCGGACCGTCTTGGCCGACCTGGTGTCGAGCGCCATCTCGTCCGCCGTGCTCACCTTCTTCTTCAGCCGGACCGTGCCGGTCGCCTCGTCGACCACGTCCACCACCTTGGCCAGCAGCCGCGCGGTGTCCTCATGGCCGGCCGCGTGCGCCAGCGCGACCGCCCGGCCGAGCCGGGCGGTGGCGGTCTCCTCGTCACCCCGCTTGCTCGCCTCAAGCCCGTCCTGGATCGCCGCCGCCAATTCGGCCTGCCCGGTGTAGTGCGCCACCCCCGGGTTGATCCGGGTGGACAGCGCCTCGTCCTCGGTCCACGTCGCCCGGATCAGGCCCTGGCCGAGGATCTGCTGGCCCGACGGCGAGCTGGCCACCAGGCTGACCCGGGCGGCCAGCATCTCCTGCCCCACGCCGCCGACGTTCACCTGGACGCCCACGTGGTAGTCGCGGCTCTCCCCCGGCGCCCAGGCGCCGGTGGGGTACTCGCCGACTTGCGGGCCGGTCTGCGAGCGGCGCCCGGTCAGGTCATCGATGGCCGGGGCGACCTGCTTCACGAACTTCGCGACCGCCTGCTGCGGAGTCCATACGCGCAGCATGACATCCGGCAGCTGCTTGCTCATGGCGCCGCGCATCATCTCCTGGAAGTCGGCCGCGAGCCCGGCCGGGTCGGGCACGATGTCGACCGTGCCCAGCAGCGCGGTGGAGATCTTGCGCAGCTCGTCGACCACCCAGTCGGTGCCGACACCGCGGCAGTCGCAGCGGAACGAGCCCTCGCACAGGCTGATCGCCGCCGCGAGCTGCTCGGGCGTCTCGTGCTGGTTCTTGCCGTCGGTGAGCAGGATCGCGTGCCGGAGCGTGGCCGGGTAGGACTCGAATATGCGGTGCGCGAGGCGCAGCCACTGGCCGATCGCCGTCCCGCCGTTGGACCGCAGTCCAGCCACGGCCCGCTTGGCCTCGGCGCGGGTTTGCGCGTCCGCGACCGCCATTGACCCGTCCGTCGGGTAGACCGGCCAGGCCGTGTTGGTGCCCGCGACGATCGCGAACCGCGCGCCGTCGCTGATGACGTCCACCGCGGCGGACGTCGCCGCGCGCGCGGCCAGGATCTTCTCGGGCGGAAAGTCCATCGACCCGGAGCAGTCGACGATGATGATCTCCGCGCTGCCGTCGGCGCGGCCGGCCGCCGCTGGTGCGCCGTCGGCCGCCTCCGCGTCCGCGGTGACGGTGACGATCGCGCTGACGTCACGCCCGCCCACGGGCAGGTACGGGTTCTGGTCGATCTGCACGGTGAATCCGGGCAGGCTCGTCATCGCTCACTCCTCGGTGAAGTCTCCGGCCACGCGGGCGGGAACGGCATGAGTACGG
>Ga0302325_10023828_pt1 | contig 12744 bp, 13 predicted proteins | sample Palsa_T0_2_FD_201948 | JGI IMG/M metagenome (GOLD analysis project Ga0302325, IMG submission 201948) | Peat permafrost microbial communities from Stordalen Mire near Abisko, Sweden - Palsa_T0_2 | ecosystem: Environmental > Terrestrial > Soil > Palsa > Peat permafrost | place: Sweden: Abisko... | reverse complement strand
AGCCGGCCCGCGGAGTGAATCGCTACTCGACCGCGTGAGGAACACTCCGGTACTCGAGTCCTGTCGCCGTTCTCCTCCAGGCGATGATGCGCTCCACGTGGATCAGCACGGGCTGGGAGAACGTCGAGCGCCATTCCTCGAAGGACGCGTTCCCGAGGGACTCGGAGTACTTGTGCCGGAACTGCCCGGCCAGAAAATGCGGATGCTCACCTGCCGCGGTGATGAGCCTGGCCCGGCCCTCGGCGAGCACGATGTCCTGTCCGCCGTCCGCCGAGTCCAGGGCCAAGCTAACCGCCGCCGTCCGCCGCATGTCTTTGACCTTTGCCGTCTTGGGTTGGCTGAAGATCAGTATCGTCGGGTCTTGCCAGGCGAACCAGACAGGGACGTTGTGCGGCCGCCCATCCGTGCGGACTGTGCACAGCCAGATGATCGGCTCCGCCGACAGCCGCTGGGCGATGTGACGATCGTCGCCTCGAGTCATATCCAGGAGCGCCATCCTCCGACATTAGCCAGTCGGCGACATACCAGGCGGGCGAGCCGGCCTGTCTGCCGGGCGCAGTTAACCGGCGAGCCAGGATCGCGGCTGTGAAGTCGGCGGCGATCGCCGCGTAGCCGGTGTCGTCGGGGTGGAAATGGTCCGGGGCGCGCGCGCCGGCCGTGAAGTGCAGTGGCACCGCCACGACAGCGCCGGCGTCCGCGGCCTCATGCACGATCCGGTTGACCTCGGCCTGGACACCGCGCGTCCTGGGTACCGTCGCGACCAGCGCTCCGGCCGGAAGCGCCGACAGCATCGCGCGGTAGTGCTCCGGGAGCCGCGCCCGCAGGTCGCGCTTGATGATGTCGTTGCTCCCGATAAGCACAGTGACCAGCTCGGGGGCCGCTGACAACCCGGCCAGCGCCGGGATCTGCCGGTTCAGCACGTCATTGACGCGCGCGCCGCTGAACGACAGGTTCACGATCCGGTAGCGGACGCCGCGGCCGGCGAGGGCGCGCTGCGTCTGCAGCACCCAGCTGTGCTCGATCGAGCTCGCGCCGACGCCCTGGGAGAGCGAGTCGCCGAGCACCACCCACAGCGGGTCGGCCGAGGCGAGGGCCGCCAGGTTGCGTTCGTGCCAGGCCTGCGCGTATGGCTTGATCTCGTTCTCGACCAGGCCGACGCCGGGCAGCAGACGACGGGCGAGGCGAAAGAACCAGCCCGGCGACCGGTCGTTGAGGTTCGAGTACTCGAAAGTCATGCGGCCCCCTGTGACCGTGGTGAGTCTTTCTCCGGTCGTCCGTCCACCAGTATCTCGACGCCGGCGCCGCGGCTAGTCGTCGGCGCCGATGACCTGGAAGTCCTGGTTGACGAAGATGTGGTGGGGCCAGTTGACGCCGATGTAGTGGACCTCGTAGTCGCCGTTGCCCAACGCCACCACGCGGTCCACGACGCCGCCCGGGTAGGCGGCCAGCGCCGCTTCGGTCGCCTTGTCCGCGGTGGTTCCGCTGACGATCGTCCCCGACCCCTGCTGGTAGTCCGCCGGGATCTGGCCGACCTTCTCGGAGGAGCCCTGCGTGCCCTTGGCGTAGCTGATCACCTGTCCTCCCGGGTTTGACCCGCTGCTGCTGGGCGGCGACACGATGACCTGGGCGGCGGTGACGGTCGTGCTGCCGGTGGCACCGGTCCGCAAGGGCACGCCAAGGTCACCGGGTCAGGGGTGCGTACTTCAGCGGGGCGCGGCGGGCAGCCTGACCTCTACGCTGGTACCCCGGCCGGGCCGGCTGGTCAGCTTCAGCGTGCCGCCGAGCGCTTCGGCCCGCTCCCGGATGTAGTACGCCCCGAGCTAACTTCGGCCTAGCTGGGCCTGCGGATCGCGGCTGGTGTTCGCCATCGCGGTGCGCAGTATCGACGGTGCCGCCTGTGGCGAGGCATAAGATTCGCTAATCGTTAGTTGTCAGATAGCAACTACTGATGTCTCATGACGCTGAAGCTGGAGTGATCGCCGTGTCTGGGCTGAGCAGGCGGCGCCGGTACCTGGTCCTGGCCATCTGCTGCCTGAGCTTGTTCATCGTCGGCCTGGACGCGACGATCGTGAACGTGGCGCTGCCGTCCATCGGGCGGGAGCTGCACTCGCCAGTCTCCGGCCTGCAGTGGACAATCGACGCGTACTCGCTCGTGCTCGCGAGCCTGCTGATGCTGTCCGGGTCGACTGCGGACCGGGTGGGGCGACGGCGCACCTTCCAGGCCGGGCTGGCGCTGTTCACGCTCGGCTCGCTGCTGTGCAGCGTCGCGCCGGGGCTGGGCTGGCTGGTGGCGTTCCGCATGCTGCAGGCGGTCGGCGGGTCGATGCTCAACCCGGTCGCGATGTCGATCATCACCAACACCTTCACCGAGCCCGGCGAGCGGGCCCGGGCGATCGGCGTGTGGGGCGGCGTGTTCGGGCTCAGCATGGCGATGGGACCAGTTCTCGGCGGCGCGCTGGTCGACGCGGTGGGCTGGCGGGGGGTGTTCTGGGTGAACATCCCGGTCGGGATCGCGGCGCTCGTGCTCACCGCCCTGTTCGTGCCGGAGTCAAAGGCGCCGCGGCCCAGGCGCCCCGATCCGGTCGGGCAGCTGCTGGTGATCGTCCTGCTCGGGTCGCTGACCTACGCGGTCATAGAAGGCCCGGCCTACGGCTGGGGATCGGCGAGGATCTTGTCCTTCCTCGTCGTCGCGGTGATCGCGCTGGGCATTTTCCTCGGCTATGAGCCCCGCCGCCGGGAGCCGCTGGTCGACCTCAGGTTCTTCCGCAGCCTGCCGTTTTCCGGCGCGACCCTGACCGCGGTGAGCGCGATGGGCGCGCTCGGCGGGTTCCTGTTCCTCAACACGCTGTACCTGCAGGAGGTCCGCGGTTACCGGCCGCTGATCGCCGGGTTGTTCCTGCTGCCGATGGCGGCGGCGATGGCCGTGGGGGCCCCGCTGGCCGGCCGGATAGTCGCCCGGCGCGGGACCCGGACGCCGCTGCTGGTCGCCGGGGCCGGGCTGATGGCCGGCGGCGTCCTGCTGACCGCCGTGACCGCGTCGACTTCGGTGGGCTACCTCATCGTGAGCTATCTGGTGTTCGGCATCGGAATGGGCATGGTCAACGCGCCGATCACCAACTCCGCGGTGTCCGGGATGCCCCGGGAGCAAGCCGGGGTCGCGGCCGGGATCGCGTCGGCCAGCCGCCAGGTGGGCCTGGTGCTCGGCGTGGCGGTCACCGGGTCGGTGCTGACCGCGAACCTGCACGGCCCGCTGCAGTCAGGGTTCGCTGCCGCGACCCGTCCCGGCTGGTGGATCATTGCCGCCTGCGGGTTCGCCGTGATCGTTCTGGCCCTCATCACGACGGGCCGACGGGGAAAGGCCAGCGCCGCGCAAGCCGCGTCGCTGGTTGCCACCGGGGAGGAGGCACAGGAGAAGGTCCCTGATCCCTTCGCAGTTTCCCTGGAAAACCAGGATGTAGCCGGTATAACGCTATAATATGAGTCGGAAAAATCGAGAAGGGACATAGGTGTACGACACCTTCGCGCGCAGTCTGACCAGACGTGACTTTGGTCGGAGTCGGGCTGCGGCAAGTCGACGGTCGCCCGCAGCATCGCCGGGCTGACCCGGCCGTCGTCGGGCGAGATCCTGCTGGACGGGCAGCTGGTGGGCGCGCGGCGCAGCCGCGCCCAGCAGCGCGCGGTGCAGATGGTGTTCCAGGATCCCTACTCCTCGCTCAATCCGCGGCTGACCGTCCGCCGCGTCCTCACCGAGTTGCTCGCCGTGCACGGCCTCGCGACCGGACCTGCCGCCGCACGCCGCTGCGCGGAGCTGGTCGATCAGGTCGGCCTGGCTGCCGACGCGCTGGACCGGCTGCCGGTCTCGTTCTCCGGCGGCCAGCGGCAGCGTGTCGCGATCGCCAGGGCGCTCGCCGTGCAGCCCCGCGTGCTCGTCGCCGACGAGCCGGTCTCCGCGCTCGACGTCTCGGTACGGGCCGTCATCCTGGCCACCTTCGGCCAGCTGCAGGAGCAACTTGGTCTCGGGCTGCTGCTCATCTCGCACAATCTGGCGTGGTCCGGCAGGTGTGCGAGCGGGTCGCGGTGATGTACCTCGGCCGCATCGTGGAGATCGCCGACCGGGACGAAATCTTCGGCAGCCCGCGCCATCCATATACCCAGGCGCTCCTGGCCGCCGCCCCGAGACTGCACGCGCCGCCCGCCCCCGTCCCGATCCGGCTGGAGGTACCAGCGGACGCCCGCCGCCCCCGCGGCTGCGCCTTTCATCCCCGCTGCCCGCTCGCCACCGACAGATGCAGGGCCGAGAGGAGCCCGAATTGACCCAGGTTAACGGCCCCCAGGGCCATCTTGCCGCGTGCCATTACCGCGACCGGCCATTCGCGCCTGAGCATCGGCCAGCTGCCGGGCCGGGCCCGGCATGACGCGGGACGAGGCCGGCCGGCCGGTCACGGCCGCGTTCTGCGCGGCGGTAGAGGATACGCTCGCCGGTCTGCTGCGGACTCGCCACGACGTCGTCTTGCTGCAGGGTGAGGCGGTGCTCGGCCTGGAGGCCGCCGCTCGCGGCATCGGCGGGCCCGGCAGGCGAGTGCTGAACATCGTGACCGGACCCTATGGCACGCTGCTCGGCGCCTGGCTCGGTGCTGGCGGGGCACACGTAACCGGCCTGACCGTGCCCGCGGGCCGCGCGGTCAGCGTCGCCGCGGTCGAGTCGGCGCTGCAGGCACCGGGTGGCTACGACGCGGTCGCGGTGGTCCACGCCGAGGCCGCCACTGGCGTGGTGAACCCGCTCGAGCCGATCGCGGCGCTGGCCAGGCAGGCGGGCGCCCTCCTGGTCGTCGATGCGGTCGCCTCCGTCGGCGCGGAGCCGCTGCTCATCGACCAGTGGGGCCTGGACCTGGTGATCATCGGGCCGCAGAAGGCGCTGGGCGGGCCCTCCGGAGTATCGGCCGCCGTGGTCGGCCCGCGCGGATGGGACGGGCTGGCCGCCAACCCTGCCGCGCCGCGGGACTCCATCCTGTCGCTGCTGGACTGGCGGGACCGGTGGCTGCGGCCCGGCCGGAGCACGATGCCGACGACGCCGCACCATCTGGAGACAAGGGCGCTGGCCGCTGCACTGGACCGGCTGACCGCGGGCGGCCTGGACACGGTTGTGCGGCGGCACCGGCGAGCCCGTGACGCCGCCCGGGCGGGGTTGCGCGCGCTCGGGTTCAGCCTGTACGTCACCGCTGACGACGAGGCGGCTTCTGTCGCCACACTGGCTATCGTGCCGCCCGCGGCGGGCCGGACAGAGCCGGCCCGGCTACTCGGGGCGGCGGCCGTGAGCAGCGACGCAGAGGGTGCGGACGGCTCGTGGCTGATCGCCGGCCCGGCATTCGGCTCGCTCGCTGACCGGGCCGTCCGGCTGAATCACACGGGGCCCAGCGCGGCGCTGGCACCCCTCCTGGCCACGCTGGTGTATCTGGGATCCGCGCTGTCTGCAGCCGGCCAGGACGCCGACGTCGGCGCCGCACTCGCAGCCGCCGCAACCCGCTGGCAGGCGGGCGGCTAGACGATGGCGGTCCAAGCTGACTAGCGCTGATGCGTCACCGCGGTCGTGCCGGGCGGACCAGGCCTGCTTCGTAGGCCGCGATGACCAGCTGCGCCCGGTCCCGAGCGCCGAGCTTCATCAGCAGCCGCCCGATGTGCGTCTTCGTGGTCGACATGCTCACGTAGAGCCGCTCGCAGATCTCGGTGTTGGACAGGCCGAGCCCGATCAGCGTGAGCACCTCGCGCTCCCGCTCGGTAAGCTCGTCGAGGCCTTGTGCCGGGCGGGCCGACGTCGGCTGCCTGCCGAATTCGGCGATGAGCTGCCGGGTGATGCTGGGAGAGAGCAGCGCGTCGCCGGCCGCGACGACCCTGACCGCGGCCAGCAGATCACCCGGTGGAGTGTCCTTGAGCAGGAAGCCGCTGGCCCCCGCTCGCAGCGCCGCGAACACGTACTCATCCAGGTCGAACGTCGTCAGCACCAGGATGCGAGTGCTGGCGGTTTCCGGTGCGGCGGTGATCTGCCTGGTGGCTTCGATGCCGTCCATGCCCGGCATCCGGATGTCCATCAGGATCACGTCGGGTTTTTCCCTGGTGGCGATTTCTACCGCCTCGGCGCCGGTGCCCGCCTCGCCGACCGCGGTGAGGTCGGGTGCGCTGTCGATGAGCAGGCGCAGGCTGCCGCGCAGCAGCACCTGATCGTCGGCGACCAGTACCCGGATCATGTCGGGAACCGTGCCGTTACACCAAAACCTCCCGCTGGCCGCGGGCCCGCCTCGAACGTCCCGTCATACATCGCCACTCGTTCCCGCATGCCCGTGAGTCCGTGCCCGCCCTTGCCTAGCGTTGTCCCGCGGCCGTCGTCCGTGATCTCCACGGTGAGCGCGTCCGACTCATAGGTCACGCCGACCCGGCACCGTCCCGCCCCGGAATGCTTGATCACGTTGGTCACCGCTTCCTGAATCACCCGGTATGCGGCGAGATCCAGCCCGGGAAGTATAGCCGTCGGCGTTCCGCTGACATCGAGGGTGACCGCGACTCCGGCGGCGGTGACCCGGTCGGCGAGCGCGGGCAGGTCCGCTAGCCCGTGGGCCGGCTCGAGCTCGGGTTCGGTGTCCACGCGGAGCACGCCGAGCAGGGCCCGCATCTCACGCAGCGCGCTCCGGCTGATCTCCTCGATCGACGCGAGCGCTCGTGCCGCCTCGGCGGGCTGCGATTCGACCACCCAGTTCGCGACGCCGGCCTGCACCGCGATCAGGCTGAGGCCATGCGCGACGACGTCGTGCAGTTCGCGGGCGATCCTGATCCGGTCGTCGCGTTCGGCCTGCTCCCTGAGCGCCCTGGTGTACGCGTGCTGCTGGAGGATGATGTAGCCGATTACCCAGGAGCCGGCCACGAACAGCATGCTTTCCGCCAGTGCGGAGAGCGCCGCGCGGCCGCCGCCAGGGTCCGGGCCGCCGTGCCGGGTGGCCGCGAACACGGCCAGCCCGATCCCCAGCGTGACGAGGCTGCCGCCGAGGTAGCAGAGCGCTTCCCGGCGCGGGAGCCGCCCTGGGATCAGGTACATGACGTAGGCGGCGGCGAGCGCTGGCGCTGGATTCACGCTGATTGCCAGCACGGCGGCCGAGGCCAGCAGGACGACGGCCAGCACGGTGCGCGGCCAGAGCCGGCGTACGGCGGCAGGCAGCACCGACAGCAGGACGAATATCAGCGCTACCGGGTGAGGCACGCCAGTTAGTTTTGCTGGCTCATGGAAGCCCACGGTGGCTATGGCGGCGAGCGTCAGCGCGGCGCCGCAGTCCAGCAAGACCGGTCTAGATATCACCCTTCAGACGTTATCTGCCCTGGTCAGCCTCCCGCGTCGGACCTGGGTACGATCCCGGATCTGGACCGTGGCCTGACGCGGTACATGGCCGGTGCCCGGCACTGTGGCTGGCATGAACGCAATCATCAATACCCGAGACCTCGGCAAGCGGTACCGCGGCCGGCCGGCTCTCACCGAGTGCACGCTGTCCATTCCGGCTGGGTCGGTCACCGGCCTGGTCGGCCCGAACGGGGCCGGGAAGTCCACGTTCCTTAACCTGGTCACCGGGATGCTAAGGCCGAGCACGGGGACGATCCAGGTGCTTGGCTCCGCCCCGGCGGCTCAGCTGGCCAAGGTCGGCTTCGTCGCGCAAGACACCCCGGTGTACGCCGGCCTGTCCATCTCGGACCACTTCCGGCTCGGTGCCCACCTGAACCCGGCCTGGGACCGGGGCTACGCGTCGGCGCGGATCACGCGGCTCGGCCTGGACCCGAAGCAGAAGGCCGGGCGGCTGTCCGGCGGCCAGCGCGCCCAGCTCGCCCTCACCATGGCCATCGCGAAGCGACCCTCGCTGCTGATCCTGGACGAGCCGGTCGCCGCCCTTGACCCGCTGGCCCGGCGCGGGTTCATCGACGACCTGACCGAGGCGGCCAGGACCCGGCAGATGAGCGTGGTGCTGTCCTCGCACCTGGTCTCCGATCTCGAACGCGCCTGCGACTGGCTGGTCGTCCTGAACGACGGCCGGGTCCGCGCGGCCGGCCCCATCAGGCACCTGCTCGCCGCTCACCCCGGCATGACCACAGAAGACATGGTCCTGACCTACCTGGAGATGACATCATGACCTGGCTCACCTGGCGGCAAAGCCGCATTCAGTTCGTGGCCGCGGCGCTCGCTCTCGCCGTGCTCGCCTTGGTCTATGGCCTGACCGGCTCCGGCCTCAACCACTTGTACGGCTTGTACGGTGCGCATCCGGCCGTGTTCCTGGCCCAGGTCAGGACCGGCCGCTACCCGCTGCTTTACTTCGCAGGCGGTGCCATCATGTACCTGGCGCCCTTGGTCATCGGCGCGTTCTGGGGCGCGCCGCTTGTGGCCCGTGAGCTTGAGGCCGGAACCCACCGGCTGGCGTGGAACCAGTCCGTCACCCGCACCCGGTGGCTCGTGATGAAGCTCGCCATCGGCGGCGGTGCCGCGATGCTGTTCGCCGGTCTGGCCAGCCTGCTGCTGACGTGGTGGGCCGGGCCGATCGACCGGGCCGGCGGGTTCCCGCTCGGCACCAGCCAGCTGTCGAAGTTCCAGCCGATCGTGTTCGGCACCCGCGGCATCGTCCCCGTCGGTGCCGCCGCCCTCGCCTTCACCATCGGCGTGTGCGCCGGGCTGCTGCTGCGCCGGGTCATCCCGGCGATGGCGGTGACGCTCGGCCTGTTCGCCGCGCTCCTGGTCGCGATGCCGCTGACGGTCAGCCCGCACCTGATCACCCCCGCCCAGTACACCCGCCCCGTCACCGCCAGCCTGACCACGATGGCGGTGAGCGGGAACGGCCAGCTCAACGACCCGGTCAAGGACATGCCTGGCGGGTGGATCCTCACCGATCAGATCATTACCAAGTCCGGCAGCGTGTTCGTCCTTCCCGACGTGCCCGCGTGCCAGACCGGCACCCAGGCCCAGTGCGACGCCTGGCTCGCCGCCCAGCCGCTCCGCCAGCACGTCGTCTACCAGCCCGCCAGCCGCTACTGGGCCTACCAGATCCTGGAAACCAGCATCTGGCTCGCCATCGCGGCCGCCTTGTCCGCCCTGTGCCTGCGGCGGATCAGGTCCGTCCAGTGACGCTCCCTTATCCCGGCCGCCGGTGTCGCGGCCGGGATAAGGAACGGGCGCACCGTGACTACGAGCCCTGCCGGAAGATCTTGCGATTAAGGCTCAGGACAGGCACCTTCCGGCTGGTCAGCGCGATGTAGGCGTGGTTGTCGCTCAGCCCGACGATCAGGGACGTGCTCCCGCCGGGGCCGTCGTCGGCCTCCCAGGCAATGCCGTCGGCCAGGTTGAGGCGCCAGCCGAGGCCGACGTGTGTGGCGGCGGCGGTCTGCGGCCGGAGCGCCTCGCTGGCGAGGCCGGCGGGCAGCAGGGATGACCACCCGGCGCCGAACCTGACCAGGTCGGTAGCGGTCGTCCATAGCCCTGCCGTGAGCAGGATCGCGGTGAGGTCGTCGAGATCGGGCACGAAGGTGCCGTCGGGTTCCAGCTCGTAGCCGGTGACCGCGTCCGGGTCCTCGTGCGGCCAGCTGGCCGGGAACGCCGAGCCGGTCATGCCGAGCGGGCCGAGCACCAGCCGGGTGACGGCCGCGGCGTAGTCCGATCCGGTGACGTCCGCGATCAGCTGCCAGAGGGCCGCGTAGTCGCCGGGGGCTTTCCCCCTGACGGTGCCGCGGGGGCGGCTACATGGCAGCACCGGGCCGTAGAGTGAGATCAGGCTGGGGACGGTGCTGGCGTACAGGTTGGCGGGGGCAGGAGCGTCCACTCCGCCGGCGTGGCTGAGCAGGTCCCGGACGGTGACGGAGTCATCGGCGAGCCGCACGGTGCGCAGGTGATCGTTGGCCGGATCGTCGATCCCCACCCGCTGGTCGGCGATGAGCCGCAGCACGGCGGCGGCGGTGATGAGCCTGGTGATGCCGTAGGCGGGGAACCGGTGATCGGGGCGCAGCGGCTCGGCCCGCTCCAGGTCGGCCCAGCCCCGCGCGATCGCCCAGCCGGTCCCGCCAGGCGCGCCGCCGGCCAGGACGAGCCCGGCCAGGCCTAGCTCCCCGAACTCTGTCGCCGCGGTCTCGGCCGCCGCGACCGGAACCGAGCCGGTGCTAGACGTCGGCGGCGCCGCGACCCGCGCGTCGGTGACCTGGCTCCCGACCGCAGTCATCCGGAGGCCGGTCAGCCGGTGCGGCGGCTCGGGCTCCGCATCGACCTCCAGCAACCAGCCGCTGGCCCGGGCGCGGGCATGCAGCGGGCCGTCCTGGGCGATCACGAGCCCATCGCGTTCGCTCGCGGCCCTTCGGGTGAGCGCCCTCACCACCTTGCTCAGACCTAGGTCGGATATCTCCCGCCCGAGGATGTCGCCGGTGAGGTGCTCGCACAGCTCACCGGCGGCGGGAGCCGCCCAGCCCGGCGTGTCAGCACCGTCGAACCGGGAGATCGCCCACCGCAGACGGGCGAGCGCGGGATGCCCGAGCTCATCGAGCCGGCTTTCGATGAGCCGCTTGAGCGCGGTCCAGCTCGGCTGGCCGTGCTCACGGGCGATGGCCAGCTGAGCGTCGTGGAGGGTAGTGAACTCGCCGGCGGCCAGGCGGCGCCTGGCTTCCAGCTTCAGGTAGCGAAGGTTCGGCTGGCCGGCAAGCGGACGCGGCTGATCAGGCATGGCAGTCCTTCCTCATGCCCGAGGATCCGCGGCATCGGGCGGGAAGACCACAAAGACCAGTCGTGTGGGTCATCGCCGTACGCAGCCGGTGAGCTTGAAGCACTGCCCGCGGATCCAGAGGCGGCCGGGACCACCATCGTTTATGGTACCCCCCGTCATGATGCCGGTGTTCCGCTTCTCAGTCGGGGGCAGCGCGGCGGCCGGAGTCCCGGGCGCCGAGGAGGGTGACGGCTGCGATCCCGGCGGCGAGCACCAGCGCGGCGCAGATGGCCGCGCCGGGGTCGTGCGGCGGCCGGGCCGGCCAGATCCACGGCGTGGTCCAGTGCGCGGCGAGCACCGACTCGGTGGCCAGCCAGTAGGCCATCGGGCCGGTCCACCCGAACGCGCCGCCGAGCGCGGCGGCGGACAGCAGCCCCGTGCCGGTCATCCCGGCGAGGTTGCGGAGCAAGGCGAGGGTGCCATCAGGCAGGACCCCGCCGACGGCCCCGGCCGCCAGCGCGCCGAACGCGGCGGCGGTGAACGCGACGGCTGCGGCCAGCCGCAGCCAGGGCAGCCAGCGGCCGGTGGCGCGTTCCGGGTCGCCGAACGGTCCGTGGGTGGTGACCGCGATGACCGCGGCGGCCCCGGTCTCGATCGTCAGCGGGATCAGCTGCTGTGCAGCTGGTCCGCCCGCGACGTTCCACTGCCAGTGCAGCGCCGCCCACAGCAGGGCGCCGAGACCCGCGAGCAGCCCGAGGGCGGCCGGGGCGCGCCGGCTGAGCAGGTACAGCCACGCCAGCCGCAGCGAGGCGGCGGCGGGCCCGGCGGCCCGCGGGGCAGGGACGGCTCCTGGCGGTGAGTTCTGGACCCCGGCGGCGGTCATGGCAGCTGTCCCAGGGTGAGCTGGCCGGACCGCAGCGCGGCCAGGTGGGCGGCGAGCCAGGCGTGCCGGGCGGCGGCGGGCAGCGCGGCGAGCCGCCGGGCCGCGGCGTAGACCGGCCCGGCCAGCGGCTGGTCCGGGTTGGTAGTCGTTGAGCTGGCGGCAACGAGCCCCTGGATGTCTGCCTGCGCCCAGTCCGGCAACCCGAAGATGGTCAGCGCCTGGAGCTGTGCGGCGAACGGTATGCCGGCGTGCTGCAGCAGGGCCGCCTGCACCGCCTGCTGCGCCGCGGTGCCGGCGCCGTTGCCCGCGCCCACGAACGCGTGCACGGACAGCAGCGGCAGCTCCTGACCGAACTGCACCGCGGATCCGGGGGTCGCGCTCGGCAGCGTGTTGAACTCGTCAAGCGGCACGCGCAGCACCGGCGGGCGGCCGCTGATCGTCACCGCCGCCGCCGGGGCGGAAACAAACTCCGAGTGGCCGCTGATCATCACCTGCACCGCCTGGGCAGAAACAAACTCGAACTGGAACCTGGTGTACCGGCCGGCCACCTGGGCGACGCGGGCCGGCGCGCCGGGCAGGCCGGCCACCTCCGCGAGCACCGGCCGCAGGTCGGCTGCCACCTCCGCCAGGTAGCGGCGGTAGGCCGGATTCAGGCACACAGGTACCCCGGCGGCCTGCTCGCAGACGGGGGTGTAGCCGATCGGCCGGTCGCTGGCCGCGTCGTGCAGCGCGGGGATGACCATGCCATGGGGGGTCAGCCGGGCGGTCCGGACCAGCCCGGAAGCGGTCCCGGCCGCCGCCACCCCGGCCAGCGTGACCACCACGGCCACCCACCGCAGCCATGGGCCGCCGACCCGGGCGGGCAGGCCAAGCAGGCCGAGCGCGGCCACGGCGATCCCGGCCAGGAACATCATCCGGGCGATCGGCAGGTCCGGCAGGTAGGGATAGAAGATCCCGGAGAGCGGCTGGTAGTTGCCGTTGGCGTTGGTCGGCAAGATCAGCGGCCAGCCGCTGGTGTCGCCGAAACCGTTCTGCGACGACAGGATCACCGCCAGGAAGGCGCCGAACGCGGCCGCGGGCGCGGCGAACCGGCTGGGGAAGAAGGCGCCGACCGCGAACCCCGCGGCGCTGAACGCCGTCACGGCCGCGGCGCCGACC
>Ga0302325_10023827_pt1 | contig 12744 bp, 9 predicted proteins | sample Palsa_T0_2_FD_201948 | JGI IMG/M metagenome (GOLD analysis project Ga0302325, IMG submission 201948) | Peat permafrost microbial communities from Stordalen Mire near Abisko, Sweden - Palsa_T0_2 | ecosystem: Environmental > Terrestrial > Soil > Palsa > Peat permafrost | place: Sweden: Abisko... | reverse complement strand
TGGAGCCGACTTTCGGTTAACGCTTCCTTTCTGACGATCGCGGCTCTGATCGGAGCCGGGCCCAGAGCGCTCTGTTATGACGCGGTCTTTCGGTATTGCCGAATCTCACGGTCACAAGTGCGAGTGTGGGATGTGGTCGCGGGTGACTGTCCGATTATGGGATTAGGTTCGTTTTGAATGCTGGCCTTTTGGGGGCCCAAAAGTGCGTTCGATGTATGGGACCGCCAAATTACGAGAGTTTACCCGCTGGTTGACGAGCTATAACAAAGTTCACTGGAGGGAAAAGGAGTTGTCCGCGTTAATCGCCGCTTGGCTCATCTTCTATATCACGGGCCGGCGGATTGCTCTTGCAGCAGCGAGAGATATCGGCGATCGCAGGCCATGGGCCCGCGCCACTGGGTGATGTCGATTTATTCAGTTGTCAAAGATCCGAGGCGCGGCAAACGGCAATGGAGACGAGCCGCGGGCGCAAGAAGTCGGCGCGAGAGTATGGGAGCGCTGCGGGAGTGTCGCGAGAGCCCCTAAAACCATTGTACAGGAAGGGAAAAAGGGCATTCGGAGTTCGATGATTGTTTTCATGAGGATACAGCCTGTGACTGATTTTTCGAAGAGATATGACGCGGAGAAAGCCGGCGAGTTTCCCGGTATCATTGCCGGGATAAACTGGCAGGAGAGATGGGGAGTTATGGCGGAAAGCCGGAGTATTCGGCGGAGGACGTCTAAGCAGAACTGAACCGCGTCCCGGAACGCAGAAGCGCCCACATGCGGCTATGGATCACGAAATAACTCGGATGTTTAGGAACTGCGAGCGTGGCGCAATGGGAGTTAGAATAAGGCCGGCCTCACGCACCGAAGTGGCGCCACAATTCATCAGGGCTCTTGCGGGGACTAAATGCGTATTACATCTCGCTTTCGACTTATGTCAAAAGCTCATCGCGCCGGTAGCAGGTTATAACTTGGCGTATTCCGCTTTGGCCTGCTTGAGGATCGGGATGTCGCGGTCGGCGTCTTTCCAGAGGTTGAGGAAGTCCTGGTAGGCGGTCTTCGCCTTCGCCGTATCGCCCGACAGGGCGAGCGCTATGCCCAGCCGCCAGCGCGCCAGTGCGCCGATGGGATCAATGGCCACGATCCCTCGATGAGCGAGGATTTTCTGGAACTCCGCGGCCGCTTCGGGGCCCTTGTGAGAAGCCAAATAGGCTTCGCCACGCACATAGATGGGATACAGGGCCCCGAAGGACCCAAAAAAGCTGCTGGCCGGCGCGCCCATCTCATCGGGAATAGCGATTTGCAGTAGTTCGATAGCATTTGCAGGATCGCCATGGTTCAATGCGAGACGGGCGCGGAGCGCCGGCAGGTAACTAAATCGGACGGCCGTATCCTCCGCGAAGCGCTTTTCCAGATCGTCCGCCAGTGTTTGAGACCGGGAAGAATCCCCCGCTAGGGCCAGTGCAAAGGCAGCGCCATATTCCACTTCCCGGTCCTTGGTAAGGTAGAGTGCCGCCAGCGCGAGCCGCCCGGCCTCAGGCGCATTCCCGAAAAAGCCTTCCCACAGTGCGGCCGCGGTTTTGTACAGAGCCGCCCTTTCGCGATGGGCCGACTGCTGAGCCATGTCCGACGCACGCCGTGACAACATCCTTGCCTTTTCCAACTGACCGGCATAGGCCGAGACAAAAGCTTGGTGATCGGTAATCCAATCTTCCGCAAAGGGCTTTCCGCGGCCTAGAGCGGCTGCCCGCTCCATTCCCGGCTTGTCGCCTTTTAAAAAGGCAATGTCGTATCGCTGAACCAAAAGCTCGGGGATTTCCAGTTTCCGCTCGAAGGCGCGTCGAAGGGTGCTCCCGGCATCCCCCAGGCGGTCAAGATATTCAAAGTTGAAGGCGCGAACGGCATACCCGGGGGCAAAGTCGGGATCGAGTTCGATCGCTTTCTCGCCTTCTTCGACCCCCTTTTCATATTTGCCGAGGACAGGGTAAATAATTCCAGACAAAAGGCCGTGAGGCACGCTATCGCGAGGATAGGTTTGCGCCCACGCCGCAAGGGTCCGTTGCGCCTTCTCCAGATTTCCCGTCACCTGCAGATCGTAGGAAGCGGCGATAAAGAACTTCTCCCGGTCACTCGTGCGATCCCGCAACCGATAGGCTTTGCCGGTGCTCTCCGCGGAGAGGTCCGACTCTCCCATATCGCCATAAATACGCCCCACGAACGCATGGGCCATCGCGAATTGGGGGTCGATCTCAGTAGCGCGCGTGAACAGGGGTAAGGCCGCGGCCGAACCGGTTGAGGAAAGAACCTTCCAGGCCGCGCTGTAGGCTTTCAAAGCTTCGAGCGACGGCGTGGTAGCCTCGGCGAGCGGCGTGTCGTGCTTTTCGATAGTGGCGAGCGATTCGCCCACTCGGGCTCTGAATTTGCTGGCAATTTGGCTCAGGGCATTCAGCACATCTTCTTTTCTTGCGGCTTGCGCCTGCTCATCGTCGAGGACATCTCCGGTGCGGCAGTTCCTGGCGCGCAGCCCCAATACGTACTGGCTTCCCAGGCTGGCAATCGAGCCTTCCAGGACAGCGGCGCCAGCGGTTCGCTCGCAGATTTCCCGAGCGAGCTGCGGTGTAAGCCGCGCATTCGCGGGCTGGCCCATCAGACCCAGCGCCCGCTGAATATTCTCCTCGGACACGAGGCTGAGGAAAGGCGACTGTTCCAACTGTACCGCCAACCCCTGGCGAAGCGTTTCGTCGAACAGCGGGTCGCCGGTCGTGTTTATGAAATCGGCCAGGACAATCGTGTCCTTGTCAGTGAGTTTTGGCGTGCGGTGGAAAAGCCAGGCGCCGGCGGCGAAGAACGTCAACGCGGCCGCGGTCGCAAGAGCGATCACCTTCCAGCGTTTGGCGATACCGGTTGCGGCGGCGGGCATGACTGTTGTTTGGACGGCCTGCTTTTCGCATGGCGCAACAAACCGATAGCCCTGGCCAGGTATCGTCTCGATATAAAGTGCGCGGCCGGAGGAATCGCCCAACGCCTGACGGGCCTTGTTCACGGCGGCGTTGAGACCATGTTCGAAATCGACGAAGGTGTCGCCGGCCCAGACGGTCTGCCGAAGATCTTCGCGGCTAACCACCATGCCGGCTCTCTCTACGAGAGTCCGCAGAACCTGAAACGGCTGCTTCTGGACCCGGATTCGGATGCCGTGCTTGCGCAGCTCTCCTCCCTCGGCATCGAGGTCGAACGGCCCGAACTTGTAGCGGCTCATTTCCAATCCATTATGACTCACAGCGAAGGATGATGCGGCTAATCAAACACTGCCGAATGAAGGGTTTATCCGATGAGGCGAGAATTTACCCGAAAGTGACGGCTGGAGCATCGACTGCCTGCCCGCACTTCGTGCAACATTCATTCGCATGAGGTGGGCCGGTTCAATCGACGCGGCATCGGCGACATTCAAAGACCGGGAGGGACATCGGATGACATTGACGAGTTTTAAAAGGACAGCCGTTGCGGGCACGGGCCTTGCCGTGGTCGTACTCATGGCAATGCTGCTCAGTTCGCCACGCGGACGGGCGCAAGCCGGGAGCGACGATACATGGAGGATTCAACAGGGGTTCGCGATCGCGCCGGTTCCGCTCAATTTGACCGGAAAGGACCCGAGCCTAGTGGGCCTAGGCAGCTATCTGGTCAACGCCATTGGAGATTGCAACGGCTGCCACACCGCTGGCGGCCCTCCGAACTTCAATTACCTTGCGGGTCACAACCCCTACTTTCTTTTGCAGGGGCCGACGAAAACCGACCCGGCCACTTACCTCGCCGGAGGCTCGGACTTCGGTCCAGCCGTCCCCCCGGGCGTCTATGGCGGCGTTCCCTACCCTCCATCAGCCTATGGAAGTTATGTGGGTCCGGACATTGTCTCCCGCAACTTGACGCCGGACAAAACGGGGTTGCCTGAAGGGGGCCACACGTTGCCTCAATTCATGGCGATCCTGCGGACTGGCGTCGACATGGACCACCTCCATCCGACCTGCACAGCAAGCTCCCCAAGTCCCAGCCCGGCAAACTGCCTTCCGCCGCCCGTTGACGGATCTCGTCTCCAAGTCATGCCCTGGCCCGTCCTTTCCAACCTGTCGGACTATGACATCCAGGCCATTTGGACATATCTAAGCGCGATCCCCTGCATCGAGGGGCCGCCCGCGCCTAGCGTGCTGCACAACGACTGCAAGTGACAGAAACCTTATTGGAGGAATATATGAAAACGATCTTTACGACAATTTTTACGACGATTTTCGCGAGCGGCTTGTTTGCCGGACTCGCATTCGCACAGACGCCAAGCTATACCGTCACCGACCTTGGCCCAATGGGCGGGACGTTTGGCTCGGCTTATGGCATTAACTACGAAGGCCGGGTGGCCGGCGCTGCGAACCTTCCCAACGGGAACACGCACGCGTTCCTTTCGGGATTCCCTGGCGATATCTTCGACGTTGGCACACTGGGCGGACCAAACAGCAACGAGGGCGGGCTGAACGCGAGCTACCAGATGGCGATTTTTGCCGAGACCTCCAAGAAAGATCCATTGGGCGAGAATTTTTGCGGTTTCGGCACTCCGTACATATGCCTCGCGGCCATCTGGAATGGGGTAATGACGCCGCTCCCCACCCTGGGCGGCAATAACGGCATCGCATTTGCGATTAACGATCGAGGCCAAGTCGCCGGGATTGCGGAGAACAGCGCTAAGGACCCAAGCTGCGTAGCGCCTCAAGTTCTCGATTTCGAAGCCGTGCTATGGGGGCCAAACCCGGGCCAGGTCCAGGCACTCCCGCCGCTTTCCGGCGACACCGTTGGATTCGCCCTCTGGCTCAACAACAACGGACAGGTGGTTGGTTCCTCGGGTACCTGCGCAAACACAGTACTGGTTCCGCTCGCAGTTGGGCCGCACGCCGTGCTCTGGGAGAACGGCTCACCCATTGCTCTCGGCAGCCTGGGAGGCACGATGATCGCCGCCGCTGCCGGTATCAATGACCTCGGCGAAGTGGACGGCGCGACGGACCTGGCCAGCGAGATCCCTGGCTTTCCCGGGGTCCAGGTTCACGGCTTCCTGTGGACGAAGGCGACCGGCATCGTGGACATCGGCACGGTGGGTACCGACTTCTCGAGCTTGCCCACATCGATTAACAACAATGGACAGATAGTTGGCTCATCCTGCGATAATATGGGGAATTGCCGCGCCTTCCTCTGGCAGAACAAAGTGATGACGGACCTCAACGCCCTCCTCCCGGCGAACTCGCCGCTATATCTGATGTCGGCCTTCGGGCTCAATGATGCGGGAGAGATCGCGGGCATGGCTCTCGAAACCAGCACCGGCGAGGTTCACGCTTTCGTGGCGACGCCGGGCCAATCGCCAGCCGCCAGCAAGGACTTCTCGCCAGTGTCCCCGGTCACGGCCAAGCCGATGGCGCTGCCCGAAAATGTTCGCAAACTGCTGGGCCAGCGGCTGCGCCTGGGCCGATTGGGAACCCAACTCGCACAGCCGCGATGATGGTCGGGAAAATGCCGATTCGCCAATGTCGATTGGGCCAGACGAAGTCAAGGAACTGTGAGCCGATCGAGCGCGGGCATCTTCTTGGTTGAAGCGGCAGAGGACGGTGGGCGAACGTTTCCAAAGGTCGCTGAACGTCAAGATCAGGGGAGGCAACATGAGGCCGCCCCTGCTGAAGCCTTCGAATCGAAAGAAATCGAGGTTTACGGATCGCCCCACTCTGCCCGAGCTCGACCAAACCCCTCCGATACGCCACACCAGACGCGTCGCAGGAAACGCGCGTGATCAGGCGCCTTTATACGACTCGCGGATGATGGAAGGGAAACCCGACGGTTACCGGGCAGAGGCCGCGGAAAGATACCAAGAGCAATAAACTCGCGGCAATCGTTGTTCCACTATATTTAGCGGCTGCGGCCCGATCTATATCCACGGGCCGAACCGGGGCTCGATGTTACGGCGAAGGGTTTCGCATTCTTTGTCTGGTGCAGAGCCTGAAAATGAGCTCCACCTGGAATGTATCCTGAGGTAAGCCCGTTGTTCGAAAAACTGGCGACGCCAGTAAAGCCAATTCTCCTCGCGCTCGAATTCCAGACCATAGGCTTTTCCTGCCTCGGGTCTGAACAGTCACGCTTCGACACATCACGCCGGCGTCAGCAGCGAGCTAAACGACCATGATGTCCGGTTGTCGGAAGCTAACGAACGCGTTTCCGGGCGGATTCCGCGCCACTCGTTCAGATTGCGGCCGGGCTTGGAGCGTGTCCAGATTACTATACGCTCGGAGCGCCGGTTCTCAGTCTGCGGACTTCGCATTCGCTGACGACGTATCCTCGACGGATCGCTTTCGTTATACCTCGGATAGCGACGACAGCGACTGCGTGGCCAGAAGCCCTGACGAGCCGTTTTATGTCGTTCGGACCGCCTGTGAGAATCGTAGCTTTTTGGCGAAGGGCCGTCGTCACCACAACGGCGTCAATGACATCCGCCGTTTCTGGTCGGGCCTAAAAGCCGTCCTGCTTCGTGCGCCTCGCTCTCGCCAAGAGGAACCACCGCGCACCCAGTCAAGAAGCGCCGGAGTTGGGCTTGTTGCGGGGACCGGCTGACCTGGACCACAGGCGCAGGAACCAATGGAACAACGCCAAGTTCCAATCGGACCCTGTGTTCAGCCGACGCCCGCCGCTCGTTTCTATCGGCGGCCACGAGAACGGCGGCGTCGTAGACAACGGTGCTGACGCCGGACGCCGGACCGTCAGCGTCGTTCGGAACTGCGCCCGCACGCTCCGGCGAGCTTCATTCATCTCTTCCCCGGTGAAGCGTCCGTGCTGCTCTTCCCACAGGGCGACCGCCGACGTGGCGAAGCTGCCCGGCGACGGGCGAAGGTGGGTATGTTCTTCGGCTTCGGCGAGCGGCACGCCGACCGGTACTCGACGATGGCGCACGCGGTGGCCGATGGCGTGATTCCGAAGACGCAAATTATGGGCACTGAGCAGCGATAGTCAGGCACCCACCCGCCAAGCTTATTAGGAGCTGCCGGGTGCTATCATATACATAAGCCCACCTTTATGGAAACCCTGGAAACCCCTATCCGCGTACGCTCCGAGGATGTCTGCCCCAGATGCAAGCTGGCAATTAAGGTGGACGCCCGGCGCTGCACGCATTGCGGAGAGCACCTGAGCGCCACCAGCAAGTTTCCTCTTTATGTCGGCATAGTCGGCCTGCTGGCTCTTCTTTTTGTCGCATTCATCATGATCAAGACCATCCGGCGATCCGATCTGAACGCCGATACTCCACCGACCGACGACCAGCAGATATCGCAGCCGGCCCAACCCGACAAGCCTCTGCCGCTGAATAAGTAAGAATTACAGATCTTCGGTGGTGGTGTCCGGCCGCACGGTCCGGGGGCCGTACAGGTCCTCGTCGGTGAGCGTCCCGCCGCTCCCGGCTCCACGCACTCGCGGAACAACAACCACCCGGTCCGGGCTCACATAGTCGTCGGCCTTTGCGTCTTCGGAGCTGGCTCCAACCACGCGCGGGTGAGGCCTATCCGAGTTCCCATAGTCGCCGGCCTTTTCGCCCTCGGAGGCAATATCCTGCGCCCCGGTGTGTTCCAGGATTTCCTTCCCGCGCTTGACCCAATCGGAGCTGTCGCAGTGCACGGAAAGCAGAACGCCGCCTTCGCGAATGCGGCCTTCGTAGCGCTTCGCTTCATATTCGGGAATCCCCATTCCGGCCAGCGCGCCCACAAAGCCGCCGAGCGTTCCCACGGCTCCTGCGCCAGCCAGGGCGGCCACAATGGGACCCGCTGCGATCAACGGCCCAAGCCCAGGAATCGCCAGGGCTCCAATGCCGACCAGCCATCCCAATACGCCGCCTGCAAGGCCGCCCGCCACTACGCCGGTGGTGACGCCCTCCGGCGCTTTGGTGTTCTTCTCGTGGGCGAAATCCTTGGTGCCCTGATTGTCTTGAAACAGCACCGAGATATCCGTGTTGCGGAAGCCGGTCTTGCGTAAATGCTCCACCGCTTCCTCGACGGCGAACCGGTTCGGATAGATTCCAAAGACTGCTATGTTCTTGGCCATGATAGTAAGCTCCTTTGCTGCATTTCGATCTGCACGAGAATGGCCACGCGGTGAGCGGCGCGCGACGGCCGGTGATGTTTCAAACATGGCGATTTTCAAACATGGCCGTGGATAGCGAGATGGGTTTAGACTATCTGGAGAGGAACCTGATGCGAACTACGCGACGAACGTTTCTAAGCGCGACCGGCGCGGCCGGCCTGAGCGCAGTCTACGTCGACTCCGCCTCGGCGAAGATCGAGCCTGAGCCATGGGGAATCAAACTGGGCATCGCCACCTACACGTACCGCAAGTTCGAGCGGGCCAAGGCCATCGAATACATCAAGGCAGTCCAGACGCCCTGGATCAGCATTAAGGCGGACCAACCGCCCAAGGCCGGCGCCAATCAGCATCTTCCCGGATTGCCCGCGGAAGGCCAGCCTCTGGCGGCGGATGCGGTCGCGGAGATACGTGTGGCGCGCGCCGAATACGAGGCGGCCGGCATCAAGATCACGAGCTCCGGCAACGTCGGCATGACCAAGGCGAAGTCCGTAGAGGACTTGAGGCCAACGTTCGAATGGGCCAAAGCCGCCGGCCTTCCCATGATGGTCTGCGCGCCCACCCACGAAAATATGCCGTTCGTGGAAGCTCTGGTGAAGGAATACAACATCCGGATCGCGATCCACAATCACGGCCCGGAAGACCATAACTTTCCCACGCCGCAATCTGTGCTCGATGTAGTGCGGAAACTCGACGCGCGCTGCGGCTTATGCATGGATGTCGGCCACTCCGTGCGCGCCGGCGCGGACGTTCTCAAGATGATAGCCGAAGCGGGCCCGCGCCTTTTCGACATGCACGTGAAAGATCTTTCCGCATTTAACGAGGAGAGCTACAAGACGTTGCCGAGTTTTGGCCAATGCGACGTGGGCGACGGCCTGATGCCGTTTCCGCAAATCTTCAAACAGCTCAAAAAAATGAACTATCAGGGTTGCGTGAACCTGGAATACGAAATCCACGCCGACGATCCGCAGCCGGGCGTACAGCGCTCTTTCAGCTACATGCGCGGGGTGTTGGCCGGTCTTGCGGCTACGTAAGCCGGCAAGCGGTGGAACCTACGCCGTGCGGAACGGGCTGAAGAATCCTCTAGAGGGCGTCGAGGTCTGAACTTCTACGCCTTTTTCCTTGCGGTAAGCCGCCAGAATTGCGGATTCATCGTAATCGATGGCGCGCGCATACTGGCGGATATAATTGGTGTCGTAGATTCCGCCGGGAAGCTTTTGGAACTCCCCTTGTTCGATCGCGGTGAGCAGCCGTACGCTGATTTTCGTCGCGTCGGCGATTTGATCGAGGGTAATGCCTCGGTTGCGGCGAATCGCAGACAGCCCCAAAACGTTTCGTTCTTCTGTCATCGGCTTGTCTTTCCTGGTGGGCCGGATAGGCCTACTGGGACTTTACTCATAAATTGCCACTATAACACTACTTCTGCCTCTGATAAACTCTTTTTTTATGGACATTTGCCGTCGCAGCTTCGGCGCGTGTATGTTGGGCAGCCTGGCCGCCCGGGCGCTGGCGGCGCCTTCCCGCCCCAAGTTAGTGGTACTAGTAGTTTTAGAACAATTTCGTTCCGATTACCTCGATTCCGTTTGGCCCGCCCTCGGTCCGGGTGGATTCCGGAGGCTTCTGGAGAAGGGAGCTTATTTCCCGGATTGCCGTCACGCCGCCAGCACATTCTCCGCATCCTCGGTGGCCACGCTGGCAACCGGGGCGTGGCCTGCCCAACATGGCATCGTGGCCGATTCGTGGTACGACGAAGCTTCGAAGAAGCTGGCGCCGGCCAATGAAGAAGCGCTGCTTGCCACCACGCTGGCCGCTCAGGTTGCCGCCAAATCCGGAACGCGGGTGTTCGTAGTTGCCGATTCCGCGGCGCATGCGGGCTTGTTCGCGGGCACGTCCGGCGCACGCCTGTTCTGGATGGATGCCGGCGGTGAGTTCGCTACTCGCGGCGAAGCGCCGGAGTGGCTGGCCGCTTACAATAGCAGAAATTCACCCGAGACTTTGCATAACGCCAAATGGCTGGCAGCCGGCGCCAAAGCCGACGCGCCCGCGCTACGCGTGCTGACTTACGACCAGAATCATCCGGGCGTTTTCACGGCGCTCTACAAGTCCTCGCCGTTCGCTCAATCGGCTGTCTTCGATTTACTCGGCGAATGCATGGAGCGGGATCGGATCGGGCAAACCGATACCTTCGATTTCGTATGCGTCCTCTCCAGCGCGACGGCTATGCTGGGCTATGAGACCGGAGCGCAATCGGTGCTGATGCAACAGATGGTGCTGCAGTTGGACCGCCGTCTGGAAGCGCTAATCGGGGATCTGGCGAAGGGCAGCGGCGAAAATGGATTCAGCATTGTACTGGCAGGCGCACACGGCGCGCCGCCGCAGCCGGCGACGGAGACTCGCGCCCGCATGGCCGTCAACGGTGAAAACGTGGCGCAGGCGGTGGCCGGCGCGCTGGCTGTGAACAGCTTCGGCGCGGTGCGGAAATACGTCTATCCGTTTCTTTACCTCGACACTGCCGGATGGCGCGACCCGGAGCCGGTCCGTCTGGCCGCGGCGCGTGCCGCTGCCAGTCACGCCGCGGTGGCCAATTACTATACCGCCGGCGGGGCCTGCTCCACCCAGGACGAATGGCTGCGCCGCTTCCGCAACAGCTTTCATGCCAGGCGCTCGGGCGACGTGATGCTCTCTTATCGCGCCGAATATATCGAGGACTTCGCCCCAGGCCGCGGCGTCTCCTACGGCTCGCTATACAACTACGATGCGCGCGTGCCGCTGTGCTTCTACGGGCCGCAGTTCCGCGCGGGCGTGTATGAATCGCCTGTGGAATCGGTCGACGTCGCGCCCACGCTGGCGCGGGTGTTGGGGGTGGCGGCGCCCTCGTCGTCCACAGGACGGGTGTTGGGTGAAGGGCTTCTCGAATGAGCGCGGCCGAGGCGGCGCTGGCTACTTCGCTCTGCGGAATCGCCCTGCGCAACCCCGTAATTGCGGCTTCGGGCACGTTCGCGTATGGCATCGAATTCGAGAAACTGCTGGACCTGAACTCGCTCGGCGGTCTGGTGGTGAAGGGCCTGTCGCGCGAGCCCATCGAGGGCAACGCCGCGCCGCGCGTGTTCGAAGCGGCCAGCGGCATGATCAATTCCATCGGTCTGCAGAATATCGGCGTGCGCGCTTTCGTGCGCGACAAATTGCCGGCGCTGGCCAAGCTGAAGACCGCCGTATTCGCCAACGTTTTCGGATATCGGACGGAGGACTATGTGGAAGTGGTGCGCGTGCTCGAAGATCACGCGGGTCTGGCGGCTTACGAAGTCAACGTCTCTTGCCCCAACACCAGGCACGGCGGAATCTACTTCTCGAGCGACCCGGCGCTGCTGGCGGAAGTAGTTGTCGCAGTGAAGAGCGTGGCGCAGCGGCCAGTGATCGTGAAGCTTTCGCCCAATGTGGCAGCGATTGAGCCGCTGGCGCGAGCCGCCGAATCCGCCGGAGCGGACGCGATCTCGCTGGTGAATACGTTTATCTCACTGGCCATCGATGCGCATACGCGGATGCCAGCGATTGGCGCAGGTCTGGGCGGACTCTCCGGCCCGGCCATCAAACCGATCGCGCTACGGCTGGTCTGGCAAGCCGCACGCGCCGTGAAGATTCCAGTGATCGGCCTCGGCGGAATCGCGTCCGGCGAAGATGCGGCTGAGTTCCTGATCGCGGGCGCCAGCGCGGTGCAAGTGGGCACAGCGACATTCTGGGACCCAAGATCGCCGGTGCGCATCGCGGAGGAACTGGGGGAGTTTTTGCGGCGCGAGAAGATTGGGAATGTGCGGGAGTTGGTGGGAAGTTTGAAGATGACCTGAATTATATCTCGCTGCCGAGTCGCGATAATGAAGCAAGAGGCATCATTGTGACAGTCGTTCTAAATATCAAGCCCGGTCTTGAAGCACGGCGAGGGCCTTCCGCGCCTGGGCTGATAGCTTCCCGGATGGCTTGCCGGTTCTCTCCCTTGAGAATGTAAGCCGCGAGAACATCTATCTGCACGACTGATAAGAAACAGCCGCGCGGCAAGAAATCCTTCCCTGAGCAGTCTGCTCAAGCCGGCATGAGGTTCCTGATTGACGAGTGCCTCCATGACTCGCCGGTAAATGTGGCCCATGCCGCGGGCTTGGAAGCAATGCATGTCAACCATCTCGGCTTGAGCGGCCGGCCAGACTGGGCTTTAGCAGAACGAATCGTCGAAGACGAATTCACGTTTGTCACCAATAACCGTGCGGACTTGATCGAGCTCTTCGGCAAAATCGTGATCCACCCTGGTCTAATTGTCCTGGTTCCGAACATAGTACCGATATTGCAACGACAACGACCAGAACAGGCAGCAACTTCGCACAGCAATCCTGCGCCGGCGTGCGCAATCGACGCCCAGACTCTCCATCATCGCCGGTCCTGATCCGGCTAGCCATTACCCGCAGCGGTGTTGATCATCGAATACTCGCCGCCTACCCGGTGTGCCGAATGGGACGTCGACGCGCTCGCGCGCGCGCAAATCAGGTGGAGATGTGGGCACGCTGAAGAAGGGGATACAGTGAACAAAGATTCACGTCGGTCCGCATCTATATTGCATGGTTTAAGGCCCGC
>Ga0302325_10023826_pt1 | contig 12745 bp, 12 predicted proteins | sample Palsa_T0_2_FD_201948 | JGI IMG/M metagenome (GOLD analysis project Ga0302325, IMG submission 201948) | Peat permafrost microbial communities from Stordalen Mire near Abisko, Sweden - Palsa_T0_2 | ecosystem: Environmental > Terrestrial > Soil > Palsa > Peat permafrost | place: Sweden: Abisko... | reverse complement strand
GACGTTCGCACCAACGCCGCGCATGTCGACTTATTTGCTCGTGCTGTGCGCCGGCCACCTGCAGCGCATTCACGATGCGTCGACCGGCACGGATATCGGAGTCTGGGCCGTCGAGGGCAAGGCCGCGCAGGGACGCGAGGCCCTGCAGGCGGCGCTCAGGATCCTTGCCTATTACAACAGTTATTTTGCCGTGCCCTACCCTCTGCCGAAGCTCGACCTCATCGCTATCCCGGGTAACTTTGCAGCGGGCGCCATGGAAAACTGGGGCGGCATCACATTCATCGACAATGTGCTGCTCTTGGACCCGGCATCCTCGTCTGAGGCTACCCGTCAGATCATTTTCGAGGTCACCGCGCATGAAATGGCCCACCAGTGGTCCGGTGACCTCGTGACGATGGCGTGGTGGAACGATCTTTGGTTGAACGAGGGCTTTGCCTCATGGATGGCCGCGAAGGTATCCGACGCGCTCAATCCCGACTGGCTCGTGTGGCTACGCCAGCACGCATCGAAGGAGCTCGCCATGAGCGCGGATGCTCGATCAACGGCACACCCGATCCAGCTGCAGATCACGGATGAGAGCCAGATCCGATCGGCGTTCGACTCGATCAGCTATCAGAAGGGTGAGGCCTTCCTGCGGATGCTCGAGGTGTACCTCGGGGAGGATGCGTTTCGCGACGGCATGCGCCGCTACATGAAGGCACACGCCTATTCGAGCGCAACGACCGCAGATCTTTGGGAGGCGCTACAAGCCGCCTCCGGAAAGCCGGTCGCCCAGATCGCCGCAGGATTCACCGAACAGCCGGGCATTCCTCTGATTCGCGTCGCGACCGCGTGCCGAGGCGGCAGTACCAGCGCGGTATTGAAGCAGGAACGTTTCAGCATCGATGATCCGACGGCGGCACCGCTTTCTTGGAATGTCCCGGTACGGATCGGCGTCATCGGGGGCGCGGAACCGGCGCGCACGCTGCTCATCGGCAAGACTGCGCAGACGATGAGTTTTCCCGGCTGCGGCAAGGCTCTCAAGGCTAATTTCGGCGATTCGGGCTACTACCGCGTTCAATACGACGCGACCGCCCTGAGCGCGCTCTCCAAAGCCTATCCGACGCTGGCGCCGGCCGATCGGGTCGACCTGCTGGCAGACGAGTGGGCTCTGGTCGCAGCCGGGCGTGCTCCGCTTGCCGACTATTTTGACCTGACACGCAGGCTATCGGCGGAAGCCACGCTCGTCGTGTTGAGCGATGTCATCGACAAGCTTGTTGCGATCGACGATCTTGCGCGCGGCGCGCCGGTGCGCAGTGCATTTCATCGCTATGCGCTGCAGCTGCTGCGCCCCGCGTTCGAACGGGTCGGGTGGGATGCCCGCTCGGACGATAGCAATCAGACGGTCCTGTTGCGGGCGGCGCTGATCGAGGCACTCGGTCGATTCGGCGATGAGGAGGTGATGGCCGAATGTAAACGCCGCTACGCCTCCTTCATCGCAGCTCCCGCCTCGCTGGCGCCCAATCTGCGCGCGCCGGTCATCCAAACAATCGGCCGCTACGCTGACCAGGCGACCTTCGACCAGCTGCGCGCGCTCGGCAATGCAGCGTCAAGCACCGAGGAGAAATTGCAGTTTTATTATGCGCTGGCAGGCGCTCAGAACTCGGCCTTCATCGATGAGAGCATCAAGATTGCGCTCACCCCTGAGATCTCCAATGGGCGGGTCGACCGGTACCTGATCCAGCTCGCCCAACACTCGAGTGATCCCGATCTCCTCTGGAAAGACCTGCTTGCCGAGCGCACACCCATCATCGCGAAGTTACCCGCGGGCCGCGGCGTACTGATGCTGGCTGGGATCGCGCAGGCCTCCAGTGATCCCGCCGTCGGGCGCGAGCTCTTGGCCCTGCCCGAAGCTCAGGCATCTCAGGGCGCGCGCTACGAGGCTGCAAAGGCGGTCGCGCGCATTCATGCGCGGTACGAATTCAGGAAGAGGCTGCTGCCGGCCCTGTCACAGTGGCTGGGCGCGCACTAGGATCAGCTGCCGCAGGCGCGCTGGCAGCTGTCGAATTCGACCTGCAAGGTGGTATGGCGGATGCCGAACTTCAGACGCAGCTCATCGACGATCGAATTCCTGAATACGTCGTCGTGCGGGCTCACCGTGGGTGCGACCAGATGGACGGTGAGAGCCGCTTCACTGGTGCTCATGCCCCAGACGTGCAGATCATGAACTTCAGCAACTCCCGCGCGCGTCGAAAGATACGTATGCACTTCGTGCAGATCAATGCGCCGGGGAACCGCATCCATGGATAAATGCAGCGCATCGCGCATCAGGCCCCAGGTACCGGCCAGGATCGCCGTGACCACGATGATGCTGACCAGAGGATCGACCCACGTCCAACCGGTGCGCAAGATGATGAGCCCGGAGATCACGACGCCGGCGGAGACCACGGCATCGCCCACCATGTGAAGAAACGCACTGCGGATGTTGAGGTCATGCGCATGTGCGTGGCCGCCCAGAAGCCACGCACTGCCGCCGCTGATGACCATGCCCAATCCCGCGACGATCATGACGATCTCGCCGCCGACGGCCTGCGGCTCAAGCAGACGCTGCACCGCTTCCCAGGCGATGGCGCCGCTCGTGAACAGCAGCAGCACAGCATTGCCGAGCGCGGCGAGTACCGACGCGCGGCGCATGCCATAGGTGAATCGGCCGCTCGCGGGGCGCATCGCGAGAATCGCCGCCACCAGGGTCGCCGCAAGTCCTAGAACGTCACTCAAGTTATGGCCGGCATCGGCGATCAGCGCGACGGAATTGGCGATGAAGCCATACGCAAGCTCCACGCCGACAAAGATGAAATTCAGCGTCACGGCAAGCGCCAATCGGCCCTGCATGGATGAGGCGGGCGCATGACTATGATCGTGGTCATGACCGTGATTATGTCCGCCGTGCCCGTGACTGTGACCCTGCGCCTGGGCGGCGGCTCGATGCTCGTTTGTCGGTGCGATTTTCAAGGCAGCCGATTATACGGGCCTCACCGATCGGGCGTCAGCTTGCGACAAATAGAACTGAGCGCTCGGTCTTCTCCAGCACCGTTGCGGCGACCTCGCCAAATGACAGGGTCGGCCCGGGCCGCCGACTCACGCCCATGACGGTGAGGTTGTGTTTGCCGCGGCGCGCATGTTCGAGAATCGCGTGTGCGGGGTTGGCATGGGCTGTGACGGCGGTACGCACGCGCACGCCGTACTGATCCGCGATTCTGACCATGTCCTTCAGCACCGCTTCCTGCTCGCGGCGCTGTGCACCGAGGATGGCGAGGGGTTTGGAGCGCGTCGAGCGGGCGCCGACAAACAATACCGTCAGTGGTCGACGCGTCGCGCGCGCCAGCGCCACCGCCACTTCAGCACCGTTGCGCGAGACCTCACTGCCGGTGATCGGAGCGAGAATATTGAGATTGGCGCAGGAGGCATCCTCGGCATGTGCACCCAGTGCAAGTGCCACGGCAATGGGGCCCGTGAAAGCGGCTGCGGTGCGCGAGACCTCTTCGTCGAAACCGCCATCGCTGCCGCGCACCGGATCCCTGCCAATCATGAGGAGGTCGTAGCCACGGTGCGCCTCGAGCGCGACCGCCTCGGCGGAGAGGGCCCTCTGTGATCGCGTGGTCACATCCACGGCGGGCGGCCGCGCCTCAGCAGTGGCGCCATCCGCGGGCCGCCCGGCTGCAGCAGCTCCTTTGAGTACGCTTTCGACGTGACGCGCCGGGGTCTCGATGTCTTCTTGAAGTACCGTCACCGGCATCCCGCGGGTACCGGCTATGAGCCCTGCGAGCCGCGCCGCGAAGGCGCCATTCATGCTGTCGTCGACGGCGACCAGGAGCCGCTCGAGCTGCGGAACGAATCCACGGCTCTCCACCTCTTCTTTTTCCAACCGCGCCTTCTCTGCGGCCGACAGGGGTACGCGGTTCAAAGTCCAGCGCAGCGTCGGCGGCATGATCATGGTCGTAATCATTGCCATGGTGACGATCAGCGTGTAGAGATTCTGGGTGAGCACGCCCATCGACAGGCCAATCGACGCGACAATCACCTCGGTCGCGCCGCGTGCATTCATCGCGCAGCCGAGCGCGAGCGCCTCGCGGCGCGTGAGGCCTCCCCAATAGGCGCCGACGAACGCGCCGGAGAATTTACCGACGCTTGCGATCAGGATGAGGCCGAGCGCGAGGATGAGAAAATCCGGATGGCGCAAAATCGTGAGATCCGCCGTCAAGCCTGCCATTCCGAAAAACACGGGCATGAAGAGCGCACTGGTGAGGCCGCCCAGCTGCTCGCCGATCTCGCGCGTCAGGATGGGCGACTCGCCGATCAGAATGCCTGCAACGAAGGCTCCCAGGACCGTATGGACGCCGATGAGCTGAGTCGTGAGCGCCATCCCGGCCATCAAGAGCAGGATCAAGGTCACGACCGCCGCGTCGCTCACGAAATGATCGTTGGTCCAGCGAATGAGGGCAAAGACGGCGCGCCGCCCGAGCGTAAAGCTTGCGATGAGAAACACGACGGTGCCGAGAACGCTTGCGCCGACGGAATTGAAATCCACGCGCCCGCGTGCCGCCAGGCTCAGCGTCACGGCGATGATGATCCACCCCACCGTGTCATCGATGATGGCCGTGGCAAGGATGATCTGCCCCAGGTTGCGCCGTGCGAAGTTCATCTCGCGCACCACCACCGCAACTACCTTCACGGAGGAGATGGATAGGGCCGTACCGAGAAACAGGGCCGTGATGAGCCGGTACTGCGGTTGCGGCAGGAGTGAGGCTGGCAGCGACTCCCCGAGGAAAAAGCCGCACGCAAAGGGCAGCGCAATGCCGTTGATGGAGGTGGACAGCGCCGCGCGCCGGATGCGCTTGATAAGGCCGAAATCCGTCTCCATTCCCGCCAACAGCAGCAGCATGAGAATGCCCAGCTGCGCGATCGCATTGATCATGGCAGTCTGGTGCGGGTTCGGCGGAAAGAGAGCCCGCTGCGCGGCAGGCCACAGGAAGCCGAGAAATGAGGGTCCGAGCAGGACGCCGCCCAGCAGCTGTCCGATGACCGCGGGCTGCCCAATACGCTGCATGAACTCGCCCAGGAGCCGTCCGACGAGGATGAGGACTGCGATCTGCGCCAGCAGCACAAACTCGGAGGAGTCGGCCGCGGTACCGGCCGCCGCAAGCGAAACGGCCGGTAGTGCAGCGGCGAGGCCCCCCGCCGCCCGTACGGCTAGACGCACGGTGAGCGGACGGAGGCCATAGAGCTAAGCTTACGCTCTGGCTAAGACAGGTGTCTCAGCCTTGGACGCTGCAATTTCTGCAAGGGTAGTGCAATCCTTGCAACTACGACTTGCGTACCATCGGCACGGGTTCCGCGTCGTTCGTAGCGTGGTGACTGGCCTGGCCGCCTTTGCGGCCCGCTTCCGCGGCGAGACCCGGATTCTGCGAGAAGCTGCGCTTCTCATCCGGCACGCTCTGCCCACCTTTGCGACCCGCTTGCGCCGCAAGCTCGCGGTTTTGCGAGAAGCTGCGCTTCGCACCGGGCACGCTCTGCCCGCCTTTGCGGCCCGCTTCAGCAGCCAATCTGCGGTTTTGTGAAAAGCTGCGTTTCTCGTCTGGCACAGCCCTGCCGCCCATGCTGGCGATCTGCCGCTGCCGCTCCTGTTTCATCGACGCGAACCCGCGATTGGATGTTCGCCCGTCCTGGGTCCTTTCCTGAGTCATATGATTCTCCTCATCGTGCTACACGTTGCGCTTGCCCGGTGGGCGCGTCAACAAATCCTATCGTCGGATGCCCTACAGCAAGACCTATGCCGCACTGCAAGACGAACGACAAGAGCGCGCGGCGAAAGTTCATTAGGGTGTAAGCCGGTCGATGACGAGGTTGGTGAGTCCGTCGTGGCCCACGAGGTAGGTGATCTCGCCGAATGGATCGCCGGTTGCGCCCATTGCCTGCCCTGAGCGGGCAATTCGTGCGATTACCTGCACCGTATCGCCCGCCGCGAAGCGCCGCTCGGGCAGCATCGAGTCCGCAGGTGTCAGCTCCACGCGCTGGGGAAAGCGGCTCTCAAGGCGCTTCACCGCCAGCGGCGGCCCCGGGCGGTGCGGGTCACGCACGATCACAAAGAGCGGCACGGCGTCAGCGCCGCTCGCACCGATCGCGGGCGCCAGCACCACATTGAGGCGTACGCTTGCCGAATCGGCCGCGATGGGCGCTGCCGTGGCAGCCGCGGCACTCGCTGCGGTCGGCGCCTGTGCTTGATCGGCAAGCTCATGGTCGATGGAGGCGATCTCCTGCTCCAAGATCGGCCGCACCTTCGCGGGAGGGTCAAGCGCGAGCAGGTGCTTGAACCGCTCGCGCGCTAGCGGCAGGGCGCCATGGCGTAGAGCGGCCGCGGCGCCGTAGAAAAGCGCCTTGCCGGAATTTGGATCCAGCACGATGGCGCGCTCGATCAGCTGGCCCGCACGGCCGTCGAGCTCGGCGGGATCACCGAGCGCAAGTGCCTCGGCAAGTCCGACCAGCGCGTCAACGTTGCGGCCGTCGGCGAGCCGATCAGCGCGCTCGAAGGCGCGCACCGCCAGGGGCAGCTGCTGCAGCACCACGTAGGAGCGACCCAGCATCAGCCATCCCTGCAGATCGTCGGGATTGCGCTCGAGCTGCCGCGACAGCCGCGCCACCATGTTCTGCGGGAGATTTCCGTCTGGAGCGGGGCTCCAATTCCAATTGCTCCAGGTGACGTAGCAGCCTGCTGACCCGAGGACGATCACGAGCGCAGCACCGAGCGCCGCCCGCGGCGCGGGTTTCGTGTCTGCGCCGGCCTTGGCGAGCGGCACCGCGATCAGCAGAACCGCCGCGATCGCGAGCACCACGGCAAGCAGGATGAAGACACTCATCAGCCGCGTCCGTCGTCATCCGGGACGTCAGGATCCGTCGCGACGAGCGCGGATCGTTGCCGCAGGACGCGTATGGCAACACCCAGACCAATGAGCAGAAAGAGTGGCGGTGCGAACCACAGCCACGCATTGCGCAGCGAAAAGCGCGGCCGGAACAGAATGAACTCGCCGTAGCGCGACACCATGTAATTGCGAACCTCGTCGTCGCTCTTGCCTGCGAGCAACATGTCGCGAACCTCGCGGCGCAAATCCGAGGCGAGACCCACCGGGGAATCCGCAATCGACTCGTTCTGGCATTGCATGCAGCGCAGCTCATGGGTGAGCTCAAGGTAACGCGCCTCGAGCACGGGGTCGGCAATCGACGTCGCATCGATACCGAATGTTTCCCGGTTGCCGCACATCACCACCATGAAGACGACCGCAAGGCCGATGCGGCGCATCACAACCCCGCGCGCGCGGGCCGCGCCAGCCGCGGTAGGAATTCCTGAGCCCAGGACTCGCGCGTCAGAGGGCCCACGAGTTTGTAGACCACGACGCCCTGTGGATTCACAAGGAAGGTTTCGGGCGCGCCATACACGCCCCAATCAATGGCGGTGCGCCCGTCATGGTCCACTGCGATGGCCTGATAGGGATTGCCGAGCTGCGCGAGCCACTCAAGCGCGTGGTCATCCTCATCCTTCCAATCAAGACCGATGATCGGAACGACGCCGCTGTGCCCGACGTCAACCAGCATGGAGTGCTCCGCCCGGCATTCCACACACCAGGTTCCCCACACATTGAGGAGATACCAGCGCCCCTTGAGGTCTTGGGAGCTCACCTTGCGCTGCGCGTCGGTGAGGCTCGGCAGGGCAAATCCCGGTGCGGCACGACCTACGAGTGGCGAGACGATGACGCCCTTGTCGGGCGAGTGGCGGATGCTGATGGCGAGTACGACCACGAGAAGCGCAAAGAGCGCAAGCGGCAGCGCAAAGCGATTCACCCGGCGCCCTCCTTCGCCGCCACGATCACCGAGGCCGCCTCGGCTGTGCTGCGGGCGGGGAGCTGGTGGTAGCGCCGATCGCTGCCCGCAACCGCGCCACCGATCGCCATGATGAGAGCGGCGAGCCAGACGAGACTGATGAGCGGGCGCACCTGAATGCGCACGCTCCAGCGGCCCGCGCCCAGATCGTCCCCCAGCGCGATCAAGAGATTGGTGCCGCGATTCATCTGGATGGCGGCCTCAGTGGTCACGGTGCCCTGCACCCAGTAGCGGCGTTTTTCCGGATAGAGCGTGCCGAGCGGCGCCGCGTGGCGCGTCACAACCACGCTACCGCGTATGCCGTTGTAGTTGGGCCCTTCCAAGCTGCGCACGCCCTCGAAGCGAAACTCATACCCGCCGACGCTTGCCGTCTCACCGCGTTTGAGCGCGACGTCATGCTCCTGGGTGAACGACTGCACCACCGTGATCCCGACGACAAACAGGCCAATGCCAATATGGGCGATCGTCATGCCAAGGACGGAGCGCGACAGACTCAGCTTGCGCCGCCAGCGATCGATAGGATCCAGGAGCGAGGAGAGGATGATCCACGGCCCGAGCGTCAAGCCGACGAGCGTCAAAATTTTGCCCTGCGCGAATACACCGAAGCACACGGCGAGTGACAGCACTAAGGAGACGGCGAGTGTTGCGAGGATCGCCCGCTGCTTCTGCGCAAGCCTACCTTTCTTCCAGTTCGCGTGCAGCCCGACCGGCAACAGCGCGAGCAGCGGCAAAATCGGCATCAGGAACGTCGGATTGAAGTACGGCAGGCCCACCGACAGCGTCGGCAGGCCAAGCGCATCGGCGATCAAGGGCGCCATAGTGCCGCCGAACACGATCGCCGCTGCGATTACGAGCAGAATATTATTGAACAACAGAAACGATTCACGCGCATCGAGCTCGAAGCCTGCCGAGGAGCGCAGGAGCGGCGCGCGCCAGGCGTACAGGGCGAGTGAGCCGCCGATCATGATGATGAGAAACACCAATATGAAGATGCCGCGCGTGGGATCCGCCGCGAAGGAATGCACGGACACGAGGACTCCGGAGCGCACGAGGAAGGTACCCAAGAGGCTCAACGAGAAGGCAAGAATCGCGAGCAGCAGCGTCCAGCTCTTGAAGAGCCCGCGCTTGTCCGTCACCGCCAGGGAATGCACCAGCGCCGTACCCACGAGCCAGGGCATGAAGGAGGCGTTCTCCACCGGATCCCAGAACCAGAAGCCACCCCAGCCGAGCTCGTAGTAGGCCCACCAGCTGCCAAGCGCGATGCCCACTGTCAAAAACGCCCAGGCGGATGTCGTCCAGGGTCGCGTCCAGCGGGCCCATGCCTGATCGAGGCGCCCTTCGAGCATGGCCGCGCACGCGAATGCAAAGGCAACCGCGAACCCCACATAGCCCGTGTACAGAATCGGCGGATGAATCGCGAGCGCCGGATCCTGCAGGATCGGATTCAGATCACGGCCGTCGGGCGCCGCCGGGATCAGGCGCAGGAACGGATTTGACGTGGCGAGCGTAAAGAGCAGAAATCCGAAGCTGACGACGCCAAGTACACCCAGCACCCGCGCAGCAAAGCGTTGCGGCAGGCGCGCCGCGCCGACCGCCACCGCCAAAGTCCAGCAGGCAAGAAGAAAAATCCATAGCAGCAGCGACCCTTCATGCGCGCCCCATAAGGCGGTGACGCGATAAAAAAGCGGCAGCGCGGAGTTCGAGTTCTCCGCGACGTAACGCACGGAGAAGTCGTGCGTGACAAACGCCGTCACGAGGCAGGCAATGGCGGTTGCCACCATGACGAACTGTCCCGCGACCGCGGGGGTGACTGCGGCGAGCCAGCGATCGCGCTTGAGGTGCGCGCCGGCTATACCAAAGAAGGCCTGCAGGCCCGCCAAGAGGAGCGCCAGAATCAACGCGAAGTGCCCAAGCTCCGGCAGCATCTAGGAGCCCGTCCGCGGGCCGTCCGCTGCCGTTGCCGCTTCTTTCTTCAAAGCGCGAGCCACTTCCGGCGGCATGTACTTCTCGTCGTGCTTGGCGAGCACCTCGTCGGCGACAAAGACGCCATTCGCGCCAACGCGGCCGTGCGCGACAACCCCCTGCCCCTCGCGGAACAGATCCGGCAGCACTCCCGTGTAGCGCACCGGCAGCTCATGTCTGAAGTCCGTGACAACGAAGCTGACTTCGAGGCTTCCCGGCGTGCGGTGCACACTGCCCTTCTCGACCATGCCGCCCAGGCGAAAGCGCTGGTCCGGCGGCGCTTCGCCCGCGACCACCTGCGAGGGATCGAAGAAGAACATCACATTCGCGCGCAGCGCCCGCAACGTAAGGCCGCCGGCAATGGCGACCCCTGCAAGCACGCCGAGTACCAACGCCAGGCGGCGACGGCGCGGCGTCATGGGGTCGCACCACCGCGCAGCAGGCGGCGGCGTGCGTCCGCGCGCGCCCGTGCGAGCGAGCGCCGCGCCCAGATGACATTCAGAACCACGATGACCAGGGTCAGCGCATACGACGGCCAAACGAAGGCCGCGTAACCGCCCATGTAGAGAAACTCACTCATCCGCCAAGGCCTCGCGTATCCAGCTTGCGGTGCGCTCGCGCCTCAGGATCTCACCGCGCAGTCGCACCAGGAGCAGGTAGACAAAGAGAAGCGTAAAAGCCGCCAACATGATCAACAAGGGCACGAGCATAGCCGCCGGCATCTCGGGCTTGCCTAGCTTCATCACTGACGGCGCCTGGTGCAGAGAGTTCCACCAGAGGACGGAATAATGAATGATCGGCACGTTGACCACACCCACCACCGCCAATAGAGCGCTGGCGCGATCCGCGCGCTGCAAATCATCGATCGCGGAGCGCAGCGCCATGTAACCCAGAAACAAAAACAACAGAATGAGTTCAGACACGAGTCGCGGATCCCACTCCCAGTACGTTCCCCACATCTTACGGCCCCACAAAGACCCCGTGGCGAGCGCTGCAATCGTGAACGATGCCCCAATCGCAGCGCAGCTCGCCGCCGCCGCGTGCGCAACTTTCATGCGCCAGATAAGGCCGACAGCCGCCGCGACCGCCATCGTCACGTACACCATCAGGGACATCCAGGCACTGGGCGCATGGACGTAGATGATCCTAAAGTCATCGCCCTGCTGATAATCGGGCGGGGCGAGCACGAGACCGCCGTAGAGACCCGCAACGATGAGAGCGGCCGCTGCCCACGCAAACCACGGCGTCAGCCGTGAGGCCAGCGCATACACGTGCGGTGGGGAGGCGAGTCGATGAAACCAAGTCCAGGCCATGAATCCTCGCTACTCGAGACTGATGCGCACGGCCGCCGAGGCGGCGAGCGGCGCGAGCGTCACGCCCAGCACCGCCATGGCGCTGAGAAGATAAAGCGGCGCCGCGAAGCTTACCCCGCGGATCGCCAGATCCGTGGCCTGCGCCCCAAAGATCAAGACTGGCATCGCAAGCGGCAGTGTCAAAAGCGTGAGCAGCACCCCGCTTCTTCGCACCCCCAGGGTCAAGGCGGCGCCGATCGCTCCGATGAGACTTAACACGAGCGTACCGAGCGCGATGGGTACGATGATTCCCGGCAATGCGGCGTATGGCACACCGAGCGCCATGCCCGCAAGCGGCGCCATCAACGCAAGTGGCACTCCGGTCAGTAGCCAATGAGCGGTCGTCTTGGCGAACACAAGCCAGGTGAGGGATTGGCCGGAGAGCGCAAATTGCTCGAGCGTGCCATCGTGGGCGTCGTCGCGAAACAGAAACTCGAGTGCGAGGAGTGATGCGAGGAGCGCGGCGACCCAGAGCACCCCGGAGGCAATCTCGCGCAGGCGTGCGAGCTCCGGTGAAATCGACAACGGAAAGAGCGTCGTGACAATGGCGAAGAAGGCGAGCGGCTGCACGAACTGCCCCCGCTTGCGCAGGGCGAGGCGAAGATCACGCGCCAGAATAAGGCGTGCCGCTGCCAGTGCCGAAGTGCTCACGCTGGGGATAACTCGAGCCGTCGCGTCACGGCACTTTTTATCAGCAAATCTTGATGCACCGCGGCGATGACGATACCTCCGGATGAGAGTTGCTCGTCTATGAGGTTTACGATGAGAAGTTGCCCATCGGCATCGAGATTGGTCGCAGGCTCATCGAGGAGCCACAGCGGCGCGGCAAATAGGAGGACTCCGGCAAGCGCGACGCGCCTTTTCTGGCCCGCCGAAAGTGTCCGCACGGGTTGTGCCGCACAATGAGCCGCGCCCACCCGTTCGAGCGCTGCGGTGACATCCGCGCCGCGGAGCGGCCGACGAATACCCACCCAGTAGTGCAGATTCTCACGCGCGGTCAAATCGGCCTTAAGCGGCGGCTCGTGTCCGAGATAAACGAGCTGCGAGTGAAAGGCAGGCAGGTCGTCGGTGACATTGCGACCCGCCCAAAGCACGCGCCCGTCCTCAAGATGCATGAGCCCGCACAGGGTGCGCAGTAAACTAGTCTTGCCGCTGCCGTTGGCGCCAGTGACCTGCAGCATCTCGCCGGCGCCAGCCTCGAGGTCGACTCCGTCGAGGACGTGGTGCTCACCGCGCCACAAGTGCAGGCGCTCGGCTTGGATGCTTCGATGGAACATAGCCCCCCAAAACTGGCCGCAATCCTACCCGGAGTCTCGCAAATTCAGCGGCTTAGCGCCATCGGCTAAAGTGTCTTCGGCCTGCGTCAGCGAGGAGTTCTTCTGTAGAATCGCCGCCAACGCTCCCTGCCCGGGTGGCGAAATTGGTAGACGCAAGGGACTTAAGTCAATTGAGCACCCAGTCGGAAACGTCTGGTGTGAATGGGGTCAAAGTCGGAGAACCCGTCCACGCGAGGGTGACTG
>Ga0302325_10023824_pt1 | contig 12746 bp, 9 predicted proteins | sample Palsa_T0_2_FD_201948 | JGI IMG/M metagenome (GOLD analysis project Ga0302325, IMG submission 201948) | Peat permafrost microbial communities from Stordalen Mire near Abisko, Sweden - Palsa_T0_2 | ecosystem: Environmental > Terrestrial > Soil > Palsa > Peat permafrost | place: Sweden: Abisko... | reverse complement strand
CCGCGGTGGCGCTGAGCGAAACCTTGGCTTGATCCGGATCGCTCCAGTCGATCGAGCCCTGGCCGGCGATGTCGCCGTCGCCGCGTCGGCCGAGCATGTCGTCGAAAGAAATCTCGTTGGGAACGACGCGGATGTGGCCGGACAAATCCGACACCGCCGGCGGGCCGGGCAATGGGGAGAGGGTTCCATCGTGCAGATTCACATCGAATGTGTAATCGACATTGCCGGTCTGGGTTGGGGAGATATACCCATCGACATTCAGTTTTCCGGCCGCGCCGACTTTGGTGAGCCACTTTCGCTGGGTATCGGGCAGGGCGCTTTTCAGAGCATCATCAATCGGCAGATCGGTGGCGACGATGTGCAAATCAGGGCCATACGGCTGTGTGGTGGGGCCGGAATTTTTTTCTTTCCATGTTACTTTTCCATCGACTTGCAGCGACCCGCCGCCGCGCGCCATTTTGATGCCGACGACATTCACATAACCCTCGCGGACTTCCAGCCGGCCGGTGATGTGTTGCAAAGGATAGGGAAACACCTGCAGCGCTCCCTCGGCGTCGTCGAGATTGATGTCGATCTGCTGGGTCCACTTCTGATGGGGGCCGATGGGGCGATAGATGTTGCAATCGAATCCGCCGCGGAAGTGTGGATATTCCCGCAATCCATCGGGATCAAAAAGCTCCAGTGCGCGATCGACCGGCGGGGGCAGGGCGGAGCGGATGAGCGCATCGCTCTGCAATCCGGTGCCGCGCACGTCGATCCAGACACCGGCCACATCTTCCAGCGGGCCGACGAAACCATTCATGGCGATCAGCGCGTTGGAATTGACGCCGCCCTCGGGTCCGCGGCCTTCGAGGTTGGTGACGCGGATGCCATCCATCTTGGTGATGGGATCAAATCCGACGGTGATGGTCCCCGTGGCATGGGTGATGGGATACGGGAAATCCGCGAAATCAAATTGCCCATCGGTGATCTGAATTTTCCCCGACACTTGTGGGGCAGCGCCGGCCTGGGGGCGGACAATTTTCACCCACACCGCGCACGAGCCCTGCGGATGCAGCCGCTCGTATATCTCCTGAACCTGCGGCGGCAATGATCCGGCATAGCTCGGCGAGAACGGCGGAATATCCAGATCGCGCCCGGGGATGCTGGAGAGCGTCAATTCGGCCGCGTCGTCCGGGGAATATCCGGCGATTGAGCCATCGAGATTGAACCAGTTGTTCTCCAGCTTCCCGCTGATCCCCTGCATGGAGATCCCTTTTTCGGTGAAGGTCAGAGTTCCTGAGACTTGCCGGAGATGCAGCGGCTGCGGCGTGCCGAGGCGCTCGAGCATGTCGACGGTGTTGGCCGAAAGCCAGCCGCGATCCTTGCAGGAATCCAGCGCGGAATGGAACCACTTCACATTATTATTCTGCTCTCGGCTCATCCATTCGCTGGGTTGCACGGCCAGTTCGACGCCGCTGAGATTGATCTGCACGCGGAACGTCGGCTTATCGCCGGGAAGGGCGGGGGGCGTGTAACTCATCTCCGGGACATCGATGCTCCCCTCCAATTGGTGGTCTTCGCACCATTGCCGCGGCTCGGCGACCAGCATCGCTTCGATGTCGGGACCGAAGGTGAAATTTCTCAATTTGGCAAACGATGTCCCGCTGCCGGTGCGCAGCGAGCCTTCGGCGCTGGGGCCCATTTCCTGCCGGCCGCGGCTCTGCAATTGAAAATCGTATCGGCCCGGTTCATCGGTGGGATTGATCTGCCCCTCGAGGCTGTACCAGCCCATCGGCTCGATCTTGCCGTTTACCATTTCCATGTAGGAGACCTGGGCGTCGCGCAAAATGATTTGCGGGATGGGGATATTTTGATCGGCGTTGTGGTGGCCGAGATTGGATTCCTCATGGAAGATTCGCTGATAATTCCATTTGTGGGTGCGCGGGTCTTCGATGAGCGTAACCATCGGCTCGACGGCGATGATCTGCGTGGCCGCCAGTTTGCCGGCGAGGAGTTCGGCGGGGTTGTAGCGGATCAAAAATGATTGGGCGTGGAAAACGGTCGAGTCGGGCTGATCGCGGCCTTCGACTCGGAGCGTGACATCGTCGAGCCGCAATCCTTCAAAGATGGAAAGGCTCGCCCGGCCAATGCGGACATCGCCGCCAAGGAGATCCGATAAATAGGAAGCCGCCATCGAGCGCACACGGCGGGCGTCGGTGAGCCAGGAATATCCACCGATCACGGCACAGAGGAGGATGAGGAGCGCGCGCATTCCCCAGCGCCGCGCCGCCGAGAGTTTTGGGCGCAGCGGATGCCTTGGCCGCCAGGTGCGGTCAAACAGCCGATCCGGATTCGCCAGCGTAAATGCCATCTGTTGTAACGGTTACGACGGTCCGGCGACGGAGCCAAAGCTCCATCGCAGCGGCCGCCAGAATAGCCATCGACCCTTGTGCCGGCAGGAGATAACGCAACGATCCCACCGACAGTGCCGCCGACACGGTAAAATAGAGCGCCGGCAGCAACAAAAACCGTTTAACCGCTCTGGGCAACTTTCCCCAGAGCAATCCGACTACTATTAATGCATCCATCATGCCGCCGAAGATCAATCCCGCATACCAGTAAAGCGCCCGCGTCCCATAACTTTCGCTGAGCGGAACCGGGCTCCAGGTCCGGCCGATTTTCACCACGGCCAACTGCAGCGCGGCCAGCGGGTGATCGGCGATCCAATGATCGGCCAGATTCGCCAGGTACCGCGACCGGGCGGTTTCGCTCATGTCCGACAACCATGGCATCCACTGAACGAATCGCTGATCGCTGGCGCCGGTGGCGTTGGGATTGAAGCCGTCATAGCGCGTAATGCCGTCGTTGGTGCTGGTCCAGATCCAGTCGTTTAATTCCAAACGATTTCGCGCCGCCCAGGGGAAGAGGACGATGGCGGTCAGAAGAATCATCGTGGCCATTACCGGCATTGGCCAATGTCCGCGCGGTGATCGATCACCCACCAACGCCGCGCCCGCTCCGAGCACCACTGGCAAACCGATCGCTCCCGGCCGAACCAGCACCGACAGCGCCAGCAAAAGTCCGCCTCCCAGCCACATCCATCGTTTGGGTTTCTCCACCGGCCACGGTCCCCCGCTTTCGACTAGCAGCACCATTCCCCACAGCATCATGGCGGTGAAAAGAGTCTCGGAAAGAATCAGCCCCGAAAAAAAAATCATGTAAGGATTCACCGCCACAAACCCCGCCGCCACGAGCGCGGCAATCGGATGCAGCCAACGCCGCGCGAGCAAATAAATCGCCACGATGCTGGCAGCATCGAGCACCGCCTGGGCGATTCGCACGATCTGCACCTGGGCATCGCAAAGCCAGATGAGGATCGGATATCCCGGAGTACGATATGCCAACACCGTCTGTTCAAATCGCGGATCGGAAAACCACAGCCCATCGTGATTGGCCAGATGTTGCCCAAGCAAAAGATATTCGCGCTGATCCGGCAATCGATCGATGGCCGCATCATCGGAAGCTTGCCGCAATCCCCACCCCACTCGCGCCCCCAGCCCCGCCAGGACCACGATAGCCAAAATCACCCAACTCGCCCGCGTGGAGAGATCTTTCACAATGAAAAGTTTACCGCAGAACCGTGATGGAATACCAAGCAATTTGTTTAGCGGGTCGCCGTGGCGACCGTTGCTTGCCCGGATTAACGTTTCCATCACCCGACAAGGCAGGCTGCTGAACAACTTGCTGCAACTCTCCGGCCATTCTGGCATAATACTGAGACAGGAGAAGGCGGCCTCATGCGTTACCCCGAATTCCGCGATGCCATTCGCAGCGCCCTTCGCCGCTCGCCGGCGGGTTTGACGTGGGCGCAATTACAGGTCCGCCTTCGCCTGCCGTATGACCGGCCCTGCCCGGAATGGACCCGGCAACTGGAGCGCGAGATCGGCCTCGACCGCGTCAAGGGCGACGGGCGAGCGCTGCTCTGGAAGCTCGATGCTTAGCTCCACACGCTCCCTCGAATCGCAACTGCAAGCCATCGACGCCAGGGCCGCCGCCATTCGCGCTGATCTTCCGGCGATCCACGGCTGGCGCGAAGATGCACAGGCGGTTCTCTTCCATCTTTCCCGCCACGACAATCAGCCGATCATCCTCTGTATCCTCGGCGGCACCGGCACCGGCAAGAGCACGCTGGTCAATCGCCTGCTCTCCGCCAATCTCACCGCCGCCAGTTTCAAGCGAACTTTCACGGCTGGGCCGATTGCCATCGTGAAAGAAAATTCCGCGCCGCCGGAAGATTGGCTTGGACTCCCGCACATCGCGGCTTCGGAAATCCCCGCGCGCGGGCGAACCGATTCGCTGCTCTTGGTTCCGTCCAAACATGAATTGCTGGACCATCTAATCCTTGTGGACACGCCGGATCTCGACGGTGATCAGCCGACGCATCACGCTCAGGCCGATCGCGCCTTCCGCTGGGGGCAGGCGATTCTGTTTCTAGTGTCGCCGGAAAAATATCAGATGACGGAACTGATGCCGTATTACCGTGTCGCGCGGCGGTACGGATTGCCGGCGATTTTCGTGATGAACAAATGTCTCACCGCACAGATGCTGGAGGATTATCGAAATCTGCTGGAGGCGGAATATCCCGGGGCAAATTTGTTTGCGATCCCGCGCGATGATGCGGGATATGAACCGCAGCCGCGCGAAAATCTTTCGGCCCTGGGACAATCCCTCGCTCAATTGCAATTGCCCGATGCCGCCCGCCAGGAACCGGCGCGGCGGATTCGCGTTGCCGATCTACTCGGACGATTGCGAGATCAGGTGATCGCCCCACTTCGCAAAGATCGCCGCGAGGCGGATGTGATTCTCGGCTCGATGCGCGCGATGGAAACACCGCCGGCCGGCGTGGATGTCAATCCCATCACAGAGCAACTGCAGCGTCGATTGCAGCAGCGCAGCGTGCTTTATCTCATCGGCCCGGGGAGGATTCTGGATCGTGTCCGCCAGATGCCGCAGATGCTGGTTCGCCTGCCGAGAACGGCGTGGGACATTCTCATGGGCCGCGACGGACCGCCCAAGCCGCCCGATCCAGCCGTCGCCGAAGCGCGGCAGGTGCCGGATTTTAATCGGGTGCTCAGCGATCAACTGGCGATCATCCAAAGCCGGATCGACGACATCGTCCGCTCCACGCCGGCGGGGCAACGATGGTTTGCCGATCCCGCCATCGGATACGACACATCCAAAATCGATTTGTCCGAAGCCGGAAAAATTGCGGACGAGGAACTGAAGGAATTGAACGATTGGCTCACCCGCCGCTGGAACGCCACGCCGCGCGACACGGCCCTGCTCCTGAAACTCGTCCGCCATCTGCCCGGCGGCGAAAAGCTGACACAATGGACCGAAACGGCCCCGTATCTCCTGGCCATCATCGTCGCCGCCCACCACGCATTTTTCGGCCACATCGATCTGATGATCCTCGGCGGATATTCGCTGGCCACGTGGCTGACCGAACGCCTCAGCAACGAAGTCGCCGCCCGCACCCGCCTGGCCAATCGCACCATCGCCGAAAGGTTTGAGAAATTGGCACACGAGCAAATTCTTCGGACGATCAAATGGATCGAGAGTCGCGTGCCATCGTCGACGGAACTGGACGGAATCGAATCCGCCGCCGATAAATTGCAGGAGGGGCTTGGGACATGAATGACGCATTTGCATCCAAGGAGAATTCTTATCGGTTGCGTTTCCCGCGCCGCTCAAGCTGGTTGGCTCGAATAGGGAACCCCCTTGGCCCTGCGAAGACGGCTGGCTGGCCCGGCGACGTTCGCGGCGGCATTTTGCAATCGAAGCGGGAGTTGCCGCCTGCGGCGGTCGATGCTGTGGAGTTTCGGCCACGGGCCGACCCTCAACCGTCCTTCACGCCCCATTGTCCGACCTCGCCTTCAAATGCGCAAAGGCCCGGTATCCGACAAAACGCACGGAGGTCGGACAAGCGGGGCTGTGAAGGACGGTTGAGGTCGCGCCTGAGCGCGAAACTCATTCGCATCCTCCGCCGCAGGCGGGAACTCCATAATTGGGCTGCAGACGGTCGCACCGAACGTGAACCGGCCAGCCAGCGGTTTTCCCAGCGCCAAGGGTTTTCCCTATTCGAGCCAGCCGACTTGAGCGGCACGAAAACCGTAACCGAAAAAAATGTATTTGTAGATCATCCGATGGCATTGATTCCGGGAAACGCCACGTCATGAGCGCCATCGACACCGACCGTCTCGTGCAGCAGGTGATCCAACTCACCGGTGCTGCGCCGCCGCGATTTATGGAGGGAGATTCCCCGGCGCTGGAACAATCCGGCCAGAGCGGGGGGATATATCTGATCGGACTCATCGGCGGCAAGGAGGTCGGCAAGAGCGCATTGGTCAATGCACTCGCGGGGCAGTCGATCACCGAACCCACCAGCCACGGACCCGGCACGCAAATCGCTGTGGCTTATGTTCATAAAGATCATCAAGCGGAACTGGCTGAACTTCTGGAAAAAATCGTGCCTGGCGAATACCGCATCGTGACGCATGACAATTCTCGTCTTGGCCGGCAGGTGTTGCTTGATCTCCCTGATATCGACAGCCGATTCTCGCGGCACCTGGAAGTCACACGGCGGGCATTGCGGCACATGCTCTATCCCATCTGGCTTTGCAGCGTGGAAAAATACGCCGACGCCCAGCCGCAGCAACTTCTATCGCGCGTCGCAGCAGGGAACGATCCGGCGAATTTTCTGTTCTGTCTGAATAAAGTCGATCAACTCCCCGAACAGAACGGCCAGGCGACGGAATTGCGAGATGATTACGCCCGGCGACTGGAAAAACTTCTCGGCCTACCGAGCGCGCCGCGGGTGTTCATGATTTCGGCGATTCAGCCGGGGGCATTCGATCTGCCGGAATTGGCCAAACTCCTGGCGCGTGAGAAGAGCACGGCGGATGTCGAGCAATCCCGAAAACTCGCGGTCCGGCGGCGGCGCGACTCGCTGCTCGTTTGGCTGGATGCCCAAAATCTCCCCGCCCGGGCCGAGCAACTTCGGCGATTGGAGGATGAGGCATCGGAATTGATCTCCCAGCGCGTCGGTGTGCCGCTGTTGGAGAGGATTCTGCCGGAGATTCTGGACGATCCTTCCTACCGCGCGTTTCTCACGGACGGCGTTTTGGCCCGGCGCGTGGGACGATGGCCGATTGTGAATATTCTTCACGGGGCGCTGTCCCCGTTGCGAATGCTGGTGCGCGAGAATGCTGCGACATCTGGCACATTCTTCGGCGGCGCGCAGGCGCTGGTGGATGGACATTTCCCCGCGGCCGGCGAATCCGTCGCGCGATCCGTCCAATCCGCCTTCGCACAACTTCACGGCTCGCATCCGAATCTTCCGCAGCTTTACGAGCGGAAGAAACTTTGGGATTCGATGGAAGCCGAGCAGGCCGAGGGCCGGCTGAGGACGGAGATGGTGCAAACGATCGAACGGCAGCGAAAGATGGTGATGGATAAATTGTCGGGCCGGGCGGGGATCATCTCGCCATTCTTTCGAGTGCTGCTGACCATCGGGGCGCTGATTTGGTTCCCGGTTATCCAGCCGATCCTGCATTTGATTCTCACCGGTGGGGCCCATTGGAAGACGGCGGCGGATGTGGGGATGCTGCTGGTGGAAATTTTCAGCGCCCAGTCGCTGCTGCAAAATGCCGTGTTTTTATTGCTCTGGTATTTGCTGATCTGGGCGCTATTGCGTTGGGACACGCGCCGGCGGGTGGATCGGCTGCTGAAGAAATGGAAATCGGTGGAACGCACCGATCCCGGCCTAAGCCTCGCAGCCTGTGCCTTAGGCTGGCTGGACGATCTGCTTGATCCCATCCGCGCCGCCCTGCGGATTGTGGAGGATCTTGCTGATCGCATCGCGGAGCTGCGGAAGGAAGAGATTTAGCCTCTTGGAGACAAACCCGCCGAAGCGTAAATTGGTGGGCATGAATCCAGCCCAAACCCGCGAGCAACTTTTTCCCATTGTCGAGAAATGCCTGTCCGAGCAGAGCATCGTGGACATGCACACGCATCTGTATCCGCCATCGTTCGGCACGCCAGTGGCCAACAGTTCGGGCAAAACCGATCCGTCCGGCCTACTGCTCTGGGGCATCGATGAGTTGGTGACGTATCACTATCTGGTTGCCGAGGTTTATCGTGTCGTGCCGGCGTCGAAATTGCCGTACGAGCAGTTTTGGAAAATGAGCAAGCAGCAGCAGGCGGATCACATCTGGAAAAATCTTTTTGTCGAAAACACGCCCATCAGCGAAGCCTGCCGCGGCGTGCTGACGACGATCCAGAAACTCGGCATGGATCCGAATGAAAAATCTCTTGCCGCCTATCGCGCATTTTTCGCCAAGCAGGATCCCAGCAAATACATCGACCGGGTGATGGAGTTGGCCAACGTCAGTTCGATCACGATGACCAATCCGGTGTTCGACGACAACGAGCGCGGGCGGTGGCTGGCCGATCCGAAGGTCGGCAGCGATTCGAGATTCAAAGCGGTGCTGCGAATCGATCCATTGCTGCGGGGTTGGCCCACGGCAGCGAAGAAGATTTCCGAATGGGGTTACAAAGCCACCGAAGAAATCTCGCCGGCGACGATTGATGAAGTCCGCCGATTCCTGCGCGACTGGATCGACAAACAGAAAGCGATTTATCTGGCCGTCAGCCTGCCGCCGGATTTCAGGTTCCCCGCTACTGGCGATGCAATCGAGCGAGCGGGGCAGGCGATTTTGGAAAAGGCGATTCTCCCGACGTGTGCCGAGCGCGGATTGCCATTCGCCATGATGATCGGCTCGCGCCTGCGGGTGAATCCGGCGCTGGGCGATGCCGGGGATATGTGCGGGAAATCCGACATCGCTTCGGTCGTGAATCTCTGCCGGGAATTTCCAAACAACAAATTCTTCGTCACCATGCTGGCCCGCGAAAATCAGCATGAACTATGCGTCGCCGCGCGAAAATTCGGCAACCTCATGGTCTTCGGCTGCTGGTGGTTCCTCAACAATCCCAGCCTCATCGAAGAAATCGAACGCATGCGCATCGAACTGCTCGGGACCAGCTTCATCCCCCAGCATTCCGACGCGAGAATTCTGGATCAGCTTGTGTACAAATGGGACCACAGCCGGCGAATTCTCGCCAAGGTCCTGGCCGACAAATACGCCGACCTGGCCGCCACCGGCCGGCAGGTGCTGATGGCGGACATCCAGCGCGACGTGCGGCTGATGCTGCGGGATAATTTTGCCAATTTTCTGACGCGATGAAGCGATTCGCTGGATTGATCCTGGCGGTTTTTTTATGCGCTCATGCGAGCGCCGCGGAGATTCCGCAGCCGGCGATTCCCGACGTGAATTTCAACATCACTGACTTCGGCGCCGTCGGCGACGGCAAGACGATGAACACGGATTCCATCGCCAAGGCCATCGCCGCGTGCGCAGCGGCGGGTGGTGGGAAGGTGATCGTCCCGGTCGGGAGTTTCCTCACCGGGCCTTTTACATTGACGAGCAATCTGGATTTTCATCTCGACAAAGGCGCGACGATTTTGATCAGTGACAATCTCGCGGATTTCAAGGTCGTGAATCATCGCGTGGAAAATTGCATTCAGGCCGACAACTGCCACGACATCCGCATCAGCGGCGACGGCGTCATCGATGGACAAGGCGCGAACTGGTGGAAAACATTTCTCGCGGCGAAAAATTCCCCGATCCAACCGGATCATCGGCCGTTTTTGGTGGTGATGAACAATTGCCAGCGCGTGGATGTCGAGGGGATTACGCTGACCAACTCGCCGATGTTTCACCTGGTGCCGCAGGGTTGCCGGGATGTGATGATTGATGGCATCACTATCCGCGCCCCGGCCGATGCGCCCAACACCGATGGCATCGATCCATCGGGTTATAACTTTCACATTACTCGCTGCACCATCGACGTTGGCGATGACAACATCGCGCTCAAACCCTCGAGGCGAATCGACCCCGATCAACCTTCATGCCAGCATTTCCAGATCGACCACTGCGCCTTTCTCCACGGCCACGGCATGTCGATCGGCAATCCGACCCCCGGCGGCCTACGGGATTTGATGTGTGAAGATTGCAGTTTTGAAAACACCGACACCGCCATCCGCATGAAAACCAGCCGCGCCGCCGGCGGGATTGTCGAGGATTGCACCTACCAGAACATCACTATGCACGATGTGAAGACCGCGATTCTCATCACCGATTATTACCCGAGAATTCCGGCGAATGTCGAAGACGATCCCGCCCAACCCGTCGGCCCGGCCACGCCGATCTTCCGCAACATTCTCATCCGCAACGTCACCGCCGATGGAGTCGGAGTCGCCGGCCAAATCCTCGGCGTCGCCGAGATGCCAGTGTCGGATGTGACATTGGAGAATGTGAAAATCCAATCGAACACGGGCCTGCGGCTCGTGCACGTGAAGCCGATAAAATTTTTGAATTGCCAGATCACGCCAACCACCGGCCCGGCAGAGACTTTCAGCGATTCGCAAGTGGTGGGGACGCCGCTGTGACCAAGCAAACAATAGCTATCGCTAATTCTTCCGCTGTAAAGCAGTTGGGAAAATGCCCCGAACGGGATTTGAACCCGTATGCCTTTCGGCAGCGGCATGATCGATAGCGCTCGCAAGTGTTAGCGACAAGCCGCCACGTCTGCCGATTCCGTCATCGGGGCTGGGATCATTACTCAAATAACTTTTCAGCGAAACTCGGAAGGTCTTTGGCGGTCATTCCGATCTTCTCTGCCAGAATCCTACACCGCTTGTCATGACTATAAAGTACGGTAGCGCCATGGATCTTAGCGGTGGCAACAATCAGCGAATCTGCGCGGAGGCATTTCCTACCTTCGGCCGTTCCTTTTTGCCTGCCAGCGTCGCCCATCTTAAAAAGTTTTGCGGCGAGCGATGCGCATCTGACGTCAAACGGGAAAATCAAAAAACTCCTTGAAGCTTCTTGAATCTGTCGGTCGTGGTCGTTTGGATCAATATCCGTAAGGTATTCCGCTAGAACAATCGCCGGCACAATTATGTTTGCTTTCTTCTCATTAAACTCTCGAAAAAGCAACTTCGCGCGGCGAATCTGCTCCGCCGGTCCTTTTTCCTTGACAGCCCAAACGAGAATGTTCGAGTCTACAGCGTAAGTCGGCTTGGACCGTTCGCCGCTCAAGCGCCCCGTATCTCCGCAAGTCTCTTGTCCGGATCGCGGACCTTATCCCACGCGCTGCCACCCGCCCGATTCATTCTTTGCAATGTGTCTAGGAAATCTGGACCCTTTGGTGGTTCAAAATCGGAAATCTTAATTGTCTTAATCTCCCACGTTCGCTTCAGCCACGTGACAGTGCCAGTAACCAAAATCGACTGAAACAGATACTTCCCCATTTCCTTTACTATCTTTTCGGAATCAACCTGACAGTAAATCATTTTCTTCTGGCTTGATACATGTAGGCCGCAATGTTTGGTCGTAACACCGCCAACCCTTTCGACGACGCCCAACACTGAACTTGTCCCGTGCACCATCGCTATCTGGGAAATCTCGGTGAAACTTGCTGGCGAAATTTTCGCTATTACGCTGCTTGGACGACCATCTCTGATGGCTCGTATTTCAACTTGCACACCGAGAGAGCGTGCGGCATCGCTAATATCTCGAATCGAAGATAGGGTGGAGGGGCGCCAATCCGCTTCTTCGGGCGCATCAATTTGAGAGCCTGCAATTCTAAGGGCATCCAACACGGTGGTTGGGTCAGAAGCCGCTATGCCATAACCTGCGGATGCGGCGCGCAGAGAAACGAGGCGAAGAGATGGTGCTTCTGCAATTGGCAAGGGCATCACGGACGAATCCGCGCCTTCAATGGATCCCGTGACTTCATCTATTCCTTGGATTTCATTATCCTCAGCCGTGTCCACTTCATCTTCTCCCTTTTGATCAACAAGTCTCTGAATTGCATTCAATATCTGCGTAAGTCTACGCGTAGGGACACTCCATGGCTTAACGCCGCCTCCCACCAATCGAATAAAGAAATTGGGGCTTTTTTTATCGTTTGCCGCCACGATACACCGAAAAGATCATATCATCTCAATCCAACTTTTCAACATAAAGTCAACAAGAATAATGACTTGCGCTAACCCCATTGAGGGTTCACACTTATAGAAGATCGGCTTCCAAAAAATAAAACTTCAACCAAACTTGGCTAGCATTAGCGCCGAGGTCTCTTGCTAACCGGTAGGCGAACAGGACTGGCCTAACTCGGCAGCGAGTCAAATTTAAACACTTATCAAGAACTTCTCCGCTCCATTAGCGCTTATTTGATCCAGCGTGATCGCATTTGCATCATGGAAATCCCCGATGCGTGCCCGCCGCAGCGACAGCAGATATCCTCCAACGCCCAATGCTTCGCCGAGATCGCGGGCCAGGCCGCGGATGTAGGTGCCGCGGCCGCATTGGACGCGGATTTTTAATTCGGGCCAGGTCCAGTTCAGGATTTCGATGGAGTCGATTCGCACGGGACGAGCGGGCAGATTCACGGATTTTCCGCGGCGGGCCAGGTCGTAGGCGCGGCGGCCGCCGAGTTTCAGGGCGGAGAATTTCGGGGGTCGCTGCTGGATTGGGCCGATGAATTGTTGCAAGTTTTTTTCGATTTCCGAGATTTCCGGAGGCGGGCGATTTGGGCCAGGTTGTTCGGGAGAATCCGGATCATCCGTCTCCGTGGTC
>Ga0302325_10023822_pt1 | contig 12747 bp, 17 predicted proteins | sample Palsa_T0_2_FD_201948 | JGI IMG/M metagenome (GOLD analysis project Ga0302325, IMG submission 201948) | Peat permafrost microbial communities from Stordalen Mire near Abisko, Sweden - Palsa_T0_2 | ecosystem: Environmental > Terrestrial > Soil > Palsa > Peat permafrost | place: Sweden: Abisko... | reverse complement strand
TGAGAAGATGGTCAAGACTTTTCGAAACTGCATGCTGAAGAAGATCGGGCTTGAGCTCGTATTCTGTTACTTGAACCGAAATGGCTCCGTCCTGCTATTGTTGGCCAAAGTGATGCGAAGTGGTTTTATATGACGGCAAAAGGGCAACGGCGCTTCGCCACGGGCGGTCCCAATTATAATCGCCGAATGGCACATGTGATCGTGGGGGAGCCATTTAGGTTGTGCACACTGCCGCTGCCGGCGGCCGGCCCAATTCGACCCTTGCATTAAATATTTTTCCCGTGGAAGTGTGAACCTAGCCCTCCAGCGGGAAAGAATTTCTGTGGGGGCGCAAACTCAATTTCAGAATACCACGTGGCCGGCGGCTCTCCGTTTTTGCCACCTTGAGTCGCTGCGAAGTAGTTAATTCCCTAAGCTGCGCCTAGCATTCGAAGTCATCGAATACTCTCATGGATCCGGCCAGAATCCAAGCAAGAACGGCAAATTCCCAAGATGAGTCAAGCACCACGAACCCTGTATGGTGGTATTCTGTTCTCTGGATACTCATTGCTTGCGCTGCCAACACAATGTTCCAACCGGCCGGTGAACTAGTCGGTGCGAAAATAGACAGCATCCCTCGCTCATTCCTCCGCAGCTCGCCGATCATTTGCTTGATTGACGCGGTTTTTATTGTCACGAAGTACATCGAGTTCGTCGTCGAAGAAAGGAATCCAAAACTCGCTCTTCACAAATTTATTCGTTTTCGATTTCCGGATGACGTTAATGACGAGGCACGGGAAGGTAGCTATCGCAACCTTCAAAAAAAATTCATCGTTCGTCTAGTCCTCTTTCTCTTCACTTGCCCACAATACATAAAGCTATACGCCTCCAGCGGCATACTCGGACCGCAACTCGTCACATCAATGTACCTCCTATCATTCGTCGTTGTCGAGTGTTTTGTGAATATCCCTTTGCGAACGGCCCGTCAAGACGTAGGCAATACCCCCCGAGCAACAGCTGCATATGGTTCCACAAGCCTTCCATATGTCTCTAGTGCATTGGCCACCGCCTTCGCGTTCTGGTTTACGGCGTCATCATTTCGCGATGCTTTTCCTCAACTAAAGTACACGATGCCTCAATGGATCGGTATCATAACGACGCTTTTCGGCTTCGTTGCGACATTTTTTGCGCTAGGTACGCTATTCTGGGTTGCATCCAGTCGACAAGTAGCGACGGTTCCCGTATTGATATGGTTGTTATTGACCGGCCTTCCGGTTCTCTATTACCTCGGTGGTTCGTTGCTAAAGAAATTGGACCCGTCGGGGAAGTGTTCAACGTTGCTCATAATGGCATGGGTGAGTGTCGCACTGAAGTATGCGTCGTCGACTATTGCTCCGATGAGGACCAACGGCCATCCACGCACCATCAAGCTTATTGAATTTGTTCTGACGCTTTATTTCTTCATTTTAAATCTGGGTACAGCCGTTTTATATTTCTGGGCAAGTTACAGTTCAGTTGGCACGAATCGACCGCAATGGACAGATTATTTAGGTTAAATCAAATTCATCAGAGGGCCTATTATAAGTAGGATCGGGGCGATCTCGCCCACCCGTACTAGATCTCGTCCACCTGAACCCGTTTTAATATGGGAAGCCCATATTAAAATTGTCAATCTTGAACATTGACTGACACTGATTTCCTTGATCATGCAATCAATTAAGGTCAGAAAAATCTGATCTCGAAGTATTTGATGTAAATCAATGCGCTTTATCAATCTATCCAAAAACCTTACGCAATTTTCTCCTGCTGGTGGAGAAAAACCCTGCTAAAGATGAGATTTTTGCCAAAGCTTTGATTTGGACCTAGTATTAACCCAAGATTGATAAAGAGCAAAACTTGTCATTCTTTTGTCTCTGTACAAGGATTTTCATCTAAGTCTTTGGTGACAGCTTAGTATTGCTATGATTGACACCACATCTTCAAGAGAGCTTGATCTGTGAATAATTGGCAAAGTTAAGTATCTAGGGGGCGATCCCGTACAGGTGGCGATCTCGGACACCCAAAACCGTTAACTATGGGGATCCCCATACAAATTGGTGATTTTTCAAAAAGTGACCTTCATAAATTCCGCCCTACCAGGCCCACCACAACACCAAAAAATCTACTTCTGAGGTATTATATAGGAAACTATGTCCAGAATCGCTAGGACTCCTCGGATTGCCTCAATAGGAGGTCCTGCTTCCATGGGTGTCTTTCAAGTGCCAAAAAAGGGCCCAAATTTCGACATTATTTTAATTGAGACCGTAGATTTTGTGTGGGAAAATTCAGACTGAGGCTCATAAAGTGACTCATAGCTTAACAACAAGAAGGTTCTAGCTCAAATCCTTGATTCTGTGGATAGCCAGATGTGTTTACCATACAATACCTCGGATCCAGATTTTTCCCGGTGGTGTGGTGGCTACTAGAGCCATTCTAGTGCAATGGACTGATTTTGAAATTTTGCTTAAAGCTGTGATTTCCCATATATAAGCGAAATATGTGTACGAGATCACCACCTGTACGAGATCGCCCCCTAGATACTTATTCTTGGTTATCTGTGTCCTGGTGGACAAGATGTACGGGTGGGCGAGATCGCCCCGATCCTACTTATCTCCGATATATGTATTATGTATCGTGTGCATTTCAACCCAGCTTCAATTATCACAAGTTGAAGAAGCCGAAAGGAACCCCAAGAGTATGTTCGAGGACTTGCTTCTCGCTTAGCTTCCCGACCTCAGCGTACGCGTAACGACTTCCGTCGCCTGCATCGAATTTGTCAAGAGAATTCATGCCAACTTCGCATCAGATCGAGTCAGAACGCTCATGCTCCTTGGGTTGGGCGCGCCTACCAACACGTGGTCGGGATCATTCTACGAGTATCTCGCCTCCCAAGGTCAACAACTTCTCCGGCGGTACATGTGGTTAGGGGCCCGACATTGGAGATGGTGTAGGCCCCCGCCCCTCCGCAATGCGGGCAATGCGGAGGGGCGTTGGCGGGGACCCCCATGCTGGTGAACCCATGCATCTCGAAGATTAAAGTCCCGGCGTTATTCGACCCCGCCGTGGCAGTGCGGGGCAATCCGACCGATCCGGAGGTGCCTTGAGGGTCGTCGGCACGAGGGACCCATCTCGAAGATCAAGCTCACGACATGTTCGGGTCTTCATTGGCACTGCGGGCAATGCGGGCAATGCGACTCTGCAGAGGTGCCTTGGCGGCGGCGTCGGTGGCTTGCCGGAGGGCGTCGGTGCGGGTGGCTTGCGGGACCTCCGAGGGGCCGCCCCTTCGAGGGGATCGGCGGCGCTTCGGTGCCTCATTTGGGCTCGGTCCCCACGACTTTATCCTTATAAGGACGAGCTCGGACCCCCTCAGGCTGGCCCCTCGCGACCGCTGACTGAAAATATGCCGATTGAGAAACTCGTTGAATTGGTGAAGCAATTGACTTTGGAGGAGAAATGCAATCTTCTTTCCGGCAAGGACACCTGGAGAACTTGTGATGTTCCTCGACTAGGAATCCCATCTGTGAAGGTATACGAGGGACATTGTAATGGGCCTGATTGCAGTTTTCTGACGGTCCGAACGGAGCTCGTGGCGATTCCTTCATCGGGGTAGGTGTGTTGTGTTTCACGTAAATTGACACACAGGGTATAACAGCCATCTGTTTTCCGAACGCAAACATGTTTGGCAGCCACCTGGGATGCCGCATTAGTCCACCAGGTCGGCGTAGAACTCGCAAAAGACACAAAGACCAAGAATGCCTCGGTTTTGCTGGCTCCAACGGTCAACTGCCATCGCAGTCCCCTCGGTAGCGCGCATACTTATGCATGGCTAATATTAGGCGGGCGACATTTTGAGAGTTATTCGGAAGATCCAGTCTTGAGCGGAAATATCGCAGCGGCGTACATCAACGGCTTACAATCGCAAGGTATCGGTGCAACGATCAAACACTACGTTGCAAATGAGACCGAGTGGCAACGTCGCTATATCGATGTGCGTGTATCCGAGAAGGCTCTTCGTGAGATTTATTACATGCCTTTTCAGATTGCCATGCGCGACGCCATGCCCTGGTGTGTCATGACTTCGTATCAAGACTCCAACAGTCCGCTTCTGATCGTTTAGATACAGCACTGTCAACGGAAGACCCGCCTCGGAGAACCCTGCTTTATTTGCTACTTTGAGAGAATGGGGGTTTAACGGACTGGTCATGTCGGATTGGTGCGGAACGTATTCTACGGCTCCCCCTGTCAATGCAGGCTTGGACCTCGAAATGCCCGGCCCACCCGTGCATCGAGGCCCTGCTCTCGTCAAAGCCGTCAACCAAGGTCTGGTCGATGAGAATACAGTTGACGAGCGCGTCCTCGAAGTCCTTTCCCTCGTCGAGAGAGCTGGCAAATTCAGACACCCGGACGAGACTCCCGAGTTTTCCAATCCCAATCCCAACAAAAGCCTTCTCCGGAAAGCCGCTTCTGAAGGCGTGGTTCTTCTCAAAAACAACCGAGATATTCTGCCGCTGGCCAAGACGACCCGAGTCGCGTTGATTGGCGGAGCAGCAAAGGATCCGATCATTACGGCGGCGGGAGCGCCGCTCTCAATCCCCAATACAAAGTAGCGCCCCTCGATACATTCTCCGAGTATTTCGAGGAATGCACGTTCTCGCCTGGTGTCCCTACCTTCCGTCGCCTCCCCGAACTTCCCTTGCATTTAACAAAGACACAATCTGGACAGCCAGGTGTCGATCTCGAGTACATCAACGGCAAGAATCCCAACGGGACCCCGGTTCACACTGCCACGTCCACCTCCTTTGCTCAGATGATTTGGGAAAAGAATACACCAGGATTGCAAGACGAATTCACGCTGCGTATGAAAACGACATTTAAACCCGACACCTCTGGAAATCACACTCTTTCCATCATTACCACCGGAGATTCGGATCTCGTAGTCAACGGCAAACAAATCATTTCATACCGCCCCGAGAATGGAATTAGCAGCGACATTTTTCACAACTCGCCCGCCTTTGAGCAACGTATCACAATCCCAATGCAAGCAAATTCGGAATACGAGATCACTCTCACGGCGTTTTCCAGCAACGTTATCGAGGGAGAGCAGTTCCCTATTCAATTCTTTCGCATTGGATTTTATCCCGAGTACAGTGTTGAGGACTTGTTGGCCTCTGCTGTTGAAGTGGCATCGGCAGCGGATGTTGCGATAGTATTTGCCGGAGCAAACGAGGACTGGGAAACCGAGGGATGGGATCGACCCGATATGGACGTTCCGTTTCGCCAAAACGAACTCATCCAAGCCGTCGCCAAGGTCAAGCCTACGATCGTGGTTCTCCACAGCGGTTCTCCACTCGATGTGTCGCCCTGGTTTGATTCTGTTCAAGCAATCGTTCAATCATGGTTTCTGGGACAAGGAACGCCTTACTGGATGTGATCAACGGCACCGTCAATCCCTCTGGAAAGTTGCCTTTTTCGTGGCCAAAGAAGCTCGAAGATAACCCAACGATCGGCAATTTCCCGGCTACACGAGATTTGGAGGTAAAGTACCAGGAGGGTGTCTTTGTCGGCTATCGCCATTATCTTACGAAAGGGATTGCAACGCAATTTTGTTTTGGGGCTGGCATGTCGTACACCACGTTCAAACTCTCAAATCTGCAAGTAACACCTTTTGGTAACTTTGCGTCAGTGTCTGTCGATGTGCGAAACACGGGCAAAGTCGCTGGCGCTGAAGTTGTGCAGATTTATGTTGAGTCTCCCTTGAAAGAGTTAAAGGCGTTTAAGAAGGTCTTTGTTGTAGTGGCGTTCATTGTCTAAGGGCAAGGGCTTTCTCATAGTTTATTAGCAGTCACTTCCATAGAGTAACGTCGCCCCTTTGACCAGGTGTCTCGAGAACGTTGGTTTAACAACAGTCTTTTTGCAATCTGGGGAAACCAAGACGGTTGAGATCGCATTGGATAAATACGCTTTTACTCGTTGGGATGAGGCGCTAGAGACATGGGTCGTCAAGGCTGGACAATATAGAGTTACGGTTGGATCGTCTGTAGATGACAGAGGGTTGAGTTCAACGGTCGAGATTGAGACGGAGCTGTCATGGAGGGGCCTGTAGATGGCATGTATCCGGGTATGTGGCGAATTAACATGAATGAATTAGCATTCAACAGACCTCCCGGGCCTATGAATATACTTATAGTATATGTAGTTCCTTTGGATTCCGTACGCGTTGTGACTGGCCAGTAGTGCCAACAGTTTTATATGAGGACGAAGGGTGCTCACGGAGCAGGAGTTGTGGTGTAAAAGCATTGCGAAGGAGCGCGCCAAGACCTCAACCGCGCTTAAGCCAGCGAAAAGAAAAATCACACTCCTTTTGGGGCTCTCGCATAAGCAGCTGGAGCAGGCTGATCAACAAATAAAGCCCGTCAAACTTGCCTCATATTTTGTGGCGGAACGTTACGAATGAGACAGAATAGTTTTGCGGCTCGGGGCACACTGAGAAATTTACTTTCTGGATAATACAACTATGTACTACTGTATGTCGCCATTTGCCACTGTTCAACTATATATGGTACTATTCTTGTCACCACCTGGCAACCGATGACACATGCTCCGAGTAAAAACTTGCGGCTCCCCCTAAATATGAGAAGAGCACAGCCTAGGAATTGAGACCTTGTTATCGATGAATATGAGCTTATGACCGTCTTTGGAAAACGTGAGAGTGATTTTGTCCAGCACTTCATGTATTGCAAGCCGGTCGATCGTCTTGATATTGATACTGGTTCCTAGATCGAATGGTTTTTCATCCAATTGCCGTATCATGATATGACCTGCTATTAGTATTCTCCTCGGGAAAGAGTCGCACCATCCATACAAAGTACCGCTACGACGGCATGCGAGTCTTGGTGAGAGACTGCCACTGCCAATGTGGGACTTTTTAGGACCCCGCTACAAACTCGCCTTCTTTGTGAATCTAGTTTCAACAATGCCAGTGGCCCGAGTAGTTTGTAACAGTCTTTCGCTTTTGCGTCAGGAGGAAAGTCCAGAGATAGCAAAAGGGAATCTTCGACAGACTCCAATTGAAAACTAAAACCTTAGCCGGTACTAATGAGGTGTACAATGAAATCCCTGTGAACCCCAAACAATCATCGTCCCAGTTGTCTAAGTGACGAACAGCAATTTGCTCGCTTCCACCGTATGTCCATCGATCCTCGTCATCTTTGAAAAGCGAAAACACCATCGCCGAACCATGAATATGACTAGTCACGGCAATGAGCCTTCGTCCATCTGACGAAAACTTGGCATCACGAAGTCTGTAGGGGTAAATTCCGCGTTCCACACGATAAGACATATCAAGCGATAATTCACAGTCCGATGAGAAACAAGGCCTGTTGTGCTCGAATCCGGTTTGCCTCCGTGACGTCGTTATAATAGGAAAATGGCTGACTGCGTAAAACTGGCAGACTTCGGTATTGGTTGCCCGATGTGAAGAAAGGACGACGAGTTCAGTATTGCTCGGGTTGAAGAGAATCTTCTGGACTAAGTAATCCGCTCGCTCGAAATAGAAGATCATCTTGCCCAGAGACTGTTCACCTTCCCCGATCGAGAAGAGAAACAATGTCCCTTTAGAGGCTCCAATAGCCAGCAAGTTGTCGCTTGTAGCCGCACAAATAAACTCCCTTCTCTTCTTGTCATCGGTAATATAGCCGTGAGATCGTGCTTGGGGACCGTCCAAACCAGCTCTGTAAAGACCGTTGAGGTCAAATCTGCCCACACACTTTGGCTTGAGGTTGGAGTTGCGACCAACGAAAGAGCGGTAAACACGATATTCGTATTCTTCAACAATGGCAAGGGTATCGCCTGAGCTGGATGCAGATGTTGCTACAATGGTGGCTCCGCTTTTGTTAGGCCTACCCCCATAATTGGCTGGAAGGAAGGTAGCGACGGGACACGGTGTGTAGCGAGCAATAAATTCCACATTACGGAGGTTTTGGTTGAAATAATCCGACCTCGGATCCGAGTGTACGCTTGAGCCCCTCCTAGAGGAGTTAAGGGGGCTAGTTGGCGTGGTACGTTCCACGGACTTTTGGATAGAAGTTCGTCGAAAGGAATGCACTACGGTTAGTTATATCTCTGTAATAGAATACCAGTGGGTTGCCGAGCGTCCTCGCGGTCCCGTTGAGCAGGTGGGAGTGTGAGCCGGCGATGTGGTTTTTTTGATATCGGAGCCTGTGGCAAGCTCTCTATATCTGCACCTTCAGACTCAGAGTTTATCTCGCTAGGGCCCTTGTGTTGCTGAACGGGGAAACCTTCAGAGGCGTCTACTCGTGGAATCGGCTCGGCTTCTGAAATGTTATCAACGGCAGAGCGTGAAATTTGCTCTAATGGTTGAATTCTGCTCAACATTCCGGGCCGTTGCAAAATCTGATGTAGCAGGGCGAGTTCTTCCTCAGTAGGCTCTGCAGTACATAGTTGTTGGAGCACAGATATGCGAAGGTCGGAGGTCATTGATGGGTTTGATTTAATTGAATCTCCCTCAAGTCTTGGTTCTCTCGGTGCCCCTACACTTATGCTAGAGACTCGGGCGTCGTCAGAAACAGTTAGCATATTCCCAAATGGATAGTACCAGTTGCGAGCCTCAAGAGCGTAACCTCTTCGAACTGAAGCTCTTTGATGTCCCTTTCAATCCTGCTGGATCTCCTAATTATTAGTCTAATTTACAAGCAGATGACAATGTGGAATAGGCTGGCGCTTCTGTTTCGTCAAGGTGCTCACTTATCCAATCATGCACTAATTGGCGATCCTCTTCCTCGCCATAACCAATTCCATCTTTATCTCCCAGATCTAACAGACGGTTCCACAGGTCGGTTGCCTTTAATCGCAAAGCCGCGCTAGGAGGGCATCTTTCAAGAACTATCCGAATTATTCGAACATACTCGGTAAAGCATTTGACTCGGGACCTTTTCCTAGAGCGAAACGAAAGTCGGTACAATAGATCTAAGATGCCATAATATAGGTATTCGATTTGTTTCTCACTCTGACTTGTTGTTTGTACTTCGTTTGCAAATCCGCGGACGGCGCGTTTCATGACTTTATTGACTTTACTCTGCTGCTGCTGTCGTTGCGGGAGATATGCCTCGAGACTATTGCTGAGAAGAAATGTTGCCGAAGTAGCCTCTTCCAGAAGTGCATTGATATTGCTTGAACCGCGTATTCTGATATCGCCGGAAAACACCGCCCAACAAGCATCCTCTAAATGGAGATATTCATCGTGCCACAGAGGTCGGGTTCTCTGACGTTGCACTACCTCGAGAGACCAGAGTTGTAATTGGGGATGATGTTCCGCACCACCATCAGCTTCGTCCATGGCCAGAATGGCTCTTCTGGCAATGGACCGTCCTAGCGACTCTTTGTTGTCTACGCTGAGCAACAAGTACTGACAATGTTTGACCAGAAAGTCAACATTGGACTCCTCGACCTTGAATCGTTCGTCGGTCCCCTTTCGGTTGTCTGCGAGCATTCTGTCGAGTCTGTTTAGGCCTTGATATACATCTTGGTGCAGTTGACGGTCAAGGGATCTGCCGTTGTACTTGTAGATGCGTATCGCAGCAGCCAACAATCGGAGATGCAGTTCTCGGTCGATGAGAAGGTTAGGTGAGCGAGGATCCGTGAAATAAGACCGTGTTGCGAGCTCGTGAATGACACTGGCGAGAGGCCCTTGATCGTTATGAATCTGATCTCCGAATTCAGCGTGCAGCTCGAGTCGCTGAAGTTCAAATGCGGCCATTAGCTTGCGGATGCTATCGGCGTTCCAGGACCCACGCATGCTCCTGACAGCCGCGGAACACCTTTCACGGAGTGATTTCCTAATCAGGCTTGGGGACTGGCGCCTTGTGGCTGTTGCCGACATGCTCAGTGCTGAGAGGGAGGACATGTCGAGTTGGAACGGAAGGCCCCCACGCATCATGTCCTTTATACATTCGGAATGCGAGGTGCTCGTTTTAAGGTTCGACATTCAGCCGGCCGAAGTCGGGATATTCATATAGTTGCATAGATAACGAAAGGTGCGGGTGGTGCACGGAGCCGCGCTTTGAGAATCTATTTGGGGGACGCACAGGCCACATGAGTGGATTTCTACACGTTGGCCGGTGCAGAAATTAAGTTTCGCATTTCGTTCATGAATTGCGCTTTAGTCCCCACGATAGACAGCCAATCAAAATATTCCATGATAACAAAGGGAGCATTGTTAATGCAAATAGGACGGAATTCAGGACGGAATTGTTTTCGCTGCGCTGAACACGCAGACACAGATAAGACCAGACACCGCCGGAATCCATGGACACGCGCAAGGGGAATAATACTAGTATTCCGTGCGAGCCTCCTTTCACGCATTTCCAGTCCACGCAATGCCGAACAGCATTGATTCCAGTCGGCGAACTGCCGGTAGCGTTCTCTCCATCAGAACGAATTCCAGCCGTGCATCGGATGCCTACCACACCGATGCAGAGCGCGGGCAGAGAAACGCCAGTCGCATGAGTCGAAGCGGCACGATGTCCGAAGGCGGCGAGAAATCAGACTACGAGTCTGGCAGTACTCCCAAGATTTACAAGGACCAGGTCAAGCGCAAGAGGGAATTCAAAGGACGTCATATTCAGATGATGGGAATCGGTATCTCTCCTTTCTGACTTTGACAAACGTAGGCGCTACCATCGGGGCCGGGGTGCTGTTGCAATCGGGCCAGAGCTTGTATTTTGCTGGGCCGGTATCGGTTTTCATTGCGTATCTGACAATTGCTACTGTTGTATACTCCGTTTTGGTCACACCGAGGCGACGTTTTCACTGATGTTAGATTACTCTGGGCGAGATGATTTCTTTCCTCCCACTTCCGGGCGGCTTCAGTTCCCTTGCCAATCGTCTTTTGAGTCCTTCCATTGGCTTTGCTGTTGGCTGGATCTACTTCTTAAGGCATTCCCTCTATCCCTCGGTATTGATATTAGTGAAATGTTGGTTGTCCCAAACAAACTCATCGCTGCCGCAGATTATATGGCTTATTGGACAGATTCGGTGGACCCTAAAGTATGGATTGTTATCTATGCCATACCTCCCATCATCTTCAATCTCTTCAATGTCCGGCGTTACGGGGAAATCGAATTCTGGCTCACCCTTCAGAAAGTAATCACATTTGTTCTTCTTATCGCCTACGGCCTTCTCATGGCCATGCAAGCATCAGCAATTACCCCGTGGTCGGGGACGAATTCCAACTATGAAGCTGTCCCATGTGCGGCTACCGCCGGCAATATTTCTTGTGTTGCCTCCCCCGGGCTCAATCGTACGTGCCACGAAAAATACCTGGTAACCTGATTTAGTTTGGAGAGAAGGGGCTATGAAAGAGTTTTTACTCGGCGGCGGAGCGGGACGGTTAACTGGATTCTGGTTTGCATGTTGTCAAGCGTGTTTCGCATACGCTGGCGTGGAAACCATCGCAATAACCGCCAGCGAAGTAGAACGCCCCCGACAAACCATCCCGAAGGCCGTGCGTCGTATTGCAAATCGACTCAACTTCTACTACATTGGCGCCATCCTTGTGCTCGGAGTGAACTTGTCATCCACAGACGCTATCCTTGAAAAATCGTTAAGCGACTCTACCTTTGGGTACCATGGTTCTTTCGTCCTCATGGCTCAAAGAGCCGGGATGCCAAGATTGGGCGACTTTCTCAATGTTATGGCACTGGGAGCCGCCTTGTCAATTTCAAATGCCTCATTATACGTCACGGTACGCGCCGCTCTTTATATGCGCTGACAGTAGAGCCGAGTCCTGTATGGTCTCGCTCGCGAGGGACAAGCCCCCAAGTTTCTATTGAAGAAGAACAATTACGACGTCCCTTGGGTTTCACTCATTGTCGCTTGTTTGCCCGCCGCTTTGGCATTCACGTCAGTCAGGGTGTCTTCCAACAACGTAGGATCCCAGATTATATATGACATCTCATGGATGTAGGTCTTCGACTTCCTTTCCGATTTGAGCACCACAGGCACACTCATTGCCTGGGCGGCCATTTGCGCGATGTATATCCGCTTCCGAAAAGCATATCAGGTCCAAGACATTCCGGTTGTAGAAGAAGCCAAGTCGCCCCTTCAGCCTTTCTTGGCCTGGTATGGACTCATATGGACTTGTTTCTTAAGTACGACCCTTGATAATCGAACGCTGACTTCCAGCGATCTTTCAAGGATTTCAATGCTTTGCCCGTAATAATGACTATTGGGCAAGATACACCGACAACTGGGGATTTTCACTGAGTGCTTACGCTGCTATTGGAGGTTTTATTCTCCTCGTGTTGGTTTGGCTTGTGAGAGCCAGGGTAAAGGAACATGTATGGACTTGGCAAATGAAACCGCTCGATCGAATCGATCTTGTTAGGGGAGTAGCACCCGAGGCAATTTCGCCGCCGGTCCCGATCCAACCCTGGAGAAGGGTATTGCACGAAGTTTTGGAGTATTTGTAGACATTGTCGAGCATGACCCTATTCTTTTCAACTTCAAGTTCGTATTTAGGCAGCTATTCCCTACCGCCAGCTAGGTTAAATGGTTTATTAGTACCGAAATCACAGTTTTCTTAATTCATGTTATAACGTAAGCATGTTTACATGCTGCAGCCAATAAGAGAGCGCCAAGTTCCTCCTTCTCACACATCACCACTCCTCCTCATCAACCAACAACCTCGCTTAGCGCGCCCTCTTCGTTTTC
>Ga0302325_10023819_pt1 | contig 12749 bp, 9 predicted proteins | sample Palsa_T0_2_FD_201948 | JGI IMG/M metagenome (GOLD analysis project Ga0302325, IMG submission 201948) | Peat permafrost microbial communities from Stordalen Mire near Abisko, Sweden - Palsa_T0_2 | ecosystem: Environmental > Terrestrial > Soil > Palsa > Peat permafrost | place: Sweden: Abisko... | reverse complement strand
TCCTCTCGACAAGCAGCCTTAGAAGATGTAAGGCCCATATTCCAATGTTTTCGCCTGTTATTGACATGGCTTCAGCAATCTACAGCGATATTCTCTAACCTTGTGAATGCCACCGAGATTCTTCAGGGCCATGTTCAAAAGCTGGCTCAAGCAGACTCCACCGTATCTAGAATTCACGAGAACTTAGATCAAGCTGCCGAGGCCGTGAAATCCTGGAATGAGAACCTCCCAACCGGTTGGAGACTGACAGATTTGGTTATTCGTGTTGGGACCCCAGTGGGAGCCTTGATCCTTGGGAATTATGGCATTACTCCAACGATGACTATGAACGCGGTGCTCCTGATTTCTGGTAAATTGTTTAAGATGTAACCGAAGATGTATCGAGCTAACTTCTCCCAGGCTTAGTTGGTGGTGAGACCGCAGTTCAGCTTCGACACTTGGGGTTCCCATACAGTTGTTGCCGGACGTGGTGGTCTGGAAGCGACTCCGAGAAGCCAAGTGATATGCATTTGCATCAAGAAGAAGCTAAATCATCGCTGGTGACGTCGTCATCCGATTTCGACACCGCTTCAACATCGACCATCACTGCTTCGAGCTTCCGTACAGCCCACGTTGATATGGCATAAACAGATATGTCAATCTTTGATGCCTACGATGACCTAACATGTCACCAACTTCCTTGACATCCACGATGTTACGAAAACCTTTGCCTTGTCAACAGACATGGGCAATTCCATATGATAATTATTGCTATTTACGATCGTTACGAATATTGGGGATATTTGCATCTGGTGCTTTGCAGTCACATGAAATACTGCAGAGGAGCTGAGGGAGAAATATGAAAGAAAAGCTCTGGGAGGATCGAACGACTGACTTGGAAGGGTTCTTAAAAGATATGCTTTGCATGCGACGTTTTGCAGACAATAAAGGGGAGATATTACGTGGAGGGAAAAGGGACAGCCTTGAGAGGACAAATGAGAAAACGGGCAGGGAGATGCAACGAAATAAAATTAAATAGCTATAAGAAACATGCTTATTAAGCTTACATTAGCAGATTGCTCATGCCGATACAATAATGGGGAGTGAAATTATCGTATCTGGACAGATGGATGGATAGGCGTAGCAGGAATAAGAAACTGCACATATGGGACCAAACGGGCATTCTCTTCAAATCGAAGGTTGACTAAGTGAATGATGTCTCCAGGTTCAATGACTTTAGCAGCACAACTTCAGCCAAATAGCGAGAGAAGATTCATGTATTCCCATACCAAAATTATCTGCGTACAAAATCTCACATATCATCTACTCCGAAAGCGTTCCCACGCACGATACGACTACGATCCCGGATCCATCATTCGTCAAATGCGCGCGTTCGCTCAGCTCAATACAAGAGACAAATGTTGCTAGCTATTGTCTGACCAAAAGGAGAAAAATACAATTTGGGTATAGGGTTGGGTATCGTATGCCAATTTTGGAAGCACAACTGATTGAACTGAACCAAGGGGAATAGAACGAGAGGGAGGTCAAGGGCCATTAAAGTTGTTTGCGATGGGAGTGTGGTTCATCGCGCGAGAAGAAGTCGGGACGGTCGTTTCTTCTCTTTGGAGCATCGAGAAATAGGCCGTTAAGGGGGTTTTGGAGTGATGAGATTAAACAGGAACTTTGGAGGGTGACGGAGAGACATCTGTGATCGACTGAAGCGACCTGTTCGAAGGAGTTGAGTTGGTGCATTTTTCAATGAGCATGGGAAGAATGTCATACCTCAAATTATCTTTCTTCAAATCCTCGTTCATTCGCTCCAACTGCTGTGCGGTGATTCTAGCTTTCGCTATCTATGGTGCATCAAAAATGATCTGTCAGCACGTTTGTTCTTCTGTCCGATCGCAGAGCTGGGGAAGTTGAAGATTGAGAGAAAGAGTTCGAAAGAAAATGTTCTAATGAAAAACAAAATTAGGAGAAGGTTGCCGGACCGATGCTAATGCGGCTGATGAACTGTCATGCTCACCTTCCGCCGCTTCTGAGTTGGCTGGAGCAGCATCAACGTCTTCGGCATATTTGCTTGCAGCAAGCCCTTTGGCAGTGGTAGTGGTCTTCGGCGAGGGAAGGGCGGTATTCTTGGTCTATGAAGGAGATATTAGTATCAGCAAGCTGTTGGTCTTTCCACCACGAAGGGAGGCATACCTGTGCCTCGGCAAGCTCAGCATCCTTCACTTTGAGATTGGCTTCAGCCTCCTTCAATCGAGCCTCAGCGTTCGTAGCTTTCTTGTTCGCTTCCTCGACAAGTTGAGTCATGGAATCATTCATATCTTTGTAGTCAGACTCGCTCTCCTGTTTCTGCCGCGATAGTTCCGCCTGTACTTTTTCAAGAGATGCCTTCGTAACCAGATGCTCCTCCGTGGCTTTTGCTGACTCCTGTTGAGCAGTCATGAGAGCTGCTTGATGTTGGTCCTTTAAGGCCTGGAGTTCCTTGCGGAGGGCATCTGCTTCGGACGTATCAGGCTTCTTGCTCCTGATAGCTTCCAGGTCGGCCTGTGCGGAAGCCTTTTCCATTTTCTCGTGAGCCAGGTCTTGTTTGAGAGCATCTAATTCAGCTTGCGCCTCGAGCAAGGAAGAATTCCTCTTTGCAATTTCCGCCTCTAACGCAGTCTCAGAAGCCTATAAGAAATTAGCATTCCAATAGCCCAAAGAGCTATCAGAAGGTTACCTTGTGCTTTTCCATCTCCGACACCGCGCTCGCCTGAATGGCCGAATATTCCTTCTTCATGATAGCAATGGTCTCAGTGTGACTTGCTTGCAGCTGTTCTATGTCACTAGCATGAGTGGCGTCGCTAGTAGTGATCGCTCTATCGTAGACCTCGTCCAGATTTTTCACATGAGTGGTCTTCAAATCCTCAAGTGCCTTCTGATGTGCGGTCTCCCTATCACCTAGAGCAGCAATATCTGCGGCATGGTATTGCTTGAGCTTCTCTAATTCCTTTGCGTGAGCTGCAACAACATCGCTATGAGACTTAGCGAGTTCCTCATGCTTTGCCTGAAGAGCTTCTAATTCCGCCCTGACGTCAGAATTGCCCTGTAGAGAATCGATTTCCTTCTGGTAGTCATTGGAAACAGTTTGAAGTTCCTTTTGGTGTTTTTGCTGCAGCGCTGATATCTCTTTGGTCTTGTATTCGAGACTTTTTACAGTAGCAGCAAGCTCTGCCTTCACTTTATTGTGCAGCTCGTCCTTGCTCTTTCCATCTGCATCGGAGGTATTCATCTTTTGTTGAAGAGAAACGACCTCTTGCTTGGCCTTGGTCAGATCAGCGATTGCTGCCTCCAATGCCTTCTCATCTACTGAGTTTTTGGCTTGCAAAGCCTGAAGCTTCTTCGAATTAGCACTGAGTTCTTCTTGAGCCAAATCAAATTGTTTTTGAGTGGATTCGGACTTCGCTCCCAATGCTTGAACCTCCCTTGCCAATTTTGCTAACGACTCAGAGTCAGCCGTTGCTTTGGTTTTCAACGTAGCGAGTTCCGCCTCCAACTTCGAAACTGCTGCCGCCGATTCTGCCTGGTGGCTGTCGAGTTTCTGCTTGTAAGAAGCTTCTAAAGCGGTCTGTGCAGCAGCAGCCTCCTCGAGCCGGGTTTGAAGCCCGCTGCTAGAAGCCTCGTGCTTTTGGGTCAGTTCTGCAAGGTGCTTTTCATATGCAGACGAGGCCTCTGTAGTCCCTTTAGCAAGCTCTGCTGAATGAGCGGATTTCAGCGTAGCTATGGCAGACTCATGCTCATCGGCCATCGACTTCTTTAGATCGCCGAGTGTCTTCTGGTGCTCAGCAATCAAAATCTCTAGCTTCTGCTTGTCTTGCGCAATTTGGGATGTAAGAGCTGCGATTTCGGCTTCCTTTTCGGTGGACAACTTGGAGGCGGAGGCAGTGGCCTCCTTTGCACTGGTCAATTGAGCATTAAGTGCTTCTAATGCAGAGGCATGCTCGGCGCTTAACTTTCTCAAGGCTTCCGCCGTCACTGAGGTGCCCTTCGCAGTTGCAGCCTGCTCTGCTTCTTCGATAGCTTTCAAAGACGACTCATGAGCAGCGGCCTTGGCGGCATCAGCTTCAGCCAATTGAGCTTGTAATTTCTCGACATCAGCCTTGTGCTTTGCGTGTAGCTTCTCGACCATTTCATGGTGTTGTGCGCGAATAGTCTCCTCTGTCTCGGTCACACGTTGTGCTTCCTCCTCGATTTGTTTACCCAGCTCTAATAACTTCTCTTGAGACAGTGCAATCTCCTTCTGGAGCTCCTCGACCCGAACCTCGCTATCTGCTAATTTTGCCTTTAGTTCGTCTATTTCTTTCGATGAGGTGTGAACCGCTGCGTGTCCGGTTGGGCGTGCTGCCGGCTTTGAAGCACTGGGCGACCCAGATATTGTTGAGAGACGCTTCTTCGCATCTGCAACGGCTCCAGAAGCGGCTGGCTTGGCAACTGGGGCAGACCGGCTCGCGGTAGTACTTGAGGTCGAAGGGGCTCTCGTAGTTGTACTGGATGTTGCAGGCTTGACTGCGGGCTTGGGGCTAGACGCGCTGACTGAAGTCGCCGGCTTTCGAGCCGTAGTCGAAGAGGTAGTCGCTGCGCGCTTTTCCGCCAGCGTCTCGGACTTTACAGGAGTGTGATGGGCACCCGAATTTGCAAGAGATGTTCTCCGAGCCGCTGCTGCAAGCGGCTTTTTCTTCTCATCGCCTGAACCTCCTCCCGTTGAAGGAGTGGATTTATGCCCTGCACTGGCAGATGTGGGGGCTGTTGCGCTGCTGGCTGGCTTTCGAACAGAAGAACCAATTGGTGCTCGAGTTGGAGGTTTGGAAAGTCCACCGGTGGTTGTTCGAGTGGCAGATGTTGTCGTGGGCTTCGTCGCAGACAATGTCGCTGTGGTACCTGGTCGCTTCGGTGCAATGCCACGCTTTGGAGGAACATTCTCCTTTTTCACACCATTGGCAGCTTCCTTGGGCAGGGCCTCTTTCTCCGTCTCCGTCTCAATCTCTGATGTTATTCCCGTAGTATCTGGGTCAGATAAAATGTCCGCAGAAGCATCGTCCTGATGGGCGACTGCGGGAGCTTCAACATCGGCCATGACGCAGGTCGCTTGATTTGAATGGTATGTGTGATGTGTTGCAAGCGCCAGGACTGGATACTGAAAGATAATAAATCAATTAGCCCTGTCTCAATGGAATTGATCTGAACCAGCGGCAGTGATTGACTGAGAAGAGCGGACGCGCGCGAGTCAACACTGACACGTCACAACCGATTAATGGAGCTCTCTTGACCACCACGAGGATGGAATGCAACTGAAGATGTGCCCGCCAGAACAGATGACTGCGATTGTCTGCGGGGGCCTGGGACTTACTCACAGCGTGTTCTACCCTGCTGTACACCGCTTGCCCCGTGTCTCGAGGTTGCGCGAACTGGAGTGGAAGAATACGCGACTGGTGATAGCTTCGCGCTGATTATTTCTGCTGTGTGAGGTCGGTACTTGATGGCAGAAACGTTTCTTAGACAACGAGTATCAGGATTCCGTACTGATGAAGCCGAAGGGATAGCAGATCAGTTAAGAATTCGGACAAGGGCTATCCAGCATAGGAGACGGGAGGGATAATTTAGAGCTCAGGGGGCGCGTATTTCGGGGACATTTTGCCGAGCCATCCAGCTTCATGCCGCGTCTGGAAAGTCCCTGCAAGAGCTCTCTCGCGCTTTCCACATCTGAGGACTACACAATTTCGATCCTTTGGCTCTCGGCACGATCGCATACTGTACCTAGTCTGCCTGGCCTTTGCACACAATATGCAAAAGCAATCGTTCGCCTTTTCAACATTCAATTGCAAGAAAGTCCAAGTCTGCGCACGGAGACCGGTCAGAGTTGCTTTTCATTGACAGTTCTACCCACAGACCTGAATTTGACGAAGGACCCGTTAATTAATATAATAGATCCAATTGTGGAAGTAAGACAGCCAGGAACAAGCCCGAACGACTGAAACTGATCCCGATCCTTCTCCCATCATCATAACGAATTGATGCCTTCTCGGAGCAATCGAGAACCTCTTTTCGTGAAGCGGGAGGAGGAGGTACCATGGGTTTGTTGTCATTTCAATAAGGTCATCTGGCTAATTACTTGTATCTTGAGGTGAGTCATTACAACCTCTTGGTTCCCAAATCGCACATATCGCCCACGCTCGAATCAGACGATACCCTTCGAAATCATGTACAATACCATAAGGCCTGTTTGGAGAGAAACGGAAAGGGGCGCAAGAGGGCCCAAGTTGGATATATATGGAAAAGATGGGAACTACCATCCGCGTTGAATTCCTAGTTAGGAACTAGAGTTCAGGTACCAGCAGCTTAGGCCTCTCCTGCTTTCTTAGCAGCGGGAGGATCCGTTCTCAAAAAGTAGTGAACAGACACATCAGTAGAGTGGAGCTGGACTACTCTAATTACTCTCGAATTATTTTGGTAGTATAAATATAAATCGCGCCATTACCGTACCAGCGTTATTAAGCTCATTTCAAAAGGTACAAGACCTTATAGTGCAAGATACTTGCTCCCTAACAGATATCCAAATGTAAACAGAATTAGATCACAAGAGTCTCATGAAGGAGTTGCCGTCGGGACGGGTCCAGAGAACGCTTTTCCAGTGACACTGGCATACAAATCGTACTGTCTCCATCCCCCACACATCTCAACCGACCTACCATGCCTATTCCCCATACAAGTATTCGTACAAGCTTTTTTCCCCACCAAGCTCGTCGGTATTGGAGAGGGCGCGGCTGTGGCCGCGTAGCAATCTCTTCCGTGTTCAAGTCCAACGTAGTGATATGTAGTGGCTGGCTTTGCGGTCCTCCGGGCTGATGCTGCGGAGATGCAGAGGGCTGGGTTCATAGTATGGGATTTCAAGAGGAGGTGCATGTCGTGGCCGTGCATGTCGTGGGCTCGATAAATGTTGCGTCGAACATCGCTGAAGCACCCAACATGGCTCCAGCCTGGGGTATGTAATGCCAGGCTAGATGTTGGAGTTTTCGTGGAAAATTGCACAGGGCGATTTGATGACGAAGTGGTTCGATGAGACGCAGTTAGGAAACTGATTGATGATATGTGTGTCGATTTTGGAGAAGAGACTGTGTGAGCTGATGAAGAAGGCCGAGTGGAGATTGGTTTACTTGACGATACAGCCGACCGTGGGTGAGTCGTCGCAGTGCTTGAACTACTCTTATGTTTGGGTGAAAACGAGCTAGAAGTACTCTTCTGGTGTGATAGAGCCGAGGTCGAGGTATGAAGTGATGAATGTGTAGAAGCGGAAGCAGATGTAGTCATGTGAACAGCGACGGAGGTGGTTCTAGATGTGGATTTTGGCTCCAAAGTTCTCGACGTGGATGTTGGTCGAAGTGTATAGAGATTGAGCCTGAGTGCAGCTCCGCATAACTCAAGACTACTTCCGCCACAAGGAAAAGCGCAGTCTGAAATGGGAGCTGGAATGCTTCCATATTCTAGTGAGTTGCCACAATAACCTAGAAGGATTGTTAGGCATTTGAAGCAAAGGACGAGAAATTTTGCTTACATTCACGACTGTATTCAGTTCCGAACATCGAGTAACCGACACAGGCGCTTGCACACATCTCATTAGTCATGTAATCGCTCACAATCTCGAGACCAGTCAGAGCTCGAATACCGGTCCCTTCCGTTTGACAGTTGGAAAACTTATATGCCCCTATTTCAGGGACGGCCGAGGGTGCAGGAGCCTGGGGAATGGGCGTGGTTGCCCGGTAAAGAGACAACCTATCACTGCCACCGCAGACCTCGCCCGAATTTCCAGAACAAAGGAAACTGCAATCTGCTGCTGGAGTGCTTGCTGTCCCCGGTGACAAGGAGTTACCGCAATAACACTTTTAAGTATTAGCAGATTGTAAGAAAAGGACAGGAAAGTGTAGGACACACCTCACGACCGTATTCAACACCCCAATACTCGTAAAGCCCCGCACAGTTAGCAGCACAATACTCCAGTGTCATAGCACCAGTAGCATAGGAGACGGCAGTCAAAGCTCTGGTATTTTCAGGCTCAGCCCAGCATCCAGCAAAGGCATATGGTGCACCTGAGATGGTAGGAGAAGCTCTAGTACGATATACCACCAAAACGAAGAGGAAGAGATAGAAAAGCATCCTGTCGTTTAGATCGACGTAATCTATGCAAGCGTTGAGGACACAGCTAAGAAATTTGCATGTAAATGAAGAAAGAAAAGACTGCAGAGCTAAGAAAAGTGCGCACTCAGAGGTTCACTTGAAGATATCACTTGAAAGGGAGACAAGAAAGTAGCATTTTTTGAAATATCGAGAAATCCGTTTTTAGATGCCTTACTTGACAATACTGGGTGATGGATTCAAGGGGGATTGTGGGCCCCTTATAATTCTCACCCTAGAAGGTTGCAATTAACCATCCTAGTGGTGAGTAAGGGATGGTCCTAGACCTTGATTGGCACAATATCTCTTCTTCTTGAAGCTTCGCTAGAGAATACAAAGGGTTTCAAACACATTGAGGGATGCGACAACCAAGCCACTGTTGAGCTTATCTCCACTCTGGCATGTCACCGTTGAGGCGCACCTTATCGGCATATTCTGAGGAAGACGCTGGTCCAAAATTCTTGTGGGTGGACCGAGATGCACGTGATGTTAGTCGACCAGTATCGTGTCCTATGACTCACGATTTGTTCCTCCCTGTCATATCTTGATAGAAGGAAAATCGATCAGATCAAGGAAGTTGAACAACAGAAGTCACGATGACAGTAAAAGAGAGACCGGCTATCAGCGGGGAGGGCACGAATGACTCAATTAATCGGATATGCAGGATCTCGACAACCATCATTGGTGTGATAGTGACTCGCCCACTCAATTATGTCTCACATGTTCATATACCCCATCGAGCCAAAATAAAAGCCCATCGAACGGTAGGAGATCTAGATCAGATCGGTAGTCGACGGGCTCGAATGGGTTTTCTGTCATAAGACGTTGATAATGCAAGGACAAATAGCCACGAAGAATGCTAATAGAAGGATCAATTGTAGACTAATTCAACGCAAGGGTATCGGGGTATCGTCCGTCCAGTAATGAAGGCATAAACCAGCCATTCAAGTTGATCCATGCATCGTAAAAGGGGTATTGTGAGAAAGAGAAAGCCTCCATCATCGCACGAATGACAAAACCAGATATGATATCCTGTTTAATGTTCAATACGACGAGACACCTGCCATTACGACCTCCTTCGCTCCATCATGATATGCTCTAGCGGACGGGGAAAAGCTAATATTCGAAAATGGTTATCATCGTCGATACTGCTTATGCGGCAACTGGCTCGGCAGGCTTGGCGACCTCGGTAGCTGGCTCAGGCTCAGCTGGAGCAGCAGGGATTTCTGGTCACGATTAGACAATACTGTAGCTGTACATTTGAGATAGGATTACTCACCGACAACTTCGGTCTTGGCTGGCTCAGTAGCGGGGGTTGGCTCTGCTGGAGCAGCTGGAGTCTCGGTAGTCGGCTCTGCGGCTAGGACAACAGTCGTCAGCGTAAGCAGGAAGAATCAGACCACGGTGACTTACGAGCATCAGCAGCTGCTGTTGGCTCTGCTGGAGCAGCTTCAGTCGCGGTCGCCCCGTTGGTAGCCGGCTCCTCAGTCTTTGTTGGTTCGACGGGCTTATCTTCTTCCTTCTTGCTCTTCTTGCTCTTGAAGATGCTCTTGAACTTGGTCTTCAGATCGGAAAGCGCATTTAGTGCTGGTAGAAAATGGAAGGTTAGCAATGATTCCATAAACATACGTAGACATAGTGGAAGGGGAACACTATCGGAGATGTACCCATCGTGCCGAAATGTTGATCGGATTTTTGATAACAATCGAGAGACTTGGAAATGGGTTGTTTTGGGAATTGGAAATGTACTTACGAACTCCAGGCATTTTGAAAGGAAGGAGAAAGGCAAGCTTTATGTGATTGAAGAGTTGTTCGGTTCTTGGGTGAGGAAGGTGCAGCTGTGTTTGTTGGGAAAGAAGAAGTTCGAAAGTTGGAACAGCGAAGTTCGTTTCGAAGAATCTGGGATTCCAGCTTTTGGTCTAACCTCTTTAGGTAGCATCCCAGCCTTGTCGGACTATGTTCGTAAAGCTTTGCTTCTTCTTCGTGTCACTATCCATGAATATTCTGAAGTCAACTTCGATTACAAATGTAGTTTGGCATTCACAAGGCACCGTTCGTGAACTCTCAGGGGATTTTGTATTTCGAGTCTCAAAAACTGACCTTATCCAGCAGCTCTCAAAATATGGTGATCAACCATGTCCTTGTAATATTCACATGTGTTTCACTACAATTCGCACAAGGACATGATACTTCCTTGTCCAAAGCGACATTTTATGTTATAGTACAGTCAACTCGAATCTGAAGGTCGTGCTTCTATCTGGGTCGACTATCTTATGCAACCCCTACCATCTAGAATTTCATTGCCATCCGACTCGCTATGAGAAACTTTGGCATGCCTTTCCTCGAGTGCCTTGCCACTAGCCGACCAAATTTGTGGAGCCATGTGCCTCTACAAAGCCCTACAGCCACTTCCATGAAGTCGTTATTGCTGTTGCCTGCGACGCCATCCTTCATTATGGATTTCAACCCCTTCCAGAAACTCCTTTGTCGGCCCAAGGTGCTCTGGTATGGCCGTCGGGTAATTGAGGAGGGGATGGCATCGCTGCCGTCCGGTTACCTCCCATCGGCAACTTTCCTCCACGTCCATTAGCCCCTGGCGCTCTTGTTGGAGCCTGCTCAGATTGTGGTTTGACAGGTGGTGCCTGTGCCCATGGTGCCGTAGTTGAAGGGGCACCTTCCGGTGGCGGGTTTGCCCATGGAGCTCTCGTCGACTCTTGCGGAGGAGGAGCAGCGGATAGCGTAGAACGACCCATTGGTTGACTCGTTGTGTGGACTAAAGCAACGATGGGTGTGGCATTCGGGTCTTGCTCCCAACTGAATAATGATCCAAAGGGGAAATGCTGTACTACTGGAAACTTGGACAGGACCTCAGCATTGTACATCTTGATCATTCCCTGAGAAAGTCAGCGAGCGATAATACAATATCGCAGATGCGAGCAGACCTTGTTTATCTTTCCCCACCCAGAGCGAACTCCAGAGATGTCAAACAGCATAGGACTATGTTCCCAGAAAGGGCCGGTTTTGACGTCGTTGATGAAGCCTACAGCAGAGAAATACATGTTGTGTTTCCTCTCTCGATCAACAACGGCCTTTTTGGCAATGTCTCCAGGATTAGGAGAGCCAGGAAGAGATCCTTCCACTGGCATAGGATCAATTTCGGTAATAGCGGGGCAGTATTGCGAAGATCCGAGGATATAAGGCAGGAATGAATGATCATCCAAACCCCATACTCCATGAGACCCAGCAGGTTCAAGAGTGTACGTGAGAATGAGGCGACGGATGACCCGCAAATATCTAATTCTAAGATCAGAAATCATCTTCGAAAGGATTTGAGGTACGTACGGCTCCATAATACCTTGAACAATACTTCTTTCTAGTGCTCCATCGTTAGATTCCTTGCTCGTGAACCCACCAAGCTTCCAAATGCAAGCTATGAATGCCAAAAAACTAAGCTCGTGACCTGTGCCATAGTCTAATCTTTGTGAACTGCCAAAACCACCGAGAAGATATGGGGTCAGCTCGTCTAAGACAGAGACTCCATGTCCAGAAGCAGAACTGAACTCGAGGACAGCCTTGGGCAGATAACTCTGGAGGAGATCTTGGACTCTTGACTCAAGAATTTCATACCACTTTCTGAAACTAACATTTCCAAATCTTCGAGGCCCTGTATCGGGAGGAGCTTCTTCAATTATGGAATCTATTCTCTGCAGTAATTCTTGTAATTCCCGCACTGGTTCAGAGAGAATCAGTGGCGAATCAAGCTGCCATGTTTCAACTTGGTCCGAGTTAGAGGACTTCCTTGGACACATAGCGATATTAAGCTGCATAACGAAGATGCCGATATCACGGTATGCTTGTGACGTGAGGAATTGCGGAACATCATGACCTTCGTGAATCTTTTTTGCTGGTTTGATAAAGGTATGCGGCTCTGCCGGGCTTAAAATAGGCAGACTCCGGGAGAACTGAGTCTCCTGGTTGCCCTCGGCTTGTAGATTCATGATTTCGTGGCGAGTAGTTGTGTTTAGATGGGCTTTCGTGGGGTACTGAGTAGCTTGGTCGTTGCTAGGCAAGCTCAGATCCTTGCTCACTGGCGCCCTCGCTTGTTTTGGAAGCTCTTTCGAGGTCCTCACAAGCTCAGAGAACTCCGAAATACGGCTTCGATGCCAACAGAATCATTCTTCAAAGATGATTCACCTATTCTGAACTCATTTGTACGCCTTTTGATTGGGAACCGAGCTTGGAGGGAAATCTCAACATAATGCCGCGTTACAATCCTGCTGGTAAAGCTGCCCGTGTGCGCCAAAAGAAGCAGGCACAGCTCGAAGAAGAGCTCGCTGAAAATAGTAAGTGACGATAAATACAATTTATATTCGCTTTCCCAACTACAGCTGACCCCCCTTTCTCAAGGACAACATGAAGCTTTCAACGAAGGCGACGACAATGCTCCTTCAGACTTGAATTCTGAGCCCGAACTATCTACCCCGAGAGCAGAGTCAGCAACGGCAAAACCAATTACACTTAAATATCCGAGCCAAGCTTCAGGCTTTCGTGCGAACATT
>Ga0302325_10023818_pt1 | contig 12749 bp, 12 predicted proteins | sample Palsa_T0_2_FD_201948 | JGI IMG/M metagenome (GOLD analysis project Ga0302325, IMG submission 201948) | Peat permafrost microbial communities from Stordalen Mire near Abisko, Sweden - Palsa_T0_2 | ecosystem: Environmental > Terrestrial > Soil > Palsa > Peat permafrost | place: Sweden: Abisko... | reverse complement strand
GAGCTCGGACCGACGACCAGGTTCGTGGCGTGCGACGTGACCGATCCGGCCCAGGCCGAAGCAGCGGTGGCCGTCGCCTGCGCCGAGTTGCCGCTGCGCATCAGCGTGAACTGCGCCGGGATCGGCGACGCGGCACGCACCGTTGCCCGCAACGGCTTGGCGCATGACCACGACCGTTACGTCCGGGTGATCACCATCAACCTGATCGGGACGTTCAACACCATGGTGCACGCCGCGGCCGCCATCGCCAAGGGGGAGCCGGCCGAAGACGGCGAACGCGGCGTGATCGTGAACACGGCGTCGATCGCAGCCTACGACGGCCAGATCGGGCAGTTGGCCTATGCGGCATCCAAAGGGGGCGTGGTGGCCATGACCCTGCCTGCGGCCCGCGACCTGTCGTCGGTGGGCATTCGGGTGTGCGCCATCGCCCCGGGCCTGATGGACACGCCGCTGCTGGGTCTGCTGCCCGAAGACGCGCGACGAGCCCTGGGGGAGGGGATTCCATTCCCCAAGCGGCTGGGGCAACCGCCCGATTTCGCTGCCTTGGCCGTCCATATCATCGAGAACCGCTATCTGAACGGCGAGGTCATCCGTATCGACGGCGCGCTGCGGATGCCTCCGCGCTGACTTTCTTCGCCCCCTAGCTCGAGGGGAACGTGCAGGAAAGCAGGCAGGCTCCCTATCTCGCCCCGGATACAAGAATTCGGCCGACGATATCCGAACGGCTCTGCGCCGTTGACCTTATTGTGCCTCCCGGATACCTTTAGATCAGGTTTTAGTCTTGATACGGGACGTGAAGACGGCATATGCCGACGATTTGCCATCGTATTTCGCCACCTGCAACCACGATCATTTGGGAGGAACCATGAGCTCGACCAGCAATGCCCCGATTCCGAATGTGGGTTCCGGCGGGCCGCCTCGGCTCGGTTCCGGACCGCTCACGACGGCGTTACAACTCGGGCCCCTTGCGTCATTGCCCGGGAGTTGGAAGGGGACGGGATTCAATACCATCTGGCGCCCCGACAATACCCAACCGCCGGAAAACAGCGCCATCCGGCGCTTTCTGGAACTGAACCTGACCAGCGAGACGCTCGATTTCCACGTCATCCCGGGCATAGTGCCCAACCGGGGGGTGGCGACCCAGCCTGATCTCGGCCTATTCGGACTGCACTACCTCCAACGGGTCAGTGACGCCGACCTGCCCCCGTTCTCCACCGCGGGCCAGGCCCTGCATATCGAGCCCGGTCTCTTCATGAACGTGCCGGCCAGCGTCGTCCCCAGCAACCCGGCCAGCATCGTGCGGTTGGCCAGTATCCCCCATGGGGTTGGGTTGTTGATGCAGGGGCCGAACCCGGGCTCCACGCCGACTGACGGGGCGCCGGTCATACCGCCGATCTATCCCATTCCGGCACTCCCGACTTTCACACCAGCCGCCGGTTCGCTGGGCTTGGGCATACAGCCCGTCGACATCCCGCCGCCCGGTAGCGACGGTCTCGAGCATATCGTCCCCGAGGTGAACATAGCTGCGGACATCGCCGGCTCGCAGAGCAACGGCCCATACCCGGCGTCTTTTCAGGGCTTCATCAACGATCCGAACTCCGTGTTGCGCGAAGCGATCGCGGGCCAGGAAATTCTTGGCTTTATCAAGATCGACCTCTCGACCGAGGGCGTCGGCAGCGGAATAGAGAACATCCCGTTCCTGGGAATCGCCAACCCGGCTCAGGCGGTGAATCCAACCACCCCGAACGCTTTCGTCTCGTCCGCCACCGCGACCTTCTGGATCGAGTGGGTCAAGATTCCCAATGCCCATCCGCTCGTTGGCGCCACTGCCGCATCGGCGCTGGCCGCGGTGGGCGGGGTCGCCGGGTCGGTCGTTGGCGCCGCCGCGGCGGCTGTTGGCGCGGCTGCTGCGGCAGTCGGCGTACCGGACCCGCTTCGGGCCATCGAGCCTTTCTGGGACCAGCCGACATTCCTCCAGCTTCAGTACTCCCAGATGGTGATTCTTATTTTCAACGGTGTGCTGTGGCCTCATGTGACCGTCGCCACGCTGACGCTGAGCGCCGGATAAGCCAGGGACGCTGGGCCAGACGGCTCAGGCGATGCGGGTCAGCTCGACCTGGACATCGAGGCTCTCCACCGGGGCGCCGGTGAAAATTCCTTTTAGCGGCGTGACGTCGGCGTAGTCGCGGCCTCGGGCCACGGTTACGTGTTGCGGGCCGACGAAGCCGCCATGGGTCGGGTCGAGGCCCAGCCAATCGCCCACCCACGCCTCGACCCAGGCATGGCTCTGGCCCGTGCTGGTGGTCCCAGCAGCGGCGCCCGCCGGCTTCTCGCTGTACAGATAGCCCGACACGTACCGGCACGGAATGCCCATCGATCGCAGGATGCCCAGCAGCACGTGGGCGAAGTCCTGGCACACGCCGGTGCCCGCGGCGTACGCCTCGGGTGCCGAGGTGGCAACGGTGGTCGAACCCTTGCGGTAGTCCATGTGGTCATGGACGAAGGCGTTGGCCTCGACCGCCCGGGTCAGGGGGTCCGTCGCCTCCGATGAACCCGAGGACCGCAGTATCGCCGCCTGGACCGCCAGCGCCTCGTCGGCCGGCACGTATTGCGACGGGCGCAACAGCTCGCACCACCGGTCGAGCTCGTCCTCCCGGGCCAGCGCGTTCCAGCCGACCGAATCGGTGGTGGGCTGCCATTCGGAGGTCTCCACCACGGCAGTAGACGTGATCGTCAGCTCGTCATGGGGCAGGTGCAGGTCGAAGGCGTGCACCATGGTGCCCCAGTAATCCCAATAGCGGAAGGTGCGCACGGAGGGGCGGACATCGAATCGGGCGTCAATCGTCGTCTGGCCGACCAGGCTGAGCGGCGTCATGCGCGCCTCGTTGTACGAGGTCGTCACCGTGCCCCCGTACTGGTAGTGGGTCATGTGGCTGACCCGCAGCCGCCACGTCATCGGATCACCCTGCCAGCCAGGCGACCACGCGGGTCTGCCCGAAGTAGCGAGCTGCGATCGCCCCGGCCGCCTTCCCGCACAGCGACTGGATGTCTGCCAGCCGCTCGGGGAGATGGGCCAGCAACTCCTCGCGGCCCCCGAACTCCAACCCCGTCCGGGCCCGGCCCAGCATGCGGCGGGCTTCGTCTTCCAGGCCGGTGCGGCCCAGCCGGGGGTCGAGTTGGGCCAGGCATTGTTCGGCCGTGCTCAGGGCATGGAACAAGGACCGGGGAAAAAGGCGATCGAGGAGCAGGAATTCGGCGGCCAGCGAGGCGTCGACCGCCTGTTGGTAGGTCCGCAGGTACGCCTCATGGGCCGAGCAACAACGAAGCGTCGTGATCCAGCCGGCCGTGCCCCAGCCCTCGCGGTGACGGGCCGACAACAGGCGGGTCGTCATGTCGACGCGTTCGATGCTGCGCCCGAGGACCAGGAAACGCCAACCGTCGTCCCGGCTCATGGTCGAGTCGGCCAGGCCGGCCAAGATGGCGGAGCGCTCCTTGATCCAGTCGAAGAAGGTATGGGGGCTGTAGCCGTCCGCAATCTCACGGGCCTCGGGGAGGGCGTTGTACGTCGCGTTCAGGCAACGCCACGACTCGGCCGACATCGCTTCTCGGGCACCGCGGGCGTTTTCCCAGGCTGCCGTGATGGCGCCCACGATCGAGCCGCCGTACGACGGGTCATAGGCCAGAAGGCGGGTGACGTTGTCAGCGTCGAGGACCATGCCCTCGGCTCGATCGGCCACCCCCATGACCTCGAGCAGGGCTCGGCACGCCGCCTCCTCGTCCACCTCGGGATCCTCCAGCAGGAGGTGGTAGTGCACGTCGAGGATGCGGGCGGTGTCCTCGGCCCGCTCCACGTAGCGGCCGAACCAGTACAACGACTCGGCAATTCGGCTCAACACGTTGGCACCGACACCGCGGTGGCGGGAGGCGAGGCGGGCACCGCCACCGGCGCCGACACGGCTGCGGGGCCGTCCTGTTGCTGCTGTTGCTGCTGGGCCGCGTGGGGTGACATGGGGCCCAGTTCCGGGGTCGGGTTGGCCCCGACCACGGGCGGCAGGGTGGTGATGGGCACGGCCCGGACCACCTCCTGTCGGGCATCGACGTCGGTCAGTACCCAGGTGTCCTTGGAGCCACCGCCCTGGCTGGAGTTGACCACGAAGCTCCCCGCGGGCAGGGCCACCCGGGTCAAACCCCCCGGCGCCACCCATATGTCGGACCCGGTGTTCACGGCGAAGGGCCGCAGGTCGATGTGGCGCGGCGCCATGCCCTCGGGGCACTGAGTCGGGCTGGTCGACAACTGGACGACCTCCTGCGCGATCCAGCCACGGGGGTTGGCCGATACCACCAGTGCCAACTCGGCCAACACCTCGTCGGAGGCCTGGGGCCCGATGACGAGGCCTTTGCCCCCCGACCCGTCCACCGGCTTCAACACCAGCTCGTCCAGCCGCCCGAGTACAACCTCCAGGACATCGGGGTCCTCGAGCCGGTAGGTGGGAACGTTGGACAGCACCGCCTCCTCACCCAGGTAGTACTTGATGAGCTCAGGCACATAGGGGTAGATCGCCTTGTCGTCGGCCACCCCGTTGCCCACCGCGTTGGCCAGGGTCACGTTGCCGGCGCGGGCCGCGTTGAGCAGGCCGGGGCAGCCGAGGACCGAATCGGGCAGGAACTGCAGCGGGTCGAGGTAGTCGTCGTCCACCCGCCGGTACACCACGTCGACCCGGCGCTCGCCGTCGGTGGTGCGCATATACAGCACGCTGTCCAGGCAAACCAGGTCCCGGCCCTCGACCAGTTCGATCCCCATCTGGCGGGCCAGGAACGAGTGCTCAAAATACGCCGAGTTGTACACACCGGGTGTCAACAACACCACCACCGGGTCATCGGCGCCGAGCGGGGCGGACGCCCGCAGCGCCTCCAGCAGTATGGCGGGATAACCGGCCACGGGGCGCACCCGATGGCTCACGAACAGCTCGGGGAACACATGGGTCATGGCCCGGCGGTTCTCGACGACATAGGAGATGCCCGACGGGATGCGGACGTTGTCCTCCAGCACCACGTAGTTGCCGTATTGGTCACGCACCAGGTCGATGCCCGCCACATGGACCCGCACGCCGTTGGGCGGCTCAATGCCCGCCGCCTCCCGGTGGAAGTGGGTGGCGGTGGTGACCAGCTGGCGGCTGATCAGGCCGTCGTTGAGTACATTGCCCGCCCCGTACACGTCGGCCAGGAACGCCTCCAGCGCCTTGACCCGCTGGCGCACGCCCAACTCGATGACCGCCCACTCATGGGCCGGGATGACCCGGGGGACCAGGTCGAGCGGGAACGGCCGCTCTTCGCCGGACAGCGAGAACGTGATGCCCTGATCGCGAAATGCCTGGTCCCGGGCCCGGCAACGCAGGTCGAAGTCGGACGGGGACAACGTCTGGAGGACACCGAACAGGCCCTGGTAGTGCTCCCGCGGCTCGCCGTCGAGAGAGAACATCTCATCCCAGGCGATCCCTAGCTCGTAACGGTCGAGGATGTCGCCCACTTAGGACAGCACAGCAGTCAGTTGTTTCCTTTGTGTTGCCGGGTCTTGAACGGTCCGTGTTGGGTGATCTGGCGCTTCGGTGCCACTGTGTTGGTGCGACCGGGGAGGTATCCCCAGCGGACGACGTACCACGCCGGTGCCATGCTACGACGGTTCCGCCGGCGGACGACGCCGGGGCTCGGTGGGCGCACCATGAGCACCATGAGTGGAAACCCCCAAGGCCCCCCGGCCGTGGTCCTGGCCGGGGTGGCCAAATCGTTCGGACCTGTTCGCGCCGTGGCCGGGATCACCATGACCGTCAACCTGGGCGAGACCGTGGCTTTGCTCGGCCCCAATGGGGCGGGCAAGTCGACCACCATCTCCCTACTCCTGGGCCTGCTCCGGCCCGACCAGGGTCGAGTCGAGCTATTCGGTGGACCGCCCGATGAGGCCGTGGCGGCCGGCCGGGTCGGCGTCATGTTGCAGGACGGGGGCCTGTTGGCCGGGGTCCGGGTGGTCGAACTGCTGACCATGCTGGCCGGACTGTACGCCGAACCGCTGTCGATCGAGGCGGTTGTGGCCATGGCGCAGTTGGAGGGTCTGGAGGGCCGCCGCACCGATCGTCTCTCGGGCGGCCAGGCCCAGCGCCTCCGGGTGGCCGTGGCGCTCATTGGCAACCCCGACCTGCTGGTCATTGACGAGCCCACGGCGGCCATGGACGTCGAGGCTCGCCGCCGCTTTTGGCGAATGATGCACGAGCAGGCGGGACACGGTAGGACGATTCTTTTCTCCACTCATTATTTGGAGGAGGCGGATGAATATGCCGATCGCATCATCGTGTTGGGCGGGGGGAAAATAGTCGCCGATGCCGCACCGGGCGTTGTGAAAGCGTCCCTCGGTGCCAAAGTGGTTCGGTTCGTGGCGCATGGGGCGGAGGAAACAGAGCTCGCCCGCCTCCCCGGCGTTCTCTCGGTCGAGGTGCGAGGCTCGCGGGTGGTGTTGCGCACCGGTGACGCCGAGGCAAGCGTGCGCGCGGCATTGCAGGCGTGGTCGGACTTGACCGACCTGGAGGTCGTCGGGGCGGGCCTGGAAGACGCCTTTGTGGCGTTGACGTCATGACCGGCTACCTGAGCCTCGAGATTCGCCGGGGCGTGCGCAACGGGCGCTTTCTCGGCCTGGTGGTGGCGTGGCCGGTGGCGGCGTATCTGCTGTTCTCGGCCGTGTTTGCCAAGCAGCCCGCCAGTCAGGGCCTGTCGCCCAAGGTCGAGATCATGGTGGCCATGGCGGCGTTCGGGGCCATGGGCTCGGTGCTGATGGCGACCGGACCTGGCCTGGCGGCTGAGAGGCGTTCGGGCTGGTTGCGCCAGCTCGCGCTGACACCGCTGGACCGGGGCAAGATGCTGGCGTGCCGGGTGGTGGCGGCGTTGGTGCTGACGCTGCCCGCGATTGTGCTCACCCTTGTCGCCGCCGCCGTGGTGCAGGGCGTTCAACTGCCGCTGTGGGAATGGCCCGCCATGGTGGTGGTGATGGGTTTGGGCTGCCTCCCGTTTGCCGCCATCGGCGTGGTAGTCGGCTGCCTTGCCGGGGGGGAGGGCGCGGCGGGCGTGACGATGGCGTTGTACCTGGTGTTGGCCGTGTTGGGCGGGTTGTGGGTGCCGGCCAAGATCCTGCCCGGGCCGTTGCGGGCGCTGTGCGCGGCGTTGCCATCCAACGGCGTGGCTCGCCTGGGTTGGCGCCTGGCGGCTGGCGCGGCACCGCAAGTGGAGGCCGTGCTCCTGCTGGCGGGCTGGCTGGTGGCCACCGCCGCCGTGGCCGCGCTGGCGTCGCGCCGGGTTGTCCTGGCCCGATGACCCGTGGGCCATGCTGGTCGAGCCCGCGCCGAGGCCTGGGCCGGCGGTCGCTTCCCGGCCGCCCCGGCCACGACGGCCGCCTCGGCCACGACGGCGTAGCGTTGCCGTGGTGGTCGTCTCCCCGGTCGACCTGCGACGCGGCAGCCGTGGCGCCGATGCCCTGATCGCGACTGTCACCGCCGCGATCGCGACGGTGGGCGTGTGGCAGGAGGTGGTCAACGCCCCACGCCCCATCTCACTCCCCGCATTTGCCTATCTGCTGGCCGTGGCCGCCGCCCTGCCCCTGGTGTGGCGTCGCCGCCACCCCGTGCCGGTGGCGCTGGCGTGCCTGGCTGTCGTGCTCGGGTACCACCTGGCGGGTTACCCGGGCGGGGCTCCCGCCATGTCGGGATTCGTGGCGGTGTTCACCGTGGCGGCCGAGGGCGACGGGCGACGTTGCCTGGTCGTCGCCATCGCCATCGCCGTCGCCGTCGGCGTGGTCACCGCCCTGCCGCCCCACGCCGTGGCGGTGACCGATGGCGCGGTCTACGGCCCGGCGGCCGGTTTTGTCCTCGCCGCCTTTGTGGGCCAGGCCATTCGCGGGCGGACGGCGGAACTGCACGACCGCGTGTACCGCATGGACCGGCAGCGCACCGAGGAGGGCCTGCGGCGGGTAGCCGAGGAACGCATCCGCATCGCCCGCGACCTGCACGACATCGTGGCCCACACGGTGGCGGTGATCACGGTGCAAGCGGCGGTGGCGGCCGACGCCCTGGACGACCGGCCGGAGGACACCCGTCGGGCCTTGGCCGTGATCCGCCAGGCGGCGCGCGACGCCACCCAGGAGCTGAGCACGACCGTCGGCGTGTTGCGGGCGGGCTCCGAATCCGCGACCAGCGGCCCCGCGCCAACCCCCGGCCTGGGCGACCTGGACGACCTGGTGTGCACCCTGCCCGCACTGTCGGTGGCGCTGCGGGTGGAAGGCGAGGACCGCAGCCTTCCCCGACCGGTCGACAACGCCGCCTACCGCATCGTGCAGGAGGCACTGACCAATGTGGTGAAGCACGCCCGGACCACCGAGGTGGCCATTGCCATCACCTATTGCCCCGAGGCGGTGGCATTGACGATCGTCGATCATGGTGTCGGCTGTGGCAGCTACGGCGTCGACGCGCCGACGGGGACACCGACCGGGTTCGGGCTGATCGGCATGCGGGAGCGAGCGGGAGCGGTGGGGGGCACGGTGACAGCGGGGCCGGGGACCCACGACGGGTTCGTGGTCGCGGCCCGCCTGCCCCGGCAGATCCCGGCATGACGACCGACGCCATTCGGGTCGCCCTGGCCGACGATCAGGCCTTGGTACGGGCCGGTTTCCGGTCGCTGCTCGAGCACACCGACGGGGTCGAGGTGGTGGGGGAGGCAGCCGACGGCGTCGAGGCCATCGACCTGGCCCGGCGCACCCGGCCCGATGTGGTGCTCATGGATGTGCGCATGCCCCGCCTGGACGGGATCGAGGCCACCCGCCGCATCACGGCCGACAAATCGATGGCCGCCACGCGCGTACTGGTGCTGACCACCTTCGAGTTGGACGAGTACGTGTTCGAGGCGTTGCGGGCCGGGGCCAGCGGGTTCCTGCTCAAGGACGTCGAACCCGAGGACCTGCGCCGGGCGGTGCAGGTGGTGGCCTCGGGTGAGTCACTTTTGTCACCCAAGGTGACGGGGCGGCTGATTGCCGAGTTCGTGGCCCGGACCGAGCGGCGGGGACCGCCCGCAGCGTCGCTGGCCGCGCTGGCGTTGCTGACCGAGCGGGAACGTGAGGTCATGGCCCTGGTGGGCACGGGATTGAACAACGACGAGATCGCGGCACGCCTCTTTATCAGCGAGTCGACGGCCAAGACCCATGTCAGCCGGGCCATGACCAAGTTGAACGCCCGCGACCGGGCGCAGTTGGTCGTGATGGCCTACGAATGCGGACTCGTCCATCCGGGCGGCTGACTCTGGCCGGCGGGCTATCGATACCGCCACCGGCGTGGGAGGCTGTCATCACCTAGCTGTCATCACCCAGGCGAGGAGGCCGGCCCCATGAGCGACTTCAACACCAATGTCATTGCGGAGTTCCGATCCAACAAGGGCCAAGTTGGGGGTGGGTTCGCCGGTGCGCCGATGGTGGTGTTGACGACGACGGGGGCCAAGTCGGGGCAGCCCCGCACCACGCCCCTGGTCTACCTGGCGGACGGGGACCGAGTGGTCATATTTGCCTCCAAGGCGGGGGCGCCGACCAATCCCGACTGGTACCACAACCTTCGGGCCCACCCGCGAGTGACCGTCGAGTTGGGGGCCGAGACCTTCGAGGCCGATGCCACCGTGGCCGAGGGGGACGAGCGCGAGCGCCTCTTTGCCATGCAGGTCTCGGTCATGCCCGGATTTGCCGAGTACCAGGAGAAGACCGAGCGGGTCATTCCCGTCGTAGTGTTGACCAGGGTCTGAGTGGAGGAGTGGGAGAAGCGACGATGAGCGACGATGGCGGATCGTCACCCGACGAGCCCCTGGGCACCGAGGCGTTCGAGCAGGGTGACGAGGCGTTTGACGAGGCATCGCGCCTTGACCCGAACTTCACTGAGGACGTCGAAGGTGACCCCTCGCTGGAGCCCACGCTGCAGGGCGACAACCGCGAGTTGGAGGAAGCGGGGGCCGAACTCGATGATCCCGAGCGAATGGCCACCCTCGATGGCGGGATCGACGATCCCGATGGCGTGGGATTTCCCAGCGGCCCCACCGGCCACCGCTCGCCCGGAGACGACGAGGGCTGGGACCTCGACGCCCCCCTCACGCGCGAGGACGACGACTCAGCTGACTGACGGGTCCCACTCGACGTGCAGCGCCTCGTACCCGTGGATCATGAGTTGCGGGATGTGGCGCAACTCCTGGTGAGGCGCCAGCCGTAGGTTGGGCAGACTGGCGGCCAGAGCCTCCAGGATCACCCGGCCCTCGACTCGGGCCAGTGGCGCACCGACGCAGAAATGGATCCCGTGGCCGAAGGTCATGTGCGAGCCGGCATTCGCCCGGTGTAGGTCGAACACGTCGGGATCGCGGAACTGCTCCCCGTCTCGGTTGGCCGATGCGAACACCACCACCACCGTGTCGCCCCGGGCAATGGTGGCCCCACCCAATTCGGTGTCGACGGTCGCGGTGCGCTTGAACGTGGGCACCGGCCCATCGAAACGCAGGCTTTCCTCCACTGCTTGGGGAATCAGCGACCGGTCGGCCACGACCTCGCGCCACTGGTTCACGGGTCCCAACAAGAGGGCCAGCGCATTGCCCACCATATGTGCAGTCGTCTCATGACCGGCCACGAATAACGTCACCATCTGGCTGACCAGTTCGCTCTCCGAGAACGGCTCGTCGCCCGCCCCGGCGATCAGCGCACTGGTTATGTCGGCACCTGGCGCGACCCGCTTTCGGTTGACGTGTTCGCGCATGAAGAGCTGATAGTCGACCATGTCATGCGCCAGTTCGACCTGTCGCTGCGCACTGTGGGCCGACGAGATCAGGTCCTTGAAACTGCGGCCCCACCGTTTCAAATCATCCAGGTGGTCGTCGCCGATATCGCATTGCCGGGCGATGACCTGCAACGAAATTGGGTAGGCGATATTGGCCAGCAGGTCGGCCTGACCTCGCGCCGCAATGGCGTCGATTCTTGCCTGGGTTATGGCTCGGATCTCCGGCTCCAGGCGTCGCATCCGCGACCCGGAAAAGGCGGCGTTCAGGACCTTTCTGCGCCGGGCGTGGTCCGGCGGATCGGTGCTCACGGCCGTGGGTGACCGGGGCACTCCGGTGGACAGCACGGCTCGCGCCTCGGGGCAGATCTCGACGATGCTGCTTATCGAGTCGCGGGCCGAGAAACGCTGCGGGTCGCCCATGACGGTACGAACGTCGCGGTACGACGTCACGAACCACGCCTTGAGCGCCTGGCTGTAGAACACCGGTTCCTCACGCCGCGCCCGGGCATAGAAGGGGTAGGCGTTTTCCAGTTGGTCGCCCGACAGGGGATTGAAGTCCTGGCCGATCGATGAAATCGGACAAGACGGATAAGCCGCGTCCACGCCGGGCAGGCTAGCGCCGGCCCGACGGAGCGGCTGCGGGCTGGCCCGTACACTCCCACGGTGGGGCCCGACGGGGTCCGTGAGCGGTCGGGCGAGCACCCGCGCTAAGTGCCCCTAGCCGCGCTGCCAGTCCTTCCACACCGGGTCGTAGCCCGCGGCGCGCAGCACCGCCGCGATCTCGGCGGGCGAGCGGGTGTCGGCGATCTCGAACTGGGGCTCGGCGTCGCTCACCTCGGCGTAACCGCCCGGTTCGGTGTGCGAGCCGGCCGACATGGTGGTGACCCCGAGGCGGAGCAGGGCGTCGCGCAGGTCCGCCGATTCCCGGGTGGACAGGTTGATGCCCACGTCGGGCAGGGCGATGCGCAGGGCGCACAACAACTGCACGAAGTCGGCGTCACTGATCGGATCGGCCGGCTGGTAGCCACCGGCGGCGGGGCGCATCCGGGGCAGGGCGATGGTCACCTCGCACCGCCACCACCGCCGCATCAGGGCCTGGGCGTGGGCGGCCAGGGCGATGGCGTCAGCCCGCCAGTCGTCGTGCAGCCCGAGCAATACGCCGATCCCCAGGCGGCGCATCCCCGCCTCGGCGCCCCGATCGGGCGCCGCCAGCCGCCAGGCGTAGTTGCGCTTCTTGCCTTTCACGTGCACCGCGGCGTAGGTGGAGGGGTCGTACGTCTCCTGGAAAACCGTCAACCCGTCGCACCCCGCCTCCACCAGCCGCCGGTAGGTGTCGGTGTCCCACACCTGCACCTCGACGCTGAGCTGGGGCACGCTGGGCGCCAGCGCCTCGACGCACGCCACCAGGTAGTCCTTGCTCACGATGCGGGCGTGCTCACCGGCCACCAGCAGGACGTGGCGGAATCCCTGCTGGCGCAGCACCGCCGCCTCGGCCTGGACCTCGGTGGGGGAAAGGGTGCGCCGCCGGATGTCGTTGCCGGCCGAGAAGCCGCAGTACGTGCACACCGACACGCACTCATTCGACAGGTACAGCGGGGCGTACAGCCGCACCGTGGGCCCGAAGCGGCGGATGGTCGTGGTGTGGGCCAGCTGTGCCAGTTCCTCCAGCCGGTCGGCGGCCGCCGGTGACAACAGGGCGGCAAAGTCGGCCAGCCCGCTGGGGTGCCTCATGGCGCGGTCCACATCGAGGGTCCCGGCCGCGTCGACCTGCGTTCGCAGCCGGGCGATGTTGGTGTCCACCACCTCCGCTGCCGCCGTACCCGGGGGAACGGTCTCCGGGCGGCTGTCCAGCGCGACGAAAGCGACCGGGCTCACCGAGCGTTCACCGGGTCAGGAAGCCGGTGAGGGGCGACGAGG
>Ga0302325_10023817_pt1 | contig 12749 bp, 11 predicted proteins | sample Palsa_T0_2_FD_201948 | JGI IMG/M metagenome (GOLD analysis project Ga0302325, IMG submission 201948) | Peat permafrost microbial communities from Stordalen Mire near Abisko, Sweden - Palsa_T0_2 | ecosystem: Environmental > Terrestrial > Soil > Palsa > Peat permafrost | place: Sweden: Abisko... | reverse complement strand
CTTAGGCGCTTTTCGGCATCTGCTTCATAAATTCTTTCTGCGCTTCTTCCATTTCTTCCATCGTCACATCGCGTTTGTGGGTTCCGATGGACCACTTGTGGCCGAAGGGATCCGCGAGCTTGCCATAGCGGTCGCCCCAGAACATGTCAGCGACCGGCATCTCCACGGTGGCCCCCGCCTTCACCGCGCGATCAAACGCCGAGTCCACATCCTCAATATAAATGTGCAGCCCCATACCGCTGCCGCCCGTGGACTGTGGCGACAAGGAACCAAACTGGGGGAATTCGTCAGCGAGCATGATGATGGAGTCGCCGATGCGCAGCTCGGCATGCACGATCTTGCCGTCAGGCCCTTTCATGGCCCCTTTTTCTACGGCGCCAAAGGCCTGCTTATAGAACTCGATGGCGCGAGCAGCGTCGCGGACAGTCATATACGGAGTGACGGTGTGGTAGCCCTTGGGCATCGCTTCAACGGTCATGTGGTCCTCCTAAATTAGAGAATTCCGGCGGGACGAAGTTTACACCAAAAAGAGAGATCGGCGTGTCAAATGTCTGTTACAGCAGTATTTCACGGCCAGCGACGATCTGCGCTCTGGCTGGGGAAGAATTAGAAGAATCGGGTGACGCCCTCTTCCAGCACGACCACGCGGTCCTCGATCCCGGCCGAGCGTGCCTCCTGCTCTAGCAGTTGGAGCGGTTCATCCACCGGCTCGTGCGATAGCCGGAAGGTTCCATAGTGCATGGGTACCATCCAGCGTGCCTTCAAGTCGAGGAAGGCACGGGTGGCGTCGGCGGGATTGGTATGCACGTTGCGGAAGGTCGGCGGATTATAGGCGCCAATGGGAAGCAGCGCCAGTTCCGGCGACAGGCGCCGGCCGATCTCGCGGAAGCCCGCAAAGTAGGCCGTGTCTCCCGCGTGATACACCGAGTGTTTCCCTGACCGAAGCACGTAGCCGCCGTAACCGCGGTGCGAATCTTTGAGTATCCGTGCGCCCCAATGCCGTGAAGGAACGTGCGTCACCGACAAGCTGCCGTGCCGCGAACTATTCCACCAGTCCAGCTCGATGATCTCGGAGAAGCCCAGATCGGATACCAGGTCCATCACATGGCTTGGAACGATGATGGCCGGGGCGGTGCCACGGGTGCGCAGATTGTTCTGCACGATGGCGCGCAACGACGGCCGGTGCAGGTGATCGAAATGCGCGTGCGTCACCAGCACCAGATCAATGGCCGGCAAATCGCGAACTCTCAGCCCGGGACGACGCAGGCGCTTCAGCACAAAGAGCCAGCGGGCGAAGTTGGGATCGATCATCACGCTCTGCCCGCCCACCTGCACGAAGAAACTGGAATGTCCGATGAAAGTAACCCCCAACTCGCCGTTCGTGGCAAGACGCGGCTTGTGCGTCTCGCCGCAAAGCGGAGTAACGGCCGAACGGCGCACCAGCCGCCCGAACTGCGACGCGCGCTTGCGGAGAGCCCGACTGTGAAGCGTTGCTTTGATCATCCTAAATTGATCGTCCCGAAAGCCAGTCTAGTTGTTCGATGAATGGTGCCAGATACTGGCTCTATTTTAGTTCAGGCCAGTAAGGAACGTGCGTAATTCTCGCGGTGCCTCCACCCACCCTACGGGAGAGCCAGAACAGCCAAAGGAGCGGGTAGTGCCTTAAAAAGCCGCGATCCATGAGATCCCTTGCTTGACCTCGATCCGGTCGCTCATATCTAATCCGAAAAGTCCTTTCCTCGCGAGGAGAAACTAGAAATGCGCGTCGCTTTCTTAGGTCTCGGTATTATGGGGCACGCCATGGCCACGAATCTGGTCAAGGCCGGCTATGAAGTCACGGTTTGGAACCGCACCCCGGGCAAGCTGGTGGAAGGGGCGGGCATCGCTCCCACTCCAGCTGCAGCGGCGCAAGGGGCCGAAGTCGTCTGGCTCTGCGTTTCCGATACCGCCGCTGTCGAGGGAATATTGTTCGGCCCCGATGGCGTCGAGGGATCGCTGGCCGAGGGCATGATCATCGCGGATTCCAGCACCATCTCGCCCTCTGCCACCTTGAAGTTTTCCGAGCGGCTTCGCGCCCGGGGAGTGGCCTACGTCGACGCTCCCATGACCGGATCGAAAATCGGCGCGGGCAATGGGACGTTGATCTTCATGGTCGGGGGAGACGAAGCAATCATCGAGCGCCTCAAGCCCCTGTTCGCAGCCATGGGCAAAAAGATTTTCCGCATGGGCGAGACCGGCAAGGGTCAGGCGACCAAGCTCGCGATGAATCTGCAGATTGCCCTCATTTTCGAGGGCTTTGCCGAGGCGCTCACTCTCGCCACCAAACTCGGGGTGGACCCGCGGCAACTGGTGTCGCTGATCGAGGCCACGATGGTGCGTTCTGGCGTGGTGGAATACAAAGCGCCTTTCGTCCTGCAACGCGACTTCACGCCCAATTTTCCACTGCGCCTGATGCACAAAGACATCTTGCTCACGCTCGAAGCCGCGAAAGAAGCCCGCGTCAAGTTGCCCGCTCTCGAAACCGTGGAAGAGATCTACGAAATGGCCACCGAAGATGGCCACCGCGACCTCGACTACGCCGCCACCCTGACTCTTCTAGAAAAGTGGGCGGGAGTGCAGGTGAAGGGCGAAGCGGCCTAATGCGTTGACGCGACGCCGCCTGCCTCCTAGTATGGTCGCCACAGAGCGGGCTTTTTTCCTTGATCGGCGAAACCATCTCGCACTACCGCATCGTCGAGAAGCTGGGCGACGGCGGGATGGGTGTGGTCTACAAAGCCGAAGACGTGAAGCTCGGCCGCTTTGTCGCGCTTAAATTCCTGCCCGACGACGTAGCGCGAGACCCGCAATCCCTGGCCCGCTTTCAGCGTGAAGCCAAGGCGGCCTCGGCCCTGAATCATCCCAATATCTGCACCATTTACGAAATTGACGACCAGCACGGACAAGCGTTTATCGCCATGGAGTTTCTGGATGGACTTACGCTGAAGCATCGCATCGGCGGAAGGCCCATCGAGACCGATGTTCTGCTGGGCCTGGCGATAGAGATTGCCGACGCCCTCGACGCCGCTCATGCGCAAAATATCGTGCATCGGGACATCAAACCTGCAAACATTTTCGTAACCAAGCGCGGACGCGCGAAGATTCTGGACTTCGGCTTGGCCAAGGTTGCCTTTCCTGCCAGTTCCGCCAGCCAAGTCGCCGCACAGAATACTCTGACCGCCGCCTTCGTCGCTGACGAACATCTCACCAGTCCCGGAACGACGCTCGGAACGGTCGCCTACATGTCTCCCGAGCAAGTCCGGGCCAAAGAATTAGACGCTCGAACCGATTTGTTCTCCTTTGGCGCAGTGCTCTACGAGATGGCTACCGGCACGCTGCCCTTCCGTGGCGAAAGCTCGGGAGTCATCTTCAAATCCATTCTGGATGCGGCTCCCACACCTGCTGTGCGGCTGAATCCGGACCTGCCGCCCAAACTGGAAGACATCATCAACAAGGCTCTCGAAAAGGACCGCAATCTGCGCTATCAGAGTGCGGGGGAGATGCGAGCCGACCTGCTGCGGCTGAAGCGAGACACGGACTCCGGCCGGTCGGCGGCTGTGATTGAGCCCGCACCTGTTTCTCCGAGAAGACCGATGCCATGGGTCGCAGCGGGGGCGGTTGGGGTTATTGCCGCAATCATGATCGCACTCTTCCTCTGGCAATCTCGGCATCCCGCCGTCTCCTCAGTTGATTCTCGAAACCCGAGGGCGATCGCCGTTCTGCCGTTCCAAAATACGGGCTCGGAGAAGGATACAGATTTTCTACGACTCGCTTTGCCAGATGAAATTGCGACTGCTCTGAGCTACATACCGTCGTTCTCGATCCGTCCATTCGCCACGACAAGCAAGTACAACGGGCCGAACGTGGACCTGCAAAAGGCTGGTCGGGAGATGGGAGTGACTTCCATCGTAACGGGACACTACCTCACGCAAGGCAACCAGTTGGAGATCACGCTGGAGGCGGTGGATGTCGCGAATAACCGCAGTGTTTGGCGAGACGCCATCAGTGTCGCAGCGGGCGACAATATTGCCCTGCGGGAACAAGTTACCTCGAGAGTGCGGCAAGGTCTTGTTCCCGTGCTGGGAGGATTGTCAGCCTCGGAGGAGGCAGGGACTCGACCGAAAAGCGAGGAGGCCTACGATTTGTATTTGCGCAGCATTGCCGTTCCCCATGATGTTGCTCCGAACAAGGACGCGATCGCAATGCTGGAGCGCGCCGTCGGTATCGACCCCAGCTACGCGCCTGCTTGGGAGGCTCTGGGCTTGCGGTATTACTTTGACGGCAGCTATGGCGACGGCGGAGAGCAAATGTTAAAACGTTCGGACTCGGCCTTTGAACGCGCTATCGCGCTTGATCCAAATCTGACTTCCGCGGTCGGGGAGTTGATCGTGAACCGGATCGACGAAGGTGAACTGGGGAACGCCTACGCCGAAGCAACCGCATTGATCAAGCGACGGCCCCAGAACGCGCTCGCGCACTTTGTTCTGGGCTACGTGCTGCGCTATGCCGGGCTGTTGGAGGACGCAGCCCGAGAGTGCGACACTGCCATGACGCTGGATCGGAGAAATTATCAATTCCGTTCGTGCGCGGCGGTTTTCATGGAATTAGATCAGCCGGAAAGGGCAATGGAGTTCGTCCGCCTTGATCCAGGTTCAGAATGGGCTGCTCGATCAGCTGCCTACATCCTTCTCGGTCAAGGCAAACTGGCCGAAGCACGAGAAAACATCCAGAGAACCTCGGCGGATCCTCGACTGGGTCGTGATTTGCTTCCAGCCTGTGTCGACCCGTTACAAAACTCGTCATTGGGCAGACTGGCGCATGAGACGGAAACCGCGATGCTGGGGGTGACGGACGCCGAGCCTCGCTACCTTGTCGGAACTTTGCTGGCGTACTGTGGCCAAAAGGATGCCGCCCTGCGGCTGCTGAAGAGCGCGATCGAACGCAACTATTGTGCCTACACCGCCTTGCAGACCGACCCGTTGCTTGCGAAGCTCCGAGGAACTCCCGAGTTCAGCGGATTGTTATCGGCGGCGAAACAGTGCCAGGACAAATTCTGGGCGCAGCGAGAACAGCATGCACAATGAAAGCCGGCCCGACATCCCCATCCTGAAGGCAGCCCGCGAGCGAAGCATGCGAAGCTGCCATTGAGATATTTCCCCCGGCCGTTGTCGATGAGAACTTGTGGGCCAAGTTAGTAAGCCAGCAGGATCCGCAAATCGCGCAGGTTGTTCCCCGTGGGCCCGGTCTCGATCGCATCGCCGAGCGCGCGGAAGAACGGATACGCGTCAAATTTCTTGAGCGCCGCACCCGCATCAAGCCCTTTCAATTGCGCCCGCTCCACCGTGGTTCCATCCACGACCGCGCCGGCTGCCGGACTGTTTCCATCCACTCCGTCCGTTCCTACGCTGAGCACGGTGATGTTCCCTCCCGCAATCTTGGCGGCACACGCCAGGGCAAACTGCTGGTTGCGTCCACCGACGCCCCCGTTCGTGACTTTCACCGTCACTTCCCCACCGGAAATCAGGCACACGCGCCCGGATTCTCTTCGTAGTTCGCGCACGCGTTTCAACAAATACTCTGCCGCTCGCTCATAGTCCCAGTCGTCACAGGAGTTGTCCACATGGACACTGAACCCGGCGCGCTCGGTCGCCGCACTCGCCTGCTCGACAGCGGTCTGGTTGGAGAGAATCGTCCACCAGCGCGAACGATGAAACGCCTGATCGTCGGACTTCGGCGTCTCCTCCAGAGCACGACGTTCAAAAAGTTCGCGCGTGGAGGGCGGAAGCTGGGGCAGCAAGCCGTGCTCCTCGGCGATACGGTAACAATCCTCTACGCTGGTTGAGTCGGGCATCGTGGGGCCGGACGCCAAAGCATCGGGAAGATTGGCGGGAACGTCGGAAACCAGCAGTGAGACCTGCTGCGCCGGAAACGCCGCCTGCGCCAGCCGTCCACCTTTCACGGCCGAAAGATGTTTGCGGATGGTATTGATTTCCGCGATGGGTGCGCCCGAATGCACGAGTGTGCGATAGGTCGCGATCAGATCGTCCAGAGAGATTTCGTCGTCGATGGGCTTCTCGACGATCGACGACCCTCCGCCACTGATTAGAAACATCACCAGCGACGCCGCGGTTTGCGCGTCCAGCGCCTTGCGGATGGCGTTCGCCGCGCGGATCGATTCGGCATTGGGCGTGGGATGCCCGCCGCGGAAATAGCGGAAGCCGCGTACCTGTGCGGACGGCTCGACCGAACTGGCCACGATGCCTTCGAGCGAAGACTCGCCGACTTGTTCTGTCAAGGTCTCAACCATCGTGTGTCCGGCCTTGCCGATGGAGACAACCAGCACGCGCGAATAGGCGGGCAGGTGGTAAAGATCTTCGCAGAGCCGCAGCACCCCGCGCTCACAATGCACGTGCCGCGCAAATGCCTTGGCTATCGAAGCCTCGGCGAGCGCGTGACGAAAGATTTCGAGGGTGGTGTCACGCATCTGGCGAAACTGCGACTCGCGGGCGGCTTCGGACATGGCAGGATTATAAAGACTACTTTCAGCCGTCAGCCATCCGCCGTCAGCAAACACAGGGAAGAATACGCGCCGGGGACGGGCAAGCTGGAAGCTAGGCACAAGGCCCAATGGTGATTTAGCGGATGGCTGACGGTAGGCGGCTGAGAGCTTCCTTCACCCAATGTTCAATCGCCTCTCGAAGTTCGCGCAACCGGCCTTCGAAGAAATGATCCCCGCCTTCAATCACGACAAGTTTCTTCGGTTCCGCCGCCGCCGCCACCAGAGCTTCGAGCTTGGCACGCGGAGCAAACTGATCGCGCGCTCCGCTGACAAACAACTTGGGCTTCGCGCATTCGCGCAGGAAATCAAGCGTATAAATTCGCGGTGTTTCCGCATCGGCGGCCACTGGAATCGCCGGAACGCCAACTCCAATCAACGCTTTCACCCGCGCATCCTTACACGCTGCCCGCAGTCCAACTGCCGCGCCGAAAGAGAATCCCGCAAATATGATGGGCAGGTGAAACTCCGCGGCCAGCCAGTCGAGAGCGCTCCGAACATCTTCGACCTCCCCGTTGCCGTGATCGTGCTCGCCGTCGCTGAGTCCGGCGCCACGAAAGTTGAAGCGCAACACGGGGAAACCAAAACCGTTCAGCGCCTTCATCGTATGGAACACGACCTTATTATGCAGCGTCCCGCCAAACAGCGGATGCGGATGGCAAACTAGTGCCGCGTGCGTCGCATTTTCTGTGCCGGCGTTGAGCAGCGCTTCCAATCTTCCCGCTGGGCCTGCGAGGAAGAGCGACTTGATGGTCGAACTCTGGGCGATCACAACATTCAGATTACATGAAGTCAAAACTGAGAAGTCAAAATACAGAGGTTAAGACTTGACCCGCCGCAGCATTCTTACTTCTGCCTCCTGACGTCTGCGGCGCTTTCCGTCTGCTATTCTCTTCCCTGATGGACGCTATCACGCTCACTCGCCAACTCGTCGACATCGAATCGATCTCGGGCAACGAAGCTGCGGTCGGAAACTACCTCTATGGAGAGCTTTGCCGCGTCGGCTACCAGACTTGCAGACTCCCGGTACAGGACAATCGCTTCAACGTCTATGCCAGATCGCCAGAGCAGCCGCATCCGAAAGTGGTTTTCTCCACGCACATGGACACCGTTCCTCCATTCATTCCCTCTTCCGAAGATACTGCGCGCATCTACGGACGCGGCTCTTGCGACGCGAAAGGCATCATCGCCGCTCAGATCGCTGCCGCGGAACGTTTGCGGCGAGAGCGAATCTACGTTGGGCTGCTGTTCGTGGTGGGCGAAGAGCGCGACAGCCTGGGCGCGAAGGTAGCCAATGATTACGCCGCGAACCAGCAAATCCATGGCGCGTATTTAGTCAACGGCGAACCGACCGAGAACCGCATCGCGCGGGCGTCGAAAGGAACTCTGCGGGTGGAAGTGACTGCTTCCGGACGCATGGCGCATTCGGCCTATCCTGAACTCGGCGAATCCGCGATCGACAAGTTGATTGAGGCTCTCGCGCGCTTGCGAGCAATGCCGTTACCTTCCGATCCGGAGATTGGTCCGTGCACGTTCAACATTGGATTGATCGAGGGTGGACGCGCGCCGAACGTGATTCCTGATTACGCTCACGCGGACTTGGTGTATCGTCTGGTTGGTTCATCGCAGAATCTGCGCCGCGAGATTCTGGCAGCAGCAGGCGATCAGGTGAAGGTTGAATTTCCTCTGGAGCTGCCTTTTCTGCGCCTGCGCACCATTGACGGTTTACCTACGATGATCGCGGCGTTCACCACGGACATTCCCAAGCTCACGAACTGGGGCGAACCACTGCTGATTGGTCCGGGATCGATTCACGTCGCGCATACCGAAGGCGAGTTCATCGAGAAACAGCAACTGGCTGACGCGATTGATTTGTATTGCGCGATTGTGAAGAAGCTTTGAGGACAGTTTTCGGTTCTCAGTTTAGTTGGTAGAGCTTCATGGGGACCCTTGCGGCGTAGCGGGTGAAGTCTTGGTCCGTGGTGAAAATCTGCCAGTCGCGGCGAGCGGCGGCAGCGCAAATTAGGAAGTCGATTGCCGATCCGGCGACGCCGGGTGAGCGGCATTGGTTATTCATGTGGGCGGCTTCTTCGTAGTCGGCAACCTCGAGGTTGGGCTCCTCAAAGGCGCGCAGTTGGTCGCGGAGTTTCCGGAAGCTCGTTTCGTGGCGGATGCTGGAAAGCAATTCTTGGCGGACGGGGCCCACGAGTTGAGCGCGCCCATCGCGCAGCGCGAGCGACCAGATGGGCGTGTCGACCAGAACCATGGTCACGGCTGCTTGCTGCGGCGCTCAGCTTTGTAATCGTAGTTGGGATCGAAGTCCACGGAGCCAAACGCCCTCAGAATGCGAAGCTGCTTGTGGCGTTTGACGTATTCGGCGAGGGCCGCGGTGACCGCTTCTTTTTTGGTTTTGTGACCACCGGCGCGGCGGGCTGCTTCGATCAGGTTGTCATCCAGGGCTAAGTTGGTCGCCATGTGTAGATGATTACGCATCGAGATGTGTAAGCGAGGGACCAACAGGCGCTGGGCTTTTCAGCGGAATGGTCAGACGCCGTCGCTATGAATCGACGTGGTCGCGGTCAGGAACCTTGCGGGCCTTCCAGTTTGGGGTGTTCCGGATGACTTTCTTCCGTGGTGACCGCGATCCGCTTTGATTTGCGGTAGACGTTCGCCACGGCCATCGTCCAGAAAGGAACTAAATCAACGCCGGGCACGAGCTTAACCAAGAACGTCGGCATAAATTCCCAATGCCAGCCGAGAAGGTTAATCATCGCGGCTGCAATGCCGAGATCGAGAATGTCGTCAGCGGGGGAAAGAGCGCCTTGAACGAATGTAGGAAAAACGACGATTTGCAGCGCGTCCGCGACGACCGCCAGGATCATGGCCGTTCGAAAGCGCGGACCCGGTGAAATCGTGATTGTGTCTTCGGTCATGGCAATGATTACCAGCCCCTCTAAGTTTCCATTCTAAGCGATGCGCTTGCGAAACAGTTGAACTCAGTAGGAAGATGTGTGGGTCGATCGGCATTCATGGACGCAGGGGACCTGGTTGCCTGTTCGCTTCCGGACATCGAGCACTCGACGGTGGACACCTTTGAATATCTTGCTTTGAGAGCCGTGTTCTCTTGTCCTTTGCCATCAACGGTTTACGCCTTGCACTATATTGGTAAGTGCATTGCTGGGGGAGGGCCAAGCGGACCGCGGCGCGATCCGTTTCGCCCTGGGATCGGTAACGGACTGCGGTACCACCGTGCTGGAGGAGGATGACCCTGATGAGCGGACCGGGACAAGATCTTCGCTACGCGGTGCGGCAATTGCGGAAAAGTCCAGGATTCACCGCGGTCGCGGTAATCACGCTCGCGCTCGGCATCGGAGCGAATACGGCTGTGTTCAGCGTGATGAATGCAGTTCTGTTGCGGTCGCTACCCGTGCGCGATCCCCGAGGTCTTTACTATGTGCAGATCGGGAACCACCAGGATGAGCCGCCGGCTGCCACCAACACCGGAAACGGGAATACGTCGTTTTCTGAGCCTGTGTTTGAGGCACTGCGCCAGCGAAAGGATGTATTTGCCGATCTTATCGCATACGCTCCGCTCAGCATCGCGAAACTTGCTGTCCGGTACGGCGATTCGCCCGAGGAAGCCGAAGGGGAAGAAGTCAGCGGCAATTTCTTCTCCGGACTGACCGCCCAGATTGTTCTTGGACGCGGCTTGACGCTCGAAGACGAGAGACTGCACGCTCCGGTCGCGGTGATCAGCGACTCATACTGGAACCGCCGATTTGGACGCAGCCGATCCGTTCTCGGCAGCACCATCTTTGTCAAGAGCGTTCCCTTCACCATTATTGGAATCTCGGCGCTGGGATTTCACGGCGTCGAACCCGGCGTCTCCACCGACTTCTGGGTTCCCTTGCAAAATCGTCCGGAACTAAATGCGTGGGGAAATCCCGCGGCGCCAAACAGCGTCTACGGGACTCCGAAATGGTGGTGCCTGCGCATGATGGCGCGACTGCGCGAGAACGTTACGCCGAGTCAGGCGGAGGCGGCTCTTGCGTCAACCTTCGGGGAAGCCGCAAAGATCGGTATCGGCGACATCGATCCCAAACAATGGAAACCGGTACTTGATTTCGATCCAGCGAAAGGCATGCAGGGCTACAACCAACAGTACCGCGATCAAGTGCGAATCCTGATGGCGCTTGTTCTGTTAGTTTTGCTGATCGCATGCACGAATGTCAGTTTGCTTCTGATGGCGCGCAATGAAGCGCGTCAGCGCGAATTCAGTCTGAAGATGGCGATCGGTGCTGACAGCTTGCATATATTTCGTCAGCTTCTCGCGGAAAGCTCCCTCCTGATTGCGGCAGCGGCGGCATTGGGTTGGACTTTTGCGATCTTCGCAACCCGTGCCTTGGCGGCTTGGTCGCAAATCGAGAGCGGTTTGGACCCGGACCCCAACGTTCTGTGGTTCACGCTGGTGGTCTCGGTGCTGATCGCCCTTGCCTTCGGCCTTGTGCCTCTGTGGATCGCGCTGCGCGCCCCGATTTCCGGTGTTCTTAGGGCGACAAGCCCCGGCCTGACGACAGGTCAGCCGAGAAGAATCGCCGGTCGTCTTCTAATGTCCTCGCAAGTGGCGATCTGTCTTCTGCTGCTGGTCGCCGCCGGCCTGCTGCTGCGCACGCTCCGCAAGTACCAGACCCAGGACTTGGGAATGAAAACCGAGGGCCTGCTGGTCTTCGGAGTGACTCCTCAGCGTGCGCACACGTCCGAGGAAACATTCGCCTTCTATCGCAATCTGCTCGACCGAATTGGCACGCTGCCGGGTGTGCAAGGCGTAACCATGATGGACAACCGCCTGGGCTCGGGTTGGAGCAGCAACCACGGTGAAGTTCTCGATGGCGCCAATCTGCGCGATCAGTTTGGGTCAAGGGGAACAATTCGTGCCAACGACGTGGGTCCCAACTGCTTTCATATCCTGGGTGTGCCCATCCTTCAGGGCCGCGACGTTTCTGACGGGGACACGCCGGCATCTCCGCCGGTTGTTGTCGTGAATGATACCTTCGTCAAGCGCTTTCTGCCGAACACAAACCCGCTCGGCCGCAAGCTCTCCGGAGATCGAACCATCATCGGAGTCGTCAAGGACAGCAAATACACCGGCGTATCGGAAGAGCCCACGCCAATGGTGTACTACCCGGCTTTGCAAAAACTGGAGGGTGGGGAGACGTTGCATATCGAGGTCAGATCCGAGGCGCGCCCGCTCGCGCTGTTGCCGACAATCGCAAAAGCGGTGCACCAGATCGACCCTAACGCTCCCTTGCAAGAACCGGTGACCCAGCAAGCCGAATTTGAGAGGTCTTATTCCCAGCCAGCGATGTTCGCCCGTCTCGCTGGATTTTTCGGCGCCCTCGCCGCTCTTCTGGTTGCGACCGGTCTCTACGGCACGCTGGCCTATCGCACCAATCGCCGTACTACCGAGATCGGGATGCGCATGGCTCTTGGCGCGCAACGCCCGCAGGTGATCTGGATGATCATGCGGGAAAGCTTGCTGATCAGTACGGTGGGCGTTCTCGTTGGACTTCCGCTCGCATTCGCCTGTGCTCGGTTCGTCGATTCAATGTTGTATCAGGTCTCTGACATTGACCCGGTCAGCCTCGGGCTCGCCGTATGCTCGATCGCGCTGGTGGGAAGCATTGCTGCCTTTGTGCCCGCAAGCCGCGCGGCGAAAGTCAATCCCATGGTGGCACTGCGATACGAGTAATCGCTCACGAATACCTCGACATGATTCTCATGCAGCCGAGGTGGACCATGCCGAGAAAGTTTTCGATTGTGATATGCGCAGCGCGTGACGAGTCGCCGAACCGCTGCAACCAGGCAAACCAACGTTCGACACACCAACGTCGCTTATAGCGTCCCGCCCGTGTGGGATGCCGTGATACCCATGGAGCCAAGGACCTATTCCGGCGTTCGGCAGAACGCTACGCGGCAGCCCTCGAACACAAGTATGACGGGGCGGGGTGAAATTCGGCGAAAAATGTCAGTTTCTTCGCGCACTTGGCGCACGCGCGGTCAAGGATTCTTCAGAACGGACCTGAAGAATCAGACCGGTCGAAAGCGCTTAATTCTGTTGACGGAGGGCGTGGCACGCAAGGATCCTACATCGAGACAG
>Ga0302325_10023816_pt1 | contig 12749 bp, 19 predicted proteins | sample Palsa_T0_2_FD_201948 | JGI IMG/M metagenome (GOLD analysis project Ga0302325, IMG submission 201948) | Peat permafrost microbial communities from Stordalen Mire near Abisko, Sweden - Palsa_T0_2 | ecosystem: Environmental > Terrestrial > Soil > Palsa > Peat permafrost | place: Sweden: Abisko... | reverse complement strand
TCCCGAATCATCGTCGCCCCGGCTTTCGGAATCTCAGCCCGTCTTTCTCAGTCTTCCCCCTGCAGAATCCAGTTTCGACACTTTCAACGTCAACACCATCGACTTCACCAAACTCGACACCAAAGTTGAACTCCCTCCCAAACAGCTGTCCCCCACTTCCAAACGACTCACAAACCACGACTTCATCTTCCTCATCGATGACGGCCCAGGGATCGACCATCGTGCATGGGATACCATATGCGATCTCGTCTACGGTGTAACAAAACGACTAGCCCCCCAGGCGGCAAAAGAACAGACACCCCAGCTCCCTAATCTCCCTCCCGAAAGCCCCAACATCTCAATCCGATTCATCAATAACCCCCGCAACATTTCTCGCGTCCAAACTCTGAATCAAATCCGCAATATCTTCAATTGGGTAACTCCTCGCGATACCCCCAAATTCCACCGTCATCATCCCTCGGCCGTTCAAAAGCCTCCACCGCATATCCCTCCTCTTCGTATCCTCGAATATTATTTCTGGAACATATATACCGAAAAATTACAAAAGAATGCCTGGGTGGGACAAAATCCTACGACTATCGTTGCGTTCATCTCATCACCTTTAGGAAATAGACAGGAAGATATGGACTTATTTGTCGCCAAATGCGCGGAACGATTGAATACGGATCAAGTCCCTCTACCGTTGATCAGTATCTTGGTAGTGCAATGTAATACGGATCCCTCATTACATCGTCAACTTGTCGAGACACGGCGAATGATTACGTGGGAATGGTATACTCCTAAACCGAAACTGTCGGCGCTCCCAACCTCACCTGGTCTTGGCGGCCGAAATACGAGACAATCCATGTTGAATCCGAATATCTCTGAGCCGAGACGTCGGCCTCAACGCGATTGGGTCGACATCATCACTTGTGTGGATTGGGAACGGGCCGGTGGACTACCCGCTATCAAGGGGATGATCGAGGAGGAAATCCAGAAGGGCACTCAGAGAAGAAAGAAACTCCAAAAGGAAGTAGCAATGAATTATCTGAGTAATCTCGGCAAAAAGGAGAATCAACCCTCACCAAAAGTAGAGTCCAAACCGATGGCGGAACCGATCAGACAAACCGACGATTACGAGCCGGATTACAATTTCATGGAATCGTATTCACCGAATCTCTCCACAAATACGCAGGACGCAAAGGGATACCGCGAAACGGTCTATAAGGAAAGCTCGCCCACGGAAATCAAATACCCTCCATCTCCAGATTCTCAACACAATCGAGGACAATCATCCCTCGGATTCGTTCACGCCGGCCGTGGAATCCAATACTACGACTAAATCACACATCTCAACAACTCTTTGTTAGTATCATGACTTGGGAATCTCATCACGAGAGCGGCAGTTTTATCAACATTCATCTCCTGTATCATTAATTTCATCATTTGTCCTCGGTAGGAGACAGTTTGCTGGGACAGTGGTGGTGGTGTGGTGGCTGGCGGGTGGTGGTTTAAAGGTATTGGATTTTTCTCATCTTTTTGCTTTAGGTTCTTGTTTGCTTCTTCAGTTCGATATAATTACTCACGGCGTGCGCTCATTCATGGATTATAATAGTGGTGGTGTGACAAGGCAAAGTATTGTATATGATACATAGATATCTAGGGGATCAAAAGTCTTCAATCCTTATGAAAATAGTATAACTATATTTGTGCTAATGAGCCCTTTATCCAACGCCAGCAAACACGACTATATAATTGTCAACTCCAGAATAATACTGAATCACTTGTAGCTTTGGAATCGCTTTACAATATAGGAGCCCCACCGATCCATCTGGCGAATTCAGGATTGTTGGGATCGTTGGGATCGGGGAATAATCCACGATTCTCTTCTGCCTCAACAGCCGGAGCCCCAACACCGTCTTGATCGGGGTTATTGTTTCCGTTTGCAATCCTTTGCTCCTGCTGATATCTCACGTTTCTCAGATTTCTCCACCATAATAACAATGCCACAGCTCCACATAATACCAGTATCACCAGGCTCTCCACGTAATCTTCATCGAAATCGATATCCTCATACTCGTCGGCGGGGAGATAAACGTCGCCGCCGCCGTAATCTTCTTCCGCCGCCGGTGTAGGAGCTGCGGTCAAATCTTCTTCAGTCCACTTCCTCAAAATGTCCTTGAACGCCTGAGTAAACGTCCACTTTGGCTGCATCTCCCGCTTCACAGCTAGATCGTCCTGTCCTATCGAGTTGATCTTTCCATGTGTGATTTTATTGTAGAAACTGCGTATCCTCAATTTGATTAATGACAAGGCCACCGGGAGAGCCGCTTCAACGTTGCTATGAGCAGCCATATCGTAATAACGTTTAGCCAAGTGGAAATCTTGTTCGACTCCAATTCCATTTTCATGACACCAGCCGAGATTCCACATTCCCATGGCAGACATACTCTCCACGGCCGCTTGGTAACAGGCAGCTGCTTTGATTGGGTCGGGTAAAGGCAACCCGTAGCCGTATAGATACCAGTCTCCCATCTTCACGAGGGAGTCGATATTAGCTTGGCGAGCTGAACGAGTCCAGTATATTAGCGCCATGTTATCTGCTTCGTGATTCCGTGGTTTATTCATGAACTTCAGGATCAATTGCTTTCCTTTTGTTTGCACTTACATTAGCCACGAAAGCCTCAGGGAGATACTCTGATCAATGAGATATGCAACATTTGCTTGTCCAGATTCATAGCCCTGCTCAGCAGCCATCATAAATCCAACCATAGCATCAGTAAATCTTCCTTCCTTCCACGCAACATTGGCTTCTCCAAGAGTGGAATGCAAGACTTCCACCCTCTCCGCAACCATCTTGTAATATGCAGCCGCTATGCCACATGACTTCTCTCGGCCTATTCCCTTATAATTCAGTTCTGCAAGGTAATAGAACGCTTCGACGTGGCCTTGTCGCGCAGCAAGTTCGAAGTAGCGTGTAGCTATTATCACTTCATTTTGTTCGAGGTACATTTTGGCTAACGCCACTTGTGCGGGGGGATGGTTCTGTTCTGCTGAGGCTTTGAAGTGCTGTAATGCTTTCCCTTGGTCTTTCGCGGCATCACTGGCGCCAAGAATATATATCATGCCCATCCCATACTGTGCAGTCGCATCACCCTATCACCGGTTAGCATGACTATCTCAAAAATATAAATCTAATGGGATGCTGTCGTGGAGGGAAAGTACCAAATCTACACCGCGATTAAACCAAATCTTTGCTTTCTCAAACGACTGCGGAACTCCTTCGCCTCTCATATGCATCAACCCAAGATAGCTCGCCGCAGCCCCAAACAATCCCTTTCCCTGGACCTCTTTTCCAACGACCTTCCCATCTTTCGTCCAGTGCTGCCTAGCCACTGAGCCAAAATAATACAACGCCCTCGCGAAATTCCTCGGAATAGTCCTGGATCCATCATAATATACTCTCGCCAAGGAAAATTGTGCGCCAATATCGCCCTTTTCAGCCATGTAGCGGAGGTATTCAAGAACATCGTCGAGGGATTGAGAAGATTCGGTGGTTATGGCGTTGCGTTTGGCGTTGGCGCCGGAGGAGGTGTATGAGGCGCCGGAGCCGTAGACACCGCCCTTGTCGTCTGCAATGTGGTGGGTGTTTCGCGGGAGATGACGGCCGCCTGGGGGGCCCGAGCGATAGTAGGCGATTGCTAGGAGTCAGCACTCGAAGTGGGAAGGAGGGAGTACATTTATCGGCGACGGATTTGTAATAGTGGACGGCGTCCTCGCAGGATCGAGGAGTTCCGATTCCCATGAGATGACGATATGCTGCGGTCATTTCACTTCTAGTATTTCCTCCCAATGCTGCGAACGTATGATACAATAATGCCTGCCATTAGTTCCCGGCTGATATGAAGTCTCACTGCTCCCTGATCGGTTTCAACGGCGTTTCCTATGCCCGTTGCATACATAAATCCAAGTAAATGCTGAGCAGTACTATTTCCATCCTTCTCAGCCAACTTCTTGAACCATTTGAACGATTCGCGATAATTCGCTTTCGAGTAATTTCCGTACTACACTTAATATGATCGCAGAAGAGAAATACAAAGTTGAGTTCCCCGAGGAGATAGAGTGCATCGGAATTCTGCTTTTCGGCCGACTGGGTTAACAGATCCATGGCCTTCTCGAGGGTATCATATTTCTCATTGTGAGTTGTAAGAGGCTCCTCTTGCGATGAATACTGTAGAAACGACATCGATTTCAAAATTTCCAGGATTCGGAAAAGGATCCGGACAAAAAACGATGATGAGCTCGTATCAGAAGAAGACCGTGACTGTGACAACCCCGAGAGAATTTGTAAAGCATCATCGACGAGTAATTGAGCTACCGTCAGACAAACCCAAGGAGAAGAGCTACAGTCCTCATCATCCATGAATCCGTCAATGGGACGTGAACTCGGAATTTCGGATGTTACTGGTTCGATTTCGGTTTCAGGGACGGCAGGAGGGAATCCTCCTTGCACCGGTGGCTCATCTGGTATTCCTTGGATTTCAACGGCCAGAATCTCGTCTCCCTCTGGTACTTCCGCCTGCTGCTCCTGTACTGCCCTCGATGCCACGACGACTAATATCAATACCAACAACATGGGAAGGAGGTTGCGAGTTACAGAAGACAAAGAACAGGAAGATATCAATCCACCGCATTGTTGAGCTTGAAAAGAGTCTCATGCTTGCTGTATCACCGCGTATGCATCTCGTCCGCCTGTCAACACACTACTACTGATTGTCGTCTTGCCAGGTTGTCGATTTCCCCAAAGTCAGTTCGAATGAGAACCGTGGCGCATTGAAATCCAATCGGCGCGGAGCTGCAAAATTGTCACACGAAGATCTTTTGGTGACTTCACCCGAAAATCCAAGTGCAACAACGGTTATACTTTGGTCGAATTGAGAGGAAGGAAATATGGTTGAATTCGAAGAAATCAAGGACGAGCATTACGAGGACGAGGACGGTTTCGTGGATGAGGATGACGACGAGTATAGCGATACCTCTTCCGTCCACGACGACGACGACGAAGGCATTGAAGGAGAATCCATTCTCGACCGGGTTGTAGCCCTGAAAGACATAATACCACAACAACACCGGCTCGCTATCTCCAAAGCTGTCTCGAGAACCGTCTCCCTCGGCAGCATGGCTACGTATATCGGCGGCAAGGCAGTGTATATCGCTATTACGAGTATTCTTATGCTGGGCATTCCATATGCTTTAGCCGTCGAAGAGGAAAAGGCAATTTCAGAACAGGAGAGGCAAATGCAAATGCAGCAAGGCATGTCGGAGGTATGTCAGCTGTAAATGAAGATGTTGATGTATAGGTAATGGCACCCACTGCCGCAAGCACAATCGCCGCAGGAGCCCCGGGATCACAGGAAACTCGTCCTGTCCGACCGCCCGGCTTTTAGACAGACATGAGAGAACATCATGGGCGGATGGCCACATTTTTGTGTGTAATACGCAATGGTAAATAGTCATCCGGATAACAAAAAGAGGCTCTGCTCAGGAATTTTGTAATTGATTCGTTGCCAACTATTATTATGTAAAGAGAAATCTATTTCAAACACCTAGGATATAAAACCAATCCGCCCATAACAGCTCTCACTATATGTCTACTCATGTTCAGGACGATCTTCCTAAGATAATCCCGCCATCGAAAGATCTTAACGTTTTAGTCCACCAGTCAAGTAGTCTCTTGCATGCGCAATCCTCTGCCGATATTCTTTATACATCTGAAATCAACAAAAACAAAAATCAGGAAGAAACCCTTGCAATGTGCCGTTTTCGATCCAACATGTCCATCACATCATCTAACACCCTAAAATTAGCCCACTCCAAGAAATCCTCTTGATAATACCTATTCTGCAGATTAGATGGTAGACCCCGGATATAGTTCTTTTTCTCTTGATTTAGATAGTTGATTTGTCGGAGCGCAGTTTTCACTTGCTCTCGTAAATGATATCGCCAGTGATAGAAATAATGAGCTATCTCGGCTCGATCTGACGTAAGTCACGATGATTTTCTGCGACATATACCATGGCAGAATTTTCCCAGAGCCCATTCTCGGTCTAGATTTACTTTGGTGATGATACCATCTTTCACGTCCTGCTTATTCACGTCGTTGGGGTTAACAAATTGCTTGTCCTCGTTATCGTAATAACATACCGACTCATTATGGGGTGCCAATATCTGATATCAGTGTAGATGGGGACGATACATACCTCGAGTGTGCGTGGGTCGTATTTTGGACCAAATAATCGGACCATCCATGTAGCATGCCTAGAATAATCAACACTATTAACGAGTCGACCAACCTTTTCCCGACATTACAAGCAGAACACCTAGTGATATCTCCAGGAATATTCTCACTTTCAAATTCCGGCCGTTGTTTCAAAGTCCTTATAAACCATGGCCGCCACGAATTACTAGAAATGACAGAATCGGTGATCCCAGTGACCTGGCGTTCCAAAGACTTGTACGCGACTCTGAAATACGGATCCACAGGATTGACATTATCTACCATTAACCACCCTGTCAAGAATAGAAATATACCCGAGTAATCCATGCCATGATACTTGGGATGTAACAACGCATAAACCTCCCCCTGGACAACGACCTTGAAATTGAGCTGCGGCCCTTGATACGAAACCGACGTAAACTCGGGAGGAATCTCCATCATTTGTTCCAGGGGAATTTCCGCCTCGTCATGGACCACGAAATCCTCCGAGCTCACACTGTCGACATCGCTGTCTGAATCGTATAATCCTCTCTGAGATTGACTTTCGTCTTCAGACTCGTCTGATTCTAATCTTTGTTTCTTCTTCCGTAAACTTTCTAGACTTTTCTGGAATTTGGATTTTCGTTTATTCCGCGATTGGGGATCTCTTGTGCGTTGAGAGACGTGGGCTTTTCTTGCTGAGGATGTGATATCTCGGACTTCCTCACTGAGCTCTTCGTCTTCATGGTCTTCATGTGGAGATTGTCGGTTACGAGGGGATGGAGTGCGTGGAGATTGGATTCGCGGCGGTGAGGAGGCAAGTAATTTTCTGCGGCGAGTGCTAGGACCGATGATAGCATCACTGTCGTCTTCGACATCTGAATTATGTTCTTCGCTTTCAGAGGGGGAATGTATCTCCGGCGCCAGTTGGATTTGATCGAGGTTATCTGAATCGCTTTCGCTGTCGACTACGCGTTTCCGTTTCTTGACGCTGGAGGGTAATTGGATTGGAAATAGTTCTTCGAGGGTACTCTGATATTGACGTTTCCGTGAAGGTTTATCAGCTTGGTTCGAGTGAGGTAAAGATGTCGGTCGTGGTTCTGGCGACATACTAGCCGCTTCAAGCATTGGTAAGTCATTATCCATCTCTGATGCACCGTTATGCACGTCTTCGCCATCTGGTAAGTAAGCAGCAGCCAAAAACAGTAATACCGAATCGATCCTGAGGAACCGGCGACTCCTCGTCATAACTCATGACCCCGAAACTCATTTCTCCTGATTCACTAACAAACACCGCCGGACTCCCTATCCGACCTCCCCCCCTCGGCGGTTTCAGGGGCGTAAACTCATGAGGATCAAAAGACTTCAATAGGGTCTGCTTCATTTTAGGCGGTGGTTTGGTAGTCTTTTTAGGTTTTTTTGGCTTGGCTTTGGGTTTCCGTTTCGTGGAAGTCGATTTAGACCGTTTGGTCTTGGGCTTGGGCTTGGGTTTCTTGGGTGCCTTGGGTTTGGGAGGCGCCATTGTTGAGGTGTTGGCGGATCAGGGAGAGCGATTAGGATTGAAGATCAGTTCACCGACCCCGCCCTGCCCTAAGCCACTGCCACACTCACTGACTCTATTGTAGATATGGCCTGGGCACGAGGTCGCAAACCTCTAAAGGTCCTAAAAGAGAGAGAGAGAGATTCTTTCAGCGGATCGCTTCCGTTGTGGTGTATTATTGGGGCTCCTAGTTCTATAAACGTACGAAGGGAAAGCTCAAGGTCTGATCGATTAAGAAGGATTTAAATCGTTATTTCCAATTCAGTTTTGCAGATGATGAAATGATCTCGTTGTTCATCTTGCTCATTTTGTATATACACCAGTACCCGAAAACACATGCACGACAATTCGTGACCCATCCAATATATATAGCCCGACCCGATTGACCCTTGAGAGGAGAAGTTATTGTACAGCACCGCCCATAGTATCGCAATACGCTCCGCTCCCATCATGAAAATGCATCCAAGACACAACATATTTACAACTCGATCCCGACTTCAACCCCAACCTCCGCTCACCATAACAATATAAATCATATTCGAGGTTATAATGAAAGTCGATCCGTGGAACGATACCGTCTAAGATCAGAGACGTTATGGAGGGTATGGATACCTTAACGGGACAAGAGGATAATATCGTTCAGACCCATCAGCACGTCGTCCTCCAATCCACCACTTGGCTCCAAGCGGAGGTGTCTCATGGTCCCTTATCCCGGTAGCATCGCTGCCCGATCCAGCCGAATTGAGACTTGACGTGCTCCTTCGACGAAAGCCCGATGTGGTGAACGCAGAAGTCTTGATCGGACTTCCCGACGACGGCGAACGAGGCCGGAATCCAATGAGCGAGCCGATGAACTGTGAGAAAAACGATCGATTTGTAGGCATGTGATGGACTTGGTGATGTTGGCTGCTGTTTGTGGTTTGATTTGCCGACTTGATCTGTGAGGCCAGGAAAGCGAGATAAACATCGAAATTCCAAACGCTGACCCGGCCCGGGCCCTCGCTATTGACTTGACACCAAATTTCCCCCTGGCAGATCATCAAAACTCCGTCACTAGCGCAAATGGCAGGGCGGGTACGTCTCCCTTTCCCACCATATACACACTAACATGTCAGGACGATGGGTTATCTGCCTTTCTTCCAAAGACGATGGGCAAAAAGCCAGAGAAAGCCAGAAAGCCAATGCCAAAAGTCGAGATCGAGGACGAAGAATACGAAGTCGAGGAACCAGTGGCGGATGCAGCTTTGATGGCAATGATGCCCATGTCATTTGGAAAGCAAGATAAAAAGAGAGATATTTCAGAGAGCTTTGCGAAAACAAAACGGGTACGTATGCAGTTGAAGGGTTTTGCTAACGCATCGCAGGAAACAACAGTTTCGAAGCCGGCGCCCGCAAAAGTTGTTGCTCGACCCGTGGAAGAAGAGGACGACGGCGAGAGTAGTGATGATATGATTGGGCCGATGCCCGCTGAAGCAGAGGATTCAGAAGAGGAGGTGGAAGAAGATGACGACGACGAATTCCCAATAAGTCACGAAGTTCTCCTCAAAGATCATCACAAGGTATACCCTCAGTTGCGGAGGCTGATTAACGATAGGCTGTCTCTGCCTTAACACTTGATCCCTCAGGCTCACGGCTCGTCTCTGGCTCATACGACTACGACGTGAAATTCTGGGATTTCGGAGGCATGAACGCAGAAATGAAACCCTTCAAAACAATCGAACCAGTCGAAGGACATCCAATCCACCATCTCGAATACAGTCACTCCGGCGACTCCCTCCTAGTCATAGCTTCCTCCCTGCAGCCGAAACTGTACTCTCGGGAAGGCATCGAACTCGCTGAATTCATTCGAGGAGATGTTTACTTGCGTGATATGCGCCATACCAAAGGCCACGTCGCCGAAGTCACGTCAGGGATGTGGCATCCTCATGATCGGGAGACATTTATTACTGGCTCGGCAGATTCGACGGTCCGGATATGGGATGCGAATAGTAAATGGGAGCATAAATCGGTTTTGGTAGTCCGGGGGAAGGGGACCGGGTTGCAGCAGCGGACAAAGATTACCGCTTGTGCGTATAGTCCCGATGGGAAGTGGATTGGTGCGGCGGCCACGGATGGGACAATTAATATTTGGGGGACGAGTGGACCGATGACGAGACCTTCCGGAACGGTGGATGGACATGTTCGGCAGTCGGAGACGTCTGGGATCACTTTTTCGCAGGATGGAAATCATCTTGTTAGTCGTGGTGGAGATGAAACTGTCAAATGTACTCATGTTTTACTCACGAATGCTAACATGTAGTATGGGATGTAAGGAAATTCAAGGCCCCACTGGTGGAGCTGAAAGATATCGACAACAATCACGCCGAGACAAATATAATGTACTCACCCAACAACAAATACATCCTAACAGGCCAATCCTGTCCTCCGGACGAACAAGGCAGCATCCTAGTCCTCGACGCCATAACCCTCTCCACCGTTCGAACAATCCCCATCGGCACCTCAAGCGTCATCCGTGTCCTCTGGAACACACGTATAAATCAAATCGTCACCGGCTCGCACAATGGTCAAATCCGCGTCCTCTATTCCCCCAACTCATCACTGCGTGGAGCCAAGTCTATCGTCGCTCGCGCTCCAAAGGCACGTCACATTGACGATGATCCAAGCTTTACTATGGATCTGCCGGAGGGCTACTCTGGCGACCAAGCTGCTCGTCTTGAAAATGGCGAGGGCGAGAGATTGATTCGGAAACTCAAGGCGCAGAATAGAGGAGATAACAAGGCCACGAGACCGGAGATGCCTAGTTCCTCCGTGGCAAGTGATCCTGATGTGAACCATGTCAAAGCAAAGTACGGGCTAAGTGCAATGAGAACAGAAGATCCCAGAGAGGCGTTGTTGAAGTTTGCTGAGAAGGCAGCAAATGATCCTATTTTCACAAAGGCGTATTTGAAGAATCAACCGAATGCTCTATTGGAAGAGAGGGCCGGGGATGACGTCGAGGAACCTGCTCCAAAACGAAGAAAGTAAATAAACTGGGTTTGTATAATACAGTATATGGAATAGGACAAAATATATCATCACTATGTATGTTATTTGCAGTACCAATTTTTGGGATCCTGCCATTTCTCCTTTCCATTCCAAACTGCTTCTTCCGGGTAAGGACAAACCGGTCTCTGGAAGGCAATCTCTGGACCAATGTCGTCAACATACTTGGTTCCCAATAAACTGGCCGGCGCCGTGCCATTTTCTACCCATTGTACCAATTGATGGAGCAAATCTGCCGTGGGATCAAGGTACCATGTATCTGGGTTCGAGTTGAATACCCATGGACCGGGTCCGCTCGCACAGTGCATCATGCCAGGGACCATGAACAGTCGATAATTGTCTGAGAAATCTGAATTGACTGTCCGTTCGACAGATTCATAATAGTCGATTGAGGTTCGAGCAGGGATGAGTCCTACGATGAATACAAACTATAGGAAAATGGCGCACCATCTGCCCAACCATGGTAATGCAGAACTTTGCCATTCTTCTCGAAGAATGGACTTAAATCCGGATTGCTGGAGATAAATTGTCCCGGATCCAAACTTTCCGCCAACGCAATCGTCGAGTAATTCAGAGTATAAGGATCGAACGACTGCACAGAGACGTTGAGGACTTTTAAAGCGTAATATAAAGGCTGCAATGACCAAGTAGTCCCACTCACCGAATATTGCCAAAAAGACTCCGATCCCTTCTCAAACGCCGGAAAGATATAACTCCCATTCGTCTCGATATAGTCTTGGTAAATCTGATGCAGATTAACGACTTGAGCGGGCGTAAAACATCCCGTTGTATTGGACTCAAAGTACTTGCATAACAAGCTCTCTGGGCGGAAATGACAGTTACGAGGATTGGAGATGACGCCGTCGCTGACTCCATCTAGAGCGTCGCAAGCTTTCATTACTTCGGCGGCGAGGAATTGGAATTGTTTCGGTGTGATATAGCCTGGTGCTGAGGGATCTGACTGGTACGAATTGACGTGGATGGTATAGGCGTTGAGATGATTCCAGTCATAGGCAGGAGCACCCTATTGTCAAGTTAAGACATGGTGAGATATACCACAAGAACACCGTCAAAATCATCTGGGAACTGCTCTGCTGAACGAATGGATTGTTTCCCCCCTATCCGTCAGATCATCCTACCATCTTCCGTCTACCAGATGAACAACCAGCAAAATAAGCCTTGCTATGATTGTGACCATAAAACTGTCCAGCAATCGATTTCGCATGAACCGTGCTAAGATGAACTGAGCGCCTAAAAATAAGCGCAACCCCCACCAAGGAAACTTTACCATCCAAAGTCAAAAGAAACTTGCTCCCCGAGACTCTGCCAGGACCCATCATCGATGCTACTGTTGTGTCCACCATCAGTGCTGCAAGTCGCAAATCCTGCTCTCAATCCCTGTCCCAGGGCAGGATAATTAACACCTCCCGCAGCACCACCATTCCCGGCCGTCAGGAACCGGCCATTCCAAGTCTCCAGTGGCATCCAAACCTCGAACAACGTCGCTGAAGAAGAACTCGTGGAGATATTCGCATAGACTCTGCAGAACGCAGGTAAATATGGCGCAGGGGAACTATAAGCCAGGGAATATGGATCCTGAAATGTAGTATTATCAGGATACGGCGAAGTGAGTATCAAGTTGACGGAACCATCCAATTTCAGGTTGTTGATTAAATCAGAACATGTCTGGGCGGTCGGCGGGGCGTGGATAGCTCCTAAGGCCGGCAGAAGTAGAGCCGACAATTTCGACAGCCCAGGAAACTTTCCATAGACAGCTGAAGCGAACTGCTGCAGGAATTCGTATCCTTCCATCCTTGAATAATGGAATTGCAGTGCTTAGGCTGGTCCGCAATTCGGGCTATGATGGATCGCCAGGGATGAGCGGTTCCGTTGTTTCCGGGGCATCGTGTGCCTTTTTGCTCTTGCATTGAA
>Ga0302325_10023814_pt1 | contig 12750 bp, 14 predicted proteins | sample Palsa_T0_2_FD_201948 | JGI IMG/M metagenome (GOLD analysis project Ga0302325, IMG submission 201948) | Peat permafrost microbial communities from Stordalen Mire near Abisko, Sweden - Palsa_T0_2 | ecosystem: Environmental > Terrestrial > Soil > Palsa > Peat permafrost | place: Sweden: Abisko... | reverse complement strand
TGCTGGGTGGTAAAGCCGCCCGCGTACGGATCGTCGTGCCGCACGGACCAGCCGTGATCGACGGCGCACGCCTCGGTGGCGTCGATGAAGCGCCCGCCAGCGCTCCGCCTCCCTCTGGTTCCTGGCACGACATCCGCGCGCCGGCGAGCAGAGTCTCGGGCGCCTTGGACAGCCGCCCCAGGCCCGCGTTCGATGCTCGGCATCGAGTGCGCGGCCAGGATAATCGCAACCCCGAAACGCTCGAGCTTGGCCTCCACGAGCAGCCCAAGCTCGCGGTGATAGGGGCGCCAAATGAGATCGAGCCTCTCCTCGAGCTCGTCTCGCGTGAGCCGGCGAGAGAGCGCGGCCTCGCCGTCGCTCGTCGTCCGCCAGACAAGTCCGTGATGCACGCGGATGTCCCCCCGTCCGCCCTCGACGACATCCGCATCGATGTCGCCTTCGCCCCGGTTGACGTCGATCGCATAGCGAGAGAAGCGCGCGACCAGGAGAGTCGCCCCTTCGAGCGGCGCGTCGGCATAGAGGCGGTCGACGTAAAGGTCAGCGTCCCGAGCGATGGCGCGCGCGGGGGCCGCCAGCGGTTCGAGGAACGGCGCTGGAATGTCGAGCCCGGCATGAGGGACTTCGACGATGACCGGCGTCTCCGGCCCGGTCGGATCGATCCGGTCGAACGACGCCCGCATTGGGCGCACAAGCTAGCGCGGTTTCTGGTTGCGTGTCAGCGACAAGCACCGGGTAGCCGCTGGCGGCTGCCGGGAGGATTGCCGCGGGCCCGACTAGGCCCTCGGATGCGACTTCGCGTGGGCGGCCCGGATGTGGTCCGGCGCGACATGCGTATAGATTTCCGTCGTGCCGAGGTCGGCATGGCCGAGCATGGCCTGAACGGCTCGGAGATCGGCCCCACCCCGAAGCAGATGGGTGGCAAATGAATGTCTGAGCTTGTGCGGGGAGGGCAGGGGGACAATCCCCGCGGTGATGGCATGACGGCGGACGATCTTCAGGAAGCCCTCGCGTGAGAACCGGCCTCCCCTCGGAGAAACGAACAAGATTGTCTCCCCGGATTTTGCGGACCGCCCGCGGGCGCCCTCGAGATATCGGGCGGCATGGTCGAGAGCGACCTCGCCAACCGGCACGAGGCGTCGCTTTCCGCCCTTGCCGTTCGCAGTCACCAGGCCTCGCTGGAGGTCCAGGTCGACCAGGCGGAGCGCGCACAGCTCGCTGACGCGCAGCCCAGACGCGTACATGAGGTGCAGCATGGCCGCGTGCAGGCAGCCACGGTCCGTGTTGCGATCCGGCGCCGCGAGCAGCCTCTCGATTTCCCCGAAAGAAAGAACGCGCGGAAGCCTTCGGGACAGCTTCGGGCGATCGACCAGCGTGGTTGGGTCCTCGACAATCACCTTTTCGCGGACAAGAAACCGGAAGAAGCCCCGGAGTCCCGACAGTTGTCGGGCGCTGGAGCGGGCCCCGAATCCCCGGCGTACATTCGACACCATCAGCGACGCGATGGCGTCGGCGGATACGGTCGCAGGGTCGGCGCTCCCGCCGACGTGCTCCGCCAGCGCGTTGAGATCACGAGCGTAGGCGTCGAGCGTGTTGGCCGCCAGGGCCCGCTCGACACGGAGGTGATCTGTGTAGGCGTCGATCCAACCTTGGATGTCCACGCGACGGAGAGCCTACGGCCGGTGCTCCTTTGCGGCGAACTTCCTGGCGCCGATGACCCGTCGACCTCAGCCGCGCGCGGCCGTGACCATATCGCGCAGGAGCGGGCGGGGGTCGTCGAGTCGCATCAAGGCCTCCCCGACCAGAGCGGCATCTGCCCGCCCCGATGCGACTTTGCCCACCCCCGTGGCGTTCCTCAGGCCAGACAGGTGCAGAGCCACAACGTCCTCCGGAATCGCCGCGAGCACCCGCGCGGCCTTGCCCGCGTCGATCTCCAGAGTATCGAGATCGCGAGCATTGACGCCCACCACGCGCGCGCCCGACGCGATCGCGGCCTCGAGCTCCTGCTCGTCGACCACCTCGACGATGGGCTCCAACTTCTCGGCGCGCGCGGCATCGGCCAGCACAGCGAGTCTTGACGGGCTCATGATGCGCGCGATGAGCAGAACGGCGTCTCCCCCCCGATCGCGGGCTTCTTCGAGCTGTCGTTCGTGGATGACGAACTCCTTCGCGAGGAGAGCGACTGCACGGCCTTCTGTATCGAGACGACCGCGCGCTGCTCGAAGATGGTCCCAGGACCCGTCGAAGAAAGGCCCGTCGCAGAGGACGCTGACCATCGCCGCTCCCGCCTCGGCGTACGCGACGGCACGGTCCTCGGGTGTAAGCGCTCGCGACAAGGCGCCTGCGCTGGGACTGCGAAGCTTCACTTCGGCGATCAATCGAAGCGGTGCGCCCGCATTGCGCCTGAGGGACCGTACGACATCGATGACCTCGCGCGTGGTGCCGACACGAGAGCGCCTGCGCAGTTCCACGACTTCGCGCTCTTTGTTCCGCAGGATATCGGCGAGCACGCCCGCGCTCATGAGCGCGCCCGGTTCCGGTGCTTACTGGCAAGTTGCTTCAGCCAGTTCTCGATAAGCCGTTTGCCCTCTGTGGTCAGCACGCTCTCGGGATGGAACTGCACGCCCTCGACGGCGTGTTCCCGATGCCGGAGACCCATGATCTCTCCCTCGGCCGTCCAGGCGCTGACCTCAAGGCAGTCCGGTATCGACTCGCGTTCAACGAGCAATGAGTGGTAGCGCGTCGCGTCAAACGGGGAGGGGATGCCGGCAAAGACTCCGCGTCCGTCGTGCAGGATCGGCGACGTCTTTCCGTGCATCAGCCGGGACGCCCGGACGACGCGTCCCCCGTAGGCCTGGCCGATGGCCTGATGGCCCAGGCACACTCCCAGGATGGCCATCACGCTCCCGAGCTCGCCGAGCAGGTCGAGCGAAATGCCAGCCTCGTTCGGGGTGCAGGGACCCGGCGAAATGAGGACACCGTCGGGCGCCAAGGCGCGGATGCGGGAGACCTCGACGGCGTCGTTCTTGTGGACGTCGACCCTTGCTCCTAGCTCGCCCAAGTACTGTACGAGATTGAAGGTAAATGAGTCGTAGTTGTCGATGACGAGGACGAAGGGTCTCATGTGTGCGCCACTGCGAGCTAGAGCATGCGGGGGCCGCGAAGAGGGGTCAACCGCTGCAGTTGACTGCAAAGCTCGAGGTCCTCTGTCGTTCGAATCCAGAAAATGGCGCTCGAGAGTCGACGTCGCGTTGACACGCTGGCGCCCGCACACGTAAGGTCGCGAACGCACGATGGCGGAAGAAAGAAAGCCGAAGATCGATCTTAAGTCACGGCTGCAGAAGATGGGCGGCCCCGCGGGAGCGACGCCTCCGCCCCCCGCGACAGGCAGCATGCCGGCCCCTTCGATGGCCCCCGCAATGCATCGCGGCGCGTCGCTGACGCCCATGCCCCCTTCTTCGGTGCCGCCACCTCCGGGAATGTCGAGGCCGCCCGGGCCCATGCGGCCGGCTGCGCTCGACCCGTCGAACCCCCTGGCGGCCGTCGCCCAGCCTTTCAATCCGTCGCGCGCTCCGGCTCCAGCAGCGATGGCGCAGCCGCAACGCATCGAGGTCGATGAGGATGCGGTACGGCAAGCGCGGGGCAGAGCCTTCAAGGCGGGCCTTACTGCGGGCATTGTCGTCGCTCTGATGCTCGGCGGAGTCGGCTGGATGGCTGGCAGCGCGTCAGCTCAAGGTGCAGCACGAAGCCAGGGCGTGAGGGATGCGCACGACCTCGGCGGGGACCTGCTCAAAGCGAGAGATTCGCTCATCGCGATGCAGCAGAAAGTTCAAGAAGGGGGCAAGAGCCTCATCGCGGACCGCAAGTACCCCGTGGACTTGTCGAAGCAGCTCTCCGGGATGGTCGTCGACTTCGGCGGCGACAAGTTGTTCGGCCGTCGCTTCAGCGGCGTTCCCGCGGACACGACCCGGCAGCTTTTCGATTTCATCACGCGCGTTCAAGCCCTGAACGACAAGAAGGACCTGATCGTCGGCCTGCTGACGAAGCTGCAAAAACCCGTCACGGAAGAGCTCAGCCGCCCTGCGGGCCAGCTGCCCATCTCGTACGTGGTGATCTTGGACAAAGACACGTCGAACATGGGCGTCTTCCTTGCGCCGCTCGCCACGCCGATCACTCCCGATGCCAAAGAAGGCGTCCCCAACGAGCTCACCTTCCTCAATCCTCGCGGGTCGGGCAACGTGAAGCTGCCAAGACTTCAGAGCGACAAGATTCCACAGAACGGTGCTGCCGCGACGATCGTGCCCAACACGTTCGACAAGGTTTGCCCGGCGGCGACTCACGGCCAGATTGCGCAACTGGTATCGTCGATGAATTCGCTCATCGACGACATTCAGGGCCAAAAAGGCGCCGAGGGCGGCGACGCTGTTACCGAGTCGAAGGCCGGGCTCGCCGAGATGGCCGGAAAGCTCGCCGAGCAACTGAGCAAGGTCTACTAGCGGTCGCGGCGTTCGCACTCGACCGGGGAGAAAAAAAGGCTCGATGCGGGCGGGCCTGTTGGGGAGGGGAGCTCTGCGCCAGCATCGAGCCGAAAGACACAATGGGACGAATGTCGCTTCCCAACAGGGCGTAACGGACGAGGGGCGCGGCGGCCCGGACGAGCCGTAATCCAACGTCGACGAGGGGGCCGGGCCTGCCTAGGGCGCGCAACCCCACGCGAGGTCTAACCCCGTGGATTCGTCGATACCGCCGCCAACGTCGACGTACCCGCGCGCAACGAGAGCCGTGCATCGGGTCGCCCGCGGCACGCGCACACTGCCGCCGCCGAGGAGGTGGCGCCAAGCGTTCACTCGAGAGATGGCCGTGCCCAGGACGAACATGGGCGTGCCTGACGGGAGAGTCGTCGCCTTCGGAATCTGGGCGAAGAGCGCACCGACGTCGTCTGCCCCAACGTCCCCGACGTGGAGCAGCACCGCGGTTGCTTGCGCGTCCGCGCTCCAGCCACCGAGACCAAAAGGTGGACGAGGAAGCTTCGACACCGGATTGGCCGTCGAGAGGCGGAGCGCCGCGGGCCGTGGATGCATCACGTCGCCGAGGGTGCCGGTCTCGCAGCTCGCTCCGGAACGATCTCGACCTTCACGACGCGCGTCTTGTCGGCTTCGCGCACGATGAGCTTGAATCCGCCGACCTGGACCGTCGCTCCGACCATCGGCACGCGGCCCGCGCGACTTACGATGAAGCCCCCGAGGGATTCGGCCTCGCCGTCGTCCGGAAGGGGCTTGCCAAGAGCATGGGCAACGTCCGCGAGCGGAACAGACGCGTCCGCGACAACGCGACCGTCGCCCATCGATTGAATCGGAGCTTCCGGATCGTGCTCATCGCGAATGTCGCCGACGATCTCCTCGATGATGTCCTCGATCGTCACGAGGCCGGCGGTACCGCCGAATTCGTCGCTCACGATGGCCATGTGAAGGCGCCTCGATCGCATCTCTTGGAGGATCTTGGCGGCGGGCTCGCTTTCACTGACGAACATGACAGGGCTGCGCAGAATCTCGGCAAGCTTGGTCGTTTGCAGGCGTCCGTCGCGAACGACGGCAAAGAGGTCCTTTGCGCTGAGCAGCCCGACGATGTTGTCCGCGTTGTCCCGGTAAACGGGGTAGCGGGAATGCTTCTTGGAGGCGACAAGCGCCACGATCTCGGTCAGGGGTGTGCCGACGTCGATGGCGAGGATGTGGCGTCGAGGCACCATCACCTCGCGGGCCATGAGATCTTTGAAGTCGAGAACCTTGCGGATCATCTCCGCCGGCTCGTTTGCGATGGATCCAGCCTTCTCGCCTTCGCTGACCGCCCACTGCACCTCCGTTTCCGTGATGCGTGCGTCGACCGTGCGCGACTTCGGCACGCGACGACCAACCGCCCGGCCCAAGATGGTCAGAGGATCGGCCAGGGGCGCGACTAGCCACTCGAGGGGCCCAAGGAAGGCGAGCGCGAGAGCAGCAACGTCCTCCGGACGGCGGCGCGCGAAGGCGCCCACCACCTCGGCAAACGTCCCGTAGGTCAGGACCGTGCCAATTACCGCGAGAGGCAAGGCCAACCGGTCGAGGTGGAGCCCGTGTGCGCCGTCATGGAACAACACAGCGGCGATGCTCAGCGCCACGACGCGGCCGACAAGCCACCGCGAATGCACGCGGAGGGGGTCGCGCGTGAACCGGCGAAAGGCTGCGCCGGTGCCCCGGTTCGGTGCGCTGAGAGCGAGCATCCGGCCCTCCGGAATCTCACTGAGCGCTGCATCTCCGGCCGCGAACAAGCACCCGATGGCCGTGGCAAGAGCCCCCGCGGCGAGGTCGACTGCGAGTCCCCCTGGACCGGTGTTCACCTAGTCACCTTCGTGCGCCATGACCGTGGATCGCCCGAAGGCCCCACGCCCACAGGGAAGCTAGCCGACGGGGGGGCGGGGTCAACCCCAGACCTCGGACGCCGGTGACAACCTTGCCGAGCGGCCGGTCGATAGGAGGGTATGAACCCACTCAGGGCGCCGTCTGAACCTTCGGTTGGCAACGCGTTACTCTCCGCACCGAGTACGTGGTCTTCTGGCGCAGCCGCGGCAGGCGAAGGCCTCTCCAACGGGATTGGTCCAGGGGCTGGAGGATTTGGCCAGCACCTGCGTCAGGGCCGTAAAGCCCACATGGGGCCACATGGTCCCGAACATGACCTCTTGCACGCCGCGGCCCGTCAGGTCGCGCAGTTGGCGCCACCCCCGGCGTCTTTGCCGCCGCCGGTCCCCCAGCCGCGGGAGTCCAGCGGCCTCGCCGCGCCCATTTCCGTCGAGGAGCTGTGGCCCACCCTCGTACGCCGGGCCGCGTGGTCGGGCGACGCCAGGCGGGGCAGCGTGCGACTCGAGCTCGGGGCGGGAGCTCTCGCCGGCGCGACGGTTCTCGTGCAATCGGACGATGGTCGAGTTCGCGTTCAACTCACCGCCCCAGCAGGGGTTGACCTCGATGCATGGCGTGCCCGGATCGCGCTCAGGCTTGCTGCGCGCGGGCTCGACGTCGAGCGCCTCGAGGTCGACTGACGGACAATTACGCCTCGGCGAGGATGCGCATGACATTGCCCCTCAGGATTTTGCCGATCGTTCTGGGGGAAAAGCCTGAGCGAAGCAGTGCGTCCGTGAGGAGGGGCAGGCCCCGAGGATCGGACAGCTCTGGCGTGGGAATGATGAAGCCGTCCCAGTCGCTGCCCAATGCCGGGGTGTCTTCGCCCAGGACATTCAGAATGTGACGCAGGTGCAAAACCACGTGCTCGATCCCGCCGCCGCCGAGGTATCTCGGGCAGAAGATCACGCCAACGACGCCGCCTTTGTCCGCGATGGCGCGGAGCTGCGCGTCGTCGATATTGCGCCAGTGTTCGAAGGCGCCGAGCACGCCGGTGTGGCTCACGATGGGAGGTCGTGTCGCGATCGCGCACGCATCGAGGAATCCCTTTCGATTGATGTGTGCAAGATCGACCAGAACGCCGGCAGCCTCGCATCGCCTCACGAGTTCCAGGCCCCAGGGCGTCAGTCCGCGGTCGTCCCTCCGTCCCGGACCGTAAGCGGGCCAGCCGGCCTCGTTGGGCGTAAAGTGCAGCAAGCCAAGGTACCGGACGCCTCGTCGCGCAAACGCGTCGATCCGATCGAGGTCGCCCTCCAGGGCATGAGCGCCCTCGATGCCGAGGAGTGTGGCGATGGCGCCGTCTCGCCTGCAGGCTTCGACTTCGCTTGCGGTTCGCACAAGTCGGAGATCATGGGGTCGTCGTTCGATCGCTTCGGCGAGGACATCAATTTCTTCGTCGACCGTACGGGCCAGGCCGCGCGTCTTCTTGCCTGTCGGAAGTGAAACGAGGCTGAAGAACTGCGCGCCCATGCCTCCGTCGCGCATCCGGGGAACGTCGATGTGGCCGCCGAGGGCGGCTCGCCACAGAGGCGCCTCGTGCCTCGCGTGCAAGTCGTATCCGAACCATCTCGACCACATGAGAGTGTCGGCATGAAGGTCAATGGGCGGATACTCGACGTGGAGGGCCCTCGCCTCATTCGACCCGTGCATCTTCCTCTTCTACGTCAACGCTCGAATAGACGCCCGGCGACTCCGCTAGCATTCGCCCGGTGGCATCACATGCTAGAGAGAGTCACGCCCGGATGCCCTCGCCTCCGCCCTCGCCATTGATCGTCGCAAACGACGTGCTCGAGCTCGTCGGCGACACTCCTCTCGTCGCCATCCGCACACTCGGACGCGCGACGCCACGCGCGACCGTTTGGGGAAAGATGGAGCAGGCGAATCCGGCAGGATCGGTCAAAGATCGCATCTGCCTTGCAATGATGCTCGACGCCGAGCAAGCGGGGAAGCTCAAACCGGGCGGCGTCGTCGTGGAGCCTACGAGTGGAAACACGGGCATCGGGCTCGCGTTGGTGTGCGCGGTGAGGGGCTATCGTTGCATCCTGGCCATGCCGGAGAGCATGAGCCTCGAGCGACGCCAGCTTCTCGAGGCGTTCGGGGCAGAGGTCGTTCTGACCCCTGAGGCCGATCAGATGGAAGGTGCGGTCGCCAAAGCGCGTGAGATCGCTTCCAAGACGCCCGGATCGTTCATGCCCCAGCAGTTCGACAACCCCGCCAACCCACGCGTTCACGCGGAAACCACGGCGCGAGAGATCCTTGCGGCGATGAGCGGCCTTTCGATCGATGCGTTCGTCGCCGGCGTTGGCACCGGCGGGACGATCAGCGGAGTCGGTGAGGTATTGAAGAAGGAGGCGGGTTCGGCCGTCCGCGTCGTCGCCGTCGAACCCGAATCATGCGCGACGATCTCGCGGGGCGAGCGAGGCCCAACGAAGATTCAGGGGCTCGCGGCCGGCTTCATCCCCAGAAATTACCACCCTCAAGTCGTCGACGAGGTCCGTCGAGTCAGTGACACGGCCGCATGGGCGACCAAAGTCGATCTGGCGCGCCGAGAGGGCCTGCTCGTGGGCATCAGCGCCGGGGCCGCCGTTCACGTGGCCCTCGAGGTCGCTCGTGAGCTGGGCGATGGAAAGAACGTCGTGACCGTACTGCCGGATACGGGAGAGCGCTATTTCAGCCTGGAGGAGTATTTCCGCGAGGGAAATCCGTGACGCGTGAAAGCGCGCGTCTGCTCATCGTTGGCGTTGGCGGGCTGGGTTGCGCAGCCGCCCTCGCACTCGCTCACTCGGGCATCCACCTGCTAGGTCTTTGCGACGACGACGAAGTCGAGCGGAGCAACCTACACAGGCAAATCCTCTTCGGTGATGAACACGTAGGCGCCCAAAAGGTCGTTGCAGCGGCCCACACGCTGCGGTCGCTCCGTTCAGGTCCACAACTGCGGCTTCATCGCGAGCGCCTGCTCCCGGAGAACGCACTCAGCATCGTCCGGCAATACGACGTCGTGATCGAGGGAAGCGATAATTTTGCGACGAAGTTTCTGACGGCGGATGCGTGCGCGCTCGCTCGCGTTCCCGTGGTGCACGCGTCTGCGGTCCGCTGGATCGGCACGACCCTGGCGGTCGGTGACGGCGCCCGGCCTTGCTATCGTTGTCTCTTCGAGGACGTTCCGGAGGGCTTCGTGCCCAACTGTTCGGGTGCCGGTGTCTTGGGGCCGGTGGTTGGTCTCATCGCCGCCGCCCAGGTTGATCTCGCTCTCGCACTGATCGACGGCGTGCGCGTCGAGGGCCAACTCGTCACCTTCGACGGCCGGACGGACTCCGTTCGCCGCCGCGACATTGCATCGCGGCCCGACTGCGCGCTGTGCGGTCGGACCCCGATCATCCGCCGTATCGATCCCGCAACGTATGTTTTGCCCGCGTACGCGGGCTGAAGAAAAAAGAGGAGAACCCTGACCATGGAAACGATCGTCCGCATCCCGACGCCGCTGCGAACGCTGACCGCTGGGGCCGACGAGGTGACCGGCAACGGGACCACGCTTGCCGAGGTCATCGAAGACCTGGAGCGCAAGCACCCGGGCATCCGCGAGCGGCTTCTGGACGAGAAGGGAATACGGCGCTTCGTGAACATCTACGTCGGAGAGGAGGACGTCCGCTTTCTCGAGGGGCTCAAGACTGCACTCAAGTCGGGCGATCAAATCAGCATCGTGCCCGCGATAGCGGGAGGCTGACCTCGTGCGCATGTCTCGGCACGGGCGTCAGATCGCGCTCACGGAGGTCGGACCCGCAGGTCAAGCGCGAATCGACGTGTCGCACGTGGATGTGGGTCTTCACGGGCTCGCCGCAGAGGTCGCTGTGCGGTACCTGTCCGGGGCGGGCGTCGGACACCTGCGCGTTACAGGCGAACGCCTCGCCGAGCTGGCGCGCGCGGTCGATCCCACGGTGCATGTCGAGATCGACACCGGGCTCGTGGCTGGCCCTCCCGCGGGAAATCCCCTGGGGTTGCGCGATCCGGTGGCCCGCGACCTCGCTCGCGGAGCTCATCATGCGCTGCGGGCCCTTCGCAGGGCAATTGGGATGACACGATGATCTTGCGTCGAAGCCGCCGCCTCGAGTCCGTCATCGACGCCGTTGGAAATACGCCGCTCGTACGACTGCGCAAGGTGGCTCTGCACGTACCCGACGTCGAGGTCTGGGCGAAGCTCGAGTTCGCGAATCCGGGCGGCAGCGTGAAGGACAGGCCCGCCCTGAGAATGATCCAGGACGCCTTGGCCGACGGACGCCTGACGCGGGACAAGACTCTGATCGACTCGACGAGCGGCAATACGGGTGTCGCGTATTCTCTCTTCGGTGCCGCGCTCGGCATTCGCGTGCGGCTGGTGATGCCTTCGAACGTGAGCAAGGCGCGCAAGGACATTGCGCGCAACTTCGGCACCGAGATCGTCTTCAGCGATCCGATGGAGGGGTCCGATGGAGCCATCCGCCTGGCGCGCGAGATCGTCGCGAAAGATCCGGACTTCTACTTTTACCCTGACCAGTATTCGAACCCTTCCAACTGGAAGGCTCACTACGACGGGACGGGGCCGGAGATTCTGGAGGCGCTTGGTGACCGCCTCACGCATTTCGTGGCTGGCCTCGGCACCACGGGCACGATGATGGGCACGACAAGGCGCATCAAGGAACACGCGCGACCGGTCGATTGTGTCGCCGTCGAGCCCGCGGAGGCCCTGCACGGCCTTGAAGGGCTGAAGCACATGGCCACGAGTCTCGTGCCCGAGATCTACGACCCCCGCGTGCCGGACCGAGTGGTGCCGGTGGGCACCGAGGCCGGGTGGGACATGGCCGATCGACTGGCACGCGAGGAAGGGCTGCACGTGGGCCATTCCTCGGGGGCAAACGTCGTTGCAGCGCTGCAGATCGCCGAGCACGCCCAACGACGGGGACGGACCGCCTGCATCGTGGCCATCATTTGCGACCGCGGCGACCGCTACTTCGCGCCCATGCGGTGGGAGCGGCAGTACGTGTGGTGAGGCTCCTCCGCTATGCTCGTGGGCAAAGGCCGATGCGATGCGTGACTTGACGAAGCACCCCTGGGCAGCGGGCAATCTGGTCGTCACGCGAAGCGTGATGAATCAGGTCAACGAAGAAGCGCGGAAGGCCTACGCAAAAGACGAGGAGAGCTGCGGGTTTCTCGTTGGCCCGTCGAACGACGCGCGGCGCATCGATGCCATCGTGCCGATGGTCAATCGGGCCAACGCGCTACATCGCCTCGACCCCGAAAGCTATCCACGCACGGGCCGCACGTATTTCGACATCGACTCGATGAAGTTCGAGGGTGCGATTCGGCGTGGCGAGTCCGAGGGCCGCCCCGTCAAAGTCCTCTACCACTCCCACCTCGACGTTGGAGCCTACTTCTCCGCGACCGACGCGGAGGTTGCCAAGATGGGCCAAGGCGAGCCTCCTTGGGACCTTGCGTATCTCGTGACGAGCGTGCGTTCCGGAACGGTGGACGACCGGAGGCTCTTCGTATGGGATGCCGGCACGAAGACCTTTGTCGAGAGTCCGTTCGAGGTAGAAGAAGGCGGCTGAGCATGAAGGTTCGGCGAACGGCAGCTCCGGCGTTCGCGGCGGCGGCGGTCGTGCTTCAAATGGCGGGCGACGTTCGCGCGGACCTCACGGAGTCGCGCGAAAGGCTGGCACGAACGTGGCGCGCCTTGGGCGCCATCGTCGTCGTGGACAAGACGCGCTTTCTCGGTGAGGACGAGACGATTGCAGTCGTCCTTCCGAGATTGGCCCCGGCCCTATGCACAACGACGGTGTTCCTCGGTGCCCGCGGTCTGGGTTTTCACGTGAGGGTTCTCGGAGCCAGCGACGACGAGGCGGACAGGAAGGTACCGAGCGAGGCGGGAGCGGTGTCCATCGAAAGGTGCGGCGAGAAGACGCTCGACCGGGTGCTTCTTTCCAGCGACTCGGGGCGCGGGGCTGTCGAGATCGTGATGGCCCGATCGCCCGGTCCGCTGCCTCCGCTGCACGTGGTGCTCCCGGAACGTACGGGCGGAGCAATCGTCCCGGGCCCAGAGCCCGGCCCCCTACCTCTTCTGCCTTCACCGGAGCATCGTGCGGAGATCGCCGAAGGGCGCGCGCGGTTGGACGGCGGTGTCATCGAGCCCCGCGTGACGTGGCGGGCGGCTGTCGACGGCTCGGGGATGGCGCAGGAGACGCTCGAGCCAGGGTGCCACCGCTTGCGGCTTCTGGGTCTGGACTCCAGGCCAACACGCGCGCCCGGGAGATCGAGGATCGACCTCGACGCTGAGATGAGAGACAGAGACGAC
>Ga0302325_10023809_pt1 | contig 12751 bp, 16 predicted proteins | sample Palsa_T0_2_FD_201948 | JGI IMG/M metagenome (GOLD analysis project Ga0302325, IMG submission 201948) | Peat permafrost microbial communities from Stordalen Mire near Abisko, Sweden - Palsa_T0_2 | ecosystem: Environmental > Terrestrial > Soil > Palsa > Peat permafrost | place: Sweden: Abisko... | reverse complement strand
ATGCACCCACCGGACAGCCGGTGCATGCACCGGCCGGGACCGCGGCGCATGCGCCGCGGTCTACTGCGTACTACGCCGCGAGCGCTGGTTCCAGCTCTTCGGTGTCAGCGAGGTGCTGGTGGGACGGGCAGTAGCCGTTGTGCGGCAGCGGCATCCGCTGGCACGGCGTGCCCTTGCGCGTGCTCGCGCGGCACTGGAGCGGGTTCCCGTAGACGTCGAAGCCGTTCTGCGGCTGGCGGCGGAGGAACTCGTCGGCGCACTCGAGGTAGCGCTCGATCACGCGCAGCACCCGTGGCTGCACGGACATCGGGAAATACGCGCGGATGTCGTAGAACAGGGTCCGCGCGGGGCGGGCGAAATAGTGGCGATCGGTCGCCAGCCGCTCGACCGCGGCCTCGCAGGCGCGCAGTACTCGCTCGTGGTTGGCGTGCGGGCAGATCCCGTGCGGATCCTCGATGATCTCGCACTGCACTTCCCTGTAGATCGCTCGACTGAACCGGTACATGCAGACATGCTCCTTTCGGTTTCCCGGCCGGGCGCCATCCCTCTCCTGCGGCGCGAGTATCGCGCCGGCTTGTGAAGCGGGACAGGGACTGCTTATTAACTGCGTATTAAGCCGGAAGGTGGTGCTTTAGCTGGTCAGCGCCATTCGGCGAGCTCTGGCGGGCCGTTTTCGGCGATCGTGACGTGCCTGTGATCGAGCGCCGGATCGCACTCGGGGAAGTCGCGCCGCTGGTGTGCGCCGCGGCTCTCGGCCCGCGCGAGCGCCGAGGAGGCGATCAGCCGCACGAGCGGGTAGGGGTCATCGGCGAGCTGCTCGAGTCCGGTGCGATCGCGCTCGAGGCCGGCGTAACGCCACAGCGCTTCGCGGCTCCCGGCGCTCAGCGGTGGCGGCGGCCCGCCGGCGGGGTCCCTCGGCAGCTGCGGTGGGTCGGGCTCGGCGGTGGCGGCGTGGGCAGCCCGGCGGCCGAACACGAAGCACTCGGTCAGTGAGTTGGACGCGAGCCGGTTCGCGCCGTGCAGGCCCGTGCACGAGCACTCGCCGACGGCGTACAGACCCGGCAAGCTCGCGCGGCCTTCGATGTCGGTTGCGATCCCGCCCATCATGTAGTGCGCCGCCGGCGCGACCGGGACGAGCTCGCGCTCGGGGTCGATGCCGGCGCGGCGCAGGGCCGTGACGACGTTCGGGAACAACGCCGGATCGACAGCGCGCATATCGAGGTCGACGGACGGGGCGTGGGTATCGAGCATCCGGCGCCCGATCGCGCGCGCGACCTCGTCGCGGGGGGCGAGCTCGTCGACGAACCGCTCACCGCTCTGGTCGAGCAGACGTGCACCCTCGCCGCGGATCGCCTCGGTGACGAGGAAGCCGTCGGCGCCGTTCGGGCTGGCGACCGCGGTCGGATGGAACTGCAGCATCTCGAGGTCGGCGAGGGTTGCGCCGGCGCGGTGGGCGAGCAGCAGCCCCGAGCCCGTCGCGCCGGCCGGGTTCGTGGTCCGCGACCACAGCGCGGCCGCGCCGCCGGTCGCGAGCACGACCGCTGCGGCTCGGATCTGCTGGCCGCCGTCGAGCTGCACCCCGGCGCACCGTTGTTCGCTGTCGGCTTTGAGGACCGCGGTCGCGCGGCGGCCCTCGAGGATCTCGATCCGGTCGTCCTGGGCGACGAGTGCCGAGAGCTCGCGGATCAGCCGCCGCCCGGTCGCGGCGCCGCCCGCGTGGACGATGCGCCGCGCGGAGTGGCCGCCCTCGAGCCCGAGCGCGAGCCGGCCGCGGCGGTCGGCGTCGAAGCGCAATCCGAGCTGGGTGAGATCCTCGACCGCGGCCGGGGCTTGCACAGCGAGGATGTGAGCGGCCGACTCGCGGACCATGCCGCGGCCGGCAGCGACCGTGTCGTCGAAGTGGCGCTCCGGGCTGTCGTCCTCGCGCAGCGCGGCCGCGAGCCCGCCTTGGGCCCAGTAGCTCGATGACTCGGCCAGCGGCATCGCCGAGATCAGGCTCACGCGGGCGCCCTCGCGGGCGGCGCACAGCGCGACGTAGAGGCCGGCGGCGCCGGCGCCGACGACGGCTACTTGGGTTTCGAGCGGCCGCATAGGTCGTGAGGGGGTCGGCGTGCGCAGCTCGCTGCCGTGATCGCATACGGTACTCGCGATGGCCGCTGCGCCGGTATTTCTCTCGCACCCTTCCTCGCTCGAGCACGACACGGGCGGCCATCCCGAGCAGGCGGCGCGGATCGTCGCGATCGAGCGCGAGCTCGAGGCACGGGACTGGCTCGGGTGGGAGCGGCGCAGCTCACCGGAGGTGCCGATCGACGTCTTGACGGCGGTCCATCCCGCGCCCTACGTCGAGGCGGTGGCCGCGTTCGCGGCCCGCGGCGGCGGGCACCTCGACGCGGACACGATCGTCAGCTCGGGGTCCTACGAGGCCGCGCTGCATGCGGCCGGCGGCGCGGTCGGGCTCGTCGATCTGCTGCTGGACGGTTCTGTCCCCTGCGGCTTCAGCGCCCACCGGCCGCCCGGGCACCACGCGCTGCCAGCGCGCGGGATGGGGTTCTGCCTGTTCAACAACGTCGCCGTCGCCGCGCGTCACGCGCTGGCCAGCCGGGGCTTGCGTCGGGTTCTGATCCTCGACTGGGATGTACACCACGGAAACGGCACGAACGACATCTTCTACGGGTCGCGTGAAGTGCTGTTCGTGTCGATCCACCAGTCCCACCTGTACCCCGGGTCGGGACGTGCGACCGAACTCGGGGAGGGCGACGGGCTCGGGTTCACCGTCAACCTGCCGGTGCCGCCGGGGTCGGGCGACGCGGAGTTCGTATCGCTCGTGCGGGACGTGGCGGTGCCGCTGGCGTCGGCGTTCGCGCCCGAGCTGCTGCTGATCTCCGCCGGCTACGACGCCCACGCCGCGGATCCACTCGCGGACTGCCGGGTGACCGAGGCGGGCTACGCGGCGATGGCCGCGCTGATGCGGGACGTCGCGGCGGTGGTGGGGGCACCGGTCGGGGTCGTGCTCGAGGGCGGCTACGGGCTCGAGGCGCTGGCGCTTTCGGTGGCGGCGACGATGGCGGCGCTGGGTGGCGGCGCGGATGGCGGCGGCGCGGCGGCGGGCGAGTCCGACTCGGCGGCGGTCCCGATCTCGCCGCTCGCGCGTGAGGCGGCCGCGCGCCTCGAGCCGTGGTGGCCCGGGCTCTCGAGGGCGTAGCTCGGTGACCACCGCGACCGCGCCGGGACCTTGAGGTGCAATTTGCTTCCGGCTAGCGGAAGCAAATTGCACGCAAACTCGCCGCTACGTCCCGGGGTGGCCGACGAGCCGTGCGTGCGCGCGGGGCTGGCCGAGGTTGATCAGCTGCGAGGCGGCCGCGAGCGCCTGCGATTTCGTCGGGTAGCGGCCCGAGAACACAACCCAGAACCCGGGGCGCAGGTGGGGGTGCAGGGTCGAGTCGAGGACGCCAACCTGGATCCCGGCCGCGGACATGCGCTGCGCGTCGGCGATCGCGGTGGCGCGGTGTCGGCTGCTCGAGAGCGCGACGGTCCAGCCCGGGAGGCCGACCGGCCAGCCGGGGACGCCGGCGCTCGCGGCGGGGGCGGTTGGCCCCGTGGCGGCCGTGGTCGGCGTCGTCGCAGTGGCAGTGCCGTCAGCGGCGGCGCGGTTCGCATCGGAGGAGAGGTTGACGAGCACGATCGCGAGCACGACCAGCGCGATTAGCACGACGGCTCCGATCACGGCCACGGGAATCCGCCAGTCCGGCGGGCTGCGGATCAGCGTCCGCGCGCCACCGCATTCCAGGCACCACTCCTGATCGTCCGCCAGCTCCGCGCCGCATTGCGAGCAGACAACGTCGGCCGGGTCGCGCGCCGGGGGATGCGGGGCGGTTTCGGTGCTCATACGTGCGTGTCGTCGAGCTCGCCCGGGTCGTCATCCGGGTGCGCTTTGAGGTGCGCGCCACAGCTCGCGCAGAAGTGGTCGTCGCTGCCATGGACTGCGCCGCACTCGCTGCAGGCTCCGCCGATCCCCGCTTCGCGGAGCTCGCGCAACGAGGCAGAGCCGTAGAGCGCCTGCTCGAGGGCTCTGAGCTCGCGGTCGGTGTCCGCGGCCGACGCGATCTTGCCGCTCACCAGATCGGGCCGCTCGCGACCGAAGCGGTGTAGCTCGAGCAGAAAGCCGCCGATATCCCGCAGTTGCACCTCCTTGAGACGGCGCAGGTACCGCGCACGGCGCCTGATTCGCGCGCGCTCGACGAGGCCGAGTGGCGGCCGCTCGGGGTCGGGTTGCGTATGTCGCGGCTCGGACTCCGATTCGAGCTCGCTCTCGGCTTGATCGCCCTCGGGCTCCGCGTCCAGCTCGTGCTCGCGCTCGGGCTCGATCCATTGGTCCTCGTCCGCGGCCCAGAGCTCCGAAGTCGCCTGCTCGAGGTCCGGCGCCGCCTCCTCGATCTCCCCCTCCACAGCCCGCGCGTGTTCGTGCACGGCGCCGTTCAGCGACCGCTCGAGCTGCGCCCCGGAAGCGTTGTGAGGCGTGCCCGAGACGTAGCGGTCGGCGCTGTCCGGTGGGGGCCCCAGCCGACTGCTCGCGGACGCGCGACGCCGGCGGGCGATGCGTTCTAACAGGCCGCTCATGATGCTCGAGGCAGGGTCGAGTATAGGCGCCGCCCGGTTCGACCAGGTGCTCGGAAATGCGCGCTACGCAGGGGGCTCATCCTCCACCAGCGCGCGCCAAGCGGAGAGAACCCGGTTGGCCATCCGGTCCGCAGAGAACAGCTCCGCGCGCGAGCGGCCGGCGACGCGCGGATCGGGCGCGGCCAGCAGTGGCGCGAGCGCGGAGCGCCACGCCTCGAGCTCGAACGGCCCGCAATAGGTCCCCGCAATGCCCGGTAGCACGTCCGGCGCGACCCCGACCGGGGTCGCGAGCACAGGCACGTCGCACGCGAGCGCCTCGAGTGTCGCGAGGCCGAAGCCCTCGCGATCGGAGGGCACGAGCACCGCATTGGCGGCGTTGACCCACAGCGGCACCTGCTCGGGAGGGACTCCTCGCAGGACGTGCAACGGCAGCTCGCCGGCGACGGCGCGCGCGAGGTCATAGCGCTTCTCCGAGCGGGCCGGGTCGGCGGGGAACAGCAGCTGCGGGCCGTGCTCGTCGAGCCCGAGCTCGGCTCGTGCCTGCGCGCGCGGGATCGGCCTGAACCGGTGCGTGTCGACCCCGCACGGCAGCACCGCCACCTCGCCGCCGGACGCCCACGACGGAACCAGGCGCGCGAGCGGCTCCGACACGGTCGCCACGAGGTCGTAGGCGCGCAGTGCGGCGAGCGTGATCGCGCGCGAGCGCGGGTGAGAGAGATCGGTCCCGTGCAGCGTCAGCACCCGCGCCGCGCCGGGCGCCGCGAGCGCGGGCCACGCCGTCAGTCCGAAATGGGCGTGGACGATGTCGAAGCGCTTGCCGGCCACCGTCCTGCGAAGCCCGATTGCGGCTCTCATGTACGCCGCGGGGGTGCCGCCGTCGAACGCGAACAGGTCGAGCTCGATCCCCGAGATTCGACGCAGCGCCTGCACCTGATCGCGGACGAAACTGCCGCGAGCCGGCGAGCCGGGGCTCGGGTACATGTTCGATACCACCAGCGCGCGCATCGTGCAATCGAGCGTACCCAGCCTCCGCCGCCGTGGCTCGATGTACTGACGTCGCAGCCCTGTGGCACGATCACTGCATGCGTCCGCGCCCCGAGCAGCCCGTCGCCGTGTTCGACTCCGGCGTCGGAGGGCTGACCGTCCTGCACGAGCTGCTGGTGTCGTTGCCGACCGAGGACTACGTGTATCTCGGCGATACGGCCCGGTTCCCGTACGGGGAGCGCGACGGTGACGAGCTGCGCGCGTTCGCGATCGAGATCACCGAGCACCTGCTCGGCCGCGGGGCGAAGCTGGTCGTGGTCGCCTGCAACGCGGCGAGCTCGGCGGCGCTCGGCACGCTCGAGCGGCACCTGGCGCTGAGCGGACGCGAGATCGACGTGATCGGGGTCGTCGCGCCGGCGACCCAGCTCGCGGTCGCCGGGTCGCGGAACGGGCGGATCGGACTGCTGGCGACGCCGGCGACGGTGGCGAGCGGCGCGTACGAGCGGGCGGTCGGGGCCGCCGACCCGCATGTGCACCTCGAGAGCGTCGCGTGCCCAGACCTCGCCCCGATCATCCAGGGCGGGTTTCCGTTCGACAGCGCCGTGGTCGAGACCGTGCGGGGCTACTGCGCACCGCTGCGCGAAACGGAGGTCGACACCGTGATCCTCGGCTGCACCCACTATCCGCTGGTCGCGCCGATGCTGCAGCGGATGCTCGGCCGCGATGTCACGCTCGTGACCTCCGGGGTGGGCGTCGTACGCAGTGTCGAGCGGGCGCTGGCCGCGCGCGAGCTGCTCAACCCACAGATTCGCGAGGGCGACTACCGGTTCGAGTGCACCGCCGACGTCGAGTCCTTCAAGGCGCTCGGCACCCGCTTCCTGCAGATGCCGCTCGAGGCCGTCGCCCACGTCGATCTACACCAGCAGGTGGCCGCATGAGTCGCGAGCGAAGCTATGGTCGCGCGGAGAACCAGCTGCGGCCCGTCACGATCGAGCCTGGGTTCGTCCGCACGGCGACCGGTTCGGCGCTGATCTCGATGGGCGAGACGCGCGTGATCTGCACGGCCTCGGTGCAGGAGAGCGTGCCCCGGTGGATGGCCGGCTCGGGCCGCGGCTGGGTGACCGCCGAGTACGGGATGCTGCCGGCCTCGACGGGGGAGCGTAAGCAGCGCGATATCAGCAAGGGCCGGCTCGACGGCCGTTCGGTCGAGATCCAGCGGCTGATCGGGCGCTCGCTGCGCGGCGCCGTCGACTTCACCGCGCTCGGCGAGCGGACGGTGTACGTCGACTGCGACGTGCTGCAGGCCGATGGTGGCACGCGCTGCGCGTCGATCACGGGTGGCCTGGTCGCGCTGGCGCTCGCGTGCGAGCGGCTGATCGGCGAAGGCAAGCTCAAGCGGACGCCGCTCACAGGGACGGTCGCGGCGGTCTCGGCGGGGATCGTCGACGGGGTACCGCTGCTCGATCTGGACTACTCGGAGGATTCGACCGCGGAGGTCGACGCAAACGTCGTGATGACCGGTGACGGTGGCCTCGTCGAGGTCCAAGCGACCGCGGAGCGGACGCCGCTGTCGCGAGCGCACCTCGACGAATTGCTGGCGCTCGCGGCGATCGGCATCGAGGCGCTGCGGGCGGCGCAGGACGCCGCGGTCGCCCAAGCTTCGGGGTAGCGATGCGATCGCTCGTGCTCGCGACCCACAACCCGCACAAGCTGAGGGAGTTCGAGCGTCTGCTTGCCCCGGCGGGCATCGCCGTCGAGCGCCTGCCGGACGAGATCGAGCTGCCGCCCGAGGTCGGCGAGACGTTCGCCGAGAACGCGCTGCCGAAGGCGCGGACGGCGGCCGCCGCGACCGGGCGAGCGGCGATCGCCGACGACTCCGGAATCGAGGCGGCCGCGATCGGCGGCGCGCCCGGCGTGCGCTCGGCGCGCTATGCCGGCGAGCACGCCAGCGACGAGGAGAACCTGCTCAAGCTGATCCGCGAGGCGCCGGCGGGCAGCGGCCTGCGGTACGTGTGCGTGCTCGCGTACGTCGACCCGGGCAGCGGCGAGGAGCGGCTGTTCGACGGCCAGTGCGCGGGCCGGATGGCCGGCGAGCGACGAGGTGATCGTGGGTTCGGCTACGACCCGGTGTTCCTGCCCGACGGCGAGCACTCCGGGCGGACGATGGCCGAGCTGAGCGACCTCGAGAAGGATGCGATCAGCCATCGCGGCGGCGCGGCGCGTGCGCTCGTCGCGTGGCTCACCGGGCTCACGTGAGGTTGATCGCCGCCGCAAGTGCGACCGCGAAGGTGACAACGGCATAGCCGATGTAGCCCTGGAGCACGAGGATCAGGACCGTGATCAGCAGCACGCCGACCGTGACGAGCCAGGCGATGCGGGCGAGGTCCACGGGTTTATTCTCTCGGTTCACCCGGCGCCTGCGCCATCAGTTCGACGAGGTTCGACGCCGGATCGCGCACGTAGGCACGCGGGGAGCCCCAGTGCTCGCGACGCGGCTGCACCTCGAAGCCGGCCTCGCGCAGCCTCGCGACGGTCGCCTCGTAGGCGGGTACGACGAACGCGACGTGGCCCAGCTGCGGACGCGCGTCGTCGTTCGTCAGCAGATGGATCTGGGCGCCGTCGCGGTGCCCGGGGGGTGCGAGCCAGACGGCCCGTCCGTCGACGCCGGAGGGCGTCGGTACCGGCTCGAAGCCCAAAATCGCGTAGAAACGCACGCATTCGGGTAGCTTCGATGGCTGAATCTCCCTGGTTACGTGCTGGAGCATGGTCGGGGATTACTGCAAATAGCGACAATGGAGGCCCGAAAACCCAGCGGCAACGGTTGCTACTGGCGAGAATGGCCTCCAATCGGGCTTCGCGGGACGAAAGCGTCCGCAGCCCGTGTTAGGTTCGGACATTCCTACCACCTCGAAGGAGGGAGCAAGTGACGAAGTCCGAGTTTGTCGACCAGGTCGCGGATCGCGCCGGGTTGAGCAAGAAGGACGCCGGAGACGCCGTCGATGCGGTCTTGGAGACCATCGAGGATGCGCTCAAGCGAGGCAGCGAGGTCGTCTTCTCCGGCTTCGGCAAGTTCAGCGTCGCAAGCCGTAGTGCTCGCGAAGGCCGTAACCCCGCGACCGGCGAGAAGATCCACATCGCCGCGTCACAGGTACCAAAGTTCAGCGCCGGAGCGGCGCTCAAGAAGGCGGTGAAATAGCACGGCCGCCGTGGGGGAAGCCGCTACGCTGCGCTGAATCGTGGGCGTGTCCGAGGCTTCCTCAGCACCGAACGTGACAGCTGGGTTCGGCGACCTGCTAGCGAGCCGGGTCGCCGAGCGCACCTCGCAGATCGTTCTCGGGCTCGACCCCGACCCGGCGCAGCTGTGGCCGCGGGCGGTAGAGCTTGCGGACCGCACCGGGGACGCACCCGCCGCCCGGGCGGCCTTCGCGGTCGCGGCCCACTGCGCGCTCGCGATCGAGGCGGTCGCCGAGCACTGCGTCGCGGTAAAGCCCCAGGTGGCGTGCTTTGAGCGGCTCGGCGCGCCCGGGTGGGCGGCGCTGGCGGAGGTCGTGCAACGCGCACGCGACGCTGGCCTGATCGTGATCGCGGATGCCAAGCGCGGTGACATCGATGTCACGGCCGCCGCCTACGCGCAGGCGTTCCTGGGCGAGACGCCGACGCACTTCGGCGCGGTCCCCGGTCTCGGCGCCGACGCACTGACCGTGAACCCGCTACTCGGACGCGACTCGCTGGCGCCGTTCGTGACGGCCGCGCGAGCAGCCGGCGCCGGGCTGCTGGTGCTCGTCCGCACCTCCAATCCGGGGGCCGCGGACGTGCAGGACCAGGAGCTGAGCGGTGGCGGCGCGGTCAGCGACCGGCTCGCGGCGATCGTCGCGGAGCTGGGCGCGGACGGGATCGGGGAATCCGGACTGGCCGACATCGGGGCGGTCGTCGGCGCGACCGTGCCCGGGAGGCTCGCGTCGCTGCGCGAGCTGATGCCGGCGGCGCCGTTCCTGCTGCCAGGGGTGGGGGCGCAGGGGGGTCGCGTCGAGGAGCTCGCGCCCGCGTTTGCGCCCGGACGTGCCGGCGGGCTCGTATCCGCCTCGCGCGGCATCGTCCGCGCGCACGAGCAGCGCGGGGGGGACCCGGCGAGCGCCGCTCGTGCCGAGGCCGCGCGGCTGCGCGAGCTCGCCTGGGGTCTCGCGGACTGAGTATCGGTTGGGGCGGCGCGGCCGAGAATCGGCGGCGCGTTACCGGGGTGTCACTGGGCGACGGTATGATCGCGATTCGATGGTGGCTCGGAATCCCGCGCGCTACCTGGCTCCGGTGGCGATTGCCGTAACGATTGTGGGGGGCTATTTCATCGTCCACGACAACCTCACCGCGAAACACGTCACGGTGCAGCACCACCACGCGGTCAGCACCCGCCCGCATGGCAAGTACAAGCACACGCACTACTTCAGGGTCCAGCCGGGCGACAACATGACCTTGATCTCGGGCTTCACCGGTGTCCCGCTGCTGACGCTCGAGTCGCTGAATCCGTCGGTGAACCCGAACGCGTTGCAGACTGGGCAGCGGATCAGGCTGCAGCGGTGAGCGGCGGCGGCGGAGCCGGTCGCGGCCGCCTCGCGGCCGCGCTCGTAGCGGTGCTCGCGTCCTACTGGCTCGCGGCGCTCGCGCCGGCGCCGGCCGCAGCGCTGGCGCCGCCGGCGCTGAGCGTGCGCGCCGCCGTCCTGGTGGCGGAGGGCACGGGTCAGCAGCTGTACGGCTCCGACCAGAACGAGGAGCTGCCGATCGCGAGCACGACCAAGCTGATGACCGCGCTCGTAACGCTCGAGCACGTCCGCCACCTCGATCAGGTCTTTGTCGCGCCGGACTACTACGCCGCCTCGGAAGACTCCCAGATCGGCCTCGTGCCGGGCGACAGGATGACGGTCCACGACCTGATGCTGGCGATAATGCTGCCGAGCGCCGACGACGCCGCTGAGGACCTCGCCTACAACGTCGGCGGAGGCTCGGTCGGGCGCTTTGTCGGGATGATGAACGCCGAAGCCCGCGCGCTCGGCCTGACCCACACGCACTACTCGACTCCGGTCGGGCTCGACACGCCCGGCAACTACTCGACCGCGTCCGACCTGGTCAAGCTCGCGACCTACGAGCTCGAGCACAACCGTTTCTTCGCTCACATCGTCGCGCTCCCGAGCGCGACGCTCGATACGGGACCTGTCCATTACGTGGTCAACCGCAACGACCTGGTGGCGCGGTACCCGTGGATCGTGGGCGTCAAGACCGGCCACACCTCGGGCGCCGGCTACGTGCTCGTCGCGGCCGGTGAGCAGCACGGGATGACGCTGCTGAGCGCGGTGCTCGGAACTTCGAGCGAGGCGGCAAGGGACGCGAACACGATGGCGCTGCTCGACTGGGGATTCGCGAACTTCCACCTCGTCACCCCCGTGCATGCGGGCCAGGTGCTCGCGCGGCCGGCGGTCACCGACCGCCCCGGCGTCCACGCGACCGTGATCGCCGCCTCGACGTTCGGAAAGGTGGTGCAGAATGGCCTGGCGGTGACGCTCCGGGTCGTCGTCCCGCACGAGCTCAAGGGCCCGCTCAAGCGCCACGCCGTCGTCGGCTACGTGCTCGTGCGCTCCGGCGGTCACACGCTCGCGCGCATACCCCTGTTGCTTGCCCACCGTCTGCTCGCCGTCAGCTCGCTCACATTGGCGGCCCGGTTCATCACGCGACCGTTTACGCTGTTGATGGTGCTCGTGCTGGTAGCGCTTGCGGCAGGTTTGATCGTCCGCCATCGCTCGAGTGCGCGCATGAGGGGAGGAATCCAGCTTCGATGATCATCACGGTCACGCTCAACGCGGCGCTCGACAAGACGCTCGAGGTGCCGAACTTCAAGCCGGGCCGGCGTCACCGCACGGTCGATCAGACGACGATGCCAGGCGGCAAGGGGGTGAACATCGCCCGCGCGATCAAGCGCCTCGGCCAACCGGTGATCGCGACTGGGTTTGCCGGCGGCGCGACCGGCACGCGGATCGTCGACGCGCTGAGCGAGGAGTCGATCCTGAATTCGTTCGTCCGGATCCACGAGGAGTCGCGCACGAACACCTCGGTGCTGGACCCGACTAACGGCCAGCACACCGAGATCAACGAGCGCGGGCCGTCGATCTCCGCGCAGGAGCTCGAGCTGTTCCGCGACAAGCTGCTGTACCTGGCGCAGGGGGCGAGCATGTGCGTGTTCGCGGGCAGTCTGCCCCGCGGGGTCGACCCTGGTGTCTACTACGAGCTGATCCGTGACGTGCGCAAGCTCGGCGTGATGACGATCATCGACACCGACGGCGACCCCTTGCGGCTTGCGATGCGGGCCGAGCCCGACATCGTCTCGCCGAACGAGCTCGAGGCCGAGGAGCTCGTCGGGCACGAGTTCAATGGCGTCGACGATCGCGCCCAGGCGGTGCACGAGATGACGCGCCTCGGCGCTCGCGAGGCGATCATGACGGTGCCCGACGGCTGCTACGCGTGGGTGCTCGACGACGGCGCGCAGTTGCTCCACCGAGTCCGCGTCGAAGAGCAGGAGGCGCGCTCGTCGATCGGTTCGGGCGACGCGTTCCTGGCCGGCTACGTCGCCGCCCGGTACATGGGCCAGACGCCCGTCGACTGCCTGCGGTTCGCGGTCGCGTGCGGGGCCGAGTCGACCCAGCACTTCGGCGCCGGGATCCTCGACCCGAGCCGGGTCGAGAAGCTGCTGCTCGAGGTCGGGGCCGAGCAGCTCGAGCTGCCGGCCGAAATCGGCTGAGACGCCCCGGAATTTGCGGGGGACGGCGTCTCGGGAGCGGACCGGGGCGCTGCTACGATCAGCGATCCGATGGTTGCCGCCACCCACTTGCCGTCCGCACCGACTTCTACGCTTCTTAGATGGAAATAGAAATCGGCCGTGGCAAGAAGGCCCGGCGGGCGTATGGATTCGACGACATCGCGATCGTCCCCTCCCGCCGGACGCGTGATCCCGATGACGTCGACATCTCGTGGACGCTCGGTCCCTACCGCTTTGAGATGCCGCTGCTGGCCGCCGCGCTCGACGGAGTCGTATCGCCCGAGACGGCCGGGCTGATCGGCCAGCTCGGCGGGCTCGCGGTACTGAATCTCGAGGGCATCTTCTGCCGCT
>Ga0302325_10023805_pt1 | contig 12752 bp, 7 predicted proteins | sample Palsa_T0_2_FD_201948 | JGI IMG/M metagenome (GOLD analysis project Ga0302325, IMG submission 201948) | Peat permafrost microbial communities from Stordalen Mire near Abisko, Sweden - Palsa_T0_2 | ecosystem: Environmental > Terrestrial > Soil > Palsa > Peat permafrost | place: Sweden: Abisko... | reverse complement strand
AAGAGCGCCATGGCAATGCCCATGCCTGCGCCGACGGCGACTGTAAGATCGAAGAAAACGGTAAGTCCGAACGTGATGAGCAGAACGGCGAAGTCGCTGCGCGTGGTGCGGGCCAGCTCGGGGAAGTTATCCCACTCTCCCATTTTGTAAGCGACTACGAAGAGCACGGCGCTGAGGGAAGCAAGCGGGATATATTTCACCAATGGCGCCGCCACAAGGACCACGACCAGGAGCGTGATCGAGTGGATGATCCCGGCAATCGGCGTGCGCCCGCCGGCGCGGATATTGGTGGCGGTGCGGGCGATGGCGCCCGTGGCCGGGATGCCGCCCAGGAGCGGGCAGACGATATTGGCGATGCCCTGGGCGACGAGTTCCTGGTTCGAGTCGTGGTGATCGCCGATCATGCCATCGGCGACCATCGCGGAGAGGAGCGACTCGATGGCGCCGAGCATGGCGATGGTCATGGCCGGGATCATCAGCTCGTGGATCTGCTGGAAGCCGATGTGCGGAATCTGCAGTCGCGGAAAGCCGGCGGGGATGCCGCCGAACTCCGAGGCGATGGTGTGGACATGGAGCGGGAAGGCGGCGACGAGAGCCGTGGGAATGATGACGGCGACGATGGAAGGAGGAACGGCGCTCCAGCGCCGCGGCCAAAGGATGAGGATCGCCAGCGCGAGAAGGCCGAGGGCCACGGCGGTCAGGTTCGCCTCGCGCAGGTGGGAGGCGATGGCCATGACCTGATCGGGCGTGTGGCGCGGCAGCTTGAGCGAAAGACCGAGGAATTCCTTGAGCTGTCCGGCAAAGATGATGACCGCGATGCCGCTGGTGAAGCCGGCGATGACCGGGTAAGGGATGAATTTGATGAGGTTGCCCGCCTTGCAGAGGCCCATGATCAAAAGGAAGAGACCCGCCATGACCGTGGCGACCGCCAGGCCCGCGTAGCCGAAGGTCGCGACGATGCCCGAGAGGATCGGCACGAACGCTCCCGTAGGCCCGCCGATTTGCACCCGGCTGCCGCCCACCACGGAAATGAGCACGCCGGCGATGATGGCCGTCCAGAGGCCCTGGGCCGGCGTCACGCCCGATGCGATGCCGAAGCCGATGGCAAGAGGCAGGGCGACGATGCCGACCGTCACCCCCGCGCCCAGATCGGCGATGAACGACGCCGGACTGTACCCCTTGAGGCAGTCAAATAATTTCGGACGGGCAGGATACACGAAAAGAACACTCCGCGGGCGGGCGGGAAGCGGAAATCATAGGGGCCGCCCCACGGGTTGCAAGAAAAGCCCGAAATTACCATTATTGTATCAACAAACGAGAGCCACGGAGGCATTCCTGTGACTGCCAGGCGGCATCCCCCTCCCTGCGAACCATGATGAATTCCCCCGAAATGATCCGCAAGGGTTGGCGGCTGCCGTTGTTCCAAGGCATCCGGCCCTTCGACAGGCGGCGGCTTTTGCCGGACATTCTCGCGGGCGTGACGCTGGCCGCGCTGGGGATTCCGGTGGTGATGGGTTACACAAAGATCATCGGCACGCCGGTGATCACGGGGCTTTACACGCTGCTGCTGCCGATGATGGCGTTTGCGGTGTTTGGCTCGTCGCGCCACCTGGTGGTGAGCGCCGATTCGGCGACGGCGGCCATGGTTGCGGCAGCGCTGACAGCGATGTCGTTCGCCCCGAACACTCCGCGCTATGTGGCGCTCACCAGCCTGGTGGCGCTGGTAGCCGCGGCGATGCTGCTGGTGGCGCGGGTGATGCGGCTCGGATTCCTGGCGGATTTTCTTTCGCGCACGGTGCTGGTTGGGTTCCTGTCGGGCGTGGGGCTCCAGGTGGCCCTTGGGCAAGTGCCGGGCATGCTGGGGCTGGAAAAAGGGGGCCTTGGTTTTTTCGGGAAGCTCTTTTTCATCTGGCAACACCTGCCGCGGATGCATCCCTCGAGCCTGGGGATTTCCCTGGCGGTGCTGGGAGTGATCGTCGTTTTCGATATTTTCGAACCGCGCTTCCCGGGGGCGCTGCTGGCAGTGGTCGGGATGATCGCGGCGAGCGCCGCTTTTCATTGGGCGGAACGCGGCGTGGAGGTGATCGGGGCAGTGCCGCAAGGGCTGCCGCACCTGGGGCTGCCGAATGCGAGCTGGGAGGATGTTTCGAGGGTGCTCCCGATCGCGTTTTCGTGCTGCATCGTGATCCTGGCGCAGAGCGCGGCGACGTCGCGGGCGTATGCGCTGCGGTACCGCGAAGAGTTCAGTCCGAACGCGGACCTTGTCGGGCTCTGCCTCGCCAACGCGGCGGCTGGGTGCGGGAGCACGTTCATAGTGAACGGCAGCCCGACGCAGACGGCGATGGTCGAGAGCGCGGGAGGACGGAGCCAGGTCTCGCATCTCTCGGCGGCGGCGATGGTGTTGATGGTGCTGCTCTTTCTCACCAAGCCGCTGAGCCATCTTCCCAATGCGGTGCTTGCAGCGATTGTTTTTCTGGTGGGACTCAAACTGATCGACCTGCGCGGGCTCGCCGAGATTCGCCGGAAGGCGCCGGGGGAGTCTCTCCTGGCCATGGTGACGGGAGCGACGGTGGTATGCGCGGGGGTCGAGCAGGGGATCGTGCTCGCGCTGGTGCTCTCGCTGCTCCAGCACGTGCGCAGGAGTTATGAGCCGAATACGGCGGTGATCCTGCACGACGAGGCCGATCACTGGCGGATGGATAAGCCGGAACCGGACAAAATGATCGTGCCGGGGATGATCATGTATTGGTTTGGGGCGGAGCTTTTTTACGCGAACGCGGGGCACTTCGCGGAGCAAGCGCGGATGTTGGCGACATGCGGCGCGCAGCCCGTGCGGTGGCTGGCGGTGGACACCGGGGCGATCACGGCGATTGATTTTTCGGCGGGCAAGGCGCTGAAGGATTTGCAACAGGACCTGGCGAAACAGAAGGTGGTGCTGGCGCTGGCGCGCGTGAGCGCCGACCTGAGGCGAAATCTGGACCAGCTCGAACTGACGGATGTGATCGGGAAGGAACGCATTTTTGATTCGCGGAAGAGTTGTCTGGATGAGTATCGGAAGTTGACCGGGCTGGGGGAGTTCGTGCCGCCGGAGGAGGGGGCCGGGGCTTGAGGGAAGCCGCCGGCTGGCCGGCGGTCCTCGAAGGAAAACCAGGGGTCAGGCAAGAATGGCGCTAAATTAAGGAATTCCATATGCACTTTCAGCGCCAAAGGCGCTTCAGAAACTGGGCACGCCAACGGCGTGCCAAAATCCGCCTGTCAAAGTACCGCTTCCGGGCAACCCAGCGTTTCTGGCAGAAACTTGACGTCTATCGCGGGTAGCCCTCCCTTCCCTCCCGGCGCGCCCGCACGATAGCCAAATCGCCACCTGGGGGGACAGGAGGGCCCGGCAGGCCGCGATGACGCCTCCACCTCATAGGCCCTATGAGTCCCATAGGACCCACAATCCCGTCATTTTCCACTCGACTGTTTTTCAGTCCGCCAGCAATCTCGGCGAAGACCCCGTTGTTGTGAGGTTGAATACCAGCCAATCGCTCCCAGCAAATGCCTCTCCCATTTCATCAGTGGTCTCCTGAAGAGATACCCGAACCCGCGCCTGCGCCTTTCTCCGGAGTTCCAAAAATCAGTGGCCGGAACCGCGAGAATTTCTGCAAGGAGCACCAGGCAGAACGTCTTTGTATAAAACAGCAGTGAGAACCTTCGGAAACCCTGCTGCGATGAATATATGGATGCTCTCGCCTTCGACTTAGACGCTCCCGACTCCGAGCAACTCAGAGGGGGTGTCCGTCAGCGCCTCTCCCAGGCCGCGGCGGCCATCACCCCGGAAGGATTCGCCGCCCTGCTTCCCACCCAGTGCAAGTATCTCCTGCATTGGCTCTTGCGCCATGTGGGCGCGGATGAGGGGACGGTCTGGCTCGCGGACGCGAAGGGCAAAAACCTGGTTCCCGCCTATAATACGGGCCCGCACGCCGGGGAGCTCGTCGGGGTGTTCCGCCAGCCGATGGGCGAGGGCCTGGTGGCGCTCGTGTTCGCAAATGGCCAGTCGCTCGTGGAGAACGAAGTCTATAAGAACGTCGACCACAGCAAACGCGTCGATCAGGCGCTGGGCCAGCGCACGGAGGGGATGATGATCGTTCCATTCCATTTCCTGGGCGACCTCCGGGGCGTCATCTCCTGCGTGGTGCTCGGGAAAGAGGCGGGCGAGACGCCCGGGCAATTCACGGCCGAGCAGTTGAGGTTCTTCTCCTTCCAGACCCAGATCTTCGGAGCCCTTTTTCAAAACAGCCTGGTCGAGCGCATTTTTGGCCTGTGAATACCGACGCCGTTTATCCCGCCCTCGACGAAGCCCGGCAGGCCGTGGCCACGGGCAAAGGAAAGGGCATCAAGATCGCCATCATCGATTCGGGCGTGGAAACCGCGCACTCGGGCTTGAAAGGTCTGGTTTTGAGCGATGACCTGGCGTTCGAACTCGACGCCAACGGCACCACCATCAAGGTCGCCCCCGGCCAGGGGACGGATAATTTCGGGCACGGCACGGCGGTCGCCGGCATCATCCGCGAGTTCGCGCCCGAAGCGGAGATCGGCAGCTTCCGGGTGTTGAGCGCGGAGTTGAAAGGCAAATCGGCCGTCATCGCCGCCGGGGCCGCCGAGGCGATCAAGCTCGGCTATCACATCCTCAATTGCAGTCTCGGCTGCGGCAAACGCGACCATGTTTTCGCTTACAAGGCATGGGTCGATGAAGCGTTCCTGGCGGGCATCCACGTGGTGGCCGCGTGCAATAACGAATATTATGTCAGGGAAGAATGGCCGGCTTATTTCCCGACTGTCTGCGCGGTGAACTTCACCCGGGAAGAAGAGCGCGGCCGGTTTTACCATCGCTCCCGCAAGATGGTCAGCTTTGCCGCGCCGGGCACCGGCCTGCTGGTTCTCTGGAATGGCGGCAGCCGCCGGCTGGTCATGGGCAGCAGCTTTGCCGCCCCGCAGGTGGCCGCCATGCTGGCCCGGCTTATCTCGGCGGCGCCGGTCTCGCCTCTGCTGGGCAAGGACCTCATGGAGAAACTGGCCAAACCCTGGGTCGAAGGGGTCTCCGGCCAAAACGAACATGACTTTTTTTAAAACACCGATTTCGCTTCGCGGATCCCGACGCACCGCAGGGCAGCGAACGCTGCTCGCTAGCGGCGGGATCGAAGGCGGAAAGCAAAAACAACAACAACAAACAGAAAGGAAAATGCCATGTTAGTCAGAAATAAAGAAGGCACGTTCTACGAAATCGACGAGCAACTCGTCAAAGGCAAGGAGGTCGAAGGGCCGAAACCGCCAAAGGGCGGCGGCGGACCTCCCCAGGGTGGGGGGGGCGGCGGGGCTCCGCTCATCGTGGTCAATGTCGGCGGCGGCGGCCGTCCGGGCCCCGGAGGCCAGGGTGGCCCTCCCGGCGGCAAGGAAGACGATGACGCCGAGGGCAAGTGGTACTACTACTGGGTCCACTACTACTATTGGTAGGCGCCCGCCGGGCGCACTTGTGCGCCCGCGAAGGAAACCGCCCGGGGAGGGAGCAAAGGCCCCGGGCGATTTCCCGCGCCCATTGCCCAAAACACGAATCGGGCGCAGCCCGAAATCATCCGCCCACCCGGCGGGCACAAAATCCAAAATCCTAAAATCTCAATTCTCTTATGATTCATCCACTTGCATTCGAATCCGTTGCCGGCGCCGCCGAAGAGATTCCGCCTTCCGCGCCGGAATTTTTCAACCGTGTCAATTTCGTGGTGGCGTGCGTGACCGACGCCTGCAACATCCAGTGCGCCTACTGCAACGCGGAGGCCGGATGTTCCACCAGTCCCAAGATGTCGATGGCCACGTTTCGCCGGTTCTGCGACAGCTACATCCCCGCGTCGCGGTTCAAGCAAATCGCCATCCAGTTCCACGGCGGCGAGCCGACTCTGATGAGCGATGCCTGGTTCAAGGAAGCGGTCAATTACGGGCAGGAAAAGGCCTTTCTCGCCGGCAAGGAACTGACCTTCGCCATGCAGACCAACGGCACCCTCATGAGCGAGGAACGCCTCCTCATGTTTCGCGATCTCGGCTTCAATCTCGGCGTGAGCTGCGATGGCCCGCCCGAGGTCAACGACCGCCGCCGGCACAAAGGCGCCCTCGTCGAGCGCACTCTGGCGCTGGCCCAGAAACATAAGATCCGGCTCGGCATCACCCTCGTCCTGAACCCGGGCAACTATAACTGCATCCCGGAATCGATGGACTTCTTCGCCAAGTACGGCCTGGGCGGTTATCACATGAATTTCCTCGAGCCCCAGGGCCGCAACCAGGAGCGGCTGACGGTCGATAACATGATGGAAGGGGCCTGCGCGGCCTTCCACCACATGATCGATACGGATTGTTCCGTGGTCGAGGCCCGCACGCAGCAAATGGTCAATCGCTTCAAGATGGGCCGCGTCGAGGGGCTCCACAGTTGCTCGGAAATGGAGTGCAGCGCCGGGCAGGCGTTCATCGGCCTGGATTGGACCGGCACCGTCGGACCGTGCGACACCTACATCCAGGAGTTCGCCCTCGGCAATGTCTGGACCGGGTTCGACCTCGGGCACGTCGCCCAGAAGCTTGCCGACTTCCACCGCAAAGGCGCCTGGTACATCAAGTGTTTCACATGCGAGGCCCGGAAGGTCTGCACCTTCCACTGCACCATGAGCGCCCAGAAAGCCACCGACGTCCGCGACGCGGAATGCGAATTCACCATCCGCATGCACAAATACATGCTCGACCACTTTGATGGGGTGGAAAAGATCTACAACAAGCTCCAGCAATCGCCGAGGAATCGGTTTATGCGGTGATGGGCATGTTGTTTATATGCGGATTAACATACCCCCAACCCTGAAATTCCATCATGCGCGTTCAAGACGTCCACGGCAAATGGTATGAAGTAGAGGACGCCATCCTGGCGCAGTTCGAGCTCAAAGTGGAAAGTCCGGCCGAAACGCCGCCGGCCAGCCCCGAGGCCCGGCCCGGCGCGCCCACCGCTGACTCAACGCCCTCGCAGGAGAACGCCGATCCTTCATGATGCTGGCGCGGGAAGATATCGTCCAGGCGCTCGGCCGGGTCGAACTCTTCCGGGTTCTGGCCACGGCCGAGGATCTCGAGTGGCTCGCGGACCGCGTGAGGTTGAAGCGTTTGCGCGACGGCGAATGCCTCTACCGCAAGGGCGATGCCGGCGACGCGTTTTACGTCGTTTTCGCCGGGGCCATCAACCTGCTCGGCTCCGATGAAGCCGGAGGCGATATCCTCCTGAGCACCGCGCACGCCGATGAAGCGCTCGGCGACGAAATCCTCGTCGAAGGGGGCCGGCGCGAAGCCGAAGCCCGCGCTTCCACGGCCTCCGCGGTGCTCGAGATCGGGCGCGACGATTTCGCCTCGATGGTCCAGAGCAAGGCGGGCAAACGCCCCTGGGTCGATGCCTACGTCACCAATCGCGCCCTCCAAACCATGATCCGCCGATTCGGAATTTTGAGCGATCTCGACCCGGAGGATGGCCGCCGCTGGCTTGCCGGGATGAAATTTGTCGATTACAAGCAGGGGCAGATTATTTTTCGCAAAGGCGATCCCGGGCAGGATTTTTATATCGTGGCCCGGGGCGAAGTAGGCGTTTACTCCGGCGCGGCGCCCGATCCGGCCGCGATGATCCGGTCTCTCTCGCCCGGGGAACACTTCGGCGAGCTCGCCCTGCTCGGGGGGTCCGCCCGCACAGCAACTGTTTCCGCCCTCCGGGATAGCGTCCTTGGGGCCATCAGCGCCGAGTCCTTCCAGGCCGTCTTCGCCGCGTCCGAGCCGATGCGCAACCGCATCCTCGCAGCCATCGGTTCCTACGAGGGCGAGCTTCCGCCTGCCGTCGCGTCGCTCAAATCGCGCGAGGAAGGCGGCCCTCCCGGAGGCGGACTTCCCGTTGCCGCTGAATATCCCGAGTTGCAGCCGGATCCCGCGCTGCGCCGCCGGGCCGGGCGTCCTCCGCCCGGCTTTCAGTTCATTGGCGAGCAGGAGGCTGTCGATCGCGGGCTGGCCGCCTGCCTTTCCATGGTCGCCGCCGGCTGCGGCCTGCGTCTCAGCCTGGGCCGGGTGCGCCAGCTCATTGGCGAAGGGGGCGGACGCAACCCGTTCCTCTCCCTCGAGCGCGCCGCGCCGCGCATGGGGCTGGAGGTCATCTTTTTCAAGGCAGGCGTCCAGGCTCTTTTCGGCGCGCCGCTTCCGGCCATTGTCCCGTGGGAGGATGGCCGGCTCGCCGTCGTCTTCGCCGCCAACCCGCGCGGAATCTGGCTGGCCGATCCCGCTTCCGGTGTGCGTCCCCTCCCCCCGCCCGAGTTCGAGAAAGGCTGGAACGGCGGCCTCGTTGCCCTCTTCAAGCCGACCCAGGCGTTCCTGAAACTCGAGGCGGACCCCACCAAGTTCCAGCGCTATGCCCCGCTGGTCCGGCGCCAATCCCGCGCCCTGCTTCGGGCATTTCTCTGCGCTCTGATCGTCAGCCTGCTCGCCCTCGTCCCGCCGCTGATCACCGGCGTCATTGTCGATCGCATTGTCGTCAGGAACCAGGCCTGGCTGCTCCCTTGGATCCTGCTCGCCATGGTCGCCGTAGCCCTTTCAAAAGCCATCCTCACCCTCGGGCGCGAGCTTGGTCTTCTTGCCGCCCGGCAGGGGGTGGGAGCGGACCTTGTGAGCGGCTTCATGCGGCATATTTTCCATCTGCCTCTGAGCTTCTTCGCCCGGGTCCAGCTCGGCGAACTCTTCGGCCGCACCCGCGAGAACGAAAACATCCGGGACATGCTCAGCGACACCATCGTCTCGAGCTTGCTCGACCTCATCACCCTGGCGGTCCTTGCCGGGGCCATGCTCCTGCTCCAGCCCGCCCTGGCCCTGGTCACCCTGGCCTGTCTGCCCGTTTACGTCGCCATTACCCTTCTCTCCATCCCGTATCTGAACCGGTGCAATCGCGCCATGTTCGAGGCCCAGGCCAGGGAGCAAGGCTCGATGGTCGAGAGCGTCGTGGGTCTCTCGACCGTGAAATCGATGGCTGCCGAGGAGACCGTTTTCACCCGCTGGCGCGGCAACTTCGATGAGAGCCAGATTCAAATCCGGCGCAATTCCATCATCAAGACCGCCTTCGCCGCCGCCAATGAAATGATGGCCGCGCTCTCCACCCTCCTCATGTTCTGGTTTGGCACCCGGCTGGTGATGCGCGCGGGAAGCCACTTTGCCGTCGGCCAGCTCGTCACCTTCGTCCAATGGTCGATGCTGGTGTATCCCCCCATCGAGAACATCGTCGGGCTTTTTTCCCGCTTCCAGGCTTTCTCCATCGGCGTGGACCGCATCAACATGGTGCTCGATACGCCCGCCGAGCAGATGCAGCCGCCGCCCGCGGCTCCCACCATGCCCGCCGGTTCGTGGGAGCTCAAAGTCGAGAACATCAGCTTCGCCTACACCGAGGATCAACCGAGAATCCTCTCCGACATCAGCCTCGAGGCCTCGAGCGGGCAGATGGTGGCCGTGGTTGGCCGCAGCGGCAGCGGCAAGACCACGCTCATCAACCTCCTCATGCGGTTCTACGAGCCCACTGCCGGACGGCTCCTCCTCAACGGCACGGACATCCGCCAATTCGGTCTGAGCGATTACCGCAGCCAGGTTGGCGTTGTCCTCCAGGAGAATTTCCTCTTTACCGGTTCCGTGCGCGATAATCTCACCCTCGGCAACCCGAACGCCACCGCCGAAGAAATCGAGGAGGCCATCAGCCTCGCCGCCGCCGATAGTTTCGTGCGCCGGATGCCGAAGGGGATCGACAGCATGATTACCGAGCGGGGCCGGAACCTCTCGGGCGGCCAGCGCCAGCGCCTGGCAATTGCCCGCGTCCTGCTGCGCCGTCCCCGCATGCTGATCTTCGACGAGGCCACCAGCGCCCTCGACAACGAGTCCGAGCGTGCCATCCAGAAAAACATGCACGGCATCGGCAAAAACCGTGTTATGCTCGTCATCGCCCATCGCCTTTCGACCATCCGCAACGCCGACCTGATCCTGGTGATCGACCAGGGCCGGGTCGTCGAACGTGGACGGCATCAGGACCTCATCGAGCTGAACGGGCTCTACAGTCACTTGCTCCGCATGACCTTGTCGTAGGATTAAGGAAACCAATTAAATTCGAAATTCGAATTTAACCGGGGCTGCCCTATAGTGCCATTCCATGAAACGAATCGGGCTATTGACGCGGCGGCGGGCGGCGCAAGGCTGTTGCTTCCTAAGCCTGTGGGGATGGGTGCTGAGTTGCGGCGCAACCGGCATCAAAGGGATTGGAGGAAGCCACGGCGGCGCGTTGCCCGGCGCGGCTTACCTGCTGCCGCGGGAACTGGGCAAAGAGGCGGCGGCCATGTTGGCTCACGGCAGCGGGGCCAAAGCCGCGGCGCTGACTGGCAGCAAGGGAACGACTACCGTTGCGCGGGGCATCAACGCGTTTCTCTCCCCGGCCACGGCGGGTACGGGAGTCGCTTCCGACGGGAGCCTGGGGAGCGGAGCGGTCAGCTATGGCAGCGGCACCTACACCATCCCGGCGTCGGTGGGCACACAGGTGGGGGGCAACCTGTTTGAGAGCTTCAGCCAGTTTAATCTCCTGCAGAACGAGGTGGCCGATTTCCAGGGCCCCTCCAGTGTGCAGAATATCCTGGCCCGGATCACGGGAGGCAGCGCCTCCTCGATTGACGGAACCATCGAGTCCGACATCCAGGGAGCAAACCTGTTCCTAATCAACCCCGCCGGGGTGATCTTCGGCCCCAATGCCAGCCTCAATGTGAGCGGAGCATTCACGGTGAGCACCGCGAATTACGTAATGCTGGCCGATGGCGGCAAGTTCAACGCGAGCCTCGGCGCCGATGACATGCTCACCGCCGCGCCGGTAAGCGCGTTCGGGTTTGTGAGCGCGGCGCCGGCGTCGGTGAGTTTCCTCGGGTCGCAGTTGAGCGTGCCCGCGGGCACGGGGCTCAATGTGATCGCCGGGAATGTGACGCTCGATAGCCCCACGGGCGATACCACCACTCCCGGCGCCGGGTTATACGCACCCTCGGGAGGGCTGTCTGTATTCAGTGCCGCATCAGCCGGAGAAGTCCCATTCAGCTTGACCACGCCCGGAGCGGGTTATGCCGCCGCCGCCTTCAGCGCATTGGGCACACTGAGCCTCGCCGACGGCTCTTACATCGCCATCGATGGGGCGGGAGGCGGCTCGATGCTGATCCGGGCAGGCACGCTCTCCGTCGATGACTCGGCGATCAGTTCGGTGAATTACGGTTCGATCGCCGGCGGCGATCTAACCATCCAGGCCGCCTCCTTGAGCATCGAGGGCGGCGGCGTAATCTTCACGCAGGCAGATTCTTCGGGTAATGGTGGGACTCTGGCCATCCAGGCCGGCTCCTTGAACATCGATGGATCGGCAACGCCGACTTTGGACACTGGGATTTACGCGACGTCGGATTATGGCGCGGGGAATGCCGGTGATCTCAACATCACCGTTGCCGGAGCACTCACCATCGAGGGCGGCGGGGAAATCTCCGCGAATACGGCTTCCTCTGGGAATGGTGGCAATCTGACCGTCGATGCCGGTTCCCTGGACATTGATGGATCGGCAACGGCCACTCCGGCCACTGGGATTTTCGCGCAGTCGGCTTATGGCGCCACGGGAAACGCCGGCGACTCAACCGTGAACGTGGCAGGAGCGATTTCGCTTCTCGGGAGCGGAGAGATCTCCGCGACCACATTCTCCTCGGGCGCCGGCGGGAGCCTGACCGTCCGGGCCCGCTCCGTGGTTATTGACGGGGCGGACACGCCGGCGGGCGGTTATCTAACCGGTATTTTTGATGCATCAGGTCAAGGCAATACGGGAGATAGCGGCGGGCGCGGGGGTACGTTGCATATCCTGGTCAGCGGCGGGCTCACCCTGGAAGAGGGCGGAGTGGTTGATACCAACACCGTCACCCCTGGCGACGCAGGCGACCTGAGGGTGAGCGCACGATCGATTTCGATCTACGGCGATCCGACCGAATATACCTATATTAGCTCGGATACTTATTCAGGTGGGAAGGCAGGGGACGTCTTCGTGTCGGCGCAGAGCATTCTGGTCGATGGGAAGGATTATAATTCAAATACGTATATCTCAGCGGAAGCCGACCAAGGCGCGACGGGAGCCGGGGGGAAAGTTACGATCGATGCCGGGGACCTGACGATCGAGGGAGGCGGCTTCATTGATACGGATACATACGACAATCAGCAAGGGGGCGATGTCACGGTGACTGCCGGATCGCTCTCCATCCTGGGCGCCGCGAATGAACAATCCTCCATTAGCTCGGACGGTCAGGCGGGCGGGAAGGCGGGGGATGTGACAGTCTCGGCGGGGAGCATCCTGATCGACGGGGAGGGCTACGACACATTGACGTACATCTCGGCGGAAGCCGACGCAACGGGAGCCGGAGGGAAAGTTACGATCAACGCCGGGGATCTGGTGATCCGGGGCGGCGGTGACATTGACACAGATACTTTCAGCAATAAAAACGCCGGCGATCTTACGGTGAATGTCGGATCGCTGTCGATCATTGGCGATCCGAATGACGTTACCGATATTAGCTCGGACACTTATTCAGGAGGGAAGGCCGGGGACGTGTCAGTGACGGCGGATAGCATCCTGATCGACGGCCGGGGCTATCACCCCTTTACGGGTATCTCGGCGAAAAGCG
>Ga0302325_10023804_pt1 | contig 12752 bp, 11 predicted proteins | sample Palsa_T0_2_FD_201948 | JGI IMG/M metagenome (GOLD analysis project Ga0302325, IMG submission 201948) | Peat permafrost microbial communities from Stordalen Mire near Abisko, Sweden - Palsa_T0_2 | ecosystem: Environmental > Terrestrial > Soil > Palsa > Peat permafrost | place: Sweden: Abisko... | reverse complement strand
TCTGCGCGTTCGCCAACGACTTCCCACGGACCGGCAAGCCCGGGATTGTCGTCATCGGTCAGCACGACAAGGGACATGCGACCGGACTGCCGATAACTGATGAACTGCTTCGCGAACTCTCCGACTTGCGGAACAACGGCCTCATCCTCCCCTTCCCGCAGATAAGCGTGCGAAGGGTGCCCCTAGAGCGCCGACAGGCCGCGAACCTGCCCTTTGACGCGCGCCCCGTGCCGTCCGCGACGATCGCCGACCTCGACCTGAACCGGTTTCGGAACGAGATCCTGCCGCAGCTCATCGCCGAGGACGTGTTGCAGGAGAACCACCGCCCCGTCCATCAGCAGTTGGCCTCGCTCCGTCTGGTGAGTCCTGGTGACTTCGTTCCAACCGCGACCGGGCTGCTCTTGGCGGGGCGCGACCCGCAGGCCCACCTTCCCGGTTCGTACAGCCAATTCGTTCGCTTCGATGGCGCGCAGCTGAGTGACCCCATCCGCAGCGAGCACACGGTAACGGGCACGCTCCCGGACATCATGCTGGAGGTGGAGGAGATCATGCGTGCCAATATCGACACGGTCATTGACTTCGAAGGCCTGCCCACCGAGCAGCGCACCCCATCGGTTCCGTTCGAGGCACTGCAGCAGCTCTACCGGAACGCCCTGCTCCACCGCACGTACGAGTCGAGCAACGCCCCAGTGAGGGTTTCGTGGTTTGATGACCGGGTGGAGATTCATTCTCCGGGCGGCCCGTTCGGGCAGGTAACGGTGGACACGATCGGGCAGCCGGGTCTCACCGACTACCGGAACCCGACGCTCGCCGGCGCCTTGAACCGGCTCGGGTTCGTGCAGCGCTTCGGGGTCGGCATCCAGGTGAGCCGAGACCGCCTCGCCCAGAACGGCAATCCGCCGCTGGACCTCCAGGCGTCGATCTCCGCAGTGGCCGCGATCGCGGGCTTGAAGTCATGACGACCCCAGTCGTGACGTTCTTTAACAACAAGGGCGGCGTGGGAAAGACCACGCTCGTTTACCACCTCGCCTGGATGCTTCAGGAGATAGGCATCCGCGTCGTTGCGGTGGACCTAGACCCGCAAGCGAACCTGACGGCTTCCTTCCTCAGCGACGAGGAAGTGGAGAAGCTGTGGTCTGACACGCATCGCCGGACCGTCTATGGTGCGCTGGAACCGCTGTTCGGGGGTACCGGTGCCATCACGGCCCCGCACGTCGAAGAAATCGCCCCCAACCTCGGGCTCGTACCCGGAGACCTGCTGCTCTCCGGGACCGAGCAGGAGCTGAGCATCGCCTGGCCAACTAGCCAGGGCCAGGGGATCAGCGCGCGACGGGCCTTCGGGGTGACGACCGCATTCTGGATCCTGGCTCAGGAGGCAGCTGCGCAAGCAGAGGCGGACCTTGTCCTCATAGACGTCGGGCCCAACCTCGGCGCGCTAAACCGGGCGGTGATGATCGCCTCCGACCATGTCGTCGTACCGCTCGCCCCAGACCTGTATTCCTTGCAGGGCCTGCGAAACCTCGGGCCGACGCTGGCGGACTGGCGCCGCGACTGGCAGATCCACCTCACTAACAAGCCCGCCCCGAATCTCCCGGCTCCATCAGGTGACATGCGCCCGCGCGGCTATGTAGTCCTCCAGCACGGCACTCGCGTTGACCGCGTGGTCGGTGCCTATGACCGATGGCTCCAGCAGGTTCCGGGCGAATACCGCAAGTCCGTCCTGCAGGAGCCGGTCGGCCGCTCACCCCGAGCGGATGACGATGAATACTGCCTTGGCCTCATCAAGCACTACCACTCACTCGCGCCACTAGCTCAGGAAGCGCGTAAGCCGCTCTTCATGCTCCGTTCCGCTGACGGGGCGATCGGCGCGCACCAGCAGTCCGTGCGTGACGCCTACAGTCACTTCGAGGCCCTCGCAAGGCGCCTAATCGATGTCCTAGGCATCTCAAGCTAGCCAGGGGGAGACCGGATTCACGGCAGATCTACCAGCCTCACGGCTCGTGCGTGTCATCTGCTCCTGCTCCCGGCCGCCCCTCGTCCACCCGAATCGAAACCGTCAGGTCAGTCCGCGAAACGCCGTCGGGCTACAGCGCCTCGTCGTTATTGCGCCAGATGCTCCCGCCCGAGCGCGGGACGATCGAGGGTGAGCGGGTGCGCCATGCCTTGGATGTCAATCACTAGAAGCCTCGCCCGCCGCGCACTGGCCGACTTCGGCTGGCCGGGCCTCGTCATAGGTCGTCGTACCGCACGAAGCGCGCCAGCTTAGCCTGCACGACCTCAAGCGTCCGCTGCCCCAACGGCGTCACCCCACGACTGCAGACCCACCAGGCGAGACACGCCCCAACCCGACATCCCCGCCCGCCTGAAGCGTGCGTTCCCATATTTTGGCACTAGTGCACTGTGACACTATTGCCATAAATGCTCCCATGCGTCATGCTTCATTTTGGCACTAATGCCATTTTACTGAAGCCACCCTGCGCGCCGCGCCGCGCAGACAAGGAGCGGGTAATGCAACTGGTCAAGGCAGGCAGATCACTGCGGACGGGCATTGCCGTGGGCGCGAGCTTGCTGGCACTCGCGGCTGCGGCCGGCGTCGGGCCGGCGTCGGCGTCTGCGTCCACCATCTCCACGCACCAGGTGGAGCACTGGGGCACATTCTTCGGCGACGCCAGCGCGGGCGCCGCCGGCACGCAACTTAGCCCGGCCGGCGTCACCTTGCCGGGCAAGGTGACCGAGATCGCGACGTCGAACTCAACGCAGTACGCGCTGCTGGCCAATGGCCAGGTGTGGGCCTGGGGGCTGGGCAACGCCGGCCAGCTGGGCACCGGCGGTACCGCGAACTCGCTCGCCACCCCGGTCTTGGTGCACTTCCCCACGGGAGTGAAGATCGCGTTCCTCCCGGCCGACGCCATGCCGTACGACTCGGCGATGGCCGTTGACACGACCGGGCACGTCTGGGGCTGGGGTGCCAACTCGGGCGGCGAGTTCTGCCTGGGCAAGCCCAAGTCCTACACCACCCCGGTCAAGCTGCCGTTCACCAAGGTGACCACGCTGGCCGGAGCCGCCGACCACGCCACCTACGACGCGCACGGCACTCTCTACTCGTGCGGGACCAACACCTACGGCGAGCTTGGCGACGACAGCACGGCCTCGAGCCATGTCCCGGTCAAGGTCAAGGTCCTGTCCGGCGCATCAGTGACGGCGCTGGTGGCCTCTTGGGGCAACACCGGCGCCCTGCTGTCCGGCGGCAAGTACTACGACTGGGGAATGAACGGGGAGGGCCAGCTGGGTACCGGCAGCACCGCCCACCTGGCCACCGGCCCGGTACACGTGAAGCTGCCGGCCCCGGTCACCGTGGCCGCGCTTGGCGGCTCGCTTCCGGGCAACGGGCAGACGCTGGTGAAGCTGGGCAACGGCGAGCTGTTCGCCTGGGGGGCCGACGGCTCCGGCCAGCTCGACAATGGGAAGAAGATGCTGGCGCAGCGGACCCCGTTGCGGTTCCACGCACCGTCCGGAGTCACCTACCGGACGCTGGCGACCAGCGGCGCCACCTCCTACGCCATCGCCACCACGGGCAACGTCTACGCCTGGGGCAACGGCGACGCCGGACAGGTGGGTGACGGGACCGAGAGCAACGCCCTGGCCCCCGTCCTGGTCGCCTCCGGGGCGGCCGGGATCTCTGCGACCGCCGACGACGTGGCCATCCGCGAGGGGTAGCCCAGTCAGCGGGGCGCCGGGCGAGGCGTGTCATGCCGGGGCGAATGCCTGCGGCTGGCTTACCTCGCCCGGCCGGTGACTGCGCCCCGCGGCCGACGCCTGAAGGAACGCCTCTTCTCCCGCCACCCAGCGATCAGGAACACCACACAGATGAGCAAAACGAGCAGATACACGGGGTTACTCAGGAGGAACAGCGCGATCTTTGCACGCGCGGGATCGTTCTCGTTACCCTCAGGCCAAGGTGAGAGGAACACGAACGCCTGTACGCCTGCATAGAGCCCGGTTGCCGCCGCCATCACCCGGCCCGGCCGCAAAACTGGCTGCGCGCCCTCGGCCCGGGCGGGCGTGGTCGGCTGGGCTGCGCTCGGCTCGGCAGGAAGGCCAGCGGTGACCACGGCCAGCTCCGCGTAGGTCCGTGACGCGAACGCCTGGCTTACTCGCAGGTCGAATTCGTCCTTGGCCAGCAGGCCGCGCACGAACGCGACCTTGAGAGTGTCGATCACCTGCTCGCGCTCATCATGCGACACCCGCAGGTATCCATGGCCCGCTGCGGACGCTGCCAGTTCGCGTCCCGGCCCTGTCACCATCGCCGCCCTCCACTATCACAATGAAGGGAAGGGTAGCGCGGTGCACATCCTAATCGAGCAGTGCGGTGAGCTTCTTCGGCGCGAGAACCCGGTAGCTATCGATTACGAGCTCACGGATCTCCTCCCAGTCTGTGGCGTCGCTGAGCAGCACCCCGATGCGGTCACGGCCGGCTCGCGAGGCGAAGAACGGGCGGCCAACGGACAGCAACGCCTCGCGTTCGTCTGGGTCTGCGCGCAACACGAGCAGCGGGACGGGCTTGCCGGTCCGACCCTCCAGTGCCACTAGCAGGCAGAACGACCTCCGCCGGATGTCGAATGACTGCGCCCAGCCGTCGACCCGCACCGTCACCTCGGGCAACGCCAGGCATAGCGTGCGGACCCGCTCGACGATGTCCCCCGGGATCTCCACAGGCGCCCTCGGGCGAGATGTGTGGCGCCCCGCTGACGAACCGCCGTCGTTCCGTTGCTGCATCGATGACCTACCGGCGGAACGCGGCTCGGGTTGCGGCCGCGGTGGCCCTGAAGTACTCGGGTGGTTCGATGAAGCCCCACTCGCGGAATGTCTGGCCGTTGGCGAGGGCGCGTCGGTAGCCGAAGCAGGCGAGGTAAAGCGTCCGGATGTACATGACCGCCTCGAGTCGGTCGAGTTCGTCGTCGGTCGGCTCGATGTGCCGGCGGTAGGCGTCGACGGCAGCGTCGATCCATTCCTGGTTTGGCCGACGTGGGTTCCACGAGCCCGTGCCCCACATCAGGTAGGCGAAGTCGGCGAGGCGCGGTCCGCGCCCGGACGCTTTCCAGTTGATCGCGACTGGCCCTTGTTCGCTCAGGACGGCGTGATCGGGGGCGTGCAGGAGATTCCCGTGGAGCAAGCCTTCCGGCAGGCCGTGACCGTCGTCGGCCGAGCGCACCTGGTCGCGGAGCTGCTCGAATCGCTCGCGATCGGCGGCCGCAACCTTCGTGTCCACCGCATCGAGAAATGACAGGGCGGCCAGCAGGTCCTGACGCGGCGTGCCCTCACGGCTCGGGTCCTCACCACTCGCTCCACCCGGGCGGCTTACGGAATCGTCGTACGGCAGCGCGTGCAGCCGTCCGAGCAGCTCACCCATCATGGCGAACTTCGCGGCACCGTCGGGGAGCTGGGCGCCTTCGACGAACCGGGTCACGAGGACCGCGCTGCCATCAAAGTCAGATACGGCATCACCGACAGCCAAGCGCTCTGCGGGGTAGTCCTGCCGCTCCAGGAATCGGAGGATCGCGGCGTCGCCCTCAACACCGGCCCGCGGCCTGGCGGGAGGAAACGCGCGGGCGACCCACGGGCTACCGTCATTGCGGTCGATGCGGAACACGTAGGTCTTGTGCACGCTGAGCTTCGTCGCCGCGACCGGGTCAATGCCGTAGCGATCACGGAGATGGGCGAGAAGCCGCTCGGGGACGGGCTCGTGGTGCATCCGCGCACCGAGCCCCTCGATCCTCGTCAGCGCTTCGGTGTAGCGCTGCCCGGTCTCCTCGGCGTGGCGCCGGACAACCTTCTTGAAGCTGGCGTCCTTGGTCATGGACAAGCCTCCCCATGACGCCCTCGTCCCCCAGCGACGCGGCGAAAGGAAGATGGCCTGCGACATTGACGACCGAGAGGGCGAATCCCCTTCGCCGACGGAACCCCGACTGGGGCGGATGCTCCACGGCTCGGCGACCGGTCGCCGCCGTGAACGTAGTTTTCCCGACCCGCCCGGTCTCCGTCAAGCGCTGGTGGGCCGTCCCTGCGTTGCGTCGGCTGGCGCCACGGCGGCCTCGGGCCCGCTGGCCTGCGCGCGGGCCTGGTTGCCGGAGACGAGCCGGAGCGGGACTTCCTTGAGGCAGGCCGACAGGATGACCGCGGCGACGAGGATGACGGCGGTGACCGCGAAGACCACGTCGCCGGCCGCGGAGAACCCGACGAAGAACGGGTGGACCAGCGGCTTGGCCAGCCCGTTGAGGAACGAAGTGTCGTCCAGGCCGCTGCTCAGGTGCTGGCGCAGGGAGGCGACCTGGCCGGGGTGGGCCTTGGCCGCGGCGAGGTAAGCGGGGCTGGTGGCGGCCGTGGCGTACGCCTGGGCGATCTTGCGGCCGGCCAGGGAGAACAAGATGGACAGGAAGATCGCGGTGCCCAGCGTGCCGCCGATGGACCGGAAGAACGACGAGGCGGCCGAGGCGACGCCCATGTCCTGGGCGGGCACGGCGTTCTGCATGGCCAGCACGAGGCTCTGCATGTTCAGGCCGAGCCCGATGCCGAAGATCGCCATGTAGATGTCGGCGCTCCACAGGGGCGTGTCGGCGCGCAGGGTGATCAGCAGGCCCATGCCGATCAGCATGAGCACGGAGCCGACGACGGGGAAGATCTTGTAGCGGCCAGTGCGGGCGATCAGCCGCCCGGCTCCGAGGGAGGCGACCATCAGCCCGGCGACCAGCGGCAGCAGCAGCAAGCCGGACTTGGTCGGCGAGGCTCCCTTGACGATCTGCAGGTAGAGGGGGATGACGGACAGGCCGCCGAACATGGCCATGCCAATGATCGTGACCTGGCCGGAAGCGACCGAGAAGGTGCGGCTGCGGAACAACCGCAGCGGCAGCAGCGCGTCATCGCCCATCCGGTGCTGGATCCAGACGAACAGCACCAGGCCAGCGGCACCGAGGAAGTAGCACGCGAACGAGGCGGCCGAGGCCCAGCCCCAGACCTGTCCCTCCTCGGCCACCACGAGCAGCGGTACTAGCCCGACGACCAGCATCAGCGCGCCCCACCAGTCGATGCGCCGCTCGCGGCGGACGAAATCCACCTTGAGGACCCGGGTGATGACGATCAGCGCGGCGACGGCGATGGGGACGTTGATGTAGAAGATCCACCGCCACCCGGAGACGCCGAGGAAGTCGGTCGTCCCGGACAGCAGGCCGCCGAGCACCGGCCCGAGCACCGAGGCGCTGGCGAAGACGGCCATCATGTAGCCCTGGTAGCGGGCGCGCTGGCGGGGCGGGATGATGTCGCCGATGACGGCCAGCGCCAGCGGCATGATGCCGCCCGCGCCGATGCCCTGGAAGGCGCGGAAGCCGGCCAGCTCGTACATCGACGTAGCCAGGCCGCACAGCGCCGAGCCGGCCACGAAGATCACGATCGCGAGCATGAACAGCCGCTTGCGGCCGTAGATGTCGGACAGCTTCCCGAACAGCGGCGCGGCGATCGTCGACGTGATCAAGAACGCGGTGGTCACCCACGCCTGCGCCTGCAGGTCGTGCAGGTCGTTGCCGATCGTCTTGATCGCGGTCGAGACGATCGTCTGGTCAAGCGCGGCCAGGAACATGCCCATCACCAGCCCGGACAGAATCGTCAGGATCTGGCGGTGAGTGAGCGCGCCGTCCGACGGGGAATCGGCCGGGCGGATTGCGGTGGCGGTCATGCGTTAGGGTCCTCTTCCAAATTCGGGCGGCTGTCCGGGTGCCCGGCCCGTCCGCCTGTCCAGGCGGTGTGGACGTGGTCGTAGGCGGCGGTGAAGCGCTCCAGCTGCCGCGCGAACTGGCGCAGCTCCTCGGTGCTCCACCCGGTCAGCACCTCGTCGAAGAACGCTTGCCGGCCCTGCTCGTGCTGGGCGATGGCGGCCCGGCCGGCGTCGGTGACCGCCAGCAGGCTGGCTCGGCCGTCGAGTTGATCGGCCCGGCGCTCGAGCAGCCCCCGGCCCACCAGCGTGGCGACCTGTCGGCTGACCGTCGACAGATCCGCCTGCACGCTGTCGGCCAGCGTGCTCGCCCGCATCGGGCCGTCCGCCTCCACCGTGTGCAACAGCACGTGGGTGGCCGACTCGACGTCGTTGCCCGCCGCGGCAAGCAGCCGGGCCTTGGACCGGCGCACCGTGCGCTGAAGATTCATGAACGCCGCGGCGACCGAGGCCGTGGACTCCGGACGAGCGCCGGGCGGCCGACGGGATCCGGTTCCTGAGGGCGACGTCGCCGTCGGGCTGTCCGCCATCGCCCATCAGCTCCTTAGCTCGCGCGGCATTACTTGTACATGACAAGTGCTTGGTGCACCCAAGTATTCCCGGCGCGGCCGTCCCCGTCCCCGCTGCATCTCTGGTTCTTAAGAGGTGCTAGTCATGCAATGCCTGAAGCTTGACTTTAGGTGTTTCGACCTTGAAAGGTCATCGTGTGTTGTTTAGGTCGTATATCACCACAAACTACACACAATAATGACATCCGCCCGAAATGTCTGAATGTAAAGTTCAGACATTTCCCGTCAACGGTCACGCGCCAGTCCGGGCAGGGCGGCGCGATTTTGCGGGTGAGGGCGGGGGATCAAAGCGACGGGGTCGCTCCCCAGTGGAGGGACAGGCCGGTGACGGCGCGGTCGGCGGTGATCTGCATCATGCTGCCGAGGATGGTGGCGCTGTCCGCCACCAGGGCGGCGCCGTCCGGCCCGTAGGTGATCCGGTCGCTCAGCAGCACCGGCGCGCCCTCGTCGTCGTCTAGGTGGCGGGCCCCGTCTGCGTCGAGTATCGCCGGCCGGATCGTCTCGGATGCCCGTGTCACTGCGACCCCCGCGTCGGCCAGGGCCGCGTACAACGAGGTGGTGGTGAAGTCCACGTCACGCAACCGGTCCGCGTGCGGCTCGCGTACCCAGGAGACCTGATGGATCGCGCGGCGGCCGGCGAATGCGCGGACCCGCTCAAGCCGCAGCCCGGTCTCGGTCTCGCGGACCCGCAGCCGCGCCGCGATGCGCGGGGGGACGCGGCGCTGCGCGCGGGCGATCACGGTGGTGCGGACCTCGTGGCCCTGCTCGCGCAGGTCGTCGGCCAAGCTCCGCAAAGATCCGAGCTGGTACGCCAGGTGGGGCGGGGCGACAAAGGTGCCCTTGCCCGGCTGCTGGACGATCAGCCCCTCGGCGCCCAGCTCGCGCAGCGCCTGGCGCAGCGTCATCAGGGTGACGCCGTACGCCGCGCTCAGCTCGCGTTGCGGTGGCAGCGCCTCGCCCGGGGCGTAGTGACCCTCGCGGATCTTCGCGGCGAGGTCGGCGGCGATGGCCCGGTACCGTGCCATGCTGCTCCCTCCTCGTCGCCGGTCGGCCCGCGTCCCCAGTACGGCCGGGCGCCCCGGTTGTCGCCACCGACGATCATCGCACGGCGATCGGCCGGGAAAGCGCGGCCCGCAGCGACGCGACGAACGCGCCGACCTCGGCCGGGCCGGCGCCGTCGAGGATGCGGCGCATGATGGCCGCGCCGACGATGACGCCGTCAGCGACCGCCGCCGCCTCGGCCGCCTGCTCGGGCGTCGAGATCCCGAAGCCGAGCAGGACCGGCAGGTCGGTGACCTGCTTGACCCGGGCGGCGAGGACCGCCGCGGACGGGGCGAGCCGGTCGCGTTCGCCGGTCGTGCCCATGACCGAGACCGCGTACACGAAGCCCTGGCTGCGCCGCCCGATCTCGGCCAGCCGGTCATCCGGCGTCGCCGGGGAGGCGAGCAGGCTGACCTCGATGCCGGGTGCGCTCAGCCCCGCCAGCTCGTCGAGCGGCAGGTCGGGCACGATCAGCCCGGTGACCCCGGCGGCACGGAGGGCGCCGGCGAAGCCCGGCCGGAGCGCGATGTTGGCGTACGTGCTCACGATGAGCGGGACGCCGACGCGGACTGCGGCGAGCTCCGCCAGGACGGACGCAGGGGTGACGCCACGGGCGAGCGCCGCGTCGGACGCCCGCTGGATCGTCGGTCCGTCCACGGTGGGGTCGGAGAACGGCAGCCCGACCTCGATCAGGTCGGCCCCGGCGGCGGCGAACGCAGTCAGGTAGGCGGCCCAGTCCGGCCTGACGCCGGCGGTGAGGTAGGGCATCAGCAGCTTGGTCATAGCCCCGCCGCGGTCATGAGCGTGGTGAGGTCCTTGTCGCCCCGTCCGGAGAGCGTGACCAGGACGGTCGAGCCGCTGGGCAGGGCCGGTGTCCCGGCCGCCTGGATCAACCAGGCCAGGGCGTGGGCCGACTCGATCGCGGGCAGTATGCCCTCCGTCCGGGCCAGCCGCACGGCCGCCGCGATCGCTTCCGCGTCGGAGACCGTGACGTAACCGGCGCGCCCCAGGTCCCGCAGGTGCGCGTGCTCGGGGCCGACGCCGGGGTAGTCAAGCCCGGCCGCGATCGAGTGCGCCTCCTTGATCTGCCCGTGGTCATCCTGGAGGAACAGCGACTGGCAGCCGTGCAGCACGCCGATCTCGCCGTTGGCGGCACCGGAACCGCCCTCGGCCTCGACCCCGACCAGCTTGGCGGCGGTGTCGACGAAGCCCGCGAAGGTGCCCGCCGCGTTGCTGCCCCCGCCGACGCAGGCGACGACGTAATCGGGGACGGCGGCGGCCAGTTCGGCCGCGCACTGCCGCCGGGCCTCGTCGCCGATGACGCGCTGGAACTCGCGCACCATCGTCGGGTAGGGATGCGGGCCGATGACCGAACCCACGCAGTAGTAGGCCTCGTCGGCGTCGGCCACCCAGTGGCGCATCGCCGCGCTGGTGGCGTCCTTCAGCGTGCGGCTGCCGGTGGTCACCGGGACGACCTCGGCGCCCAGCAGCCGCATCCGGAACACGTTGTGCGCCTGGCGTTCCACGTCCCGCTCGCCCATGAAGACCTTCACGGGCAGCCCGAGCAGGGCGCCCATCGTCGCGGTGGCGACGCCGTGCATGCCCGCGCCGGTCTCGGCGATCAGCCGCGCCCGCCCCATGCGCCGGGCCAGCATCGCCTGTCCCAGCACATTGTTGATCTTGTGGGAGCCGGTGTGCGTCAGGTCTTCCCGCTTCAGCAGCACGGTCACCCCGAGTTCGGCCGACAGCCGCAGGGCGGGCGTCAGCGGGGTGGGGCGCCCCGCGTACACCGAGAGCATCCGGGCCAGGCCGCCCCGGAACCCGGGATCGGCCCAGGCCTGGGCGAACGCATCCGCCACCGCCTGGCAGGCCGGGATCAGGGACTCCGGCACGTACCGCCCGCCGTAGCCGCCGAACCGGCCTGCGGGCTGACCGGCGCCTGAAGCAACTGTTATAGAACTCATGAGAGAGTTATAGAACAGTAAGAGGGAGCCTGGCAAGCCGGCCGCTTTCCCGACGTGTTCTACCAGTGGTCCGCGAAGCGCCCGCGATCACGGACTCCCGCACCGGGCAGATCGATGACCCGCAGTTCCTCGCCCCCGGAGGCCGGCGCCGCGGCGTCAAGCCGGCGCCACCCACAGCTTGACCGCCAGGCCCAGGCCCAGCAGCGCCGCGAGCCAGCGCAGCACCCCGGCGGGAAGGCGCCGGGCCACCCGGGGGCCGATCGTGCTGCCCGCGAGCAGCCCGATGCTGAGTGGGATAACCGCCCGCCAGTCGACCGGGACGAAGATGATGAAGGCGAGCGCCGACAGGACGGAAGAGGCGCCGACGAGCATGTTCTTGAGCGCGTTAGCCCGCGCCATGTGGTCGTCGACCGTGACGAGCAGCAGGCTGAGGATCATCACGCCCGACCCGGCCCCGAAGTACCCGTTGTAGGCCGACACCGCCAGCAGCCCGGTGAACAGGACGGGCACACTGCCGCGGACGCGGCCCTCGAACCGGGCCGAGATCCAGGGCTGGGCCAGCAGGGCGAGGGACCCGGCGGCCACCAGGAACGGGACGATCCGGCCGAAGGCCTGCGACGGGGTGGACAGCAAGAGCGCCGCGCCGGCCACCCCGCCGGCCGCGGCCACCCAGGTCCAGCGCCGCAGCCACGGCCGGCTGCCTTCCAGTTCCGGACGCGAGGCCAGCGCGGAGCCGGGCCAGCAGGCGACAAGTGCGACGTTGTTCACCACGTTGGCGGCAAAGGCCGGCACGCCTACGGCCAGCAGGGCCGGATAGGAGACCAGCGAGGTGATGCCGCCCGCGGTCCCCACGATGCCGGCCAGCACCCCGGCGGCGGCGATCAGCACTTCGTCCAGCACGCCCGTCATTCGCCCGGCCCGCCTGCCGGACGACGCGCGGTCACCGGTATCGGGAAAGAGGCGATAGCGCTATCCTTAGCCGTCATAAACAACGATAGCAGCACCGACCGGCTCAAGCGGTGGCTGAGGGGCGAGGCCGCCCGGCTCGGCCCCGGCCAGCAGCTGCCCGCCACACGCTGGATCATCCAGGCCCGCCACGTCAGCCCGCTCACGGTGACGCGGGCCCTGACCGAGCTCGGCCGGGAGGGAGTCGTCGTCATCCGCCCCGGTGCGGGCACGTTCGTGGCCGAGCCGCGCGACCGCGGGCACGTCGACCCGGCGGCCTACTCCTGGCAGACCGTCGCCCTGGCCGAACGTTCGGTCGACGCCGCTGGCCTGTCCCCGCTGGCCGACCCGCCGCACGCGGACGGCGTGATCTCGCTGGCCACCGGCTACCTCCATCCGTCCCTCATGCCGCTGGCCGCGCTGCGCGCCGCGCTGGCGCGGGCCGCCCGTTCCCCCGATGCCTGGGACCGG
>Ga0302325_10023802_pt1 | contig 12752 bp, 8 predicted proteins | sample Palsa_T0_2_FD_201948 | JGI IMG/M metagenome (GOLD analysis project Ga0302325, IMG submission 201948) | Peat permafrost microbial communities from Stordalen Mire near Abisko, Sweden - Palsa_T0_2 | ecosystem: Environmental > Terrestrial > Soil > Palsa > Peat permafrost | place: Sweden: Abisko... | reverse complement strand
GTCCCAGGCCACACCGGTCATCTCCATCAGGCGGATCAACGCCGCCGAAGGGTCGATCTGCCATCGGCGCAGACCGTGCCGGTAGGAGGTGGGAAAGGCGTGGTGGTTGTTGTGCCACGCCTCGCCCCAGGTCGGGATCGCCAGCCAGGCGAGGTTGCGAGACTCATCGCCCGTGTCGTAGTCACGCCGACCGAAGTAATGACACAACGAGTTGATGCTGAACGTGGCGTGGTGCAAGAAGAAGATCCGCGCCGCACCCCCCCAGAGCAGGGCGGTGAGGCCGCCGATCACGGTTCCGGTCAGTGCAACGCCGAGCCCGAACGCCGCCGCCAGCCCGAGCGCCACCCACAGCACGAACGTCTTGTCGACGAAGCGGATCAGCGGATCGGCCAGCAGATCCTTGGCGTAGCGGCGCTCATCGGCCACCTCCATGTCGGAGAAGACCCAGCCGAGGTGAGCGTGCGCAAGCCCAGCCAGCGCGCCGCGAAATCCGCTTCCATGCCCGACGTGGGGGCTGTGTGGATCGCCTTCGAGGTCGGAGAACTGGTGGTGCTTGCGGTGGGTGGCTACCCAGTCGATCACCGGACCTTCGGCCGCAGCGGAGCCGAGCGCCGCGAAGCCCGCTCGCACGACCCGGTGGCACTTGAAACTGCGATGCGTGAGCAGCCGGTGAAAGCCCACGGTGACGCCCGTCCCGATGACGACGTAGGACAGCACGAGGACCAGAATGTCCTGCCAGGCCAGCAGATTTCCGATCCAGCCAAACCACATCGCGACGAGGACGATCAGCGGCGGGACAGCTGTGACCACGCCGCTCGCGATCCGGTCGACGAGCGGCATCGTCACCGGCCGCACGACGGTATTGGGCGCGGCAGCCGATTCTTGTCCCATGATCTCTCCTAGTCGATGGAGGCCTTCCTCGATGCCCGTACGCGCGCTCTCTATCGCGCCGCAATCATGTAGGAGAGGCCCAGCGTCATCACGTGTGGCACTACTCGATGTGGACGCCTACGATGATTCTACCGGCTAGCGGGGACATCCGCGCGGTGCCCGCGGTCGGATCTAAGCGGCGCCGATGGCCCCGGCCCGATTGACCAACGGCTTGTAGCTCCGGCATGGCTCGCCGCGGAGCCCGGGACACGGAGGCAGGCCTGTCGGTACGGCGACTCCGGGGACGACGGGCAGGACCACGCGCGAGCGCATTGTCGAGGAGTGCGCGATCGAGACCGTCGCCCGGCCGCTCGGGATCGTCTGGGCGAACGCCCACACGGGTTGATCGCCGCCGGGCGCGGAGATCGTGATCCGGATCCGAGAGCCCCTCCGGTAAGCATGGCCCTCGTAGTACAGCGGGACCGTCACCTCGGTGAAGCGGCCCTTGGGCAACGGCGACACGTCGGCTCGCCGGAGTGAGAGCACCGGCTCGAGCAGCGTGCTCGTGGCGGGGTTGAGCTTGCGCTCGCTCGCGCGGAGCCACCCATCCTGGATGAAGGTCTCGTTGCCGTCCGGGCGCACCTCGGACACGGTCACCTGCAAGTCGATGCTCGGGGCGGAGGACCGGATCCATAGCTGCACGGCGCCGCCGCCGATCACCACGGTGTTGGCGGATAGCGGCGCGGTCAGATAGGACACCGCGGTCCCGGGCGGGTTCTGCGCCCAGTTGTACGCCGGCGTGGCGGTCCACAGACCTCCTGGCGATCCGTCGTCGCTGCCGGTGAAGGTGGTTGCTGGGCGGGCGCGCGTATCCCAGGTGAACTGGTCGGCCGCCGCCTGGGTCGGCGGCGAGGGCACCAGGGCCCCGCTGGCCGAGAGATACCAGGAGCGGGCCTGCGTCCCGGGGATCGGGAAGCGGGCGAACGACTGCTCGAACGCCGCCACGGGAGCGCCGGGCGTCGAGCTTCCGGCGCCGTTGTCGAACAGGATCCGCACCGAGGGCAGCGCCTGAAATGCCCGCAAGGCGGCAGCGTAGGTCGGCTCAGCCTGGATCGGATCGTTGGGGAGCGTGACCCCCGGGATGGCCAGCAAGCTGCTGTACAGCGTCGGCACGAGGCTCTTGATCGCGGGAGACAGCTTTGGCGCCCGCCGCGCGACGTACAGCTCCAGGAAGTCGTACATGCGCGTGAAGGTGGCTGGATCGAGCGAATCGCCGTGCACCCCGTTGGTGAACGTGAACCACTTCCACCGGGTGCCCGTGAAGTGCTGGGCCAGGTCAGGGCAATGCCCGCCTGTCTGCTCATCTGTCCACTGGCAGGCCAGAAACACCGGCACGGTGATCTTGTGCACAAACGTGGTTGGATCCAGGGGGTCGGCGACCGACGGGACGTCGTAGCGGTTGGCGTAGAGCTTGCCGATCTCGTTGGCCGCCTCGCCGTGCAGGACCTGGTTGGCCTGACAGGTCCGGTCTCCCTGCTCGATCCGTTTCAGCGCCCATGCCTGACCGCCCGTACTCGATGCGGGTTCCGCGTCGTGGACGCGCTGCTGCGCCCATGGCAGCGCGAAGCCGGTGTTGAGGAGCCCGCCCGGGTACAGCGTCGTCGCGGTGTTGTCGAAGGTCGAGAGCGGCGCGACGGCGGCCAGGCTGGGCGGGTCGGTCGCGGCCACGAACAGCTGGCTGATCCCACCGTAGGAGATCCCGAGCATTCCGACCCGGTGGTGCAGCGCCCACGGCTGCCGAGCCACGGTCTCGATCACGTCGTAGCCGTCCAGGCTCTGCAGCGGCTCGAAGTAATCGAATGCCCCGCCCGAGCAGCCGGTGCCGCGCATGTTCACGTCGACGACCGCGAACCCGAACAGCGTCGCGATCTGGCCGATCCCGCTCTCCGGACCGGCCGGATCGGCGTAGCCGTAGCCCGAGTACTCGACCAGCGTCGGGTAGGGGCCCCGGCTCGCCGGCCCCGGCAGGCGTACGTCGATGGCCAGTTTCGTCCCGTCGCGGGTGGTCAGGTAGCCATAACCACCGGCCGGTAAACGCTGGTTGTAGATTCTCGTGCTCGGCGGCGCCGAGCGGTCAGGCAGCACGGTCAGCGGGCCGGACTGCGCGGTGCTCAAGCGAACCCGGTAGCCCCGGCCCGGCGCAATGTTGCGGAACAGCACCCCCCCGAGTGAGTCGGCTCGCTGGGAGGAAACGGTCGCGCCGCGTTGATTGACCACACGCAACAGCGCGCGGACGGGAGCGCCGGTGACGTAGACCTGCTCGACGCTGCCGCGAGCCATGTAGCGCGCCGGCGGCTGCCGCGGCTTGGCCTGGGCGGTGGCGGCGCAGAGCACCAGCGTCAGCAGGGCCGCCAGCGCGACGCGGGCGGCCCGGAAGCTACCGCCCAACGGTACGGACGAGCTCACGCGCCCGCGCGGGGATTCCGTCGAGCAGCTCTCGCACCTGCGAGAGCCCCGCTCGCAGCTCGGGATCACCGACCTCCACCGGCAACATCGAGTCTTGCAGCTCCGCGATCGCCTGGTCGGCCTGGCCGGCGGCGCCAACCGCTTTGGTGATCAGATCCTGCACGCTCTGAGACTGGAGCCCTGGCGAGGGCGCGACGAACGTCCGAACTGGAAATCCGCTGCGGCGGGCGAAGTCGGCGTGGCAGCGCTGTGCCCGGCCGTAGGCAAGTTGTACCGGTCGGAACAGAGCTTCCTCCAGCGTGTCCGCGCTGTGCTCATCGAGGTGCTCGTACGCCTCGCTCAGGCAGGCCAGCGCGATGGCAATCTGCTCGATTGCGCTGCCGAAGTCGTCGAGCACCTTTTCTCGCCCCTCGGTGGTCGTGTACGCCATCACCGCGCAGGTTAGTGACTGACGTCGCGCGTGGCGCCATCCGTCGCCGGGTGGCGGGAATCGGACACTCGCCAGCACAGGGTCGCGGTGGCCGCCGCGGCCACCAGGACCGCGGGCCAGGCGCCGATCACGAGCCCGAGTACATGCGACAGCGCAAATGCGAACAGGCCGGCCATCGTCAGCAGCCCGGCCGTGCGGCGACCATCGCGCTGGAGCCAGATCATCACGCACAACAGCCCGCAGCCCGCGAGCACGATCCCGCCAAGCGGGCGGGAGCCGCTGGCCACCGCGACACCAAAACCAGCGATCAGGCCGGTCGCGGCGATCGGGGCAGTGGCGATCCGAGTTACCACCATTTCCGTTCCCGTGCCTGGTCGGTGCCGCCGGTGTGGTCCAGCGCATCGAGCGCTGCCCTGTCTGCATCGCCGAGCACGAAGTCGAAGATCTGTGCGTTCTCGTGGATCCGCTCGCGGTGGGTCGACTTTGGGATCGCGATCGCGTCGCGTTGCAGACACCAGCGCAGCAGGATCTGCGCCGGCGTGCGATCGACGCGTTGCGCGATCCCCACCACCGTCGGGTCCGACAGATGGCGACCGGTGCCCAGCGGGCTGTACGCCTCGAGCGCGACATCGCTCTCCGTGCATGCCTCCAGCAGCCTCCGTCGGTATTCGAACGGACTGAACTGCACCTGGTTGACGACGGGCGGCATGGTGGCGATGGCCAGCACGTCCGCGAGTTGGCTGACGCTGTAGTTCGAGACGCCGATCGAGCTCGCGTAGCCGCGTTCGCGCGCGCGCTCCATCCCCGGCCAGGCCCACGTCGGGCCTTTCTGCGGCCAGTGGATGATGTACAGGTCGACCTGATCGACACCCAGTCGCTGCAGACTCCGCTGCGCCTCCGCCGCCGGGTCCGTGCGCCCCGGGTAGAACTTGGTGGTCAGGAAGATCTCCTCGCGCGGCACGCCGCTGTCGCGCAGGGCGCGGCCAACGCTCGCCTCATTCCCGTAGGCCTGGGCGGTGTCGATGTGGCGATAGCCGGACTCCAGCGCCCAGCGCACGGCGTTCTCGCTCTCGGGACCGTCGGGTACTTGCCATACCCCCAGGCCGAGCACCGGCATCCGGGCTCCGTCTGAGAGCACGCGGACACGGTCCTGGATCCCTGTTTCGTCTGCCACACCTGCCTCCTGGGGTCGCGTGGGGTCAGATCAGCCACTTGCGGTTTCAAATCGAAGCGCTGTCGGGGAGGATGCCAGCTGACAGGCCGATTGATGGCGCTTCGTCCTAGAGTTCCACGCCGAGCCACCGCCAGGAGGAGATCAGATGGGTTTCGACCAATACCACGAGCCCCCCGAGGAGTTGCCGCCCGCGACCCGCACGTTTGCCCGGCTGTGCGCCTCCCTGACCGAGGAAGCCGAAGCGATCGGGTGGTACGAGCAGCGACTCGCGGTCGAGTCCGACCCCGAGGCCCAGGCGGTCATGCGCGACGCCCAGGGTGAGGAGTTCAAGCATTTCAGTATGGATCTCGAGTTTCTGCTCCGCCGCTCACCGGCCTGGCGGCAGATCGCCGAGGGAGTGCTGTTCAAGTCCGGCGACATCGTCGAGCACGGCGAGGAGGCAGAAGCCGAGACGTTCGACGAGGATGATCCGGGCGCCGACGGCACACCACCCAGCGGTTCCGTGTCGCTGGGGATCGGCAGCCTGAAAGGAGCGCTGCGATGAATCATCTGCTGCGTTCGCTCGCACCCATCAGTGACTCGGCATGGGACCTGCTCGACGAGGAGGCCCGCGAGCGCCTGACCTCCGCCCTGGCGGCGCGGAAGCTGGTCGACTTCTCCGGTCCGCTGGGGTGGAAGCACTCGTCGACCAACCTCGGGCGCACCAGCCCGGTGGCGGCGGCGCCCTGCGAGGGGGTCAGCGCGCTCCAGCGGCGCGTGCTGCCCCTGGTCGAGGTGTGCGCCCCCTTCGAGGTGTCCCGCGCGGAGCTCCGCGACTTCGACCGCGGCGCTGACGACGCCGATCTGGCGGCTCTCGACCAGGCCGCCCATCAGATCGCGGTGGCCGAAAACGTCGCGGTATTCCACGGCTGGAAGGACGCGTCGATCATCGGGATCGCCGAGGCCTCGCCTCACGAACTGCTGAAACTCGGCACGATCGCGGACGGATATCCGCGGCCGGTGGCCGGCGCAGTGCAGCGGCTCCTGCACAGCGGCATCAGCGGACCGTACGCACTCGCGCTCGGAGGCGAGCAGTATCAGCGCGTCGTCGAGACCGCCGAGCACGGCGGCTACCCGCTGCTGGACCACCTGCGGAAGATTCTCGAAGGCCCGATCGTCTGGGCCCCAGGGGTCAAGGGCGCGGTCGTGATCAGCCTGCGGGGCGGCGACTTCCTGTTCGAATCTGGACAGGATCTGTCAATCGGGTATGACAGTCACGACAGCGAGGTCGTCAAGCTCTATCTCGTCGAGAGCTTCAGCTTCCACATCGCGACGCCTGAGGCGGCAGTGCCGTTGAAGGCCTAGTTTGCCCCCGACCGCTAGCAGACCGACGGCTTCTGCGTCGGGTCGCGGTGGCACAGATGCCGGAGAGGGTGACCCTGGTCTCGGATCGACCGATCGGTGCGTGAACTACGGGTGCGCTATCCGTAGTTTGCCGCCGACTTTGGCCTCCGCGCCCGTTTAGGGGTCGAGCGACGGCCGAGTTCGGTCGATTCACCCCCACAGTGCTGCAAATGCCGAACAGTCCCGGCTCGAACTCTCAGCTGTCTGCACTCAATGGCCAGCATCAGGGACCGGTCGCTGCGCACGCGGACGATGCGCAGTCCGAGGTGCCGGCTCCGCAGTCCACGCCCGCGCCAGTGTGGGGCCCGCGCGTGCTGGTGGTCGACGACGATGCGGTGAGCCGGGCCGCCGCGGTCGGCCTGCTGCAGACGCTGGGGTTGACGGTGGATATCGCCGGTGAGGGCAGGGAAGCCCTCGAGATGAGCTCGCGGTGGGCGTATACGGCGATCTTCCTCGACTGCGGAATGCCGGACATGGACGGCTACACCGTGGCGAGGCAGCTCCGTCGCCGTGAGGGCGCGAACCTCCATACCCCGGTGATCGCGGTGACCTCGCATCCTCGCTCGGTGTCGCTGGCCTCCGGAATGGATCACCATCTGACCAAGCCGTTGCGGATCGATGTGCTCGCACCGGACTGCACGCGGTTGGGGTTGCTCGCGCGTAACGGCGCCGCCCCGCACGATCCGCCCCCGCACTTTGCCGCGGACACGCCGCTCCTGGATCCGTCCATGTTCGAGGAGCTTGCCCGCGACTATCGCCTCAGCCCCGAGGAGCCGGCGGCGATGTTCATCGAGGCAGCGACCTCCCGCCTGCCGGAGCTGTGGAGGGCCGCCAACGCCCAGGATGGGGCGACGCTGCGCAGGCTCGCCATCGACCTCAAGGGTCACGCGGCGCTGGTCGGCGCGCGACGCATCGCCGATCTCTGCGGCCACCTGAGCGAGGTCGCCGGGAGGCGCGCCAACGGTCTTGCGCAGGACATCGCGGCACAGATTCGTCAGGCGCTCGAGGACACCAGGGTCGCGCTCAGGGTCTATATCGACGGCGCGGCCGCGACGGGGGGATTCGTCGGCCCGGCGGCCGCTCGCAGTGACCCCGCGGCGATCCCCGCAGCGAACGATTCCGATCCCCGCGCACCGGTCCGAGTGGTGCTGGCCGACGACGACGCGCTGGCCCGGGTGGCGATCGGGGCGATGCTCCAACGCGCCGACTGGCTCGAGCTCGTGGGGGATGCCTCGGGTGTCGAAGACATCGTCGACCTCGCGGCCGCGCAGCGACCGGACGTCGTCGTGCTGGACTGGCTGATGCCAGGTGGCGGAGGTGCGCAGGCGGCCCGCCGGATTCTTGACCATCGCCCCGAGACGCTGATCGTTGGGCTGACGTCGTCCGCTAGCCCTGAGGCGTTGTCCGAACTGACCTCTGCCGGCGCTGCCTGCGTGGTCGCCAAGGGTGGCTCGGCCGACCAGCTGACGCAAACGATCGGGCGGGCGCTGAAGGCCGCCGGACCACGGCGTGTCGCCGCCGCGCGCAACGGGAGCGCATCGGGGAGCCTCGGGACCGGGAGCCGGCGCGGCGCCGCCAGCCCGAGCCATGGCCCCCTGGATCAGGCGGCGGTGCAGCGGCTGCGCTCGGAGTTCGGCGCTACCGGCGTTCTGGCTGAGCTGGTCGATCTGTTCGGCTCCCAAACGCCCGAGCGTCTGAGCTACATGCGCAACGCCATCAATGGGGATAACCCCGCGGCGCTCCGCGATCATGCCCACCAGCTCAAGGGCGGCTGCTTGACACTCGCAGCGGCCGAGATGGCGGAGCTGTGTGACGAGCTCGAGATGAGCGCCAGCGAGGGCTCGCTGACCGGCGCATCAGAGCGCGTCGACGAGATCGAGGCCGCCTTCAAGCAGGCCCAGGTGGCGCTGCTCAGAGAACTCGCGTAGCGCTTGGTCCCGGTGCCCTACGCGGCCGCGAGGCCGACAACGGCCGGCCCGCGCTTCACCGACCGTGCCACCGCCGCCAGCAGAGCGTCCTTGCTCACCGGCTTGGCCAGATAGCTGTCCATGCCCTCGGCGAGGCAGCGATCACGGTCCTCTGGACGCGCTCCTGCGGTCATGGCGATAATCGGGGTGTGCCGATCGGGGCCTTCCTGGGCCCGAATGGCAGCGGTCGCCTCATACCCGTTCAGCTCCGGCATCTGGCAGTCCATCAAGATGGCGTCGTAGCGCCGGGCCGCGGTCGCCTGCACCGCCGCCGCGCCGTCGAGCACCGTGTCCACCCGGTAACCGGCGCCGGTCAGGATCGCCACGGCAACCTTTTGATTGATGAGATTGTCTTCGGCCACGAGCAGCAGCCGCCCGGATTCCCATTCGCCCGACAGGGGGATGCTCGGAGCGCTCAGCTCGTCTGGCACAGCAGCGTCCACGACCTCCAAACCCAATCCGACGCGCAGGCAGTCGCGGAGATCGTCACGGCGAACCGGCTTCGACAGCGAGGCGCACCGGCCCGACGCCTCGGCACCGCCGAAGTCCGGTTCCTGTCCCAAACCCGTCATCAGCACGAGACCCGCCGTGAGCTCAGGATCGGCGAGGATGTAATCCATCAGTTCCAGGCCATCCATGCCCGGCATCAACAGGTCAATCAGGGCGACGGCAAAGGCTCGGCCTTCGGACGCTGCGGCTCGCATCAGCGCCAGCGCAGTCGGACCGGAGTCGGCACTCTCGACGCTCATGCCCCAGTCCGTCAGACACTGTGACAAGACGTCACGTTGAGTGGCGTTGTCATCGACGATGAGCGCAGTGGCACCGACCAGTTCGGCGTCAGGTGTCAGTCCACCCGGTGTCGTCACCCCGGGGCGTCCGTGAACGCAAATCGTGAACCAGAACGTACTTCCGACCTCCAGCTCGCTGGATGCGCCACACTCACCGCCCATCAGCGCGACGAGCTGGCTGGTGATGGCCAGTCCGAGACCGGTGCCTCCGTATTTCCGCGAGGTGGATGTGTCGGCTTGGATGAACGGATGGAAGATCGTGGCGAGCTTGTCGGCGGCCATACCGTTGCCGGTATCGGACACCTCGAAGCGCGCGAGAATGTCGGTGCCCGCGATCTCGGCCGCGTTCACTCGGATCACGATCTCCCCGGACGCCGTGAACTTGATCGAGTTGTCAATCAGGTTCGTGAGGACCTGACGCAGACGCCCCGGATCGCCGTTGACCCACTCGGGTACCGCGCTCTCGACGGCCACCACCAACTCGATCTTCTTGGCCTGCGCGGAGCCGGCCAGCAGGTCAACCACATCGTCGAGCACGGCCCGGAGGTTGAATTCGATGTCCTCGATTTGCAGCTTACCGGCTTCGACCTTCGAGAAGTCGAGAATGTCGTCGATGATGGTCAGCAGTGCCTGACCCGAGTTGCGGACAGTCTGCGCATAATCGCGTTGGCGCGCGTCCAGGTCAGTCTCGAGCAGGAGATCGGTCATGCCGATGACACCGTTCATCGGCGTCCGAATCTCGTGGCTCATGTTGGCCAGAAAATCCGACTTGAGCCGCGATGCCTCGGTCGCCTTGTCCCGAGCATCGGACATGGCCGCCTCTGCTCCCACCTCGGCGGTCACGTCGGCCAGCGTCCCGACCCAGCCCTCGATGCCGCCGTCGCGATGCGGGATCGACTTGGAGGTCACGAGCACAGTCCGGGAGGCCGGACCCGCGGTCCACATTTCGAAGCGGTGACAGAGCTCTGCGCGATCCAGGCCAGCGTCACCGAGCTCTGCGATCAGGGCGGTGCGCTGCTCGGAGCCGATGATCGCGTCCCACGGCTGCCCGGCCGCCTCTTCCGCTGGGATGCCGGTGATCTCGGTCCAACGCGGGTTGGTGTAGACGTACCGGTTCTGCTCGTCGGTGTGGAAGATCCCGATCGGAGCGGCATCGGTGAGGAGTCTCAACCGATCGGCCGACATCTCCACTTCGCGCGCCCGCGCGGCCAGCTCCTGCGCTCTGATGAACAGATTGGCAAACACCGACACCTTCGCTCTGACCTCCTCCGGGATGACCGGCGCACAGAGGAAGTCGAACGCGCCTTGGGCGTAGCGATCGATGTCGTCGTTCCCGTAGGCGGTGACGAAGATGATCGGGGTCATCTCGCTCTGCTTCCGCTGACGGATGAAGGCTGCCGTCTCGAACCCGTCCATGCCCTGCATACGGACGTCGAGCAGGATGACCGCGAAGTCCTGGGCCAGGACGTGACGCAGCGCGGCGAATCCGGACTCTGCTTCGACGATCGAATATCCGAGCGGCAGCAACGCCGCCCTGAGTGCCAGCCGCTTTCCGGCGTTGTCGTCGACGACCAGGATGGATACCGACGAGCTGACCGTCGCGGCCGGCCGATTGTGTCCTGCCGGCGGTAAGCGGTCCCGGCTGATGCTCACGGCGTGGGCTGCACCGCAACATCCGGCAGCCACGGCCCGATCGCGTTCAGGAGCTCTGCGGTGTTGACGGGCTTGGGGACGTAGTCGTTGGCTCCGGCATCGAGGCAGCGCTCGCGCTCGCCGGCGACCACCTTGCCGGTGACGGCGATGATCGGAATGGCTTGGAACTGTTCGTGTGCGCGAATCTTGCGGATGGCGGTGTAACCGTCCATGACCGGCATCATGATGTCCATCAGGACCATGTTGATCTCGGGGTTGCGCTCCAGCGAGTCGATTGCGTCGGGGCCGCTCTCGGCGGTGACCACGACCGCTTGGGCCCGTTCCAGCAGCGCGGTGAGTGCGAACACATTGCGGAAGTCGTCGTCGACGACCAGGACTCTCGTTCCCTCCAGCGGGTGATCGGCCAGAGCGGCGCGGGCGAGACCGGGCTGCTGCGCGGGGTCCTCGGCCACGGCCGGGACGTAGGCGGGAGCAGGCACGGCCTGCGGCACTGCGGCATCCGCCACCGCTGGGGTGGCCGCGAGCGGCTCCGCCGAGGCGTCCGCGGGAGCTGTCCCATTCGTCGTGACGGCGGCCGGCGTTCGGTTGGTCGTGGTCGTGGTGGGTCCGTTGAGGGGGAGGTAGACGGTGAACGTGCTGCCCTGTTCGGGGGTGCTGGTGAGGGTGATCTCGCCGCCGAGCAGGCCGACGAGCTCGCGGCTGATCGACAGTCCGAGCCCGGTGCCGCCGTAGACGCGAGCGGTCGTGCCGTCGCCCTGGGCGAACGCTTCGAAGATGCGTCGTTGGTGTTCTGCGTCGATCCCGATGCCGGTGTCGCGAATCGCGAGCGAGATCACGGTCGCGGCGGTCGCCAGCGACCGGGTTTCCGGGCTCCAGCCGCCTGGCGCGACGCCGATCTCGACGTGCACCTCGCCGCGCTCAGTGAACTTGAACGCGTTCGCGAGCAGGTTCTTGAGGATCTGGCGGAGGCGTTGGGCATCGGTGATGATCGTCGCCGGGCTGCCGGACGCGAGGCCGATCGAGTACGCCAGGCCCTGTCGTTGTGCCACCTGCTCGAATTCGAGCAGCAAGCCGCTGCGCAGCTCGCTCAGCGACACGTGCTCGAGCTCGACGGTGACGGTTCCCGATTCGACCTTGGCCAGCTCGAGAATGCTGTTCAGCAGACTGAGCAGATCCTTGCCGGAGTTGAGAATCACGCCCGCGTACTCGATCTGGGTGTCGCTCATCGTGTGCTCGGGGTCGTCCTGAAGCTGCTCGGCCAGGATCAGCAGACTGTTCAAGGGCGTCCGCAGCTCGTGGCTCATGTTGGCGATGAACTCAGACTTGTATTTGCTGGAGACGGCGAGCTGACCGGCTTTCTCCTCCACCAGCCGCTTTGACTGCTCGACCTCCTGGTTCTTCTTCTCTGCTTCGATGTTCTGCTCGGCCAGCAGGCTGGCCTGGCGGCCGAGGTCCTCGTTTGACTCGCGCAGCTCCTCCTGCTGGGAGCGCAGCTCTTCGGCCTGGGATTGGGATTGCTTGAGCAGGTTCTCGGTCAGCGTGTCGGCCTCGATCGTGTTGAGGACCAGCCCGATGCTCTCCGGCAGCTGATCGAGGAACGCCTGGTGGGATTCGCTGAACGGCGAGGGTGACGCCAGTTCGATCACCGCGCGGACCGACCCTTCAAACAGGATCGGCAGCACGATGATGTTCAAGGTCGCTGCGCTGGGGTGCGCGTTGATCTGCACGTAGTCGCTCGGGACGCCGCTGAGCAGGATCCGCTGTTTCTCCTTTGCGCACTGCCCGATCAGTCCCTCGCCGATGCGGAAGGTGGTGGAGAGGTTGCGCCGCTCGTGGAACCCGTAGCTGGCCTGCAGCTCGAGCACCGGCTCGACGCCCTCTGACGCCTGGTTTTTCGAGTAGAACACGGCGTGCTGGGCTGAGACCAGCGGCGCGAGCTCTGACAGGATCATGCTTGAGACCGCGGCGAGATCACGCTGGCCCTGGAGCATGCGGGTGAACCGCTCCCGGTTGGTCTTCAG
>Ga0302325_10023801_pt1 | contig 12752 bp, 6 predicted proteins | sample Palsa_T0_2_FD_201948 | JGI IMG/M metagenome (GOLD analysis project Ga0302325, IMG submission 201948) | Peat permafrost microbial communities from Stordalen Mire near Abisko, Sweden - Palsa_T0_2 | ecosystem: Environmental > Terrestrial > Soil > Palsa > Peat permafrost | place: Sweden: Abisko... | reverse complement strand
ATCGAGGCCCGCGCTCGGTTCGTCGAGAAACAGAACCTCCGGATCGTGCATCATGGCGCGCGCGATCGAGAGCCGCTGCATCATGCCGCCGGAGAAGCCGCGGATCATGTGATCGGCGCGGTCGGTCAGCTTAAATTTTTCCAGCAACTCGTCGGCGCGGCGGATTCGCTCTTTCGCGCCTTGCCCAAAATAAGCGCCGTGGAATACCAGGATCTCGCGCGCGGTAAGGGCGAAATCGAGGTTCGGCCGCTGTGGCACCACGCCAATCAGGCGCTTCACCGCGGCTTGATGCGCCCAAACGTCATGCTCGCCCACAAATGCCCGTCCGCTGGTGGGCCGCGTCCGCGTGGTAATGATCCCGATGGTGGTGGATTTGCCCGCGCCGTTCGGCCCCAGCAAGCCGAAGATTCCACCGGCGCCGATTTCCATCGAGACGCCGTCGAGCGCCACCACTTCGAGCTTTTTCTTGGTCTTGTCTTTCTTCGGACCCGGCCCAAAAGAGAAGCCCATGCCGCGCGCCGCCATGGGCGGAGGCGTGTCATATACTTTGCGCAGGTTTTCGATGCGAATGCCGATTCCCATACCGTTCCTTAGAGCTTCTCCAAATCTCGCCGCGCGCGGTCGAGAATCTCGCGCACCCGGGCGGCGCCCACGGGATTGCCCGCCATGCGGCCCGACGCTTTGACGCCGGCTTTGACCACGGCTGCGAGCGGCCCGTACATCATCCAAGCGTCGGGCCCCGAGAAATCGCCCCAGCCTTCGCACTCTTCCGCGCGCTCCCAAATATCGCGCACGCCAGCAGCTTCCTTCTCCAACTCTTTCTTGCCGGCTTCAGTGAGGCGGTAGGTGCGCCTGCCGGACTGCTGATCGGATTCGATCAGCCCTTCGTCTTCCAGTTGCTGCAGGGTGGGATAGACGCTGCCCGCGCTGGCGCGATACATGCCGCTCGACCGCTCCTCCATCTCTTTCATCAATTGATAGCCGTGTTTCGGCCCTTCGCTGAGCAGCGAGAGCAGCGCGAGGCGGATTTCACCCGCTTCGAAGAACCGCCCGCGGCGCCCGAAGGCAAAGGCCGCCCATGGAGAGGCGCCTGGCATCCCCCAAAATTGCTTTCCCATGATATATCACACGATATATCAAAAGGAATATCGACGCAAGAGAAATTTCAGTGGTGCTAGGCATGGGCTGGTTTTCATTTCTCGATGCAGATAGTCTCAAGGCGTTCCCTCTGGGCGGCCGTTGATGGATTGGCCGGCGGTGACCATCGCGCCCCCTAGATTGCCGAGGTTAGTGGCTACGCCATTTTGCCGGAGCACGGCGTGCGTCCCACTGAAGTCCGGAGAAAACTCCGCCGCAACATTTGGATGATGATGTCACGTTCCGGCGCGCGCCGGAAAGACGCCGGCTCCAGGTCTTCACCGCGCCGGCCATGGGCCCGCTGCCGAAGCGGTCGCCTCTGCCGGGCAAGCTAAAGCATGCCCCACCTAGTTATCGGTCGGCGTTCGCTCCACATGATCGACTACAACTACCGGCAGCGGAAGCTTCTTACTTTCCAGCTTAAGCCCGAGTTGCGTTTCCACGGCGTCAAACAGCGTGGGGCCGGCCGGTTCCGCGGCGGCGGCGGCTTGAGCGGGCGCCCAATCCAGCTTGAAGTTGTAGGCGCCCGCGAGGCCCGTCTGAACGCCTTGGCGACCACATCGAACCGGTCGGATTCCAGCCAGCCCGGCCCTCCCGTCACGGCCTCGGGGCGGACATGGTAGGCCATAAGGATCATGACCTTCATAGGAACGTTGCGCATGGAAAGCTTTCCGCCGGGCTGGAAGTCCACCGCCATGCGAGGCTCGCCCGACTTGTTCAGCTTCACATCCGCCACTTCAAACGATGGAGGGGGCTGGCTTTGGCCGAAGGCCGCGAGGGCCGAGAGGAACAATAATAGAACCGTGCTGGCGTTTCCGGACATTCGCGGCCTCTTGGGTTGAAAGTGCTGCCGGTAATTATGGCACAACCGGGAAAAGAACCAGCGGCGAGATCGCCGGCGCTACCGTCTGCGGCCCAACCGGCGCGCGATCAGCTTACGAACATTCTCAGGGAGAATCATCGGGCGGCTTGTGTCCGGCGAGACAGACTCGAACTTGGCGGCGGTTGCGGCGCCTATCGGCGTTGCGACGAAGGCGTGGATCTCGCCGGTGCTTTTCACCATTGCCTGGCCCACGATTTCTCCGGCATCGTTGATGCCTTCGGCGAATACCGGGTACAACGTCGAGTTGGCGGGAATCAAGGCGTTGAGATCCAGCATCGTTTTGTTCCAAAGGAAGGCGCGGCAGTTCCCCATGTTGTCGCAAGAGGCGCCAACCACCTCGCCACCGTTGTTAATCGCCGTCGGCAAGCTGGAGAAATCGCTACCGACCGTTCCGAGGTCCTGGGGGCCTGCCTGGGAATACATGGTGCAGTGAATTTGGACGAACGGAAAGCCGGGGATCTCGCTGGGCAGGTCCGACCCTCCGACCATTTCGCCCAGGTCATTGATACCGACGCCGACGCCGAGCATCGAGCCGCCCAAGTTGGCGAGGGCAATGGGCGAGCCGTTTTGCCAGAGCACCGCGTGCGGCCCATAATTGAACGGCAGAAGCGGGGTGTTCGCGCATGTGCCCGAACTGCCGACCACCTGGCCGTAGTTATTCAGCCCGAAGGTGAACCCGACGGTGTCGCCTTTGAGCGGAGGGAGTTCCTGCACCTGGCCCGGGTTCGGCCCCCATAATACCGCCTCAAAATCGAGCGCCTGAGGCGAGGGGCAGGTTGGGTCTTTCGTGCTGTTTTCCGCAAGTCCGATTACCTGGCCCCGATTGTTGATGGCAAGAGCTTCGCCGTTATTGCCGCCCAGGGTGGGAAGCGGCGTCATGGTCCCGTTCCAGATGGCGGGCAGGCAGATCAGGTTGGTGCCGAAGCCGCAAAAGTCGTTGCCGAACGGATCTTTCTTGGACGTCTCGGAAAGAATCGGGAGTTGATAGCTCGCGTTGGGCCCGCTCGCTTCGCTATTTGGCCCGCCCAGGGTTCCCAGGTCGTACATCTCGCCCGGGAACCCCGAAAGGAACGCATGTGTGTTCCCGTTGGGAAGGGCGGCCGCCCCGGCAGTCCGCCCTACGAAGTTAATGCCATAAGCGTCGGCGTACGTCCCACCCAGCGTGCCCAGATCGGTGATGACGTAGCGTGGTGTTTGTGCTGTTGCAAGGGTGGCGAGCAAGGCGCCAACCGCTAGAGAAGTCAGAATCGATTTCATAATGTGCCTCCATTCGAGTAGGCGCAAAACGCGCCGTGGAAGGATCATGGCGGTATAATTAGGCCGATCAACCATGCAGAGGGCGGAGCAATCCGAAGAGACGGCTGCGGGAGATATCAGTATGCTGCTCCGCGCCTGGAGCGGCGGAGACCAGAAGGCGCTCGACAGACTCGCCCCTGTTGTTTATGACGAACTCCGCCGGCTGGCGCGCCGCTACATGAGACGCGAGCGCCCCGGCCACAGCCTACAAACCACGGCCCTGGTGAACGAAGCCTATGTACGCCTGGTGGATTACGAACGCATGCAGTGGCAGGACCGCGCCCATTTCTTTGCGGTCTCGGCCCAGTTGATGCGGCGCATTCTGGTGGAGCATGCGCGCCGCCACAACCTGAAGCGCGGCGGCGGCGTGCAGCGCGTCTCCCTGGACGAGGCTGCCGTGGTGGGCGGGGGCCGGCCGGCGGATTTCGTAGCGCTCGATGACGCCATGAACGCGCTGGCGCGGCTCGATGCACGCAAGGCGCAAGTGGTCGAAATGCGCTTCTTTGGCGGACTCAGCGTCGGCGAAACAGCCGAAGTGCTCAAAGTGTCGTCGATCACCGTGAAGCGCGATTGGAGCACCGCCAAGTTGTGGCTCTATCGCGAGTTGGCGGGTGGGGCGGCCGATGGACTCTGATCGATGGAAGCAAGTCGATAACCTGCTGCAGTCGGTGCTCGACCGTCCGCCGGCGGACCGCGACGGCTTTCTGAGTTCGGCATGCGCGGGCGACGAGACGCTGGAGCGCGAGGTCCGCTCCCTGTTGGCGTTAGAAGAGCGGGCGGGAGGGTTCCTCGAGAATCCGGCGATGGAAGTGGTCGCGCGCACCATGGCGCTCCAGCAGGATCAAGACAGCCTTAGTGGCCAGACCGTCTCCCATTACCGCATCATCGGGAAGATCGGCGCCGGCGGAATGGGCGTGGTCTACAAGGCCGAAGACATCCGCCTGCACCGGTTCGTGGCCCTCAAGTTTCTGCCGGATGAAATCGCGCGCGACCCGCGGGCGCTCACCCGTTTTCAGCGAGAGGCACGGGCCGCATCCGCCTTGAACCACGCCAATATTTGCACGATATACGAAGTCGAAGAACATAATCGCCAACCGGTGATTGTGATGGAGCTGCTCGAAGGGGAGACGCTGAAGCAGCGAATCCGCGAGAAGCCTATCGCCACGGATGAGCTGCTGGATTTTGCCATCCAGATATCCGACGCATTGGAAGCTGCGGAGGCAAAAGGAATTGTCCATCGCGACATAAAACCCGCAAATATCTTCATCACCAAGCGTGGTAACGCTAAGGTTCTCGACTTTGGATTGGCGAAAGTGAATCCCCTCGTCGACACCCGCGGCGGCGGAGAGACTGCGGCGCCGACGGTCACCATGGAGGACGAACTGACCAGTGAGGGAAGCGCGATCGGGACGGTGTCTTATATGTCGCCGGAGCAGGTTCGCGCTCAACCTTTGGATGCGCGTACGGATTTGTTTTCGTTCGGCGTGGTGCTGTATGAAATGGCGACGGGCAAGCTGCCGTTTCCCGGGGAGAGCGCGGGAATCATTTTCGATGGCATACTGAACCGCGCCCCGGCGCCCGCTGTGCGGCTGAATCCCGGCCTGCCGGCGGAATTAGAGCGCATCATTGACAAGTGTCTGGAGAAGGATCGTAATTTGCGCTACCAGCATGCGGCGGAATTACATTCCGACTTGCAGCGGCTGAAGCGGGACTCGGGGCAGGCTGGCAGTTTGCCGGAGCGCCGGTTGGCGGGGCGCCCTCCGGGTGGCGCGCAGCTTACCAGGCTGCCCCCCAAAAGAGTGCTTGCTGCGGCTGCTGCGGCTGTCCTGGCGATTGGCGCCGCAGGCTACTTCTATCTTCATCGTGCGCCCAAACTCACGAACAAGGATACGATTGTCCTCGCCGATTTCGACAATAAGACGGGCGACCCCGTCTTCGACGGCACGCTTCGCCAAGGCTTGTCAGTGCAGCTCGAACAGTCGCCGTTCCTGAGTCTCGTCTCCGACCAGCTGGTCCAGAGGATGATGGGTCTGATGGGCCAGCCCGCCAATGCGCAAATAACTCCGGCGCTGGCTAAGGAGATTTGCGAGCGAACCGCCAGCGCCGCCGTCCTCGAAGGTTCGATTGCGCTCCTCGGCAGCCAGTACGTAGTAGGGCTGCGCGCGAGGAATTGCCGCACCGGCGATGTCCTCGATGACGAGCAGGCGCCGGCGGCCAGAAAAGAAGACGTGCTGAATGCGCTGAGTCAAATTGCCGCCAAATTCAGAACCCGCGCCGGCGAATCGCTCGCCTCCGTCGAAAAGTACGATACTCCCCTCGCCGAGGCTACTACCACGTCACTTGAAGCCTTGAAAGCCTATAGCCTGGCGTTGAAGGTGGCGTACTCAACCGGCTCCGCCGCTTCCATACCCCTTTTCAAGCGCGCCCTTGAAATCGATCCCAAATTCGCCAAGGCACATTCGCACCTCGGAATCTTTTATAAAAGCGTGGGAGAGCTAGCTCTTTCCAAGGAGAACCTCGCAGAGGGCTATGAGTTGCGGGATCGCGCCAGTGACCAGGAGCGGTTCTTCATCACCGCTACCTACTATCTGCGGGCGACGGAAAATCTCGAATTGGCGCAACAGACATTAGAAGCGTGGGTGCAAACTTATCCTCGCGATAAACAGCCGCGCGGATTCCTGACGCTTCTCTACCCGCAACTCGGCAAATTTGAGAAAGCAGTGGAACAAGCCAAAATAGCCATCGCGATCGATCCGGACTTCACCCCGGGGTATCTCAATCAAGCCTGGAACGATCTTTACCTTGGCCGCCCGGACGACGCCGCGAAAGTCCTGCAGATAATCTCCGATCGGAAAATAGAACACGAAGATATTCCCGTCCTGCGATATTACATCGCCTTCCTGAAAGGCGACCATGCGGGCATGGAAAGCGCAGCCGCCTTGGGTCAAGGCAAGCCCGGGATTGAAGACTCGATCTTCGCCGAAGAGGCCTGTGTTTTGGCCTATTCCGGTCATCTGCAAGACGCGAGGAGCCTGTTTCAGCGTGCTGTGGGCCTGGCCCAACAGGGAGGCCACAAGGAACAGGCGGCTATTTACGAAGCAGGAGCGGCGGTCAGAGAGGCCTTTTTCGGCAACGCGCCCGAGGCGCGGCGGAGCGCGGTGGCGTCGCTAGAGCTTTCGAAGGGCCGGGATGTGGAGTATGGCGCGGCCTTTGCGCTGGCCCTCGCGGGAGATCCATCGCGCGCCCAAACGCTCGCCGAAGATTTGGAGAAGCGCTTTCCGGAGAATACGTTGGTCCGATTTACCGAAGTGCCAACGCTGCGCGCAGTTTTGGGACTCAACCGGGGCGAATCTCGAAAAGCTATCGAATTGCTGCAAACCACCGCGCCCTACGATTTGGCCATACCCGAAACCGGGTCTGGCTTTTTCGGCTACATGTATCCTGCCTACGTGCGGGGGGAGGCATATCTGGCCACGCATCAATACGCCGAAGCAGCCGCGGAGTTCCAGCGAATTCTGGATCATCCCGGCCTTGTTTTCTGCGATCCGGTCGGCGCACTGGCGCATTTGCAGCTAGGCAGAGCGTTGCATTTGTCGGGTGACGACGCCAAGGCAAAAAAGGCCTACCAGGATTTTCTCAATCTCTGGAAAGACGCCGACCCCGATTTGCCGATTTTCCGGCAAGCCAAGGCGGAATCCGCGAGGCTGCCATGAGCGGGGCCTGCCACGAGGGTCGCGCGGCTCTCCTTGGAGCCGGCCTTCGCCATGCAAAATCAACTTCATGCAATTTCCGGCAGGCCGACCTGGGGGTCGGCCGCGGACCGGGGGGTCCGACCCCCTTTTGCGGCGCGGGATTGCCATGACACCGGAGCGTCTCGATCAAATCGAAGCGCTATACCTTGCGGCGCGCGCTCTCTCGACCGAAGATCGGGCGGCGCTGTTGGCTCAGGCGGACCCCGAATTGCGCTCCCGAGTCGAATCGCTGCTGGCAACCGGCGACACCCTGCAAATCCCGGAAGATTCGACTATCACGGAGCTGACTTCAGGCGCCTGTCTCGGGCCATACCGTATCGAAACCAAGCTCGGCGAGGGCGGGATGGGCGCAGTCTTTCGCGCCGTGGACACGCGCTTGGGACGCGCGGTAGCTGTCAAGATCGCTCACCAGCGCTTCGGCGCCCGGTTTGAGCGCGAGGGGCGCGCAATTTCCTCGCTGAACCATCCCAACATCTGTACGCTCTTCGACGTTGGGCCAAACTATCTGGTGATGGAATTGGTGGAGGGCGAAACCATCGCCGCCCTCCTGAAGCGCGGCCCGCTGCCAAGCGAAACGGCGCTCCGCTATGCGGCGCAGATTGCCGCCGCGTTGGCGGAGGCGCACAGCAAGGGCATGGTTCACCGCGATCTCAAGCCCGGCAATATCATGATCGCCAAATCGGGCGTCAAGGTGCTCGATTTCGGACTGGCTAAATTGGAGCAGGATGAAACCGTCACCGCGAGCCACATGGTGCTGGGCACGCCCGCCTACATGCCGCCCGAGCAGCGGGAAGGCAAACCGGCCGATGCCCGTTCGGATATTTATTCGTTCGGCTGCGTCCTCTACGAAATGCTAAGCGGGCGGCGAGCTGGTTCCCAACGGCAGCCGCTAGCGGCGCGCGGTCTGGAGAAAGTCGTGAGCCGGTGTCTCGAACAGGACCCTGCGCGCCGATGGCAAACCGCCGCCGAACTGGAGCGTGAGCTCGCGGCTACCACCGGCATTTCGCAGCGCTGGAAGGTAATTGTTCCCGCCGCCGCGGTTGTGCTGGCGCTGATCGCCGCCGGATATTTCTATTTTCACCGCGCGCCAAAACTTACGGACAAGGACACGATTGTCCTCGCCGATTTCAAGAACACCACCGGCGATTCCGTATTTGACGGGACGCTACGTCAAGGGTTGGCAATACAACTGGAACAGTCGCCGTTCCTCAGCCTTCTCTCGGATGAGAGTATCCACCAGACGCTGGGTCTGATGGGCCGGCCGGCGGATGCGCCGCTGACGCCGGAGATCGCCCGGGAAATCTGCGAGCGGGCCGCCGGCGCCGCCGTCCTCGATGGTTCGATTAATTCCCTCGGAAGTGCGTACGTTGTGGGATTACGTGCCAAGAACTGCCACACCGGAACGGTGCTGGATGAAGAGCAGGTGCAAGCAGCGAGAAAGGAAGACGTCCTGAATGCCTTGGGTCAAATTGCCAGCAAATTCAGAACCCGGGTCGGTGAATCGCTCGCCACGGTCGAGAAGCACTCTACTCCGCTTGCCGAGGCTACCACGCCGTCGATCGACGCCTTGAAGGAGTATAGCACGGCCTTGAAGGTTCTCTACTCCAGTGGTGATGCCGCCGCCGTGCCCCTTTTCAAGCGCGCTACCGAGATCGACCCCAAATTCGCCATGGCATATGCAAATCTGGGGAGCTCCTACGGCGGTATTGGAGAGTCTGAACTCTCAGTGGCGAATGTCACGAAAGCCTGGCAATTGCGCGATCGAACTACCGACGCGGAGAAATTCTCCATCTCCGCTGCCTACGATCTGAACGTGACGGGGAATATGGAAAAGGCGCGGCAGACTTTTGAATCGTGGGCGCAAATTTATCCTCGGGCCTACGACGCCCCCGGTCTGTTGTCGGGGCAGATTTACCCTGTCCTCGGCCAGTATGAAAAGGCGATCGAGGCAGCCAGGAAGGCGATTGCGCTCAATCCGGATGTTCCCTTCGCGTATGTAAATCTCGCAACCGCATATCAATTCCTTGACCGCCCTGCCGAAGCCGAGGCGGCATTTCGGCAAATGTCCGAGCGCAAACTGGAGTTTCCCGACAGTCTGATGCAGCGATACCAACTTGCCTTCGTGAAAGGCGACCAGGCGGAAATGGAGCAGCAAGTGGTTTTGGCAAAGGAAAGATCCGGAATGGAAGCGGAGATTTCCAAACAACAAGCCTTCGTCCTGGCATATTCCGGTCGCTTGCAGCAGGCAAGGAAGATGTCGGGGAGCGCAGTGGACCTGGCTCGGCAGGCGGCCGCACCGGAAAGGGCGGCTTTGGCCGAAACCGGAGCAGCGTTGCGCGAAGCCTTCTTCGGCAACGCGCCGGCGGCAACGAGGGATGCGGCGGAGGCGCTTGCGCTTTCCATGGGCCGGGATGTGGAGTATGGAGCGGGTCTGGCGCTGGCCCTGGCGGGAGATTCCTCCAGGGCGCAAACACTCGCGAACGATCTGGATAAGCGCTTTACCGAAGATACGTCGGTCCGATTCAGTTATCTGCCCGAGCTTCGCGCGCTTCTCGCGCTGCAACCTCCTTTGAACCAGAAGAGCGATGCTGCAAAGGCTATCGAACTGCTACAGGTAGCCGTTCCCTACGAGTTGGGCGTGCCGCTCAGTTGGTTTTCCGGTTTCGGCGCCATGTATCCGGTGTATTTGCGTGGCGAGGCCTTTCTGGCCGCGGGCCAAGGCGCGGAAGCCGCCGCGGAATTCCAGAAGATTCTCGACCACCGCGCCATCGTCGCGACCGATTGCATAGGCGCACTGGCCCACTTGCAACTAGGCAGAGCATTCCATTTGTCGGGAGACGACGCTAAGGCGAAGACTGCTTACCAGGATTTTCTTACTCTCTGGCAAGAAGCCGACGCGGACATCCCGATCTTGCTCCGGGCTAAGACGGAATACTCGAAGCTGCAATAAGGAGCGCACCCACGCTCGCTATGCAAAATCAGCTTCATGCGATCTCTGACAGGCCGACCGGGGGGGTCCGCCCCTTCACGGGCTGACAACGCTTCCGTTTGTTTTTTCCCGCTGGCTCGGCGTATCATCAGTAAGCTCACCGATGGAACCGGCGTCCGCGGGCAATCTCGAAGATTTCTTTGTCTCCGGCGGCACCGTTCCGCTGGAGTCGCGGAGCTACATCGAACGCTCTGCCGATACGGCCCTATTTGAAGCGCTTTCCGCCGGCAAGTTCTGCTACGTCCTGAACTCGCGCCAGATGGGCAAGTCGTCGCTTTGCGTCCGCACCATGGCCCGGCTCGAGGCTGGCGGCACGCGCACCGCCTTCGTCGATTTGACTAAAATCGGCGGCCGCAACGTGACTCCGGACCAGTGGTACGCCGGCCTGGTGGTCGAAGTGGGGCGCGCGCTCGGCATGCGCGCCGAGATGCTACGCAACTGGCAGGAGCAGCGCGAGCTCAGCCCCATGCAGCGCTTCTTTTCCGCGTTGCGCGACGTGGCGCTCGAGAAGATCGCTGCGCCAATTGTCGTGTTCGTGGATGAGATCGACGCCAGCCGGAGCCTCCCATTCAGCGCCAACGAGTTTTTCGCGGGGATCAGGGAGTGCTACAACCGCCGCGTGCACGATCCGGCCTACAAGCGGCTGACATTCTGCCTGCTCGGCGTGGCTGTGCCTGGGGATCTGATCGCCGATCCGACCACCACGCCCTTCAACATCGGCGAGCGAGTTGTCTTGACGGACTTTACGGAGAGAGAGGCGGCGCCGCTAACGGCGGGGCTCAGTTCTGACGAGGTTCTGCGCCGAATCCTTTATTGGACCAACGGCCATCCCTTCCTAACCCAAAGCCTGGCCTCCACCGCGCAATCGAATGGCAACGTCCACTCCGCCACCGATGTGGATCGTCTGGTTGCCGATCTGCTCTTCCAGGCGAAGGCTCGCGAAACCAATATCAACCTCGCCGACGTCGGCAACCGCATCCTCAGCGGCTCTCCCGACCCCAAGCAGGTCGCCCGCTACCGCGCCGACGTGCTAAGCCTCTACGAAAACGTCCTCAAAGGCCGCGAGGTCTTCGACGACGAATCCAACCGCTTGGCCGCGGTATTGAAGCTCTCGGGAATCGTCCGCGTGGAAGACCGCCGCCTCAAGCTCCGCAACCGCATCTATGAGCGCGTCTTTGACCGCACCTGGATTCGCGAAAATATGCCTGGCGCCGAACTGCGGCGTCAGCGGCGCGCCTTCCTCAAAGGAGCGGTGCGTACCGCTTTGGTTGCAGCCGTGGTGCTGGCCGTAATCGCCTTCCTCGCCATTCGCGCGGTGCATGAGCGCGACCGCGCCAACTACGAAGTCTACGTGGCCGACATGAACCTGATGCCCTCCATCTGGGCGCAGAATAATATCGAGCGCATTGAGACGCTGCTCGATGCCACGCGGGAGAATCCGGCCCGCGGCTGGGAGTGGGAGTATTGGTATCGCATGAGCCATCTGGCCTCGGACACTCTTCCCAAACAGAACTTTAATATTGCGAACTTCGCACGCAACGGAAAAATCTACGGCCGCAATGATGGCCACATCTGGGAGTACTCGCCCGATACTCGTAAATGGCTGGACCTGATGCCGATGCTGGGGCAAGCCGAAGGATTCATCCTGCCGTTCCCCGACGGCCGGCGCCTGCTCGAGGCGGACGCCATCCACACCGCGCAGGTCATCGATATAGCCAACCGGACGAGACTCACGAAGCTGGAGGATTTTTCGGTGTTCATGTCGTATGGGATGATCTCGCCGGACGGCCGCTGGGTGATCGGCGGACGCCAAAGCGAATGGTCGCGGGGAGAGAATGCCTCCTTTCTATCCGCGGTGATTTGGGACACGGAGACGGGAAAATCCACCAGTATTCCCACTGCGCGTTCTAACTTGGCGGCCTTTTCGCCCGAAGGCCGGAGTATTGCGGTAGGCGAAGTGGACACGAGCCACGGCGCCAGCAGCTTTCGCGCGGTGGTCCGGGAGTACGGGACGTGGAAGATTCAGGCCGCATTCGAAACCGCCGGTCCTACTTCGGCACTTTGCTTCAGCCCCCGCGGCGACCAGCTTGCCACGGGCACGGCCAACGGCTGGGTGCAACTCTGGGACCTGAAGACCCGGCGGGAGACTGCACGAACGCAGGCAGCCGGCGGCACTATCGATTTTCTACAGTATTCGTCCGACGGCGCATGGCTGGCTACGAGCTCGATAGAGCGGTTGGCGCGGCTGTACGATGTCAACGGTAAGGAGCCGCGGCTGCTTTCCACCTATCGCGATGCCCAACCGCTCACCATCTCGCCAGACAAAACTCGCGTCATGGGGCAGTATGACGAAATTCGTCTCTACGACCCCAGGAGCTCTGCGGAGACTCCAACCGCGAGCGCGGTGGTTACCTACACCGACTTGTCGAGAGTTCTCTCCAGGAAAACGCCGGCGTTGGTTCTCTCGGCCGGGAAGGTTTACGAGCTCGATCCATTATCGGGCGCCTCGCGGGCACTGACTTGGATTCCGGGAAGAACGCTGCTGTTGCCCGAAAGCGGCGAGAGCTGGGGGTTGGCTGAGCGAGCCGATGGCGTGTTGGAAATCCTCTATTTCGATGGACGCAGGTTGGTTGCGACGCTTCCGAAGGCGGCCGTGCTTCCGACTGTAATGAGCGCCTTCCCCGATGGACGCCGT
>Ga0302325_10023800_pt1 | contig 12753 bp, 8 predicted proteins | sample Palsa_T0_2_FD_201948 | JGI IMG/M metagenome (GOLD analysis project Ga0302325, IMG submission 201948) | Peat permafrost microbial communities from Stordalen Mire near Abisko, Sweden - Palsa_T0_2 | ecosystem: Environmental > Terrestrial > Soil > Palsa > Peat permafrost | place: Sweden: Abisko... | reverse complement strand
CCTCCACTACGGGCTGGCAGGAAACAGGATCAATCAGCGGCTCGGCGCCCGCCGTAATGACCGCTAACGTCAATGGAAATGCGGACTATATGAAGAGCGCCACGGGGCCGGGCGCTTCTCTCTTTACGATCACCACGACCCAAGCCACCGGCTTTGGCACGGCTACGGTCAGCCAGCATTTGGAATACACAGTCAAGGGAAGGGAGAACGTTCACCGAAGCTACTCCTACAATGGCAACGCCCAAAAGGCGGGCGCTGGTCTTGCCCTTATGACTACCGGCTCCGACCAGCTCTATGGGCGCGGTACGTTTAACGGGCCGGTGACGGGAAACTTGCAATGGTCGGACTCCGGAAGAAAACCCGCTTCGGGCACGAACGATTGGCAGTCTGATAACGCCTTACCGCTCTTCGCCGCTTTCACCCAGGAAGCCGAGGCACAACTGAAATCGGGTTCACCGATGCCGAAGCCGACTGCCAACGTCTCGTACAGCCAGTTGGCCAAAGCAATCCAGAGCGGCGCTTCGACGAGCATCACTTGCTCAGAAGGGTTCGACATCACCAATAATGGAATCCACTACACGGGCAGCAGCACGGTTACCATCCAGCTTCGGCCGTCCAAGACCCATCTCGTGATCGAACCTGACGATGAGTCGGTATACGAAAAGTGGATGCCGGTCCCGGATGCGGACGATGCGGGCTCCGCCTCGTCCGCGTTCCCAACCTCGATTCCGCTGACCGTGCACGTCGCTTTGACCGACAAGTCGGCGACACCCGGCAGCACGGCCAAAACGAAAGCCCACAGTGCGGTTGCCGACGTGTTTGATCTCGACTTAAAGGATGTCTCCAACAATCCCGGCGTCTGCATGAACTACCCCAAACCCGGAGCGGGAGCGACAAACGGGCTGTATTTCCCCAAGACCCAGCCTCCCGGGATCACCTACATTGACGAGCAACATGTAAAGACGTCAGGTTCCGTAGTCGAAGCAACCGTCACCGTCTACGCCCGGGACACCGGAGCTTACGGATCAATCGAAGCGAAGTCCGAGAATCTCAAGCTGACGGCGACGGACTCCCGGACGGGCAAGCAGATCATGAGCATTCCGATGGACGACGACAATAACCACATTGCGGACGTCTGGGAGAAGAACAACAACGTGACCGGAAAGGACGCCACTTGGGATGAGTGCAACACTCCCAGTGGGATGAAGAAGACCGGAGACGGCATGTCCCTTTACGACAAATATCGGGGAGTTTTGACCGACGATGGGACCGGCATCGAGACCTTCCAGCGGGTCAGCCCATCCGTTCGCAACCTGTTCATCTACATTCCACAATCGCAGGCCGACAAAACCTCCTTTGAGGCGGGAGTCGCCGCTTACTCGCGGGCTACCGGCGTCAAGACCACCTACATTCACGACTCAACACGGATGCTGCCGAGCGGAGCGCCGGACCAGTCGGGCGGTTCGGTGACCTTCAACCGGACACCTTACTCCGAACCGGTTAACGCCTACGCGGTGATTATTTTCGACGATGGTGGAACCGAGTCCAACGGGTCGACCGTCGGACTGGATTTTGCCGATCCGTATGGCCGCTTTTCTCCCATGTCGACTAAAGCGGTCCTGGTGCGCCGGCAAGCGTGCCAAAACCAGGTACAGACGTTCATCGGCTGGGCAACCGCGACCCCGCCCATCCAGAGCTTTATCAATACGGCGAAGACGCAGGGACTCGACATCAAGTCGGTGGCACAAGCTGCTCTGATGAACCAGGGGACACTGGTCGAACAGCTCATCGGATTTGTGACGCTCCACGAGCTAGGGCACGCAACTGGGGCGGCTCACCACGGTCTCGAGTTGCTGGCCGGGTATCAGAACCATACGATCCCGCTTCCGCCCGGCAAGACCATGGCCGAACTTCAGACTCAGTACGCGCAAAGCGGCTCGACAAACTGTCCCATGTTCTATTGGCAGGCAGGAATCAAAATAACCTTCAATCCGGTCTTGCTGTTCCTAGCAAGCAAATGGAATCCCGTCATGAATTCATCAACCGGAGCATGGGCGTTTTGCAGCGACGATTGGCCGGAGATGAGTCTGAAGCCGTGACTAGTCGCCGGTCGGGACGACGGTGCCGGCCTCGAACATGAGGACAACCGTTCGTCCAATCGCGTGTGGGCAGTGCATAGCGCCCCTCGGGACCATGACTCCCTGCCCCGGACCGAGGTCGGCCGCGCCGTTTTCGAAGTCGATCTTCAGGCGTCCCTCCACGACGTAAAAGAACTCGTCTTCTTGGTCGTGCTTGTGCGAGTGGAAGTCGCCATCGAGCACTCCAAGACGGACAACACAATCGTTGACGTTGACTAGCGTTTGATTGATCCAAGGTTGAAGCGTGGACGCGAAGCCTAACACGTCGAACTGCTCCAGCGGGCCGAACTTGGTGTCCATCCGCATGTCGTATTGCTCTTCAGCCATCAGGCAAAGGATACCGACCGCCGGTCTGCGATCCATCTAGAATGAGCTATCGATGAAGTCAATCTCGCGGAGACTCAGCCTTTTAACCCTCCTCTTCGGACTGGCGAGACTTGCCGTCTGCGACATCCCGATCTCTGACCCACAGGTCGTCTTCAGCCCCTACAACTGGTACAGATCGGGCTCGGCGTACGCGCAGTCGGCCAACCCGGGCGCCTATCTCAAGGTCGGGTTCACCGGCTCAAAGATCGGTCTCGATCTCGACGTCTCCCCATTGACCATGGCAAACGTGCCGGCCTCCCAATATCCGGTTGTGCGGTTTTCAGTCGACGGCGGCCCTGCCTCGACCGTGCAGCTTTCGCCGGCCACCACCTCCCTTCCGTGCGGCTCAAATCTGCGGGCGGGCAACCATACGCTCTTGCTGCAATACGTCGCGGGCTATGTCTTCCTGGATTTCTGGACCCCCGTGAACGTGCTCCGGGTTAACGGCTTTTCGCTCGACCCGGGAGCTTCCCTGACGAGAGTTCCGTCGCATTCCTTGAACGTGCTGTTCCTCGGCGACAGCATCACCAACGGGGACGACGACATCGCGACATTCACCCACGGAATCACCAACGAGGTCGACACCCAAGACGCCACCATCGGCTACCCGTCGGTGGTTGCGGCCGGGATTGAGGCGGAGTACGGGGTGGTCGCGTACGGCGGCGCGTCATGGGACGGGACCGCTGCTGACGGGCACACTCCTGGTCTGATGAACTTCGCTTCGATGCTGGACAACCTTCACTCTCGGCTGGTCGGGGGCAAGCTGTCGCCCGTCCCGAGCGATATCTTCATCAACATGGGTGAGAACTCCGGCCCAACCGGCGACGACCTGCCGAAGTTGCTCGCTTCCCTTCGCGCGGCCAGTAGTCCGGCGACTCACATCTTCGTCATCGTGCCGTTCTCGGGCCGGTCCCGAGCGCCGCTCAAGGCCGGACTTGCTTCGTACCTTCTCGCCGCCCGGTCCGATAAGCAGACGTTTCTTCTCGACCTGGGCAACAGTCCCTACCTCACCGACTCGGGTCCAACGATGCTCTCGGCCGACGGCCAGCATCCCCTCGCGACCCTACACGGGTTACTCGGTGCCCAACTGGTACAGGGTCGGGCTGAGGAGCTTTCTCGCAGACCGTAAGGCACCGTATCCGCCAGGAGTCCCACAAGACCTATGCCAACTCTTGTCCCGGATTGCGCATTCCTCTAATGACCATTTGGGTTTGAGCGCCTACCAGGTCTTCGACGTCTTCCCCTGGAGAGTGATACCGCGGGCGCGCGATACTCCGGGAAGGATCTCGTGACAATTCGCACTCCGTGCCAGGGTCGTCGACGCTCCATCACCGGCGGCGAGAGCGGGATCCCTTAGATCCGGGGCTTGGGATACGCTCCGTCGTCCCTACCCGGTCGCGCCCATCTGGCCGGAGTCGAAGGCGATCGTCTTGCCCGGATGGGTTTCGAACGTCTGTGACCAATCGTGATACCGAACCTTGACGGAGCCGGCAAAGCTCGGCTTGATCCTCGCCTGCTTCAACTGGCCGCCCGCCCACTCGATGTCCACCACGTATCCGCCTCTGGCTCGCAGGCCGTGGATGTGACCGTCTTGCCAGACCAGCGGCAGCGCCGGGAGCAGGACTAGCTCGTCGGTGTGGCACTGCATGAGCATCTCGACCACCCCCGCCGCAAACCCGAAGTTGCCGTCGATCTGGAAAGGTGGATGGGCGTCGAACAGGTTCGGATAAACCCCACCTCCGCCCGAGTAGTGGGTCCCCTCGCCTTTGACAGGAGTCAGGGCGTCCTGCAGCAGCTTGAACGCGCGATCGCCCTCCAGCAGTCGAGCCCAGAAGGAGATCTTCCACGCCAGGCTCCAGCCCACCCCCTCATCGCCGCGAAGCTCGAGGGTCCGCCGCGCTGCCGCGAAGAGATCCGGCGTGCTCTGAGTGATCTGGCTACTGGGATAGAGGCCGTAGAGATGGGAGACGTGACGGTGATGCTGATCGGGGGCGCTGGAATCCCAGTCGTCCAACCACTCCTGAAGCTGCCCTTGAGACCCGACTTGCATCGGGGCTAACTTCGCCCGCGCCGCTTGCACTTTCGCCCGGAACTCCTCGTCTAGCCCAAGGATTTCGGACGCCTCCGCGCATGCGCCAAACAGATCGCGCAGGATCTGCATGTCCATCGTCGGACCTGCGCACAGGGTGCCCTCGTGATGATGGTCATTCTCCGGCGACACCGACGGACAAGTAACCAGCCACTTGTGAGTAGGCTCCTCCACCAGTGCGTCCAGAAAGAACTCGGCGGCGCCCCGCATCACCGGGTAGTGTTTGGCCAGGCCGTGCTTGTCCTTGGTGTAGAGATAGCGCTGCCAAAAGTGGGTGCTTAGCCAGGCTCCGCCCATCGGCCACATTCCGGAGCCGTACCAGTCGATCGGCGCAGTCCCCCGCCAGACGTCGGTGTTGTGGTGGCAAACCCAGCCGCCCGCGCCGTAGTGGGTCTTAGCGGTGTGGCGACCGGTCACCGCGATCTGGGCGATCATGTCGAACAGCGGTTCGTGGCACTCGCTTAGCCCGCAAGATTCCACCATCCAGTAGTTCATCTCCGTGTTGATGTTGATGGTGTATTTGGAGTCCCACGGCGGTGTGATCGAGTCGTTCCACATGCCCTGCAACGTTGCCGGCTGCCCGCCTGGCCGCGAGCAGGCGATCATCAGGTACCTCGCGAATTGGAACTGCAGCGCCGCCAATTGCGGATCCTCGCCCGCTGGAAAGGCCGCCAGCCGGCGGTCGGTGGTGAGTTCCGAGGGCAGTCCGCCGAGGCTGAGTTCGACTCGGTCGAATAGATGGCGGTAATCCGCCACATGGGCGCGTTTCAGTTCGTCGAAGCTCTTCCCGGTGGCACGGTCCAGGTGCTCCCGGCTAATCGCCTCTGCGTCACCGCTTACATCCTCATAGCCCCGGTAGCTGGTGCCGATTGAGACCAGCAGCGTGACCGCGTTGGCGTGAGTAGCCGTCAGGCCCTGCGTGGAACCTTCGACGGTGCCGCCCTCGACCTGAGCTCGGGCAATCGCGTGGCCCCGCACGATACCCTCCAGCCCCTTGTGAGTTCCGGCCAAAACGCCAAGGCTGACCGAGTCCGAATCAAACCGGGCTTCCCCGCCCAACGGCGAGTGAAAGTTCGCGACAAAAGAGATCCGGTGAGGCTGATCCGCTGTGATGCGGACAACGAGCACTTGGTCAGGCACGCTCACAAACGATTGCCGCCGGTACGTCACCCCATGAGATCGGTAGCTCATGGAGGTCACGGCGGATCGAAGGTCGAGCTCTCTCTCGTAGCCGTCCGCATCCGGACCAACCCCCTCGAAAGAGATATCGAGCGCGCCGAGCGTCTGATACGGCATCTGACCGATAGGCAGGGAAAGGCAATGGGCGGCGACCAGATCCTGGGCCGTCTTGAAGTCGCCCGCTAAGATCGCCTCCCTCACTTTGGGCAGCGCCTCTAGCGCCTCTGGGTTGTCGTAGTTATGCGGGCGCCCGCCCCAAAAGGTCAGTTCGTTGAGCTGGATTTGCTCGGTGGTAACCCCGCCGTACACCATCGCACCAATCCGCCCGTTTCCCAACGGAAGAGCCTCCAGCCACTCCGACGCAGGCTTGTCGTACAAGAGCCTGAGGGGGACCGGCGCCTTTCCAGGCAGCGACGTTTCGGCAGGTGCCGCCGGCTCTGGGAACAGGACCTGGTTCACCGCTTTGACCTTGTCGCGGATCGGGGCCGCGCCGGCGGAAAAGAGTGCCTGAAGGAAGTCGCGCCGCCTCATTGGACGTAACGTACCCTCAATCGGGGGCACTGACTCAGGCCGCCAATGCGGACGGCTCCAGCACCCACTTGTTGAGCGTCTCCGCGAGAACCTTTCCGTTGATTGGCTTTGTGACGTAATCGTCCATCCCTGCACCCAGGCAGATCTCACGGTCGCCGGTCATTGCATTCGCCGTCATCGCGACAATCGTAAGACCGCGTATTCTCGGATCGCCGCTCTTACGAATCCGCTCGGTCGTCTCCAGCCCATCCAGACCGGGCATCTGCACGTCCATCAGGACCAGATCGAATTCTGTCGAGCCAACTTTCTCGAGCGCATCCAGCCCGCTGGAGGCCCGAACGACCTCGCAGCCCAGCCTTTGCAAGAGCTTCGTCGCCACCATACTGTTCACGTCGTTGTCTTCCACAAGCAGTACCGTTGGCGTGTATTTGGGAGGGGGATTGCTCGCTGGCTCGGGCAGGGCACTGCGCTTGGCGCGCACGGTCGAAACCCGGAGCGAGTCCACGAGGCGGTCAACGTTGAGCGGTTTGGTGAGCCACTCCTCAATTCCCAACGCCGCAATCTCGGCCGCTGGTGGCTTGAGTTCGAGCGCCGAGAATTTGTAGACTTTGAGCCCCTTATCGATGAACTCGCGAAGCTCGGTTGGTTGGAAGCCTGCCACTGGGCGTTCGCAGAGCAGGTAGTCGTACCGCTCGGTGACAAGCCGGTTGAAGGCGCCCAGACCAGAGGTTTCGCGATCGACCATGGCCCCGTGGTAAGCAAGCGTCGTCTCGATTCGGTCACTCAGCTTGGCGTTCTCAGTCACGACAAGGAACCGTTGACCTTCAAGCGCGCTCATTCGCTTTGCCGGTTGAAGCTGCTTTAAGGAGACCGTTACCGTAAAAGTCGAACCTAGACCAACCGTGCTGGACAATTGCAGACTTCCGTCCATGAGGTCGACGAGTTGCTTGCAAATGGTGAGGCCCAGCCCGGTGCCGCCCTTTTTGCGATTGAGTCTGCCGTCTGCCTGAGTAAAGCTGTCGAACACCAGCTCTTGGTGGTCTCGGGAGATACCGACGCCCGTATCGCTTACTTCAAGTCGGACGCCGTCGTCGACTTCGGCTATCGAGGCGCGGGTAACGGTTAGGGTTACCCCGCCCGCTTCGGTGAACTTGACCGCGTTGCCGACCAAGTTGACCAAGACCTGCTTGAGCCGGTCCCGGTCCCCCTCGACCTGGGCCGGAAGGTCCGGCGCACACCAGCAAACCAGGTCCAGCCCATCCCGGTTGGCGGACGGGCCAAAAGCGCGGCCGACCTCGTCGACCAACGACTGAAGGGAAAATGGCTCCGAGCAAAGCGTGAGCATTCCGGCCTCGATCTTCGAAAAGTCGAGGATGTCGTTGATAATCGAAAGCAGAGACTGGGCGCTCGAATGAATGACTTGGACGTATTCCGCTTGCCGGTCCCGCAGATCCTCTGACATCAAGATCTCCGTCATTCCGAGCACACCGTTCATGGGGGTTCTGATTTCATGGCTCATGTTGGCCAGAAACTCTGACTTCGCCAAGCTTGCCGCCTGGGCCTGGATCAACGCCTCCTGCAACGCATGCTGGGCGAGCTCGCGTCCGACAATTTCATCGGAGAGGGCCCTCGTACGTTCCGCCACGCGGTTCTCCAACTGCTGGTCCCGGATATCGACCTCCTCCAGCATCTCGTTAAAGGTCGCGACCAGATCGCCAACCTCGTCACCGGCCCCGGGCTCCATGCGGACAGAATAGTCCTTCTGTCGCGAGATTTTATCCATCGCGATCGAGAGCGCGTTGATGGGCTCAAAGATCAGCCTCTGTAGGCGAAACGCAGCGAGGATCGCCATTCCGGTCGCGGCCACCACAAGACACGCGACCGCAAGCAAGAAGGCGCCGGTGCGTTGGGAGAACTCTTCGTCTCCGCCCTCCAGATAGATCCAGCCCATCCGCTCACCCTTCGAGTCGATCTCCTGAACCGTGCCAAAGCCCGCCCCCCTGATCCGGGCGTTCGCCTCGCCGAGACTCTTTGGCGCGCGGGCGCTGGAACCCTTGCGAATGTAGCCCGCAAAGCGGTTACCGTTCGCGTCAAAAATCTCCGCCACCGAGGTCCGTGGGTTCATCGCCTCCGCTTCCAGCACTTCCCGGGCGCTCTTCGGGTCCAAAAAGGCGAGCGATGCAGCAGAGTTGGCGCCCAGGATCTTGGCTTCGGAGGCCAACTCGCTTCGGATGCTGCGGGCGGCCGCAACTGAATCGAAGATCGCAAGAAAAGCAGCGCAGGTGAACACCGCGAAACCGACGGCGAGGGTGATTACCAAGATAAAACGCCGCTTGAGCGACAACGAGCCGATTTTCTTCAGCATCAGTACACCTGCCCCGCCAGCCTTAACAGCTTTGAACTGAGCTGGACGTTATCCAAAGTTGCGGTCGTCCGGTTGACGTCGAACCGCACCGTGCCGTCGCGGATCACGAACCCGATGGTTCCCCCGGACCTCGCGAAGCTCTCGGATTCACCTACCAGCAACGTTCCAGAACCCTTGCAGAGACGGACGATACGCCGCAGCCGATCGGTTCCGATGTCGCCTAAAACTGCCATTTGATAGTGAGGGATGTCGTCCTCTGATCCTATCCTCTGAACGGTTACCGAATGCCCCGCTACCGCCTTGCCGTTAAGGGTGTCCAGCGAGCCACCGTACACGTCGGTCTCGAAGACGCCGATTTTGATCGGTGAGTCGGAAGCCGGAAAGGTCCACTCGCAGAACTTCGTGAAGTTGAAGATGAAAGCGGCCTTGAGCTGATGCTCCCGGTCCATCCTCGCCCCAAGACTTGGCACGACGCAGAGCGCAACGACGCCGGCGACCAAGCCGAGACGGTTGACTCTGAAAGTACGTTCCATAAAGCAGCCTTGACTTAGAATCTAAACTTCAAATCGGCAATGAAACTTCTGGGAATCGCGGAGCTTTCACCAAATTCAATATGCCTGGGCTCAAAGAGGTCGTAGCCGCCCAAGCCCAAACTCAGGCGGGACGTCAAATCCCAACCTATGTGCAAATCGCACTTTATGTACGCCGGCACGTGCTGGGAGAAGGTGGCGTCATACCAGTGCAGGGTGCCATCTAGCTGCAGTCGCTGCATTGGGTCCCAAGCGAGGTGGGTGCTGGCGTCGTAGTGTGGCACGGACAGGTGGAGTCCGTCCCCAAAAGGAGTGTGGTGGATCGTGGTGAACGCGAGGTCGGCCCTTAAGTCCTTGGACAGGCAAATTTTGCCCGAGAGTTGACCTCCATACGTTTGACCGTGCTCGGCATTTACATAGTAGGAGGGGTCGACCGTGATCGGCTCTCCGAACGCATCCGAAACGAATGGCGCCCCCGGCAACTGTACGATGAGATCATCGTAAATGTTGTAGTAGCCGGAAACATCGAACGAGATCCGATCGCTTAGCTTCTTTCGGTAGCCGATCTCGTTGGCAATCAACTCTTCCGGTTTAAGTGCAGCGTTGCCGAGGGTCGCGGTCGCCACCGGGAGTTCTTGCCCGGATCCTGGAGCCGAAACCGAATTGAGCGAGTACCCGTTTTCCTCCACCTGGCTTGGCGTCCGCACGTTCCGGCCGACGGATGCCCAAAGGGTCTGCTTGTCATCCGGCATGAAGGCGTAGCGGATGTTGGGCTCGACCTCGAATCCGGTGTAATTGTTATGCTCAAGCCGGAGGCCGAAAAGGAGCCGCTGCGTTTTCGCGAAACTGATCTCATCTTGGGCAAAGGCGTTGTAGACCGTGTCACGGCGCGATTCGGGGACCACGATCGCGGTTGGACCGTCGAAGGTCCCGTTGAGCATATAGCGGTAGCCGGCGCCGATTGTCACGCTCTGACCGTGAGAGTCCGCGAACCGGTGCTCCGCCGAAAGGTCGTAGGAAAGCGCGGTGGATCCTTCGTCCGTGTACGGATACGATATCAAATCGTAATAGGCTTGAGCGGTAGTATGTGCGCCGTCTGGGCTCGTTAGGTCCCACTTCGCGACCAAGTCGCTAGTCGTAATGTGATCCGTGTTTTGGGCGGTCGTTGTATACGGGGCTGCCAAAGTGGGAACCGTCTGGTTCTCCGCAATCGCGTATTGGCCAATTGCGCCCTGAAGCATCAGGGTGCCCTGTCGTTGAAAATCCAGGTCCATCCGGAAGCCGGCGGTGTCGAGATTGGAGCCGTCATGAGCATTGCCACCCGCATCGGTGAGGTCCGCCGCGTGCATCGTGCCATAGCTGGCGTAGGCACGGAACGCGCCCAGGGCGCCTATCTTGTCCCCGTATTGGATCGTCGACTCGTTCCGCAGCAGATCGCCGACATCCTGCACCGCGAAAGCCGCCCAGGGTCTTCGAGGCGTTCTTGGTGACGATGTTGATCACGCCGTTCGTTGCGTTCGCGCCCCAAATGCTGCCGCCCGGCCCCTCGACTACTTCAACGCGGTCGATATCATCCACGACGATGTTCTCAATCTCCCAGTAGGTCGCGTTCTGATATTGAGAGTACAGCGAACGGCCGTCCAACAGGACCAGCAGCTTGTTGCCGACCGCCCCCGCGAAACCGCGGAGCGAGACCGAATAGTAGACGCTGCCTTCCCGTTGGACTTCCACCCCGGGAACCAGCCGCAGGATCTCCGGAATCGTGGTCGCCCCGCTCCGCTTGATCTGATCCGACGTCACTACATAAACGGCGGCAGGCGTCTGGATCAGGGGGTGCGGTGTTTTGAACGCATCGAAAACCTCGATCTTCATAAGGTCTTCCAGTCCAAGGTCGGTAAAGTCGTCCTTGCCGGCTTCGGCGGACTGGGTCTGGCAAAAGCCCGGAATGGCGAGGGCGAGCAAGAAACCTGGAAGAATATTCCTCAATCGGATCATAAGAAGAGCGGGGAGCCCTAACCCATGGTTTGGTTCCACCCCACTGGGTCATATCGGAGAAACCAGCAGCCTCCCTTTGCTATTGTTATGTAATTGCTAATTCCGCGACATGGTGGAACCCGGTGGGGCCGTTCAAGTGGCCCCGAAGTGGGTCGCGCAGCAGAGCCCAGGTTCACACTCCCGGGTGGGCCTGGGAACGGCGGTCTTCCAAAATCAGGGCACTGATTTTGGCACCGCTCGGCAACCTTTCGTTACGCATCAGACAATCGTGCCGCAGTACCCCGTTTCAACCTTCACTGGCCGACGTTGTCATGCGCTGGAGCGGAACCGCTTTCAGGCGCGGCTGCGATCACGAACAAGTGTTGCTCGCCGGCGAGGTCTTCCACCTCGCGCCAGCGGAGCTCAAAACCGGCATCCTCAAGAAGCCCCACGTTCGTCTCGGCATCAAAGTGCGACCAGCGCATAGGCGCGCCGTGCCAATCGGGTTGATAATCGTCGGGATTGTCGTTGGCGCCGAGGGAAAGGAGGCAGACGCCACCAGGTTTGAGCCAGGTGAAGATCCGGCGGAATATCTCGGCGTGGAGGGCACGGTCGATGTGAATGATCGCGAAGAAGCTCGTGACGAGGTCGACCGATCCGGGCTCCAAGGCGAGCGACTCGATAGCCGCGACATCGAACAAAGCTTCCGGCGCCTCGCGCCGAGCGAGATCGATCATGGCGGGGCTGAGGTCGTAGCCGGTCACCTGATAGCCTCGGTCCGCGAAATACCGGCTAATCGGCACGCCGCCTCCACACCCAAGGTCGACGACCTTGCCGCTCTGCGGCAAGAGGGGCCGAAGGGTACCCAACCACTCAACATTAACTTGCTCGCGAGCGGCCCTCCCGGCGTGATAGGTCTCCGCGATCACCTCGTACCCCGCTCGCACGTCCTCGGCGTTCCGGTTCATGACCATTGATCAGTATAGAGCTGAGCCCGCTCCCTCGGTTTTGCCGGAGCCACCACGCGGTAGTACCGGCGTAGATGTTGCCGACCGGCCGCCGGCCCTTGTGAAGAGCCGGAGCATTTAGTCTTGGCGGAGGCGCACATTTGAAGGAACATCTTAGGACGTGGAGCGGCGACGGGAGGACTCTCGCTTGTCAAGACGTAGCGTCTGAGCCGGCGGTGGGGCCCCAGAAAGTCGATCAAAAGGGTGAAGTCATGACCGTCAGCGCTCCGGAGGGCGGCGATATATCGCGATCGAACCGAACCCGCATTCACAAGATCTCCCGAGCCCCAGAGGGAGATCGGCCAACCCTGCCGCTCGCAAAGCAAGTCGGTCGTGAGGCCTGCGTGACGGCCGTTGCCGTTGACGAAAGGGTGGATCGGAACCAGTCGGTGATGGAACCTCGCCGCGTTCAGGTTGTGCTTGATTCACTTACGACCAGCACACTGGATAGGTCCGACCATGGTCGGACCTTTCCAGTGGCACTCAGACTCTTGGCCCTGATACTCCGGTCAGCGCTCCGTCGGGTGTTTCAGTTGATTGGCCGCAGACTTTGAGAAGCCGATCGCCGGGACGG
>Ga0302325_10023799_pt1 | contig 12753 bp, 13 predicted proteins | sample Palsa_T0_2_FD_201948 | JGI IMG/M metagenome (GOLD analysis project Ga0302325, IMG submission 201948) | Peat permafrost microbial communities from Stordalen Mire near Abisko, Sweden - Palsa_T0_2 | ecosystem: Environmental > Terrestrial > Soil > Palsa > Peat permafrost | place: Sweden: Abisko... | reverse complement strand
TCGGCGCTCGATCACCCGATGGAAGCGCACAAGGTCGACAGCCGCGGGATCTATTCGCGCGGCGCGTCCGCCGACGTGAAGGAAGGCGTGGTGTCCTTCCTCGAAAAGCGCCCGGCCAAATTCCCACAGAAGGTCTCCGCCGACATGCCGACCTGGTTTCCATGGTGGAGCGAGCGAAAATATTCGTAACGCGCGGCGCAGGGATCGAACAACCCTGTCATCCCCGGCAAGCGTAGCGCAGCGAAGCGAGGGAAGGAGACCTAGGGAGTGCAATTACCTCTATGATGAAAATCAACTCGGTCCGCGCAAGTCCTGCAACATCGTGCACGTCCCCAACTCCTGGGTCCCCTTCCCTCGCTTTGCTCGCCGGGGATGACAGCTTGGGATGAATTTCAATTCGGGCGGATTTTGCGTTATGCTCCATCAGGCATTCGGAGGGGCAGAGGTCATGCGCAAGATCACATCGGGTTTGTTCGGCATCGTCGCACTGGCATGCGCTCCAGCGGCATACGCCGACGACAGTTCCGCGGCCCTGGGTGCCGGCGGGGTTGTGTTGACACAATCGGCCGACATCCGCATGGCGAAGGAGGACCTCTATGTCAGTCCGAAGGCCGTGCGGATTCGCTTCGAATTTGTGAATGACAGCCCGACAGACATCGATACCATCGTGGCCTTCCCGCTGCCTGACATCGACAATTACAAATTCTGGGGCAGCCCGATTGGGGTTACGACGACGGACCCGGTCAATTTTGTCGGCTTCGAAGTGGTCGCCGATGGCAAGCGCGTTCCCGTGACTGTCGAGCAACGCGCCATTTTTAACGGGCGTGACGTCACGGACATTGTCAAGGCAGCCGGTGCGCCCGTCGATGCCATCGTGGGCGACGGATCCAAGATCATCGACAAGCTCTCAAAGCAGGGACTCGCGCAACTTCTGCGTGCGGGCCTTGTCGAGCGTGACGATTCCAATACGATCACGAAATGGGTTGCCCGCACAAAATTCTACTGGCGCCAGCATTTTCCGGCGGACAAGACTGTCGTGCTCGAGCAGCGTTATCAGCCCGTCACCGGACAGTCGTTTTTCAGCGAGTCGGAGCTCAGCGGGAAGAACGACGAGGACTCGCGCTATTGGCAGCAGAATTTCTGTATGGATGGACCGACCCGTTCGGCCGCCGCGGGCAAAATCGCGGAAAGCAAAAAGGCGAACCCACAGAACGGTGGCCTGCTGAACGCCTTCGAAACCGATTACATTCTTGTGACCGGCAACAACTGGAAAGGGCCGATTGGCGGCTTTCACCTGACGGTCGACAAGCTCAGGGCCGACAATATTCTTTCTATGTGCTGGGACGGGGAGTTGAAGAAAACCGGTCCCACCACGTTCGAAGCCGAACGGGAACACTTCGCGCCAGCCCGCGACATCAAGCTCTTGGTGCTGACCGGTTCTCCGCCGCCCGGCTGACGGTTATTCTGTCCTGGCCGGGTTACTTCCGGCGAAACAGCGCGCGAAACAGTCGCACGACAAAGTCGACCGCTGCATCGCTCTTTCGCGTTTGCAGCTCTACATTGTAAGGCCTGGCTACAAGATGTCCCAGCATCGCGAATACTCCGCCGACGAACCCCACAGTACACGGACAATATGACGCGCCTGTTACGATCGGGTGTCAAGACGCTCCGTACACGTCGAAGCTTGTGGTGCCAGGGTTAACGTCATGTTAACGAAGTGCTGCGCGCGGGCGCGATTCCGCGAAGTTTCAATGAATTTCGTGCGACAGCCGCTCGCTCCACGAACGTACAAGATCGCGTGAACACTCCAATGTGGAAAGCTGGCTTGTCTGCATGCGTGAAATGGGTTCGACAAGTCCGGCAACGGGCAGGCCACTGGCGCTCTCCGCCCGGCGCGCCTGTTCCACGGCGAGGGCGCGACAGGGCTCGATTTCCCGGTAAGCGGCAAACATTGCGCCCGCCGCGAGCAGTACGAGAACAAATGCAAATCCGAGAAGCCGGCGCATTGCGGTCAGTGCGCGCCCATCGGCGGACCGCCAAGCGGATTTCCCCCCGGCTCGGTGCCCGGTGGTGTGTTCGTCGTCCTGCATGCCGAAAAGCCGTTCGACCAGCCTGTGCGATACGCCTCGTCGGTTTGATAGAGGCCCTTGTCCTGCACGAGTCTGTCGCGAAGGTCGGATCCCTGCTGGTTTGCCGACGCGCAGCCGTCCTCGTATCCGCTCTGGAAGTTCGGCGATTTGTGGAGTGCGGCCTGTTCCGGCCCGCCAAACATGCTGCACCCTGAAGCGGTTGTGATGGCGATCATCGCAATCGGCAGAAGTCGCAGACGCATGAGCATGTTCTCCCGGCCTTTGCGCCAGCCTAGCAGGCATTCGGGCGCCGCCAAGGCCGATCTGTCGGAGATCGTATTCGCAGCGAAGCAAGTCGAAATCTGAGACACGACGGACAACTTACAGCAGTCGGCGCAGGTACTCGACAATTACATATCCGATCAGTGCCGAGAAAATGCCGATGTCGAAATTGGAGAGGGTGAAGATGTCGCCGAGCGCATAAAGCAGAGTCTTGCCGTTGGCGCCGCCCGAGCGGGTGAATTCACCCATGAGGAGGTTGGAGTAGAAGAGAAACATGATGAAACCGATTTCGACGACCGCGCGCCAGATCGGGGCCAGCCGCCACCGCTTCCCGCGTGCCTCTTGTTGATCAGGGTTCTCGGCCTCGTCCATCGTATCCACACGGCAAAATTCACATAAAAGCCAGATTCAGATCGGTGGCCGCTCTAACTATACCACCAACCTCTCGGAGACGGACATCGAATCCGGCCGAGTCTCGCACCAGGGGAAACCGGCTGGAGGCGACAATTGGCCAGGATGCAGCGAGCGATGTCATGTGGTTGCACCAGCGATTGCCCCGATCGCATCCCAGCCGGTTATGACGCCGACGACTTTGCGTGTGGCAGGGTCGATGACGGCAAGTGCGTTGTGACTTTGGCAAAGGAGTTGGATGGCTTCGTTCTGCGGTGTTTCGGGCGTCAGAGTTGAAGCTCCTCGATCCAGCGAGTCGCCGACCCGCCGTGACTTCAATTCGGCGTAGCGCTTGCGCAGCTCGGCAGGATCGTCGCCGATGAAGCGCAGGTTGGCCACAACATTTCCCGCCAGCGCGACGCGCGGCACGAGCATGCTGAGAAGATCGTTGACGCCAAACATGCCGGCATAGCAGCCCTCGGAGTCGACCACCGGCAGGCTGATGAATTTCTGCTCGATGAGCTTTGTCGCGGCAGCGGCGACGCTTTCATCGGCATGCAACGTGACCGGATTTCTGGTCATGATGGCGGAGCAGCTCATTCCATCCTCTTCCCGTGGGCGACTGGCGTGTGCTGTAGCGCGGGGGCTTGTCCGGCCGCAAGCGCGAGGAGACCGTCAGCCAAGCCTGAGAAGATATCGGTGAATTCCATCCAGTACGAGCGCGCCGGATTGATTGTGGACCGTTGCGCGCATTGCCACGATGCCTGTTGTGTGCTGCGGCACGAGTTCGACGATTTCGAGGGCGGGATAGAGCGTGTCGCCGGGATAAACGGGTTTCAGAAATCTGGCGCTCACGTCGATGAAGCCGATCAACGCCTCGCCGATCACGTGAGGAAACAGGCCGGCGCCCGCAGCCGTGAACGCCAGCACCTGAAGGCCATGCGCGAGCGGTGCAGGATGACCGAGCTTGCGACAGTATTCCGTGTCGTAGTGGATCGGGTGGTTGTCGAGGCTGACAGTCTGGAATGCACCGAAATTCGCACTGTCGACGGTGCGCGATGGAGCGCGAAAGATTTCCCCAACGGCAAGCTCGCCGAACCCGCGTTGCCGTACAATGCGATGGGCGGACGGATCGAAAACGCGCTCTTCGGCCATGTAACCCTCCCGACTTCGCGTGCCGATTGGGCCGGACAGAATGGTTTGCTGTCAACCGACAGGCTTAGCCATGTGCTGCGCGTTCGCGCTGCTGCGTCTCGAGATCTGCCTTGACCTGGGCCAGGCTATGCACGGCGACACTCTGCAGGGATTCGAGAAAGGTCAGGCCCTCGGCGCAAGCGGCTTCCCGTCCTCGACACATCTGACCGGGTTGCGAAACGGCAGTCGATGCGAGGGATAGAGCGTCAGAGGAGATGCCCTGAGGTCCCGGCCGGCCGAGTCCGAGATCGGGCTCACGCGGCATCAACACCGACACGAGTGATATCCAGAAGAGTGCGCGCAGGATCATGTGCTGTCTCGCTTGCCGTTCGCGAGGAGGCTAATGCGCGGGCTTTGCCGGGTGTTCAATACAACCGCTAAACTTGAATACATATCGGTTAATCCGTCGATTTGTAACGATCGCAGACAACGCAGCGTTGTTTGCTTCGACGCAAATCGAATCGAATGCGAGACGAAATTGATTCAAATTTTATTCGAATTGTGGGGAGCTCCAGCCGAACGGTATTGGCCGGTTATCCCCATCTTTCGAAATCGGACTGTGCCGCAACGGGCTTGAGGATTTGCTCGCAAACGCGCGCAATCCCGGGGAATCGGCTCACCATGCTTAAGGAATGATGAAAAACGCTGCCTCAATCCTTGCAAATTTACCAACGATCTTCGCCTGCGTTCAGGGTTCGTTAAGCACGGGCCTCAAAGATGAGCGTGCGATGGCAGTCATTTGAGGGCGCTGGGTTAATGCAGAATCTCCGGACGATCGGGATGACTGCGGACAGCATGCGCGGCCGACGACGCTTTGCTGCCGTGCAAGCCGCCAAGGCACTTCTGGGTGTCTGTCTCGCATGTAGCTACGTCATACTGATCGGGTATCCCGGAATTTGGGCGGCGCTTGCCGGCGTCGGACTGTGTATTCCCGCCGCGCTTGCCGTGTTGGCGCTCGCCGGCGTCTCGCTTGCCGCACTTGAAACGATCTCGCTAGCAAGCCTGGCGGTGCTGGTCGGTTATCTCGCGCTGCTCACCGGCGGAATGCGGTCGCCTCTGCTGATCTGGTTTGTATTGGTCCCCGCGGAAGCCGCGCTTGCCGGCGGTCACCGATCCGTTTGGCGCGCCGCTCTCGTCGCCGCTGTCGCGCTGCTTGTCGTCGTCATTGTCGAGGTCGGGGGCGTCCTGCCGCTTGTTCTGATGGGATATCCAGCCTGGCAGGTCTATCCGGCCGCGGCACTCGCCGCGATCGTGCAATCGGCGATGCTCACCATCGCCTCGCAGGACCGCCAGCGTGAGGCCGACCGGGCGGCGGCGGAAGGCGCTGCGATGTATCGCTTCCTCGCCGACAACGCGATGGACCTGATTACGCGCCACAGCACGGACGGTCGTATACGCTTTGCCAGCCCCGCCTCGCAGACGCTCCTGGCAATTCCGCCCGAAGCGCTCGTCGGTCACGCGCCGTCCACTCTCGTGCATCCAGACGATCTGAAGACCATGCAGGCCGCCTTCGTCGAGGCGAGCTATTTCGGCCATGCCGCAACCGCGGAGGTCCGTTTGAAGCGCGCGGACGGAGGCTATGTTTGGACGGAGATGCGGTGCCGCCCGGCCACGCAAAGCGACGGCAAGGCGGCGGATATCGTTGCGGTGACTCGTGACATTTCCGAACGCAAGGCTCAGGAACTTGCGCTCATCGACGCACGCGATCTGGCTGAACAGGCGAGCCGCGCAAAGTCGCATTTCCTTGCCAATATGAGCCACGAGCTCCGAACGCCACTGAACGCCATCATCGGTTTTTCCGAAGTGATGACGCACGAGATGTTCGGGCCGCTGGGCGCGGCGCGTTACAACGAATATGCGAGTCTCATCCACGAGAGCGGCGGCCACCTGCTTGAGCTCATCAACGGCATTCTCGATATGTCCAAAATCGAGGCGGGCAAGTTCGAGTTGTCCGAGGAGATTTTCGATCTGGAGGACGTCGCGACGCAGGCTTTGCGTTTCGTGAAGCTTCAGGCCGACCGCAAGGGGGTGGCGCTAAAGATCAACGTAGCACCATCCGCGAAGACGATCTTTGCCGATCGCCGCGCTATCACACAAATGCTGGTCAATCTCATCACGAACGGCGTGAAGTTTACGCCCCGCGGCGGCGAGGTGACCGTGAAATGCGCGCGTGCCGATGGCGGCGTCGAAATCGCCGTTGCGGATAGCGGCGTCGGGATTGCCGAAAAGGACCTGGTCCGCCTGGGGCGGCCGTTCGAGCAGGTCGATGGTGCCCATGTCCGTGCCCAGGAGGGCACCGGACTGGGGCTCGCACTCGTCAAGGCGTTGGCGCAAATGCACGGCGGCGAAGCGTTGCTGGAGTCGACGCTTGGCGTCGGAACCACGGTGCGGCTGAGGCTGCCCCATGCGGCCGTCAGCGAGTCGGGCGACTCGGTTGAGCCCGAACACTTGCAGGAAAAGGCACAGGCGCTTAGGGGCGCTGCGTGATTCCGCGTCTCAAGTCAGGTTTGTATGTGAAGGCTCTCATTCGCAGCGCGGAGGTGGCGGGTGCGCAGGCCTTCGTCGTGCGCCGCGGTTCGGAAGAAGCCGGCGCGCTCTATCTGAAGATCGCACGGCTGGACGGTACCTGCACGGTGCTCAACCAGGCCCGCCGCGGCGAAGGCGAGCTCGTGTGGACGAAGCCGCTCGGCGATTCCACCGACGACGCGCAAGCGCAGAGCTATTTCGACAAACAGATACGGTTCGACCCCGACATCTGGATCGTCGAAGTCGAAGACCGCCAGGGACGCGCGTTTGTTGCGGAACCGATCGTTTAAGACGCCCCGGCTGGCGTGACAACCTCGAGCCAGTCGTGTATCCCCCGGCCCCTTATGAGCGAGACGCGCGCACCATTAGTCGATTCACCCGCCGGCCAGGCCGCGCGGCGGCGGACGTTTGCGATCATTTCGCATCCGGACGCCGGCAAGACGACGCTGACCGAGCACCTGCTTCTGCTCGGTGGCGCGATCCACGCTGCCGGCCGCGTGAAGGCGCGCGGCGAGGCGAGGCGCGCGCGCTCGGACTGGATGAAGATCGAACAGGAACGCGGCATCTCGGTGACGAGCGCGGTGATGACGTTCGAATATGGCAACGCGGTGTTCAATCTGCTCGACACGCCGGGCCACGAGGATTTCAGCGAGGATACCTATCGCACACTGACGGCCGCGGACTCCGCCGTGATGGTAATCGACGCGGCGCGCGGCATCGAAAGCCAGACGCGGAAGCTGTTCGAAGTCTGCCGCCTGCGCGACATTCCCATCATTACTTTTGTCAACAAGATGGACCGCGAAGCGCGCGACACATTCGAGTTGCTCGACGAGATTTCCGATCAGCTCCAGCTCGAATGTGCGCCGATGGTCTGGCCGGCCGGCATGGGCCTTAACTTCAAGGGCGTTCTCGATCTTTATACGGACGAATTCATTCCCTTCGGTGTGACGGCCCGGGTTCCCGGCGAACTCGTCAAGGATGTCCTTGATTCCGAGACTTATTCACGTCTCGAAGAGGAAGCCGAACTGGCCCAGGCTGGCTTGCCGCATTTCGCCGCAGATCGTTATCACGAGGGCACTCTCACGCCTGTGTTCTTCGGCAGCGCGCTCAAGAATTTCGGCGTGAAGGAATTGATCGGTGCCCTTGCGGAGTATGCGCCGCCGCCGCGTACGCAGTCGGCCAAAGGCCGCGAAGTCTCGCCGGCGGACAGCGAGGTGACCGGCTTCGTATTCAAGGTGCAGGCCAATCTGGATCCCAACCATCGCGACCGGGTTGCGTTCCTGCGCCTGTGCTCCGGCAAATTCCGCCGGGGCATGAAACTCAAACAGTCGGGCACCGGCAAGGTGCTGGGCGTGCACAATCCGATTCTGTTCTTCGCGCAGGAGCGCGAAACGGTGGACGAAGCGTTTCCCGGGGACATCATCGGCATTCCCAATCACGGGACCCTGCGCGTCGGCGACACGCTCTCCGAATCCGGCGACGTTGTCTTCACCGGCATTCCCAATTTCGCGCCGGAAATCCTGCGCCGCGTGCGTCTCGCCGATCCCATGAAGCAGAAGCATCTGACCCGTGCGCTTGAAAGCCTGGCCGAGGAAGGCGTCACGCAGGTGTTCAAGCCCATGCTGGGCACGCAGTGGATTGTCGGTGTTGTAGGGGCGCTGCAGCTCGATGTGCTCAAGAGCCGGTTACGCAACGAGTATGATCTCGATGCCGATCTCGAAGCCTCGCCCTACGACACCGCCCGCTGGGTGTCGGCGCCGGATGCAGACATCGAAAAGCTCATCGCCGCCTATCGCAACCAGATGGCGCAGGATCGTGACGGTGCGCCGGTGTTTCTTGCGAAGAGTGCCTGGGAACTCGGCTACGTCGCAGACAGAATGAAAACCATACGCTTTGCCAAGACCCGCGAACGCGCCGACGTTCATGCCGGAGGCTGACATCAATATCTAGGCGGCCTGGATGCCGTCGTCCATGAAGTTGGACGTGTCGCGCTGTGCTCGCCAGAACTGTATCATTCGTGCAGACGCTTCCTCCGGAACGGTTTCGTACCGTTCGAGCTTTCGTTCGGCGGAGAGCAGCGAGATGTCCGTCAGCATGGCGAGAGTGGAGAAGGTGGTGCGCGAAACCCGAGCACCCTTGCAGAGAATTGCGAGACCCTCGTCATTCGCATCGGCCATGGCGCGGCCTGCCAACGCCACGGGGATGCAGAGCAAACGCGCGAGAGTGCGCACAAACGTCTCCGGTGGATATTCGCGCGCAGCTTGGACGAGGTACAATTCGTCGACGGGCATTGGCACAATTTCCTCCCGATGTCGCTCCTGGGAGTTTCGCGTGAGGACGGCGCTGCGCAGATCGGGACTCGTATCAAAGAACAGCCCATTCAAGAGCGTGAGAGGCGTTGTGGAATTCGGCGCAAGCCTCGCAGCCAGCGTCCGGCGCTCATGGTCGTCCAGCTGATCGACAATTTTCTCGAGCAGGATTGTAAACGACTCACGCATGTGCGGGGGATATTCCTCAGGCCAGTCTGTGAGAATGTCCGCAAGCTCCATGGCAAGCATGCCGCGCTCAGCCCGAGTGTCCGACGAAGCCAGGACGATGAGTTGGGAAAGCCGTTCGCGCGCGCTCATGGGAACCATGCATAGCGTGGCAGGCGTTAACGTTTCGGAACCTCAGTTCCCGACGATGGCCCAGCGATCCGGAAAAAAGCCGTTGAATGTCGTGCGGACTGCGACGGAATAGGCGCCGATTGAATCGAAGATGATGAAGTCGCCGGGCCCGGTGGTCTCCGGCAGCATCAGGGGCCGCGGCAACACGTCGAGCGTATCGCAAGTGGGACCGTAGACGCGGAACGGTGTATGCCCGTCTGGCTGTGTACGCGCCTTGCCCTTGTCGTCGAGCTTGATCACCCGCAGATGATAATCGGCCGTCCAGCCGGGCAGGGTGAGTTCGTCAAAGCTGCCATAGATACCGTCATTGATGTAGAGTTTGTCGCCCTTACGCAGGACCACCTGGGTTACCAGCGACACGCCTTCCGCGATCAGCGCGCGACCGGGTTCGCAATAGAGGCGGACAGCCGTGCTGTTGGGCAGAGTCGCGATCGCCTCCTTGATCGTATCGAAATACCAGTGATAGGGGGGCACATCGTTGCCGATATATGGACCGGGAAATCCGCCGCCAATGTCGAGCGCGGTGATTTCGACGCCGGCGATGTTGGCGGTTCGCCGCGCCATTTCGATCGCCTGCGCATAGGAGAACGGGCTAAGACATTGCGATCCAACGTGGAAGGTGATCGCTGGTGTCACACCGGCTTCGGCGACGCGCTTCAGCAGGCGTGCTGCGTCGTCTGGCGTCGTTCCGAATTTGCTCGATAGCTCGAGAACCGCCCCGCCCAATGGTGTGGCAACGCGGACGAAGATGCGCAGGTCTTTTGCGCCCTTCGTTTCGATGAGAAGCTTGTCCAGCTCGTAATCGCAATCGATCACGAAATCGCGGACATTGTGCTTCTCGTAGGCGGCCTTCGCAGTGCCGGGCAGCCGGACCGGCGCCATGAAATGACATTGCGCATCGGGAAATCGCCCATGGACAATTTCGATCTCGGGCAGCGATGCCGTATCGAAATGCCGGATACCCGATGCGTGAACGAGGTCCAGCACATGCGGCGCGGGATTGGCCTTGATGGCAAACAGCGTGTCGCCGGGAAACGCATCAAGAAAGCGCTTCGCCGCGATCCGGAATTTTTCCGGATAAAGCATGTAAACAGGTTCGTTGGGCTTAAGCGCCTCGATCAGCCGTTCTTCGCTCGCAAAACGCGGCAGTGTGGAATCAGCGGCACGGATGTTCATCGCCGAAAGCCCCGAAAAGTCGCGCGCGTCTTTAGGGGCGCAGGGGGCCGGGGTCAAGCGGTGTGCGTCTGGCGCTCTTCGGCTCGCAGCTCGCGAATTGTCACTCTTCGGTCGGTGGACGGCTGGTAAGCGTAGCTCATTTCGTCGAGCGCGCGGCGATATTCGTCGAGCGTGAAGCTTTCGCGAACTTCGAACGCATTGATCCCGACGCGGTGCATGAAGGCGATCTGGTCGTAGAGAAATTCGCCCACGGCTCGGATTTCGCCCTCAAAGCCGAGCCGCGCACGCAGCATGCGCGCCCAGGAGAAGCCGCGCCCGTCGCGGAATTTGGGAAATTCCAGTGCGACCATCGAGAGCCGGTGCACGTCGTCAACCAACGTTGCGGGCGACTCGCTCGATTGGAGGCGCACTCCGAGCGGCGCGTTCCGCGCGAGAAGCGCTTCCTTGTCTTTCAGGAAGCGCGCGAGCGAAACGATGCTGCCGTTCGCAGGCATGGGCGCGTTGTCGGCGACGCTTTCGAAGGTATCGTCGGCGAAGTCGCCATCCTTAATGAGCGGCATAGACGCGCTCCTTGAAGGGGTCGGAGCCTAGGCGGCGATAGGTATCGAGGAAGCGCTCGCCAGGCTCACGTCTCTCAAGGTAGAGGCCCACAACGTCTTCGACCGCGTCCACGATCTCGTGCTCGCCGAAGGCGGGACCAAGGATATCGCCGATGCTCGCGTCCTCCGCGCCGGAGCCGCCGAGCATCAGTTGGTAGTATTCGGTGCCCTTCTTGTCGACACCGAGAATGCCGATGTGACCTGCGTGATGATGCCCGCAGGCGTTGATGCAACCTGAGATTTTGATTTTGAGCTCGCCGATTTCGCGTTGTCGCTCCTGGGCACCAAACCGCTCGGAGATGCGCTGCGCGATCGGAATCGAGCGCGCATTGGCGAGATCGCAGTAATCGAGACCGGGGCAGGCGATGATGTCCGTGATCAGCCCTGCGTTGGGTGTCGCAAGGCCCAGCGTCTTCAACCCGGCAAACAGCGCGGGCAAATCCGCTTTGCGTACATGGGGTAACACAAGATTCTGTTCGTGGCTGACACGAATCTCGTCCAGCCCGATTTCTTCCATGATTTCGGCCAGACCATCGAGCTGCACGTGGCTGCAATCACCGGGAATGCCGCCGATGGGCTTCAACGAGATCGTGGCGATGGCGTAGCCGGGCGCGCGATGTCTGGCGAGATTGATGTCGGACCAGGCGCGGAATCCAGGATCGCTTGCACGAGCCGCCTCATATTCCGCTGACGTATCGTCGAGTTCCTCGAATGCGGGCGGCGCGAAATAGGCCGCGATCCGTTCGAGCTCGTTCCGGGGCACCTGCAACGTCCCCGTGCCGCGGATTTCTTCGAACTCCCGCGCTATTTGCTTTCGCATTTCGTCAGCGCCGAGCGCATTGACGAGAATCTTGATGCGCGCCTTGTAAATGTTGTCGCGGCGCCCCGACTGATTGTAGACACGCATCACCGCTTCGAGAAATGCGAGGATGTCTGCGCGCGCGACGAATTCGCCCACGACATGTCCGATATACGGCGAGCGTCCCATGCCGCCACCTGCACTGACGCGATAGCCGACATCGCCCGCTTCGTTCTTCACGATCTGGACGGCGACATCATGGAATTTCAGCGCCGCACGATCCTGCTCGGTACCTGAGACCGCAATCTTGAACTTGCGCGGCAGGTACGAGAATTCCGGGTGCAGGCTCGACCACTGCCGCACGATCTCCGCAAGGACGCGCGGATCCTCGATCTCGTCTTCGGCGGCGCCGGCGAAATGGTCTGCCGTGACATTGCGGATGCAGTTCCCGCTCGTCTGGAGCGCATGCATCTCGACCGTTGCGAGTTCAGCCAGGATGTCGGGCACGTCGACCAGCCTTGGCCAGTTGAACTGGATGTTCTGGCGTGTGGTGAAATGACCGTAGCCCTTGTCGTACTTGCGCGCGATATGCGCCAGCTTGCGCAGTTGCGCTGCCGACAGTGTGCCGTAAGGAACTGCAACGCGCAGCATGTAGGCATGCAGCTGGAGATATAGTCCGTTCATCAGCCGCAGCGGCTTGAATTCGTCTTCCGTCAGTTCGCCGCTGAGACGGCGTTCGACCTGATAGCGGAATTGCTCCACGCGTTCCGATACGAAACGTGCATCGAATTCGTCATACCGGTACATGGCTGGCCTGCTTGCCGAGATCGTGACGGATCGTTGGCCCGGCGGCGCGGATGATCTCGCGCTCTTCAACGGGGTGAACCGCGCCGGCATCCTGTCGGACGGCAAAGAGGTAGGGGTTCACGACCAGCCGGTCGCGAACCGAATTGCCGGCCGCAGCAAGCGCGGCATCGGCATCTGTAGCTTCGAGAAACGCCTCGGCCTCAGCCAGGTTCGTGAGCCATTTGCCAGCCTGCCAGTAGACCACG
>Ga0302325_10023798_pt1 | contig 12753 bp, 11 predicted proteins | sample Palsa_T0_2_FD_201948 | JGI IMG/M metagenome (GOLD analysis project Ga0302325, IMG submission 201948) | Peat permafrost microbial communities from Stordalen Mire near Abisko, Sweden - Palsa_T0_2 | ecosystem: Environmental > Terrestrial > Soil > Palsa > Peat permafrost | place: Sweden: Abisko... | reverse complement strand
CCTTCAGCGCGCTGGACGACTTCTGCGCCCGCCGGGCCGGTTACCTGGACGGCACGATCCGCGCCTTCGACCGCGAAGTCCAGTTCTACGCCGCGTACCGGGACCTGATCGCCCCCATGAAAGCGGCCGGGCTGGAGTTCTGCTACCCCGCTGTCTCCGGCACCGGCAAGGAGACGACTGTCCGGGGAGCCTTCGACCTGGCGCTGTCGGCCAAGCTCACTCCGCAAGCCGGCGCGGTGGTGCGTAATGACTTCTGGCTGGCCGGGCCGGAACGCATCTTCGTGGTCACCGGGCCCAACCATGGCGGCAAGACCACGTTCGCGCGGATGTTCGGTCAGCTGCACTACCTGGCCAGCCTCGGCTATCCGGTGCCGGCCCGCGAGGCGGTCCTGTTCCTGCCGGACAGGGTCTTCACCCATTTCGAGCGGGAGGAGGACCTGGCCACGCTGCGAGGCAAGTTCGAAGATGAACTGGTCAGGATCCGCAACGTACTGGACCAGGCCACCGGGGACAGCGTCGTGGTGATGAATGAGAGCTTCGCCTCGACCACGCTGCGGGACGCCCTATACGTCGGTGAGCGGGTCCTGGGCCGAATGACCTCGGCGGGGCTGCTCGGGATATATGTGACCTTCGTCGACGAACTGGCCTCGCTCAACGAGGCCTGCGTCAGCATGGTGGGCACGGTGGTGCCGGACAACCCGGCCGAGCGGACGTACGAGATCGTCAGGAGGCCCGCCGATGGCCTGGCCTACGCGGCGGCGATCGCCGGCAAGTACCGCCTGCAGTATCCGCAGCTGAAGGAGCGGCTGGCGTCGTGAAGGCCCACCTGATGTACCCGGACCGGGATTTCGACCCGAAAGGGGACCTGCCGCCGAACGAACCGGACCTGTCAGCCGACCTGGAGCTCGGGGCTCTGCTGCAAGCCATGGCGCACGGGGACGATTTCTTGCTCACCGTGGCCCGGCAGGGCCTTCATTCCGGCCTCACCAGCCCAGCGGAGATCACTTACCGCCAGCACGTCCTGGCCGACTGCATTGCCCAGCCGGGCGCGGTACGCGACCTGTATGAGCTAGCAGTGGGGGCGATCACCCAGGAACGGCATCTTCTCGGCTGGAGCCTGCGCGATTCGCCCGATTCCGTCCTGTATCGCTCCCGCCAGCTCCTGCAGGCGTACCTGGAGGTGTTCCGCCGGCTGCGTGATTTCGCCGATGCTCAGGCCGCCAGCTTCCGGTCAGAGGGTTTCACCCGGTTGTTCGCCATGCTCGCCGAAGAGCTGAACGACGACTACCTGACCGAGGTCGACACCGAGATCAGCGAGCTGGAATTCCGCCGCGGCACCCTGATCAGCGCACGGCTCGGCCTGGGCGGTAAGGGAGTCGGCTACGTCCTGCGCCGCCAGCTGGATCAGGGCTGGCGTGACCGCGTACCAGGTCTTGGCCGGCCCGGGCACAGTTTTTACGTCCCGGAACGGGACGAGAACGGGCTGAGGACCCTGTCGTACCTGACCGACCAGGGCATCAACACCACCGCGAACGCGGTGGCCCAGTCGGCCGATCACATCAAGGCCTTCTTCGAGATGCTCCGCGCCGAGCTGGGCTTCTACCTCGGCTGCCTCAACCTGCGCGACCAGCTCACCGCACGGGGCGGCACGGTCTCCTTTCCCGTTCCGTCCGGTCCGCTCACCGACGCCGTCGGCCGGGGCTGCCTGTCGGCTCGTGGTCTGGGTGATGCCTCGCTGGCGCTGCACCTGCAGGGCGGGGCGGTCGTGGGCAACGACCTGGACGCGGACGGCAAGACCCTGATCATGATCACCGGGGCGAACCAGGGCGGCAAATCCACCTTCCTGCGCAGCCTGGGCCAGGCCCAGCTGATGATGCAGGCCGGCATGTTCGTCGCCGCGCAATCCTTCACCGCCAGCACAAGCACCGGCGTGTTCACCCACTTCAAGCGCGAGGAAGACGCCGCCATGGACAAGGGCAAGCTGGACGAGGAACTGGACCGGATGAGCATCATCATCGACCAGATCAGCCCCGGCGCCCTGCTGCTGGCCAACGAATCCTTCGCCTCCACCAACGAGCGGGAAGGCTCCGAAATCGCCCGGCAGGTCATCCGCGCCCTGACCGAGGACGGCATCCGGATCGTGTTCGTCACCCACCAGTACGACCTGGCCGGGCAGCTCTACGCCCAGCACGACCCCGCCATGGTGTTCCTGCGCGCCGAACGCCGCGACGACGGCCACCGCACCTTCCGGCTCCCCCCCGGCGAACCCCTGCCCACCAGCTACGGCCAAGACCTCTACCAGTCCGTGTTCGAGACCGCGGATCAGACCGCGCCAGCCTAAGGAGGACCCATGGAGGTCGAAGTTGTCGTCGAGATCCCGCAGGGATCGCGCAACAAATACGAGATGGATCATGACACCGGGCGCATCCGGCTCGACCGGATGCTCTTCACCTCGACCCGGTACCCGCTGGATTACGGCTTCATCCCGGACACCCTGGGCGAGGACGGCGACCCGCTCGACGCGATGGTGATGCTGGACGAGCCGACCTTCCCCGGGTGCCGGGTCCTGGGCCGGCCGGTGGGGGTGTTCTGGATGACCGACGAGCACGGTCCCGATGCCAAGATCCTCACCGTGCCCGCGCGGGACACCCGTTACGCGGCCATCGAGGACCTGACTGACGTACCCGGATTTCTCGCCGCCGAGATCGGGCACTTCTTCGACATCTACAAGGCACTGGAACCTGGCAAGAGCACCGACGTCCGCGGCTGGCAAGACCGGGCCGCGGCCGAGCAGGTGATCAAGGCCGCCGTGGCCCGGGCAGGCGGACCGCGGCCGCATCGGTCTTAGGTCAGTAGCGTGCCTGCTGCCACGCCGGTTCCGCACGTCCCGGCGGTCCTACTACTCGGTTCCGCGACGGACCTGCTGACCGGGCCAGGCTGCTCGGTCTGCCGCTATGCCAGCCAGGCGAGCGAGGGGTACCTGGCTTGGTTCTCCTTTGAAGGGCACGCGCAGGCCGATGCCATCACGCGGTTGTGCGCATCGCTGGGGATGTGCTCCCGTCACACCCGCAGGCTCATGCGCCAGCCCGGTGCCGCGATCAGGCTCACCGCGGTATACCGGTACGTCATGGCGGCGGCCCAGGAGCGCCTTGCCGCACCGTCGAGACCTCTCGCCCGGTGCCCCGCGTGCGAGCATGACCGCGACGCAGCCGACCGGGCGGTACAGATCCTGGTCGACGACGCGGTGCAGGCACGCCGCGGCGAGATGTGCGGGCTGTGCCCGCCGCACCTGCGCTTGGTCTCGGTCCAGGTAAATCGCCGACAAGCCGCCCGGCTTGCCGAGGCGGTGACGGAGGCGGCCGGCCAGGCAGATTACGACGCGCCGGCGCGGGCGGCGCTGCGGCGGGCAGCGCGGGCCGGTGCGCCGCTGGGAGAATACGCATGCATCGCGTGCCGGGCCGCGAGCCGCTCAACCGAAGACGGCCTGCCGCGGTTGCGGCAAGCAGGCCGCTCCCAGCCGGGGTGGGAGTCGCTGCTGTGCGCGGATCATGTCGGTGACCTGGTTGTTTCCGTGGGTCGCCGACAAGCGGAGGTCATCCTGGCCAGGCCAGTCGAGGAGCTGGCCGCAGGCCTTACCGGTCACCCGGCGCCCCCGGTCAGGAGACCGGCTAGCCGGCGGCGGTCCCGGCTGCGGCGCATCGGCGGCTCGGCCGGCTGCCCTGCATGCCTGGCTGCCGAGGACGCGGAACTGCGGGCCGTCGATGATCTGCGGTACCGGCTACGGACCGCGGGCCGGGCTCATGATGGTCCCGTGCCGCTGTGCGTCCGGCATCTGCTGGGTCTGAAGGCCCGGGATCCGCGGGCTGCCCAGGTGCTGATACCGGCCGCGGCGGCGCACGCGGAAACGCTGACGGCCGAGCTGGACGAGGCGTTCGGCAAGAACACCTGGCTCCGCCGGCACGAAGGCCGGGGACCGGAGATGAGCGCCTGGCGCTGCGCCGCGGCTTTCCTGGATGGCCATGTGTTCTGCGGAGGCCCGCCGGGCGGCTGACACTCGCGCCAGCCCGCCGCAACCGGCGCCGCCGCTCGGTATGCTGAAAGCGGCGGAGGGGCTCGCCGAGAAAATGCGCCAGTGCCAACGGTCCCTGTTCGACAGGGAAGGCGCACGGCATGAAACAGATTCTTTCTCTTAATCACGTCCGGAAGTCATATGACGGCAAGGTCGTCCTTGATGACGTCACGCTGGCGTTCCTGCCTGGCGCCAAGGTCGGCGTAGTCGGGCCTAACGGCACAGGCAAATCCACCCTGCTGCGCATGATGGCGGGTCTCGAATCACCCACCAGCGGTGAGACGCTGCCTATGCCCGGCTACAGCGTCGGGATCTTGCCGCAGGAGCCCATGCTGGACGAGGACAAGACCGTGCTCGGCAACGTCCAGGCGGGCGTCGCCGGGACGATGGCCCTCCTCGCGCGGTATGACGAGGTCGCGGCGAAGCTGGCGGCGGACTACTCCGATCAGGTACTAGAGGAGATGGGCCGGCTGCAGGAGCAGCTGGATCACGTCGACGCCTGGGATCTGGACAGCCGGCTCGACCAGGCCATGGACGCACTGCGCTGCCCGCCGCCGGACGCGGATGTCTCCGTGCTTTCCGGCGGGGAGCGGCGCCGGGTCGCGCTATGCCGGCTCCTGCTGTCTCAGCCGGACTTGCTCCTGCTGGACGAGCCGACCAACCACCTGGACGCCGAGAGCGGGGGCTGGCTGGAACAGCATCTGGCCAAATACCGCGGCACCGTTGTAGCAGTCACCCACGACCGCTATTTCCTGGACAACGTGGCCAGCTGGATCCTCGAGCTGGACCGCTGCCACGTCTACCCGTTCACGGGAAACTACTCCGCTTATCTGGAGACCAAGGCGGCCCGGATGACGATCGAGGGACAGCGGGACGCCAAACTGCGCTTGCGGCTCGAACGGGAGCTGGAGTGGATCCACGCCAGCCCACGGGCGCGGCAGGCCAAGAACCGGGCCCGGCTGGAGCGGTACGAGCAGATGGCTGCCCAGGCCGACCAGCAGCGCAAATTGGATTTCGAGCAGATCCAGATCCCGCCCGGTCCCCGGCTCGGCCGCGTGGTGGTCGAGGCCAGCCACCTAGTCAAGGGTTACGGCGACAAGATGCTGATAGACGGCCTCAGCTTCAGCCTGCCACCGAACGGCATCGTCGGGGTCATCGGCCCGAACGGGGTCGGCAAGACCACCCTGCTGAAGATGATCCTCGGCGAGGACCAGCCGGACGCCGGCACGATCAGGATCGGGGAGACAGTGCGGATCTCCTACGTCGACCAGATGCGCGCCGGGATCGATCCGGACCAGAGCGTCTGGCAGATCGTCTCCGGCGGCGAATCCTTCCTCCACGCCGGGCGCAACGAGATTCCCAGCCGTGCCTACGTGGCGGCCTTCGGGTTCAAGGGATCAGACCAGCAAAAGCCGGCCGGGCTGATGTCCGGCGGCGAGCGCGGCCGGGTCAACCTGGCACTGACCCTCAAGCAGGGCGGCAACCTGCTGCTCCTGGACGAGCCGGCCAACGACCTGGACGTGGACACCTTGACTTCATTGGAGGAGGCGCTGGGTGGATTCCCCGGCTGCGCGGTGATCACCAGCCACGACCGGTGGTTCCTGGACCGGGTCGCGACCCACATCCTGGCCTGGGAAGGCGAGGCGAACTGGCACTGGTTCGAGGGCAATTTCGCCGCATACGAGCAGCACAAGGCCAGCCGGCTAGGCGACGAGGCGACCCGGCCGCACCAGGTCGCCTACCGCAAGCTGAGCCGCTGACCGGCGCGGAGGCAGTCATGGACGACGATGCGCTCGAAGTGATTCACCAGGCCGAGCGGATTGTCTGGGCGGCCGGCTGGCACCTGCAGGAACAGCAGGTGCTACGGCGGCTGGCCGACACCAGGGGCCTAGCCTTTGCCCGGCTGGAATCCCGCTCGGAGGTCATCCAGCTGGTCGCCTACGACGGCGAGCACCTCGGGCATGTGCGCCGGGAAGGCCCGAGCGGGCCGGCGGAGCGCTGGGTAGCCGTGCTGCGGCGGCAGGCGCAGCGGGTCGGCATCTACGGCAGTGCGGCCGCCGCCGCGGCCGCGCTCGCCCGGGCCTGCGGCAAGGCCACCAGGAGCGCTGGCTGATCAAGGTGGTGGCAGGCCTGCGGCCAGTACGACGTCCCGTCCTCGACCTTGACCGACATGGCATGGTGTTCACCACCCGGCTGTCCGGCGGCAAAGGCGGCCGCAACGGCCTGGAAACCGAACTGCGCCGCCTCGGCGTGCAGCAGAAGAATGGCAAGCCGAACCACCCCCAGACCCAGGGTAGAGCCGAGCGGTTCCAGCAGACTAGGTTTCATGCACTCGGGGAGCCTGGTGACTGTCCGGGCTGGCCGGCGGTCCGCCGGGACAGCTCGGTCTCGATGGTGCTCAAGTAGGCCAGGATCGGCCCGCGCATGGGCGAGCCGGGCCTGGCCAGGGCCAGGCTGGCCTGCAGCTCCCGCCGGGTCCGGTCTAGCTCACCTGATGTCAGCCCGGCGACTTCGGGCAGGCGTCCGGGCTCGCTGGCGCTGGCGCGTGCTGCTAGCTCGGAGCGTACCGTGGCGAGTTCGCGCTGGATATCGGCGCGGATCGGGGCATTGGTTCCTAGGGCTTGCAGGCACCGCGCGAGCTGGTTGCCATACAGGTCCAGCTCGCGAGCTGGGAACTGGCCGATCGGGTGACGGTGATCATCGGGGACGGCCGTCACGCCAGCGTGCCGCTGGCCTGCTGGGTAGGGTGCGCCTGGTGCCCTGTAGAGGTCGCGGTCGGGGTCAGGCATGGGCGAGCCTGGTGCGGGATTCCTGTTCGGCGGTGACGGCGTCCAGGGTTGCTTGCAGGTCATCCCGTACCGCAGGGACAGGATCCTTGGTGTCGAAGAACGTGATCGCGCTCTCGAGCTGGCGGCGGAAGCCGCGCAGCTCGAACATCGTGAGTGCGTACAGGGGATGCTTCGGCGGGTCTACTTCTGGCGCTTGGCCTGGGACGATGGCGGGTGGCATCGGCGGTCCTTACGGGCATATAGGACGTGATTCGCTATCCAACGTGCCAGGCCAGTGAGAGAATTGGCAGTAGTTATCCGCTTACTGACCAGCATTGAACTGCGGTAACGAGAGGTGCGCACCGGTGCCGACGCCGAGAGAACAGCTAGCCAGCATCCTCCGCCAGTCCCGCTTGGATGCTGGTTATGAGTCGCATGGGGCGCTGGCTAAGAAGCTGAACGTGTCACGTCCGGTGGTCACTAGAGCAGAGAATGCCGCTCACCCTGTGCCGTCCGATGCGGTGCTGGCGGCATGGGCCGGTGTCACGGGGGCCGCGCTGGACACGCTTGCCGACCTGGCGCAGCGCGCGAGGTCGGGTACCCCTGACTGGTTCATGCCGTACCGCCAGGCTGAAGCCGAGGCGAGCATCCTGCGGTACTGGTCACCACTGCTCGTCCCTGGTGTGCTCCAGACCGAGAGCTACATGCGCGCCGTGCTGTCGGTCGAGCCCTACACGGCCAAACAGCTAGATGAGCTAGTGGCGGCACGGCTTGAACGCCAGGCCGTGATAGGGCGCGCGTACCTCACGGTGGTCATCGACCAGCACGTCTTGCACCGGCTGATCGGGTCGGCGGCGGTCATGGGCGAGCAGTGCGCCCACCTGGCGAGCATGGCCGAACGGCCCGATATCGCGTTGCACGTGGTCCCGGAGGGTACAAACGTGGGGTTGTGGGGCGCGTTCGACATTGCAGCACGGGACAGTACGGTCACGGTGCGCCTTGAGACTGTGGAAGACATGACGAGCACCGCGCCTGGCCTGATAGGCAAGGTGACGGTGGCGTTTGAACGGATGCTCGGTGCAGCGCTACCCCGTATCGAGTCCCACGAGTTGATACTGAAGGTGGCAGAGGAGCAATGGAAGACACAGATCTGAAGTGGCGCAAGGCGACATACAGCTCGAATGGCGGCGGCAACTGTGTTGAGGTAGCCGACCACGGTAACCGCGTACTGGTGCGCGACACCAAGGAGCGCGCTGGCGCTCTACTGGGGTTCTCTCCCAATGCATGGCGGCGGTTTGTCGATCGGGTCAAGCGCTCGTTAGCTGGCCCGCAGCCACGCCGGTCATTAGCCGGGCCGTCGAGTGCAGGTTAGCAGGATAGGACGTATAGGCGCGGGTTGACAGCGTTGACGTCGGCGGCACCCTGCTCGTGCCGGCGGCGCTCGAATCCTGAACACGGCCGAGCGGCCGGCAGCAGTGACTTCCCGGCTCGATGCGAGGCCCTAGAATCGGGAACACGGCGATGGAGCTCGCCGGAATCGCCCAGGTGGCTGATGGCTCCTGTTATCCGTCTTAGCGGCCGGAATACAGGAGGACATCATGGCGCAGCGACCAGCCGGGGCGGACGATCCTGCCGACGGCCATCAGGCTTCCGCTCGGTCGGTGAGCGAAATCGGCGCCGCCCGCAGCCTGAGCAGTCAGCAGGACGCCTCAGCACGAACCGGTAGTCATCTCCCCAGCTTGCTGTTCGCCCGCGGCGCCGTGGGTGACGTCCCCCAGCAGCAGGAGGATGACTACGCCTCCTTCGCGCGGGACCTGAACCTCGACCAGATCGTGGAGTCGGTCGCCGCTGACCGCGAAGAGCGTGACCTCATCATCGCGGTCTTGTCCGGGCACCTGCGCGACGCGGACGCCGTCCGTTACCGACAGGAGATCTTCCAGGACCTGGAGGACCCAGCCCTGTTCAGTCAGGTCGAGCGCTTCTCCGACCAGATGCATCAGGTCCGCGCCCATCTGCATCAGCTGGAGAACATGCGTGGCCATTACCAGCGGGAGGGCTGGTTTCTGGACGCGGCGGCCATCTACTGCGACGCGGTACAGTCCTTGGCCGGCCATCTTGCCTCGGCGCGGATCAGCTCTGCTGGCCTGCTGGCCTTCGGTGACTACCTTGCCACCTACGCCGCTTCAGCCGCGTTCACCGCGCTGGTCCGCGATACCGCCGACCGCAAGCGTTCCCTGGGGCGGATCCGGTACTGTACGCGGATCCGAGGTAGCCGGGTCGACGTGAGCCGTTACAAAGCCGAAGCCGACTACAGCGCCGTTGTGCTCAAGACCTTCGAGCGCTTCCAGCAGGGCGCGGCCAAAGACTACCGAGTCGAGTACCGGACGTGGCCGGGGATGAATCACGTCGCCGCCCAGATCCTCGACCGGGTGGCATTGCTGTTCCCGGAAGAGTTCACCGCCCTGGATGAGTACTGCGGACGGCACGCCGTGTTCCTCGACGAGAGCATTAGCCGGGCTGACCAGGAGCTGCAGTTCTACCTGGCCTACCTCGACCATATCAGGCCGCTTCGCGGCGCCGGGCTGAGCTTCTGCTACCCGGAGGTTTCCGCCACGTCGAAGGACGTCCTGGCGGCCGGCACCTTCGATCTTGCCCTGGCCGGCAAGCTCGTCCCGGCGCGCAAGCCCGTGGTCAGCAACGACTTCCGCCTGGTGGGCAGGGAGCGCATCTTCGTCGTCACCGGGCCGAACCAGGGAGGCAAGACTACCTTTGCCCGCACCTTCGGCCAGCTCCACCACCTGGCCGGGGTCGGCTGCCCGGTTCCGGGCACGGCCTCCCGGCTGTTCCTTTTCGACCGCCTCTTCACCCACTTCGAGCGGGAGGAAGACCTCGCCAAGATGACCGGGAAGCTGGAGGATGACCTCCTCCGGGCCACGGAAATCGTGCAGGCGGCCACGCCCGCCAGCATCGTGATCCTGAACGAGATCTTTACCTCCACCACTCTGTACGACGCCCGCTTCCTGGGCACGAAGCTGCTGACCAAGCTCATGCGCCTCGACGCGCTGGGGGTCTACGTCACGTTCGTCGACGAGCTGGCCTCACTTGGCGAGCAGGTCGTGAGCATGATGAGCACGATCGTCCCGGAGGACCCGGCGGAGCGGACCTACCGGGTTATCAGGAAGCCAGCCGACGGCCTCGCCTACGCCCTGGCACTGGCGGAAAAGCACAACCTCAGCTACGAGCGGCTGCGAGCCAGGGTCGCGTCATGAAGGTCTACCTCCTCCACCGGGACCAGGACTTCGACTTCGAGGCGAAGCTGCCCCCCGCCCATGCGGACCTGATCCAGGACCTTGAGCTGGCAACCCTGCTCCAGGCTATGGCAGACGGCGACAAGTTCCTCTACCAGGCGGCAGGGAAAGTGCTGCTCACCTGCCTGGATGACCCGGAGGCTATCCGCTATCGCCAGCGGGTCCTGGCCGACTGCCTGGCCCACCCGGACGTGATCCGGGAGATGTACGGCGTGGCCGTCAGCGCCTTGAACCCGCGGCAGACCTGGGGCATGTACGGCGGCTCGTACCAGAGTCCCGCATCCAGCCTCTCCGGTGCGGTCAGCCATCTCGAAGTCTACGTAGCCTGGCTGACGCAGCTGCGGCAGATCGCCGACGAGCACGCGGTGAAATTCCGCTCCGACGGGCTGCAGGCGCTGTTTGCCACCGTGCAGCGCGAGCTGGGTGATGAGTACTTCGAGGAGATCAGCGACCACCTCAGGCAGCTGCGTTTCCGGACCGGCGTGGTGATCAGCGGCGAACTCGACCGCGACAACAGCGGGATCAACTTCGTCCTCCGCTACCCCGGTGAACTCGGACCCTGGTGGAAGGAGCGGCTGGGCATCGGCCCGCGTTCCACCTACTCCTTCACCATCCCGCCCCGTGACGATGCCGGCGGCCAGATCCTGGCCGACCTCACCAGCCGGGGAACTAATCTCGTCGCCAACGCGGCCGCTCAGTCTGCGGATCATATCCGCAGTTACTTCACGATGCTGCGGGCGGAGCTGGCTTTCTACGTGGCGTGCCTGAACCTGGCGGACCGGCTGGCGGCCAAGGAGGTGCCGGTCTCGGTCCCCGAGCCCGGGCCGCTGTCACCGGTCACTTTCGCGTGCACGGACCTGCGCGATGCCTGCCTGGAGCTGCAGTCACCGGCTGCGGTGGTGGGCAACGACGTGCAGGCCGACGGGAAGCCGCTGGTCATCATCACCGGCGCCAACTCGGGCGGGAAGTCGACGTTCCTGCGCAGCGCCGGGGTGGCCCAGCTGATGATGCAGTGCGGGCTGTTCGTCACGGCGCGCTCCTACCGGGCCGGCGTGACCCGCGGGATCTTCACCCACTTCATCCGCGAGGAAGACGCCGGGATGACCAGCGGGCGGCTGGACGAAGAGCTCAACCGCATGAGCGTCATCGCCGACCAGATCGAGCCGCACTGCCTCATGCTGTTCAACGAGTCCTTCGCTGGGACCAACGAGCGCGAGGGCTCCGAGATCGGCCGCCAGGTCGTCCGTGCCCTGCTGGCCGCCGGCATCAGGGTGCTCTTCGTCACCCACAGGTTCGACTTCGCCGACGGCTTCCGCCAGCAGCACGCGGACCCGGTGCTGTTCCTGCGGGCCGAGCGCCAGCCCGGCGGCCGCCGGGACTACAAGCTCGCGGTCAAAGAGCCCCTCCCGACCAGCTACGGAGAAGACCTGTACTATCGGCTCGGCGGCTGGCTAGACGAAGACCAAGCCAGCGCCGACGCCGCCAGTCCGGCCACTGAGGATGGGCAGGCCGTCAGGTAAAATGGTCGTGCCGGATGAAGCTCCGGCGGGACATGTGTCCTGAACCGTCACTATGGCTAATGGCTTCTGCTCGCTGAAGCGTGCTGTAGGGCGGTAGATCGCATCATGAAGGTCTTTCTGATGCATAAGGACCATGACCTGGACCTCGGCGGCGCTCTGCCGCCGCAGACGGAGGTCGTTACCCAGGACCTGGAACTCGGCGCCGTGCTGGCTGCCATGGCGGCGGGAGATCAGTTTCTGCTCGCGATCGCGCGGCGGGTACTCCTGTGCAGCCTGGTTGATCCCCGGGAAATCACGTACCGACAGGACGTGCTGGCTGATGTCACCGCTCACCCGGATGTGGTCCGGGATGTGTACGACTTGGCAGTCGCCGCGATCGCCGAGGAGAAGCATCAGTTCTTCCCGCTGACTTCCTCACCGGATTCGATGCTGTACCGATCTGTCCAGGTGCTCGAAATGTTTGCCGGCATGCTGAAACGGCTCCGTGCGATCGCCGAGACCTATCGCGCGGGTTTCGGGTCCGAGGGCTTCACCAGGTTCTTCGCCATGATCGCCGAGGAGCTCGATGACGACTACCTGCGGTCGGTCGACGAGCACCTGAAAGAGCTGGGTTTCCCGCGGGGCACGCTGATCAGCGCGGCCGTGGGCCAGGGCGTTAAGGGCCGGGACTACGTCCTGCGCAAACCCAGGGACCAGGGCTGGCGGGAACGAATGCCGCTTGGGCGCCAGCCAGGGCACAGCTTCTATATTCCTAACCGGGACGAAAACGGGTACCGAATGCTGTCGGAACTGCGGTCCCGCGGACTGAACGGAGCGGTGAACGCCGTCGCCCAGTCCAACGACCACATCCTGGGCTTCTTTGCGATGCTCCGCGCCGAGCTGGGCTTCTACCTCGGCTGCCTGAACCTGCGCGACCAGCTGACCGCACGGGGCGGCACGGTCTCCTTTCCCGTTCCGTGGCCTGAGGATCCGCCGGTCCTGTCGGCTCGTGGTTTGGGTGATGCGTCGCTGGCGCTGCACCTGCAGGGCGGGGCGGTCGTGGGCAACGACCTGGACGCGGACGGCAAGACCCTGATCATGATCACCGG
>Ga0302325_10023797_pt1 | contig 12754 bp, 12 predicted proteins | sample Palsa_T0_2_FD_201948 | JGI IMG/M metagenome (GOLD analysis project Ga0302325, IMG submission 201948) | Peat permafrost microbial communities from Stordalen Mire near Abisko, Sweden - Palsa_T0_2 | ecosystem: Environmental > Terrestrial > Soil > Palsa > Peat permafrost | place: Sweden: Abisko... | reverse complement strand
AACGGGGGAGCCGGCCGCGGTTACCAGGACATCCTCTACGAGGTGAAGGACGAGGTCGCGTGGGTCACCATCAACCGCCCGCGCGTGCTCAATGCCTTCCGCGAGCAGTCGCTCGACGAGATGATCGACGCGCTCAAATCGACCCGCGACGATCCCTCCATCGCCTGTGCCGTCGTGACCGGCGCCGGCGACAAGTCGTTCTCCGCGGGCGGCGATTTCTACGCGATGAAGCGACTCAACTGGACCAATGCCGCCATGTGGAACGACCGCATGCAAGGCCTCGCCATGACGATCCGCGGCCTGCCGATCCCGGTAATCGCCATGGTCAATGGCTGGTGCATGGGCGGCGGGCACGAACTTGCGCTGTGGTGCGATCTCGTCATCGCCTCGGACAACGCCGTGCTCGGCCAGACCGGCGCCAAGGTCGGTGCCTGCCCGACCGTCGGCGCGACCCAATATCTGCCGCGCATCATCGGCGAGCGCCTCGCCCGCGAGATGATCTTCTGCGCCCGCCGCTTCACCGCCAAGGAGGCGGTGGAGATCGGCCTCATCAACAAATGCGTGGCGCCGAACGACCTGCTGCCGGAAACGCTGAAATGGTGTGAGACCATCAAGGGCCACAGCCCGCAGACGCTGCGCATGACCAAGAAGAGCCTCAACTTCGAATCCGATCTGCTCTATGCCTCCTGGCAGCACGGCATGGAGCTGTTGGCCCATGTCTGGGGCTCGGAGGAAAGCCTCGAAGGGATGAATGCGTTCCTCCAGGGCCGCAAGCCGGACTTCCAGAAGTTCCGCATGCGCAACAAGCAGGAACTCGAGGAATACCTCGACGGCTGCGCCAAGGACCTCAATGCGCCGCCGTCGGTGCGCAAAGCGGCCAAGCCTGGGGCCAAAGCCGGCGCCAAGGTCAAGGCCGGTTCATGAGCGACACCAGCCAAGGCGCTTTGGGCGGCATCCGCGTGCTCGATCTCACCCGCGTGCTCGCCGGCCCGCTGTGCGCCATGATGCTCGGCGACATGGGCGCCGACGTCATCAAGGTCGAGCCGCCCGGCCGCGGCGACGATACCCGCAACTGGGGACCGCCGTTCGCAGCGGGCGAATCCGCCTATTTCCTCGGCGCCAACCGCAACAAGCGCTCGATGACCCTCGACATGGCGGCGCCGGCCGGCCGCAAGGTGCTCGCCGGCCTGATGGAAAAGTCCGACGTTGTCATCGACAATTTCAAGCTCGGCACCCTGCCGAAATGGGGCTTCACCGATGCGTGGTTCGATGAGCACGCGCCGCGGGCGGTGCGCTGCTCCATCACCGGCTACGGTTCGACCGGCCCGAAGGCCGCTCTGCCGGGCTATGATTTCATTCTCCAGGCCGAGTCCGGCCTGATGAGCATCTGCGGCGAGCCCGACGGCACGCCGACCAAATACGGCGTCGCCATCGTCGACGTCTGCACCGGCATGCTGGCCTGCAATGCCATTCTCGCCGCGCTCAATGCGCGTCACGAGAGCGGCTGCGGCCAGAAGGTCGAGCTGTCGCTGTTCGAGACCTCGCTGCTCATGCTGATCAACGTCGCGTCCAACGTGCTGGTCGCCGGACGGGGAGGCGGCCGGTTCGGCAACGGCCATCCGAGCCTCGTGCCCTACACCACCTATCACGCGAGCGACGCCATGATCGCGCTCGCGGTCGGCAACGAGCCCCAGTTCGCCAAATGCGCCGCCGTGCTCGGCCATCCCGAATGGGCCGACGATCCCCGCTTCAACACCAATCGCGCCCGGGTGGAAAATCGCACGCTGGTCGATGGCGCCATCGGGCAGGCGCTCGCCGGCGACACCGCCGACGCCTGGATCGCCAAGCTCAAGGCGGTGGGGGTGCCGAGCGGTCGCATCAATTCGGTGGCCGAGGCGCTCGCCGATCCGCACACGGCGGCGCGGGCGATGATCGAGACGGTGCAGCACCCCAGCATCGGCGAATTGAAGCTGGTCGGAATGCCCTACAAGTTCTCCGGCACCCCCGCCTCGGTACGCCGCCCGCCGCCGATGCTCGGCCAGCACACCGAGGAAATCCTCGAGCGCGAACTCGGCCTCGACGCGGCCGCCATCGCCGCGCTGCGCAGCAGCAAGGTGGTGTAATGTCCGCGCAATCGTCTCTCGGCGCGCCCCAGGCGACTCCCTCTCCCGCTTGCGGGGGAGGGTCGGGGAGGGGGCGCGTGCCGCTGCCGCCCGCACCGACCTTTGAAATGGGCAAGAAAAAATCCGGAGCCCTTGAAACGGTCGTCGTTGCACTTGGAGGGTCGAGTAGCCCCCTCCCCGACCATCCCCCGCAAGCGGGAGAGGGGACCCCGTGAAACGCGGCGACCCGAAACGCGGCGATCTCGGCATCGCGGTGATCGGCGCCGGGCGCATCGGTACGTTGCGGGCGCGGCTCGCGACAAAGCATCCCGCCGTCCGCTTCCTCGCCATTGCCGACCGCGATCCCGCCCGTGCCAAGGCGCTGGCCGAGACGGCGGGCGCGGACCTCCACTCGCACGACAACGACGCCGTCATCGCCCACCCGCAGGTGACCGCGGTGATCGTCTCGACGCCGGAGCAGGAGCACGTCGCTCCGGTCTGCAAGGCGCTCGCGCTCGGCAAACCGGTGCTGGTGGAGAAGCCCTTGGCGTTGTCGCTGGACGGCGCCGACGCCATCCTCGCGTCCCTCGCGGCCGCGCGCGGCGGCGACCTGCGGGTCGGCTACAGCCGGCGCTACAAGGAGTGCTTCCTGCGTGCCAAGGAGCAGATGCTCCACGGCCGGCTCGGCAAGGTCGTGGGCGGCACGGCGCGGGTCTACAATTCGCGCGCCCAGGCCTTCGCCATTCTCGCGCGCGATCCCCATGCGACGCCGGTGCTCGACGTGCTGACCTATTACGTCGATCTCATGTGCTGGTTTCTCGACGGCAACCGCCCGGTGGAGGTGGTCGCGCGCGGCCAGCACGGCATCTTCAAGGCGGCCGGCTACGGCGCCCATGACGTGACCTGGGCAATCGTGACCTTTGCCGACGGCGCCGTGGTCAATCTCGGCGTCAGCTACGCGCTGCCGGCGCGCTATCCGACACTCGGCCAGTCCGACCGGGTCGAACTGCTCGGCACCGAAGGCACCATGATCATCGACGACGACCACATGGACCATCTGCTGTTCTCGGAGAAAGGCATCCCCCACGCCTATGTGCCCGGCCATTCCGTCGACATGGCGTTCCTCGGCAGCAATACCGCGGGCGACTGGGCGGTGGGGAATTTCTGGGGCCCGCTCGGCAATGAAACCCGCGCATGGCTCGATTATCTCGCCACCGGCGAGCCGACCGTGCACACCACGCCCGCGCAAGCCCGCATCAATCTCGAAACCACCATCGCCATCGAGCGCGCGGTCGCGACCGGCCAGCCGGTGCGCCTGCCGCTGGTGGGATGACGTTCGATGCTCAACGCGGTCATTCCGGGACGCGCGTTTTCGCGCGAACCCGGAATCCAGGCTGCGGTGCAATAAGCGAAGCCGTCTGGATTCCGGGTTCGGTGCTTCGCACCGCCCCGGAATGACAAAATACTTTGCGACAGCTTGGTGCTATAACCTGTGGCATTTATACCCCAGGGCCGAACATGCAAATCGCCTCCGATCGCCAGTCCGATCTCGCCGGCGCGCCGCTGACGATCCGCCGCGTCGATGCGATCCCGGTGGCGCTGCCGCTGACCAAGCCGGTGAAGATGGCGGCGGAGACGGTGACCCATGCGCGCAACGTCATCGTGCGCGTCGAGGCGCAGGATGGCACCGTCGGCTGGGGCGAGGCAGCCTCGGCGCCGACCATGACCGGCGACACCATCGCCGGCCTCGTCGCCGCGGTGCGCGAGCATCTCGCGCCGCTCCTGATCGGCGAGGACGCCTGGATGCGTCCCGCGCTGATGAAGCGCCTCAAGGTGGCGCTCTACGGCAACACCGGCGCGCACTCGGCGGTGGAGATGGCATTGCTCGATCTCGCCGGACGATCCGCCGGCCTGCCGGTGATCGACCTCATCGGCGGCGCGATGAGGCGCGAGGTCGCGCCCATGTGGCTGGTCGGGAATGCGACGCAGGAGCAGGATGTCGCGGAAGCACAGGCGCGCCGCAATGCCGGCATCCGCTTCTTCAAGCTCAAGGTCGGCGTCAAGCCGCTCGCCACCGAGATCGCCACCGCCATCGCCGTGCGAAAGGCCCTGGGTCCGGACTTGCCGGTCTGCGCCGACGCCAATTGCGGCTTCTCCCACGACGCCGCGCGGCGCTATCTCGCCGCGACCCGGGATGCCGCATTGCTGTTCCTGGAGCAGCCGTTCGATTCAACCGACATGAAGGGTCTCGCGGCACTCGCCCGCACGGCGCCGATCGCGATCGGCGCCGATGAGGGCATTCATTCGCTCCATGACATCGAGGCCCATGCCGAGGCCGGTGCCGGCGGCGTTTCGCTCAAGCTCATCAAGCTCGGGGGCTTCGGCGCGGCGCTCGCTGCCGGCGCGCTGTGCAAGCGACTCGGCCTTGCTGTCAACATCGCGGCCAAGATGTCGGAATCGAGCCTCGCATCGGCGGCGACGGTGCATCTCGCCTGCGCGGTGGAGAACATCGACTGGGGCGTCAGCCTCACCCATTTCTATCTCGCCGAGGACATCGTGCGCCAACCGCTGGCGATGGCGGACGGACTGGTAGCGCTGCCGGCCGGCCCCGGGCTCGGCGTCGAGATCGACGAGGTCGTGGTGGCGCGGCTGCGCGCCGATTGAGCGCGCGAGTAAGAATTCCTTTCATCGATACACAACGCAGAGGAAGACGCATGACGGCATCCCGTTTCGCATCCGGTTTCTCATGGCCGCACGGCAAGCGCATCGCGGTTCTCATCAGCGTGCTCCTGGAAAGCTGGTCCGAGGGCAAATCGCCGAGCTATTTCACCCGCACCACGCCGCTGCGCGGCGGCGCCGTCGATTACGCCGGCATGCAATGGTCCCAATACGGCGGCAAGGAAGGCATCTGGCGGCTGATCCGCACCCTCGACCTCTGTCACACGCGGGCGTCGGTGTTCTGCAATGGCCGCGCCGCCGAGCTTTACCCCGACGCCGTCAAGCAGATCGTCAAGTCCGGCCATGTGGTCGAGGGTCACGGCCTTGCCCAGGACCAGTATTTCCTGGAAATGACGCCGGAGGTGCAGCGGGCGACCATCCGCAAGACGCTCGACATTCTCGAGGCTGCCTCCGGCAGCCGGCCGCAGGGCTGGGCGACGCCGGTCTACGGTTGGAACGAACACACCTTCGACCTGCTGGTCACGGAAGGCGTGAAATATTACGCCGACGCCCTCGATTGCAGCATGCCGCGCCGCGACAAGACGGCGAGCGGCGAGATCGTCGCGCTGCCCTGGTCGGAATTCGTGGACAACCGCGTGCTGCGCGCGAGCCCGCGCGACTTCTTCGACGTCTACAAGGACAGCTTCGATTATCTCCATGCTCACGAGCCCGCCGGCATCCTGCATCTCGGCATCCACTGTCACTTCGGCGGCCGGCCCCTGGTGACCGCGCAGTTCTACAAGCTGCTGCGCTATTTCTCCGAATTCACCGATGTCTGGTTTCCGACCCATCGCGAGCTGGTGCAGTGGTTTCTCGATCAGAAGGTCGAGGGAGTGCCGTTCGCGCAGCGGTTCTTCGCGTAGCGCGTGACCCGATTCGACCCACCCACCCACCCACCGACGTCATCGCCGGGCTCGTCCCGGCGATCTCGATTGCGAGGGCACAGCGTCGACACCTCCTGAAAAGGCCGTATCCGATTAACCGAGATTGCCGGGACGAGCCCGGCAATGACGGAGAGGTGGACAAGGCCGGAAAGGGGGACAAGATCGGTGACGACGATAAGGAAACTGCCTCGGTGACAAACTCCGCGCGTCCTCACGGTCTGGTCCTGACGCCGCTCGACGGGATTCCCATGATCGCGGCGGGGGACGATCTCGCGGCGGTCATCCTGGCGGCGCTCGAGCACTCCGGTCGCACGCTCGCCGCCGGCGACGTGCTGGTGCTGGCCCAGAAGATCGTGTCCAAGGCCGAAGGTCGCATGGTCGATCTGCGCACCGTCACCCCGTCGCCGCGCGCCGTCGCGCTTGCGAAAGAGACGCAGAAGGATCCCCGCATCGTCGAACTGATCCTCGCGGAGTCGACCGAAGTGCTGCGTCATCGTCCCGGCGTGCTGATCGTGGCCCACCGGCTCGGTATCGTCCTCGCCAATGCCGGCATCGACCGTTCCAATGTCGACCGCTCGAATGCCGGGGACGAAAACGTGCTGCTGCTGCCGCGTGACCCCGACCGCTCCTGCGCCGAGTTGCGGCGCGCCATCAATGCTGCAACCGGCGTCGATGTCGGCGTGGTGATCGTCGACAGCATCGGGCGTGCCTGGCGCAACGGGACCATCGGCACCGCCATCGGCGTGAGCGGGCTGCCGGGCCTGCTCGACCTGCGGGGGACGCCCGACCTGTTCGGACGCGCGCTCGAGACCACCGAGGTCGGCCTCGCCGACGAGCTGGCCGCGGCGGCGTCGCTGGTCATGGGGCAGGCAGGCGAGGGCAGGCCGGTGGTGCTGGCGCGCGGCTTGGGCTATGGCCGTCGCGACGGCACGGCGCAGGAGTTGGTCCGCGCGCGGGAGAAGGATTTGTTCCGATGACGGGACTATCGGTGGCAGCTTCCGCAGCGATCGTATCCGCGGCGGGCTTGCATCGGATTATGCACGAACGCCGGTCGATCCGGCGCTACCGTGCCGACCCTGTCGGCCGCGACGTGCTCGACCGGCTCTTCCTCAGCGCGGCCATGGCGCCGTCCGCGCACAACCGGCAGCCCTGGCGTTACCTCGTGGTCGAGGATGCCGCGGAAAAGCAGGCGCTGGCGCGCGCTATGGGGGAGCGGCTCGACGCCGACCGCCGCCGCGACGGCGATGCGGCGGACGCGATCGCCCGCGACGTCGCGCGCTCCTACGCGCGGATCACCGGCGCGCCGGTGGTGATCCTGGTCTGCCTGACGCTCGAAGAGGCCGACGTGTATCCCGATGGCGCGCGCGCCCAGGCGGAGTTCCTGATGGCGGTGCAGAGCACGGCGATGGCCACGCAGAACCTGCTGCTCGGCGCCCATGCGGAGGGTCTCGCCGCGTGCTGGATGTGCGCGCCCCTGTTCTGCGCCGACGTGGTGCGCGCGAGCCTCGATGTGCCCGCGCACTGGCAGCCGCAGGGACTGGTCACGCTCGGCGTCGCCGCCGACCAGGGCCGCGACCGCCCGCGCAAGCCGTTGCCGGCGTTCGTGCGGTACATGAGCGAGCCGCACGCAACATGACGAGCGAGTCCGCCGGAACCATCATCGCGCTCGCCGGCGGGGTCGGCGGGGCGAAGCTCGCCGACGGGCTGGCGCGGCTGTTCGGCGAACGGCTCACGGTCGTCGTCAACACCGGAGACGATTTCACGCATCTCGGCCTGCACGTCTCGCCCGACCTCGACACCGTCATGTACACCCTCGCCGGCATCGCCAACCCGAAGGCCGGCTGGGGCATTGTCGGCGAGACCTGGGAATTCATGGCCCAGATCGAGCGGCTCGGCGGCCCCGCCTGGTTTCGGCTCGGCGACCGCGATCTCGCGACCCACGTGCTGCGCACCGAGCGCCTCGCGGAGGGGGAAACGCTTTCCGCCGTCACTGCAGGGCTGTGCCGGTCGCTGGGGGTCGCCGCCGCGCTCCTGCCCATGAGCGACGATCTCGTGCGGACCATGATCCGCAGCGACGGCGGCGAGTTGCCGTTCCAGGATTATTTCGTCCGGCTCGCCTGCGCGGTGCCGGTGCGGGGCATCCGTTTTGAAGGGGCAAAGACGGCGCGGATCAATCCTGCGCTGGCCGCGCTCGGCGAGCGGCCGGACCTCGGCGCGATCATCATCTGTCCCTCGAACCCCTATCTGAGCGTCGATCCCATCCTCGCGGTGCCGGGCATGCGGGAGTGGCTTCGTGCGCAAGGCCGCCCGATCGTCGCCGTGTCGCCCATCGTCGGCGGCGCCGCGATCAAGGGCCCCGCCGCCAAGATCATGGCGGAGCTCGGTGCTGCGGTATCCGCGGTGGGGATCGCACGGCATTACCGCGGCCTCATCGACGGCCTCGTCATCGACGAGGCCGATGCCGGCCTCGCAAACGAAATCGTCGCGGAAGGCATAAAGGTGCGGGTCTCGCGCAGCGTCATGTCCAGCACCGAGGACCGTGTTGCACTCGCGCGCGTCTGCCTCGCCTTCGCCGGCGAGATCGCCGACGGGCGGTGCCGATGACACCCGTCATCCTCATCCCCTGCAAGGACCTCGACCGCGGCAAATCGCGCCTCGCTGCGTGTCTCACGCCGCGTTCGCGCCGGGCGCTGTGCGAGTTCTTCCTTTGCCGCACCCTTGATGTCGCGACCGCGACGGTATCGCCCGCCCATGTGCGCGTCGTGACCTCCGACCCGCGGGTTCGCGCCATCGCCGGCGAATATGGGGTCGGCGTCATTGCCGATCGCGAAGGCAACCTCAACGGCGCGCTCGAATGCGGCCGGCGCCGCATCCTCGCCGATATCGGCGACTGCGCCGGGCTGGTGCTGCCGATCGACCTGCCCCTGGCGACGCCGGCGACGCTCGGCGCAATCGCGGGCGCGCCCCAGGACGTGGTCATCGTCCCCGACGAGGCGATGGAGGGCACCAATGTGCTGCGGCTGGGACCGCGCGCGCTGCCCCGATTCCGGTTCGCGTTCGGCCCGCACAGCTATGCCGCGCATTGCGCGGTTGCTCGCGCCGCCGGCTTCGAGGTGAGGACCGTGAGCGCGCCCAGCCTCGCCTTCGACGTCGACGGCCCCGAGCAATATCGCCGGTGGGCGCCGGAAAATCCGGAGTGGGGCGAGACGTAAACATCGGCGGGAAAACTATCGCGGGCAGGGACACCCGACATATGCAATTACGCGCATATATTGCGCGACCTCGCGGCCGCTGTTGATCACACAGGGGCTGTGATCACAATTGTTTGATCTCAGTTTAGACCTCTCCAAAGTGAATACGCCGGTGCCGGCCGGCATTCCTGAAAACGAAGTGCTAGAGCATGATCCCGAAAAGTTGCAGACTTTTCGGACGAAGATCATGCTCTTAGAGCGCTATCTGATTCAACCTGAATGGACAGCGCTCTGAAGATCGAAAATCTCCGGCGGAAATCAGGAATGCGCCAGGACGTCATCAACCGGCAGGTTCGCGCCATGAAGGCGGTGGGCCTCGACGCCATCCTGTCGTGCTCTCCCGAGAACTTCGCTTACGTCACGGGTTTCCTGTCGCCGACCCAGCCGCTGATGCGCTGGCGTCACGCCATGGCGCTGGTCACTGCCGACGGCAACGCGGCGCTCGTGGTCGTCGACATGGAGGCGAGCACGATCCGGGCCAGGGTGGGCGAAGGCATCGAAGTCGCGGTGTGGCGTGAATTCGCCTTCGAGGCGATGGCGGTGCTGGCCGATCTCGTCAAGCGGCACGGGCTCGCTGCAGCCCGCATCGGCCTCGAGCTCGACTACCTGCCGGCGGCGGATTTCGCCGATCTCGGCGCGCTGCTCCCGGCGGCGAAACTCGTTCCCGCGCAGGCGCTGCTGGCGCGACTGCGTCAGCTCAAGACGGCGGAAGAGATCGGCATCCTGCGCAAGCTGTCCCGCATCGCCGATCGCTCCATCGCTTCGGCCTATGGCGCCGTCACGGCGGGGGCGACCGAGATGGATCTCGCCGCCGTGCTCACCCGCGGCATCTACGAGCAGGGCGCGGAATATTTCAAGTTGATGATTGTGGCGACCGGCGAACGCAGCGTTTTTCCCAATGTCGGCCCGACCGCGCGGGTGCTCCGGCGCGGCGATGTCTGCCGCGTCGAAATCTTCCCCGTCATCGCCGGCTATCATGCCGGCGTCTGCCGCACCGCAGCGGTCGAAGCGGCGCCGCCGCACGCCGAACGCATCTGGGCCAATCTCACTGCCTGCAAGCACATGCTGCTCGACGCCATCAAGCCCGGCGCTTCGAGCCGGGCCATCTACGAGCTTTATCTCGGCAAGACCGAGGAGCTGAATCTGCCCCGCATCTCCTTCGTCGGCCACGGCATCGGCCTGCATCTGCACGAAGACCCCTATCTCGGGCCGACCGCGGACCAGCCGCTCGAACCCGGCATGGTGCTGGGCATCGAGCCCCTGATCTACCAGACCGGATTTGGCTTCGGCATGCAGAACAAGGACATGGTGCTGGTGACCGAACGCGGCTGCGAGCTCTTGTCGGACGTCACCGACACCGACAGACTGATCATCGTGAATTGACCCCGGGGGATTTGAATTTTCCGATGAGCGATTCCCCCATTGCCGACATCGAGCTTTTCCACATCGGCCTGCCGACGCGGCGCGAGCACAAATGGACCGGGCTGCAGGAGCCGATCGGCGGTTACGTCATTCTCAAGATGACCGACGCCGCGGGCCTCGTCGGCTGGGGCGAAGCGCCGGTGCTCAAGGACTGGGGCGGCGAGTTCGGGCGCTATTTCGGCGAGAGCCCGGGCACCGTCCGCGCGGTGGTGACGCAATATCTGGCGCCGGCCGTCGCAGGGTGCCTGCCCGGCGACATCACCGAGCTGCATGCGCGAATGGACCGCGCGCTCAAGGGGCATCCTTATGCCAAGGCGGCGGTCGAGATCGCGGCCTATGATCTCGCCGGCCTGCAGATGAACGTGCCGAGCGCCCGCCTGCTCGGCGGCGTGCTGCGGCGGCGCATTGCGGTGACCCATTCGATCGGGCTGATCGGCTTCGCGGAGGCCGAGCGCGAAGTCGCACAGGCGGCGAAGGAAGGCATCCGCACCTTCAAGATCAAGGTCGGCGTCGATCCCGACCGCGATGTCGAGATGGTGTCGCGGGTGCGCGATACCGTCGGGCCCAAGGTCGCCCTGTGCGTCGACGCCAACCAGGGCTATGCGACGCCGGCGCAGGCGATCGCAACGTTCAGGCGCATGTCGCGTTGCGACCTCATCTATTTCGAGCAGCCGGTGGAGGGCATCGCGCGGCTCGCCGAGGTGGCGCGGGCGATCGATGCGCCGGTCATGGCGGACGAGAGCGCGTGGAACGCGCACGATGTGATCGAGATCATCGAGAAGCGTGCCGCGCAGATCGTGTCGATCTACACCACCAAGCCCGGCGGCCTGTTTCGCGCCATGGAGGTCGCCGCGGTGGCGCGCGCGGCGGGCATCGTCTGCAATGTCAACGGCTCGGTGGAGACCGGCATCGGCAACCGCGCCAATATCGTGCTGGCCTCCGTCGCCCCGGCGGTGACGCTGTCCTGCGTGGTGCCGGTCTCGACGCCGGCGCAGGCGCAGTCCGGCCAGGTCGCCGGCATCTATTACACCGACGACCTGATCGCCGCGCCGATGAAGTTCGCAGACGGCGCCATCGAGGTGCCGGCAGGCGCCGGAATGGGCATTGCGGTCGACGAGGCCAAGGTGAGAAAATACGCGGTGCGGGCGCAGTGAATTGCCTGCGACGCCCCGCCATGAGAGGAAATCGCGAATTCTTCCACGGTCAAGCCGGCTTGCCGGAGGATGCTTCGCAGAGTGCCCGGCTTTAGATCGTGCCCGGCATGGACCAGCACCGTTACGGTTCGCGTTGGATCTCCGGGAATAGCGAGGACATGGTGGCTACCGGCAATCCGGTCGACAACGAATCCCGCCCTCGACAATGCTTGGATCGTGCGTCTGCCGTTGACGGCTGGCAACCGGCCGCCGGCCATGTCAGGCGGCCACGGTCACTCGACGAATCTCGGGTTGCGCATCTGCGGGGATCGCGATTCCATGATCACGCCGGTAATCGAGAATGGTCCGAACGGCCTCCTGCGCATTGACGAGCGCTTCTTCCTCGGTATCGCCTTCGGTCACGACCTCCGGGAGGGCAGGGACAAGCACCGTAAATCCGCCACCCTCCTGGGGTTCGAGGATGACGGAAAAGCTGAAGTCCTGCGCCATTGGATGGTTCCTTGGTTCGCTCCGAGTGCATCAGATCGATCGGCCGCATGCAAGCAATGAAATATGCGATTGCGCCGGACGAGGCAGTCAGGGAGAACAGTGGCGGCTTGTTCGCCAAAAGGGGCATGCAGCGAAGTGAATTCTGTGGAGTAAACCGCACGTGACAACGAATGGGACAGGCGAGCTCGCCGGCCAGGTGGTGCTCGTCACCGGCGGCGTGCGGCGGATCGGCCGAGCGATCGCGGTGGCATTGGCGCGCAAGGGCGCGGCCGTCGTTGTGAACGCGAGGACTTCGCGCGACGAGGCCGAAGACGCCGTGCGCGAGATCGCGGCGTTCGGCGGCACGGCGCGGGCGATGCTCGCCGACGTGACCGATGAGGCGGCCGTCGCCGCGATGGTCGCCGCCATCGGCCGCGACCTCGGCGGTGTCGACATCCTCGTCAACAATGCCGCCGACCGCCGCGAAGCGGCCTTCACCGAAATGACCTTTGCCGACTGGCGCGCCATCATCGCGGTGGTGCTCGACGGCGCGTTCCTGTGCAGCCGGGCCGTGATCCCGGGCATGGTCGCCAAGGGCCATGGGACCATCGTCAATATCGGCGGCGTCACGGCCCATGTGGGGGCGACGCGGCGCGCCCATGTGCTCGCCGCCAAGGCTGGGCTGGTCGGCCTCACCAAGGCGCTGGCCGTCGAGTACGGCGAAGCGGGCCTCACCGTGAACTGCGTGGTGCCCG
>Ga0302325_10023796_pt1 | contig 12754 bp, 15 predicted proteins | sample Palsa_T0_2_FD_201948 | JGI IMG/M metagenome (GOLD analysis project Ga0302325, IMG submission 201948) | Peat permafrost microbial communities from Stordalen Mire near Abisko, Sweden - Palsa_T0_2 | ecosystem: Environmental > Terrestrial > Soil > Palsa > Peat permafrost | place: Sweden: Abisko... | reverse complement strand
CCCTCGCCCGCCAATACCGCGTGGAGATGCCGATCACCGAGGCCGTCTATCGCGTGCTCTTCGAAGACAAGGATGTGCTGCACGCCTTAAGCGACCTGATGACGCGCGATCCCAAGCCGGAGTTGACCGCGACCCTGTAATGTAAAGCCGCGACCAAGTGGTCGGCGTGGCGGTGGCGGCTTCGGCGCGAACACTATTCGTGACCTTATAGAGGGAGGAGTTGAGCAGGCAACCGTCTTTGATCGCCGGCTGAATTTGTTATGATTATTCGGCTGTGGATATAGTCGACCGAGCCCGTCTGACGGAAGAAGGGTACAGCGACGCTAAAAGGAAGCACGGAGTGGGTGGCGGGCAATTCTGAGTTGGTGGCGCGGGAATTGACTCGACTGAAGACCGCCTATTTCGAAGCGACGGGATTGGAGGTCTTAATGGTACCTCGCCGCCTCGGAGTCACCACCGGCGGCGAGATCGACATCGAAACCGGGCAAATTCTCGTTTGGGATGACAATCCGCCAGCCTTCCAGGACGGCTACGTGTCCGAAGAATTGCACCACTATTTCCAGCTGGATGAAAAGGGGCTCATCGGAGAGGGCGCGACGCTGACGGCCGAGGAAGAAAGAGATCTCGAGGCGGATGTGGTTGCCTGCTCAAACTCTCTGGCTTCACGCCGTATGATCCCAGAAATTACGCCCCCTATACCAACGTGCCGCGCCCGGCCGGCGTGGCGGGAGGCAGCCAATGAGCTCCCCAAAGATTGACTTGTTAATAGACGAGGTGCTGTCGGAGCGCCGGATGCGGCGCAGTTCTCCCAGCAGCTCGTTCACCTTTAACCAGGCCGCCGAGGATCTTCGCCGCATCGGCCGTGGCGCGCTACCACCGATCGAACGGGCCATCCGTCAGCGGCTCGTCGCAGGGGCGGAAGGGAACTCCGCCGATTCCAATGCAATATTCAGAAAAAATCCAGGCTTGCTCAACCTTTGGATGGCGTATTTCTCGATCAGTGCCAAAGACGGCGTGGACGACGCCGTTCGGTTTCTACGGTCGCTGGACGCGCTACTTCTCGCCACAGGTATCGTGGCGATAGGAGTCACCTGGCCGGCGCGCAGCCGCGCAGCCAACACTTGTCCGCCTCAACTGATGCGTTTCCTCGGTGAGGTTGCGGAACAGCAACTCGGAGTTGCATCAAGTGCTGCGAAACGACTGGTCGGCGGCAAGTTTGCCAGGGTGACGCAGCCGGAGGCATGACGTGAGTTTGGGGATTCCACGTCCCCGCTGAATTTCGGTATCCTTCCCGGCCGGTGCGGAGACTCAAGACATGATGAAACTCAGGCTGGGCCGAACTGGTGCATGCGCGATCTTGCTGGCCGCTTCCCTGCTGGTTGCAGAACCGCCGCCGGTCAAGACCAAGTATCTGATCAGTTTCGATGCGGCGTTGCTCAACGCGAAGAAGACGCGCAAGCCGATCATGGCATATTTCTCCGGCAGCGACTGGGATCCGTGGACGCAAAAGCTCGATGCGGACGTTTTGGAAACGGATTTGTTTCGGCATTGGGCGACGGAGAACGTCATTCTGGTGCGGGTTGATTTTCCACGGGTGAAGAAGCCGACCAGCTTCGTGAAGGCACAGAACGAGAAGCTGCGGATCAAATACAACATCTCCAAGGTCCCCTCGTTTTCCTTCATCGACCCCAGTGGGCTGCCATTTGCGCGGGCGGGATATGATGACGTTCGCCTGCGGGATGACGAGCGAAGCGGCGAGCCGCGCGAGGCGATCAAATTCCTCGACCACGTCATCGCCACCCGGCCTCCGGACGAGGCGATCATTCAGCAGAAAGATCTGCCGGCGGGGATCGCCTATGCCAAAAAGCATTTCATCTCCTTGCTGATTCTCATCAGCCAGGGGAATGCCGCGGGACCGGTGAAGTCCAAAGCCGAACTGCTCGATAATCAGCAATTTGTCCGCTTCGTGAACCGGACGATGGCGTTTGTGAATCTCACCTGGCCGGACGATTCGGACACGTCTGCCAGCGCCAACGAGATTCGCGCCCTGCTGAACAAGAACAAAGTCACCCCTGTGCCGCTGCAGCTGCTGGTGTGGGACATGCAGACGGAGAAAATCAAGGGACGGATCACCGCCATCTTTCCGGACAACGTGGACCCATTGATCGCGCAGATTCAGAACCAGCTTCCCCGGCTCGATGCCCCCAGCGGCTGGATCGAAGACCTGCGCCTCGCCCAGGCGGTTGCCGCCCAGCAGAACCGTTACATTCTGGTGGCGTTCACCAGCATGGATTCCAGCGACTGGTGCCAGAAGCTGCAGCAGGAGATTTTCGACACCGATGAGTTCACCAGCTACGCCCGTAAGCACCTGGTTCTGCTGAGGATCGACTTCCCGACCGCCACGACCCAGCCACAGACGCTGAAGACCCAGAATCAGACCTTGGCCGAGATGTACAACGTGCGCGGCTATCCAACCGTTGTGGTGCTCAATCCATTGGGGCAAGAGGTAACCGACGCCAAGTACGAGAAGGGGGGTCCCGGCCCCTTGCTGGCGCAAATGGACGCGGTCATTAAGAAGGACAACGAGCGGCGGGCGATGCTGACAAATACGGACACGACGGCGCAATAACCGTTTTTTTCATTTTCCGGGCAATCATTTTGCCGATTCGAGCGTATTAAGAGTTGCCGGGGCTTGCGCCGGCGCCATCTACTGCTTGATATTCGACGTTGCACGGACGAGAATTCGTTGGGTCTTGCGGAAGCGGTCGATCTTCTCTTTGATTCAGAAGTCAAGAGGCGCGGCGGAACGCGGCGTTACGAGGGAGCGGCGACCATGACAGATCGTTTTCAAAGCCGTTGGATCGTTGCATTTCTTCTTGCCGGTGCGCTGTCTCTCCCGGCGGCGGCATTCGCGGCTGACTCCGATGGTTCCGATAGCGCTCCTCCGCTCGAACACAAGAAGCTTTCCCCGGAGGAATCGCTTCGCATCCGCATCATGGAGTCGCAGGCCGGCCTCCGCACCAACATCGCCAAAGCGCCGCAATCCGAGACCATCGTCGGCCCCAATCTGGAAGACCGCGAGAAAGTCGAACAGGCGCTCAATCGCATGGCCTTCGGTGCCCGCCCGGGTGAGGTCGACGCGATTGTCAATAATGGCGGCTGGGCGACGTGGGCCAAGCAGCAGCTCAACCCGGATTCCATCGACGACTCGGAACTCGACCAGCAAGTGGCGAAACGCTATCCGTGGACGAAGATGGACATCAACAAGATCCACGACACCTACTATGAGGAAAAAGACAACCGCGGGGCGCTCTATCAGGGTCTGCCGGACTCGGTTCTCTACCGCGCAATCTTCAGCAAGCGTGAGTTCAAGGAAATGGTCGTCGACTTCTGGCGAAACCATTTTGCGATTGACCAGCCTCGCGCGGGGGAGAAGAGCCGTTCGTGGACAGCGGTCGACTACGAAGAAAACGTCATTCGCAAATATGCGTTCGGCAAGTTTAAGCAGATGCTCTTCGCTTCGGCGACGCATCCGGCCATGCTCGAATATCTTGACCAGCAGCTCAGCAAGGCCGGGGAGTGGAATGAGAATTACGCCCGCGAGGTGATGGAGCTTCACACCCTCGGCGCCGACCGCGGATACACCGACAGGGACGTGCAGGAACTCTCCAAGGTCCTTACCGGCTGGCGTTATAACGACACCTATCACTTCGCCTTCGATGCAAGCTGGCATCAGCCGGGCCCGAAATACTGGCTTGGCATGACGATCGAGCCAGGGTACGCCGGTGGCGAGAAGGCGCTTTATACGCTGGCGACGCATAGAAATACCGCCCAGTTCATCTCTGAAAAGCTCGTCCGCTATTTCGTGAACGACAATCCCCCCGATGCGCTGGTGAAGAAAGTGGCGGCGGTTTTCTATGACACCGAAGGCGATCTTCCCAAGGTCTACGCCGCGATCATCTTCAGCCCCGAATTCGTGAGCCGCCAGAATTACCGGGCCAAATTCAAGACCCCGTTCCAGTTTGCCGTCAGCACGTTGCGGTCAACCGATGCGAAGGTCGCCAGCCTGCAGAGCACGGCGCAGACGGTTGCAGGAATGGGCGAGCCGATCTACGAGTGTGCCGACCCGACCGGCTACCGCGACGTGGCCGAAAGCTGGATGGATGCCGGCGTGCTCACCAAGCGTTGGGATTATGCGTGGGCGTTGATGCGCGGAAGCGTTGGCGGTGTTTCGGTCCCGCAGTCATTCCTCGACCACTACAACTCCATGAAGCCGCAAGACATTGAAACCCGAATTATAGAAGACATCGTCGGCGGGGAGGTCGGAGATCGTGAGATCAAGTCGCTGCAGGCCGCAGCCGCCGACAAGGACACGTCGAGAATGGTGAGCATCATTCTCGGCGCTCCCTCGTTTCAGCAACGATAAACCGTCAATCGAGACGATTGCATTTTCGCAATAACAGGAGTTGGTATGGGTCAGTCACGAAGAGATTTTCTCAAGTCGTCGGGTCTGGTCATCATGGCCGGAGCGGCGGGTTATCTGGGTACCGACGAATTCGTCCGCGGGCAGTTTGCCAACTATGGCGCCACGCATCCCGGCGCCACCTCCAGTTCCCGCCAGCGCCCCACGCTCGTCACCATCTTCCTCCGTGGCGGGGCGGACGCGCTCAACGCATTTGTTCCCTACGGCGATCCGCTCTACTACAAGTACCGCACGCGCATTGCCCTCTACCCCGATGCCGCAAAGAAGGGGCGCGAAGCGGGGGTTATCCCCATCCGCAGCTCTCCGTACTGGGGCATGAACTCCCGCATGGCTCCGCTAACGCCGCTCATCGAGCAGGGCGTGCTCATGCCGTTCATGAACGTCGGCTCCATCGACGGCACCCGCTCGCACTTCAGCGCGCAGGACAACATGGAGCGCGCCAGCCTCAGTCACAGCGGCGTCACCACCGGCTGGCTCAACCGATATCTTGAGGCCACCAAGAAGCCTTACGATGCCCCGCTTCGCGGGCTGACCGCCCAAAACCTCGTTCCCCGCGCCCTCCGCGGCCTTTATCCGGTGCTGGCCGGCAACAACCGCACCGAGCAAATGGATCTCTTCGAGGACCTCTACTCCAACAAGAATCTGGTCAACATGACCGCCCGCGACGGCGCCGGCGAAGAGCGCGGCTCGCGGCTCGACGACACCGATTACAAGCCCGAGGAGCACGCTCTCACCAGCGACATGACCCGCGACATCATCGCCGCGTCCGGCGCCAATTCCGTCGAGCGCATCAAGGCGTTGGAAAAGGCCGAGCAGACCGCCACCGACGCGGAATATCCTGGCGGCGGGCTGAGCGATCAGCTCCGCACCATCGCCAAGGTCATCAAGGCGGACGTAGGGTTGGAAGTGGCCCAGGCAGACTACGGCGGCTGGGATCATCACAGCGGCCAGGGCGGCGTCGGCGGACGTCACGCCCGGATGCTCGGGGAGCTCAGCGCGGCGCTGGTCGCGTTCAACAAAGACCTTGGATCGCGCATGGACCGCACGCTCGTGCTGGTGATGTCCGAGTTCGGCCGCACCGTTGCCGACAACGGCGCCGAGGGGACCGACCACGGCCGCGCGGGCTTCATGATTGCCATGGGGAACATGGTCCAGGCCAAGGAGCCCGTTTCCGGCGTCTGGAAGGGGATGAAGGATCTCGACTACGACCGCTTCCTGCCCGTTCACACCGACTTCCGCGCCGTCTTCGCCGAGTCGCTCACGCGCCTCTTCCACGTCGATCCGTTCAAGACCGGCATTCTGCCCAACTACAAGGCCGGCGCGAATGACTTCCTCAACTTCATGAAGCAACTGCCGGAGCAGGCGTAAGAAGGGTTCAGGGTGTCAGGGTTCAGCAGAATCCTCGAAGCCTGCCCGAGGCCGGGCTGGGTGCGCCTTCGGAAGCTCGAATGACGAAGCTCGAATCCTCGAATGAAGTTCGAATGAAGAATGCTCGAATGTCGAAACGGGGAGAAGTCCGACCATGGAATGCCAGGTATTTGTTTCGACATTCGAATTTCGACATTCGGATTTGATTCGAGGATTCGAGCTTCGCCATTCGAATTTTTCCCTGAACCCTGAACCCCGAACCCTGACACCCTGAACCCTTGCTCGCTACAATCCGTCCATGCGCCTCCCCGTCCTCCCCGGTTCCCCCGCCCACGCCGCCTGGTACGCCGATGGACTGCAATTTACCTGCTCGCAATGCGGCAACTGCTGCACGGGCGGCCCTGGATATGTCTGGATCAGCGAGGAGGAAATCCGCCGATTGGCCGGGCATCTGCAACTTTCGACACAGCAGGTGCGCGATCGTTACTGCCGGACGATTGGCGAGCGAATTTCGTTGAACGAAATTTGTACGCCGCAGGGGATGTACGACTGCGTCTTCCTGAAGGAGGATCCAGTGCGCGGGCGCAAAACCTGTTCGATCTACCCCGTGCGTCCGCTGCAGTGCCGCACCTGGCCGTTCTGGCCGGAGAATCTGGCTGATCGCGCCCGGTGGGATCGCGCCGCGTTACGGTGCCATGGCATGAACCACGGCCGAAAGTTCACGCTGCCGCAGCTCGAATCGATCCGCGATGCGAGCGACTGGCCCGAAAATCCGCCGACGTCCGCGACGTCCAGAGCCAAAAGAGAAGGGTGAAGAGGAAACCATCTCGCCGATAGCGATATTATGTACATATTTGCTTAAAAGGAGAGAATCAGCATGCGAATGAGCCTTGTCAGCTTCCGTGAAACCATGGCCGACCCGATCAATCGAGTGATGTACCAGGGGGAGCGGATCGTGCTGGAACGGCACGGCAAGGGCGTGGCGGTGGTGGTGTCGATGGACGACCTGAAAACGCTGGAGGCCCTTGAGGACGCGGCCGATCTTAGAGCGGCGATCGAAGCTCGCAAGGAAAAGGGGGCCATTCCATGGGAACAAGTGAAAGTGGATCTGGGGCTGCACGGATCGGCGCAGCGCCGCAAGCCGGGCCAGCGGAAGAAGCCGCCTAAGTCGAAGGCTTGAGCCGATGGCATACCAGGTGCTGCTGAGTCCCCGCGCTCGGCGCGACCTCGAAAAGCTCCCGCACGTCGTCGCCGAGCGGGTCGCCCGCGCAATTGACGGCCTGGCGACAAATCCTCGCCCGGCGGGAGCAAAGAAAATGCAAGGTGATGAAAATCTCTGGCGAATTCGTCTCGGGGCGTATCGCGTTGTCTACGAAATTCACGATGGCCGTCTTATCGTATTGATCGTTCGCGTCGCGGACCGGAAAGATGTCTGCCGCTGAACGATTTACGGCGATTGGTTGGAATACTTCGACCGTAAAAGAAGTCGAGGCCTTATGATTCTGAAACCACGAGCCAGTATTGATGACTTGCGTCGAGTTCCGAATCATGGCAAGGCGGAGTTGGTTGATGGAAGGGTCAAGCTCATGAGTCCGACCGGAGGCCGGCCAGCTCGCGCGGGCGGTAAGATTTATGCGAGCTTGCTTCGCCACGAGGAGGAACACCACGGCGGCTATGCGCTGCCGGATAACGCGGGATTTATCGTCGACCTGCCCAATCGCCAATCTTTCAGTCCTGACGCGGCTTGGTACACCGGCCCGACAATTGACATGAGTTTTTTGAACGGGGCGCCTGCATTCGCCGTTGAGGTGCGAAGCGAGGGTGACTACGGCCCCCTCGCCGAGCGCGACATCGCGGCCAAAATCGCCGATTACTTCGCCGCGGGCACACGCGTCGTCTGGGACATGGATCTGTTGAGTCCCGAGCTGATTCGCAAATACGGGTCCGACCGACCATCAGAGCCGCTCATTCTTCGTGCGGGCGAAATCGCGGATGCCGAACCCGCTGTGCCGGGATGGCGGTTGTCGCTGGATGCTTTGCTGAAATAGAGCGATCCATGAAGAACAAGAAATCGAGTTCGAAGCGGCGAAAACAGCTTATCTTCAGTTGCGTGACTCTCTTGGGGGCCAGTTGCGCCCTGGCGGACTGGCCGCAGTGGCGCGGGCCGGATAGGGATGGGAAGGTGTCTGGTTTCACAGAGCCCAAGACATGGCCCGAACAGTTGACCAAAGGCTGGACGACAACCGTTGGCGCCGGCGACGCCACGCCGGCGCTGGTGGGGGACAAGCTGTATGTCTTCGCCCGGCAGGATGCCGACGAAGTGACGGTTTGCCTCGATGCCGCCAGCGGCAAGCAAATCTGGATCGACAAGTACCCCAGTGCGAGCGTTACCGGGATGGCCGCAAGCCATCCCGGTCCACGCGGCTCGCCCGCCGTGGCCGACGGCAAGGTCGTCACGCTCGGCGTAAATGGGACCATCTCCTGCCTCGACGCCGATACGGGAAAAGTCGTCTGGCGGAAGGAGTCGATGAAGGATTTCTCCGAGGACGTGCCCAGATTCTACACCGCCGCTTCACCGCTCATCGTGGACAAGATGTGCATTGTCCCGCTCGGCGGGAACGGCAAGGGCGCCGTGGTGTCGCTTGACCTGGCCACTGGGGAAACCAAGTGGAGGTGGGATGGGGACGGCATCACGTATTCGTCGCCGGTCGTAATGACCGTAGGTGATACAAAGCAGGTCGTACAGATGACAGAGAAGTCCGTCGTCGGCCTTTCTGCTGCCGACGGCAAACTTCTATGGCAAGCCCCCTACGGCGGCCGAGGCATGCGCGGCGGACCGGGGGGCGGAATGCGCGGCGGACCCGGCGGCCCACCTGGCGGCGGATCCGCCACGCAGCCAAGTGGCGGTGCGCCGGGCGGACCCGGAGCCGGACCGGGCGGTCCCGGCCCAGGCGGAATGCGAGGAGGCGGAATGCGCGGCGGACGAAGAGGCGGAATGAACTACAACGCGCCAACCCCCGTCATCGACGGCCAAACGGTCATCCTTACCGGTGGCGGCGGCGGCACGAAAGCTTTGAAAATCGAAAAGAACGGGGACGCATGGGCCGCCACCGAGCGATGGACCAATCCCGACATCTCCGCGACCTACAACTCCCCCGTGCTCAAGGATGGCCTGCTCTACGGCATATCGGGCAGAGGAACCCTCTTCTGCCTCGACGCCAAGACCGGCAAAACCGATTGGCAAGACACCACATCGCGAGCCCAGCGCGGCTTCGGGACACTCGTCGATGCCGGCTCCGTGCTGATCGCCATGGGCGATGACGGCGGCCTCACCGTCTTCAAACCAGATGCCCAGGCTTATTCGCAGGTAGCCGAGATAAAGGTTCCGGAAAACTCCACGTATTCCTATACGGTCATCGACGGCAACCGCGTTTTTATCAAGGATCAGTACACGACGACGATGTTCACGCTTGAGTAGCGATGACCCGCTAATCTGCGGCGGAAACACGACCCCGCGAGGCCGAGATGGATGAAGCGGGAGCAACTCGAAATGAAGACGCGCTCGTGGATGTCATTCGCAAGTGGTATCCAACGATCTGCTACGAGCTAACACTTCCGTTGCTTCCGATCAGGGTTAGTCATACCCAACCCACAACCATCTATGGGCATGGTTATGTGCTGGGCCAATATCGCAGCGAAGATCAAAGCATCACGATGTATGTGCTGATAAAGCACCATTCAATTTGAAGTAGCGATGGGCGACGAGCCCCCGCAATACCGCCCGTATTGCCCGACAGAAAGAGCAGTTATGCCCAAATACTGGTTTACGATGCACTATCCCAAGCCGGCTTCCCTAAAAATTCCGTGGTTCGTTTATTTCAAGCACAAGGACGACGAAGCGGCGAAGCAACCGCGCGAGGGAGACATGGTCGTGTTCTATGAGACGAGCAAAGGGAAGAGGATGAAGTTTCCTGGCGACAAGGAATTCGTCATACAATCGAAGGGGCGCAGCGCTGCCGTCAGAATCGGCGATGTGACGGGTGGCACTGAGTCAATTGCGCCCAACCGAGTGCTTGAGTTTGAGGACTCGACGATTACGCAGTTTAGGGCGCAATTGCGCTGCCACAAGCAGCAATGTAGTGGACGGCAGGTACGGTATTCAAAGGTTTTGAGGATCATGCACACCAGAGACGCGCACATTATCAAAGGGCCGATCAAAGAGATCGACGAGACCACCTACAACGAATTCTTGAAAGGCCTTGACCCGTTGTCGCCGTGTCCAGAGTGCGACCTGTGACGTACCTCTCCTGAGTTGGAGTAGTACGCGGCTTGTCGGTCGCTGCGGGGGCGTGTTATCTTATTGGCCATGGGCACGATCGCGGAAATCGAAGCCGCCATTGAGACGCTGCCCAGGCCGCAGGTCGATGAGTTGGCCGCATGGCTGGAGAAGCTTCGCGTCTGGCGTTCCACGTCGCCGCCGGTTGAGAGTTGGCTTGCGCGGGCCCGAGGTACGGCTCGGCCGGGGACTACGACCGCAGGCGTGACGTCCCTCACGCGTGGCGAAGAATGAGCGGGTTATGAACGCCACGGGCACCGAGCCAAAGCTCCGCCTCGTGGCGGGGGCCGAGGTCGGGGATCCGGGCAATTTCGTGCAACATCGCTTTTTCTGAGTTTGCGATCCCGGTATTGGCCGATGAGGAACTCGTCGCGCGCGGTCGTCGAGCTTCGGGTCGTTGCGACTCATGCCGATTGTGCCAGTTTAGGAAGTCGTTCGACCTTGGTGGTGACTTCCACGCCGAGCGGCGACTGATGCGGGGACGACAACCGAGCCGTTAGCACGAAAGGCCCATCATTAAAATTCTTTAAGTTGCAAAGGAGACGCGCGTGCATCCGCCGAATAATTCTCTATTATCTTATTCATGGCGGCCGGCGACATTCGTTGGAACGTGCATAACATTGAGCACGCTCAGAAACATGGTTGCACGATTGACGAAATCCAAGACGTCGCGAGGCGGCCCGAGCATGGTTATCCGCGGAAGATCGGTAATGGGAAGTTTCGCGTCGTCGGGCGGGGGGTGGGCGGCAGGGTCATTGAAGTGATCTTCGTCCGGGACGCGGATGAGACGATGTACGTGATTCACGCCCAACAAATCTCTACGCGGCGAAGACGCCGAAAGCGATGAAGATGGCAACAAGGAAAGCAACCAGAAAGGGCACGCGTTGCCCGGAGGCGGAAGGAGAGATCCTGACCGGCGAAAAGTTCGACGCTATGACCGACCAGCAGCGTGCGAAAGTGTTCGCTGAACTGGAAGCCGAGACCCCTGAGCAGCGCCAAGCCCGCTCCAAGCCGATGAACGCCGAGGAACGCGCGTGGTGGAAAAGGGTGCAGAAGAAGCTGAAGGCCGGTCGGCCCAAGTTCGGCAAAAACGGCACGCGGATCGTTTCGGTTACCGTCGAGAAGGGCTTGCTAAAACAGGTCGACGCCTACGCGAAAGCAAACGGAATGAAGCGATCAGAGCTGTTCGCTGTCAGTCTGGCCGAGAAACTCGGGGTGCGGTCCTGAGCAGAGCATCCCGTACCACGGGTTTCCAACCCGTGCGGAGAGCGTATTCTTGATAATGCGGTTGTTTCACCGTGACGCTGTTCGCACGGGTTGGAAACCCGTGGTACGTTCAGATAACGCGGTCGGTCAGCGGTTCGCCGCGCTCGAATCGGTTGAGGTTAGCGAGAAAATGCTGGACGAGCCGGTCGAATTCGTCGGCGTGTCCGCCGGCGGTGTGGGGGGTGATGAAGCAATTGGGGGCGGACCAGAGCGGATGTTCCTTTGGCAGCGGCTCTGGTTCGGTCACGTCCAGATAGGCTCCGGCGAGACGATTTTCACGTAGCGCGGCGACCAGGGCGGCTTGGTCGACCGTTGCGCCGCGTCCGATGTTGTAGAAATAGGCCGATGGCTTGAGCCGGCTGAGGCGATCGGCGTTCATGAATTGCCGCGTCGTGGGGCTGTCGGGCAAGATATCGATAACGTGGTCGCACGAGGGGAGCACGGCGCCGAGCTGGCTTTCCTGAATGGTCGTGATCGGCTCGCTGCCGCTGGGGGAGCGGCGCATGGCGAAAAGCTTCATGCCAAAGGGGCGGAGCAACTCCTCGATGCGCCGGCCGATGGCGCCAAAACCGAGGAGGACTGCGGTTTGCCCGCGCAGCAGGTGCGTCCGCTCACGGTGCTTGTCGGTTTGCCAGCCGCGATCACCCTGCTGTTCCAGAACGCATTGCGGCAGTTGCCGAGCCTGTGCGAGCACCATGGCGACCAGATGCTCCGCGCAGGGCTCGGCGTACACCATCGAGCTGTTGCACAACATTGCGCCACGGGCGCGCAGCGCCGCTCGCACATCCTCGCGGTCGTAACGTGTGTATCCCGCCGTGGTCAATTGCACCCATTTCAACCGCTCGCTGCCGATGATCTGCGTCGCGTCCGGCTGACCGAATGCGATGTCCGCCGAGTCGAGAAGCGGATCGCGCCCGCCGGCGGAGAGGATCGACTTTTGCACCACTTCCGGGAAGACCAACCGATGCGATCCGATGCCGGCGTGGAGCAGCTCGAGGGCAGATCCAGTAAATGAGGCGTTGCACCAGATGGTGAAATTACGATCAGGCATCCCGGCAGAGTACCGCCGAAAGGACCAGACCGGAACATTCGACGGCGTTTGCAATGAGGGGGAGATGAATCAACCGGCGGGTAAATAGCAATGATATGACAAATCTGACGGGGGCCCAAAGCGTAAGAAAGTGTAAGATTCTGTAAGGCTGCCCCGCGTTTCTGCGTCGAAAACGCGGGTGTGATGGGGGCTGGGGTCCTTTCACAAGATCCGCCCGGCGACAAGTCGCTCGGCTCCGCGCTGGAGCGAC
>Ga0302325_10023793_pt1 | contig 12755 bp, 16 predicted proteins | sample Palsa_T0_2_FD_201948 | JGI IMG/M metagenome (GOLD analysis project Ga0302325, IMG submission 201948) | Peat permafrost microbial communities from Stordalen Mire near Abisko, Sweden - Palsa_T0_2 | ecosystem: Environmental > Terrestrial > Soil > Palsa > Peat permafrost | place: Sweden: Abisko... | reverse complement strand
CACGCGGAGCCCGCTCACCCTTCTCACAGCGTACTTCTGACGCACCACTACCGCGTTGAATGTCTGCTTCCTTAGGTCCGGGGGACCCCTCTTGACGACGCAGATGATCCTGTCGCCTACAGACGCGGCCGGGTATCTGGCGAGCCTGGTCTTGGCCTTGGCCACCATGATGACCCTGAGCGTCTTGGCGCCTGTGTTGTCCGCGCAGGTGATGACCGCGTTAAGAGGTATCGACCTTGTGATGTAGGTCTTGAACTCCTCGACTCCCTTCGCAGAAACGGCTCTGGACTTGCCCGACATCCTATTCGGACCTCCTCGACTGGATCACGACGAAGGATATCGTCTTGGAGAGCGGCCTGCACTCGGCGATAGACGCAGTGTCCCCTTCCTTCAGCTCTATGCACGGGGGCAGGTGCGCGTGTACCTTGCCTCTTCGCCTCTCATACCTGTTGTACTTTGATACCTTGTGGAGGAACTCTCTCTGGAGGACGACCGACTGCTTGTCCGATATGGACACGACCTTGCCGGTGAGTATCTTGCCTCGTACCTTCACGTGGCCATGGAACGGGCAGCGGACATCATCGCACGTCCTCTTCGGAGGTGCTATCAGAAGACCGGCTGAGCTCAAGCCTTAGCCCCTCTTGCAATCCTTTCCTCGATTCTGCCGACCATGTCGTCGGCAATGACGAGCCTGCCGCCATCCTGAACCTGGAGTACCGTCCCTACCTTAGGGACGACACGCTTGTTGCTACCCGTCAATATCGTAATCGTCTTCATGCTCTCCAGTGCGAATATGCCCTTCACTCCGACGAGGCTCGGGTCAGAGCACTGCATCACGGCTATCTTCTGTCCGATCATGTCTATCATTCCGAAACGCCCTTCTCTCTCATCACGGTGAGCACACGCGCGACGTCCTTCTGGACGCGGTTTATGTTTCCGGCTTCCTTCTGTATCATACCTCTCGCGGCCAGCGTCCGGAGCTTCGACAACTCGCCCCTCAGCTCGAAGAGCCTGTCTCTGAGCTGCTGCGGGTCCTGCTCTCTAAGCGACTTTACTTTCACTCTGGGCAATCTGGTCCACCTGTTCAGTCTTCGCCGGGGCTTCTACAATCTCCGGTTTCACAGCTTCCTCGGGCGTCGTTATCGCAACCGGCTCTTCCGCCTTCTCTGACTTGTCTGACTTCTCTGACTTTTCCGCCTTGGGTGCCTTGGCCTTCTTCACCGTCTTCGGCTTGCTCTCCGGCTGGGCCTCGACTTTCTTGGCCTCTTCAGGCTTAGCCTCCTGAGCTGGCGCCGGCGTAGCCGTCTGGTCTATGAATTCAACCATCGGGGGCACCGCATCCTTGATCGCTATGCTGACCTGAATCCCAAAGAGACCCAACTTGAGGAGCACGTCCGTCGTAGCCTCGCGCACCACTCTCTTGGAAGCCTCTCCGCTCTTAGGGACAACACCCATCCTGTACTTTTCGCTGTGTGACCGGTCGCTCCGCAGCTTACCTGCGACGCCTATCTCGACTCCCGCCGCTCCCGCTGCCATTATCGAGTTCATGGTCCAGTTGGCTGCTCTCCTGAAAGCAGTCCCTCTGGCGACTATCTGTGCGATCCTCGCCGCCATTATGCGTGGGTTGAGCTCGGGTGACTCGACCTCGGACACCGCTATCTGCGGGTTGGGAAGAGGGAACTTTGCAGCGACACGCTCCGTGAGGTCCTTGATGCCTGTCCCGCGCCTGCCTATCGCGAGGCCAGGGCGAGTAACAAAAACCGTTATCCTCGAGCCGACGGGGTTCTTCTGGATGTCAACTCCCGCGTAGCCCGCCTCCTTGAGCGCCGTCGCGAGATACTCGTCGAGCTCCGCATAGGTGCGGTGCATCGACAGAAGACTCTTCACAGCGCTCTTCTCAGAAGCTGACATTAGACCTCTCTCCCGACAAACTCGACATGAACCAAAGTGTGAAAGTTCGGACTGCTGCTGCCGTGCGCACGCGGAACAAAGTCCTTGATCACTCTGCCTGCGAGAGCAGATGCATGGATCAGCTGGACGCGGTCGGGGTCCATCCCCTTGAACTCCGCGTTCGCCTGTAAATTGCGTAGCACGTTGAGGATAGACTTAGCGGGGCGCACAGGGTACGAACCTGTAGGGAATCCCACGAGCTCGCTTCTGTGACCTACCTTGAGCTTGTGTCTCCTGAACGCGATGGGCGTCTTCATCTCCTCCACACTTTCTAGGAGGGCAATCGCCTTGCTCAGAGTCATTAACCTGAGTGTGTGGCAGATCTCGCGGGCAGCCTTGGGCGAGATGTTAACCTCTCTCCCGCTAGCCCTGACATGAATCGCTGGGTCAAATGCCTTGAAACTGTATGCAAACTGAGGCAACTCTGGTCTGCCGTAAACCACGCTCGATTTGAGTAGTGCATAAATACTTTACCACGCTCTCACTCGCAGTGAAGTTGGCCACGCACTCGGCGCGGGGGTGCAGCTAGTCGGTGAAGAGTGAGACTGATTCGCAGGATACTTCGACTCCATTCGCGTATTTCGGACCTAGCGAGCAACATTCCGTGCCTGAAGGGGGCTTCTGCATCTCGGTCTTTGCGATTCTGAGAAGAGAAGGTAAGGTACTGCTAGTAAAGCCCAGAGAGAACGTCATCTGGCAGCAGTGGGCGCCGAACTGGAAGGGCTACGAACCTGAGAGACTGTCGGCGGAGATGGTGAGATGGCGGCTGCCGGCGACATATGTGAGAGAAGGAGAAGCCCCGAAGGATGGACTACGCAGAGTTATGGAAGACCAGCTAGGTGTGAAGAGATACTCCTCGGCCGAACCCAGGCTCCTGAACTTCTACGAACCGAGCAGGAGGTTCCCGGGCAGGATGCACTGGGACTATTGCTTCGTCTTCGATGTCTCCACCGACCAAGATGTGAAGCAGCAGGAGTGGTTGACGGACGTGGCGTTCATGGACCCGTCTGGGGTAAAGAGCGAACTCGGGAGCGCGCACAGCGAGATATTCGAGAGCATCTTTCCGCGCTGAGGAACCGTCGTCTCCGAATTGGCGCATTAGACTTATAATGGGTCTGAGGGGCAACAATCCAAGAGCTGGCCCGCCCGCAATTGTGGTCGAAAGAGTCTCCCGTCATCAAAATCTCGGACGACGACGCAACCTACGAAACGATAACCTGTGACGTCCTGATAGTCGGGGCCGGGGGCGCAGGCATGAGGGCCGCGATTGAAGCGTTTGACCATGGGGCCAAGACGCTCATCGTCTGCAAGACCCTCATGGGAAAGGCGCACACTGTGATGGCGGAGGGGGGAATCGCAGCAGCGCTCGGCAACGTGGACCCAAAGGACAGCTGGGAGGTCCACTTCTCGGACACGATTGTCGAGGGTCAGGACCTCAGCAACTGGAGGATGGCCGAGATTTACTCGAAAGAGGTGATCGACAGGGTCTACGAGCTTGAGCAGTACGGCACGCTCTTCGACAGGACCGCAGATGGAAAGATAATGCAGAGGCCGTTCGGCGCCCACACTTACAGGAGGCTCTGCTACATAGGCGACAGGACCGGGCTCGAGCTGATCAGGACGCTGGAGGACCAAGTCCTGAAGAGGAACATACCGTTCATAGACGAAGTCGAGGTAACCAGGATATTCAGGGACCCGTCAAGCGGCAGAGTCTCCGGCGCCCTTGGGATCAGGAACAAGACGGGAGGGCTCCTGCTCTTCAAGTGTAAGGTAGTGATCCTTGGAACTGGAGGTTCGGGGAGGGTGTACCAGGTTACCTCAAACTCCTACGAGTCCACCGGTGACGGACTCGCACTCGCCTACCGCGCGGGTGCCGAGCTGATGGACATGGAGATGATCCAGTTCCACCCGACGGGGATGATCTACCCGGAGGGCGTGAGAGGGTTGCTGGTCACAGAGGCGGTCAGGGGGGAAGGAGGCATCCTGACAAACGTCAAGGGTGAGAGGTTCATGGAGAGGTACGACCCCAAGAGGAAGGAGCTCTCGGCAAGAGACGTGGTCGCGCGCTCGATCTACACCGAGATAGTTGAGGGGAGGGGCAACGAGAACGGAGCGGTATACCTCGACATAACTCAGAAGGGTCCCGACTACATCAAAAAGAAACTGCCGAGCATGTACACGCAGTTCCTAGAGTTTGCAGGTGTGGACATCACCAAGCAGAAGATGGAGGTGGCTCCTACCGTCCACTATCAGATGGGCGGAGTGCGGGTCGAACCTGAGACCGCAGGCACGGCGGTGCCCGGCCTTTACGCGGCCGGAGAAGTGGCGTGCGGACTGCACGGCGCGAACAGGCTGGGAGGCAATTCGCTCGGTGACATACTGGTATTCGGAAGGAGGGCCGGCATTGCAGCCGCAGAGTATGTGAAATCGAACCAGCCGGGCACGGTATCGGAGAAGGACATAGCCGAAGAGACGGCACGCATGCTCTCTCCTTTCAAGAACAAGAACGGGGCCAACCCGTTCGCGCTCAAGGCCAAGATCGCCGCGGTCATGTGGAAGTATGTCGGAATCGTCAGGAACGAGGCCGACCTCAACGAGGGGCTCCGCGAGATACTCGTGATAGCGGAGGAGGCGAAGACCGTGGAGGCGAGGGGCCCAAGGCCGTACAACCAGTCCTGGTTCGACTCACTCCAGGTGTGGAACATGGTGCTCGACTGCGAGATCATGATCAGGTCGGCGCTCCGCAGGAAGGAAAGCAGGGGCGCGCACACCCGCTCGGACTACCCGAAGAAGGACAACGAAAACTGGCTGGTGAACATTATTACCAAGGAGAAAGACGGCAGGATGACCCAAGAGCTTGTACCGGTACCAAGACCCCCTGCGGAACTTGCGGCTCTGATCAAGGAATAGAGTTTGAGTATGAGCCAAGTAGAGAAGACTGAAAGCAAGCGCGAGGTCAAGCTCCGCGTCTTCAGAGGGATGGGCAACGACCCCTCGACCTACAGGTACGACACGTTCACGGTGCCACACGAGGAGGGGATGGTGGTGCTCAACGCCATACACTACATCCAGAGCCACTTCGACTCGTCGCTCTCCGCTCGCTGGAACTGCAAGGCCGGCAGGTGTGGTTCATGCTCTGCAGAAATCAATGAGCTGCCAAGGCTCATGTGCAAGACTCCAGTCGACAAGTTCGAGGGAGAGATCACTGTCGAGCCGATGAAGGCCTTCCCGCTCGTGCGGGACTTGGCGACAGATGTGACCGAGAACTGGGATGTCGGCAAGATGATTCCGCCCTTCACTCCCAAGAAGGGTGCAAAGGAGCCATGGACGTTCTACCAGGAGGACGTCGAGCGGTCGAGGGAGATGCGCAAGTGCATTGAGTGCTTCCTCTGCCAGGACGTTTGCCACGTGGTGAGAGAGCACAAGGCGGACTACATCGGGCCGAGGTGGGTAGTGAAAGCGGCCTCCTTTGACATGCATCCGATGGACTCTTTGAACAGGGCCGACTTCATGAAGGACAAGGCAGGGCTTGGGTACTGCAACATTACAAAGTGCTGCCAGGAGATATGTCCAGAGCACATCGTCATCACTGATGACGCGATAATCCCTGAGAAAGAGAGGGTTGTGGACAGGCGCTATGACCCGCTGGTCTGGGTCTACAGGAAGCTGCGCGGAAGCGAATAGGGCCGGGCTAGCGCAGGGCTACCGACAGCACGAGGAAGAGATACCCCACCACGGCTATGATGGCCTCGGTGTCGACGCCGGCATGGGCGTAATACGCCCCAAGCTCTCCCAAGATCAGGACGACGAGCCCGACCATGTACAAAGGATAGCGGGCCGCGGGCGGGATTCTCACTTTGCGCTCGTTCTCCAGTCTCCATCACCCTAGAAGAACTTGTAGTCCAGCGGCAGTCCGGCACTTAGCCCTCGAAGATAGAGGTCGGTGAACACGAAGACGAGCAGGCTGAGCCAGGCCATCTGTTCGTGGTGGGCGTTCCACCAGCTCTGCAGGCTCCACGCCTTTCTCCGCGCACCCCCGCCATAAACGCAAGAATAGCAGTCCACGTTCCCGCCGATGATGTGACGGAATGCGTGGCAGGACAGCGTCCACGCAGTCAGGCAGAGCGCGTTGGCCAGGATGATGAGGCTCCCGAGCCTGAGCTCGAGTACCCCGGAGTACGTCAGCGAGTGGTAGAAGTCGTAGTAGAAGAACGGGAGCAGCGCGAGCCCGACGTATAGGAAGTATCTGTGAAAGTTCCAGAACTGGAATATGATGTTCCTTTCCCCGGTGTATGGCTCGGTGTGCCGTTCGTCCCTCTGGGAGTTCTTGCAGCCGAGCGGATGGTCGAAGAGGTGCCTGTAGTAGTCCTTCCTGTAGGCGTAGCAGCTCAGCCGGAACAGGGTAGGGAGGGGGACTATCAGTACGGTGGGGCTGTACAGCGGGTCGATGTACCCGTTGAGTTCAGCCACAGGGAAAGTGAGGGCCGCCAGACCTCCGGCCGCGAGTAGCGCGAGAAATGAGTAGAACCTCCAGTTTAGCTCGATCAGCTCGTACGGAAAGAGGTACTTCTTGCTCAACGGTTGGAGAACCCTTTCATGAAGGGTTGGGCGCGTCTGTAATTAAGCGTAGCACGGAATCGCGTTAGTGGTCCGCGCTCTCCGGCGGAGTTGTGCCCAGGTACCCGTACACGCCGGTCTTCAGCACCTTCATCGAGAGGAGTGCGCACTTGATGCGCGCCGGCCCGAGGTCTGATGTCCCCAGCATCTTCAGTATGTCATTTTTCGAGAGTTCCTTGGTCCATTCGAGAGGCTTGCCTTTCGCGAGCTCCGTTAGCATCGAGGCCGATGCCTGGCTGATCGCGCATCCCTTGCCGAAGAACCGGATGTCCTCGATCTTGTTGTCGGCTGAGACCTTGATCTGGATCTCGACCTCGTCTCCGCAGAGAGGGTTCGAGTCCTTTGCGTCGATGTCGTGCGGGTCGAGCTTTCCGAAGTTCCTCGGGTTCCTGTAGTAGTCGAGTATCAGTTCCCTGTAGATGTCGCTGCTGCTCATATGCAGAATATCCTCCTCGCCTTCGCCAACCCGTCCATCAGCGCGTCGACCTCTTCTCTCGTGTTGTACACATAGAAGCTCGCCCTCGTAGCCGCGGAGATTCCCAAATACTCGATCAGGGGCTGCGCGCAGTGGTGCCCGGACCTCACCGCCACGCCCTCCTCGTCGAGGATCGAGGCCATGTCGTGCGGATGCACGTCTCCAAGGTTGAACGATACCACGCCTCCGCGCTCGGAAGCCTCTGTGGGGCCGTAGATGGTTATGCCGGGTACGGCGCCCATCCTCTCCATGGCGTAGGCCACGAGGTCCTCCTCGTGTTGCCTGACTCTGTCCATTCCCAGTGAATCCAGGTAATCGACCGCGGCGCTTAGTCCCACCGCCCCCTCGACGTTCTGGGTCCCGGCCTCGAACTTGTACGGGAGGTCGTTCCACTTTGCGCCGGACGTATGGACCTCCTTGATCATGTCCCCTCCGCTCTGGAACGGCTGCATCTCTTGCAGCTTCTCCTTCTTGCCGTAGAGTATCCCTATCCCCATCGGTCCCAGCATCTTGTGCCCAGAGAACGCCAGAAAGTCGCAGTCCATCTTCTGGACGTCTACCGCCATGTGTGGCACCGACTGTGCCCCGTCTATGACTGTCGTCGCCCCGGATTTCTTCGCAATCGAGCACAGTTTGGTGACTTCGTTGATCGTCCCGAGCACGTTGGAGCAGTGTGTGAAGGCGACCAGCGCCGGAGACTCCCTCATCAGTTCCTCGAACTGTCCCTCGTCCAGTTTGCCGTCCGCAGTGATCCCGACGAATTCTATCCTCGCCCCCTTCTCTGCGGCGAGGAGCTGCCACGGCACGATGTTGCTGTGGTGCTCCATGATCGTCAATACGATGAGGTCGTCCTGCTCTACGTGGGGCACTCCCCAGCCGAACCTAACGAGGTTCAGCGACTCCGTCGCGCCCCTTGTGAATATCACTTCTTCGAACGCCCCAGCGCCTATGAACTTCCCGACCCGACGTCGTGACTCGTCGAAGGCCTCGGTCGCCTCGATGCTTAGCTCGTGAACGCCTCTATGCGGGTTCGCGTTGTGTTTGTTGTAGTAGTCGCTGATCGCTTTGACCACGGAACGAGGCTTCTGCGTCGTCGCAGCGTTGTCCAGGTACACGAGCTTCTTGCCGTGGACCTTCCTCTTCAATATCGGAAAGTCCTCCCGGATGTGTTCGACCTCCAGAGACTGCGACTTCAACAAAGGCGAACACCCAAACCCTAGACCTCTACAAAAACAGTGTCGCCGTCTATTTTAACGTTAAACACCCGCAGCGGTTCCGTCGCGGGCGGGTTGTACACGACACCTGTCCTCAGGTCGAACTGGGAAAGGTGGAGCGGGCATGTGACCGCGTCGTCTATGATGATTCCTTCGGCCAGGTCGAACTCCTCGTGGGTGCACACACCGGCCACGGCGTGTATCTCTCCCCCGATGTTTGAGATGAGGACCTTGTTGCCAGCGACCTCGACCCCGACCATCCCGCCGACCGGGACCTTGGACACCGCTATGGCGGGCACGAAACTGGCCGCGGCGCTCACGCCCTGTACTTGTAGTGCCTCTCGAAGACGTCGCTGCTCTGCTTTACGTCCACAGGGGCCTCACCGGTGATCGCCATCAGCGTCTCCCTGTCGATAAGCCGCCTTCGCTCTCCGTTCCACTTGCCCTCGATGATGAATTTCGCACCTTCGCGAGCGATCTCTATCGGGATGCGAGAGATCACCGGCTCGAAGAAACCTATCACTATCATCTTCTTCGCGTCGTCAGCGGAGAGGCCGCGCGCCATCAGGTAGAACACCTGCTCATCGTCCACCTGGGCGACCGAGGCCGAGTGAGTGGCCTTGACCTCGTTGGTGTCGATGTCCAGACCCGGGATGCCGTCCGAACGGGCGCCCTTGTCGAGGAGCATCGCGTGGTGCGCCAGATACGAACTCGCGTTCTTGGCCGAGTGAGTGATCTTGATCATCCCCTTGAATATCGACTGGGACTCGTCCTTCAGCACTCCTCTTGCGTGCAGTGCGGCTGTCGTGTCGGGTGAGTTGTGCACGAGGTTCGACTCGAGGTCGAAACGCTGCTTCCCGTTACAGAAGAAGACCTCGAATCCCTCAACGTTTGCGCCACGGCCGTTGAGGTCGAAGTTCAGCCGGGACCTTGAGATCTGGGAGCCTAGCAGGATTGAGGTGACTATGACGTGCGAGTCGTTCGCAGCGCCCACTTCCTTGTTCGAGAGATACGTCGCTCTCTCGTCCAAGAGCTGCAGGCTGCTCGCGTCGACATGCGAGGAAGCGCCTGACCTCACTTCGAGGACTGCGCTGGTCAGGTACGGCTTCTCGCTGCTGCTCGTGTACATCTCCTCCAGGAAGTTCAGCTTCGAGGAGTCCTCAGCATAGATTATCGTCTGGTCGATTATGCTAGTCGCAGGGTTCTTGACCAGGAGAAGCTTCCTCAGAGGACTGCTGATCTCAACGCCCCGCGGCACGTGAATGAAGGTCCCGCCGTTGAAGAACGCATTGTTGAACGCGGCGTATTTCTCACCGCTTGACTTCACCAGTTTCTCCTCGAAGAGCGAGCGCAGGAGGCCCTCCTTCTTCGATATGGCCTCGTGGATGCTGAGGACCTCAAGTCCGCTATTGGTAAGCGACTCGTCCAAGTCCACGTGGATTGTCGTCGAGTTTCCCTGGAGTATGATGTTCGTCTCCTTCCCTGTGAGGTAGCCCTCGTAGTGCGAGCGCAAATCGACCTTGTCATCCGGCGGCGCGACAGAGAATTGCGCGGGGTCGAACGACGAGATGCCAGTGTATTTCTTGTAGAGAGGAGAAATCTCGAGCGGGAGGGTCAGGAACTCCTTGAGGGATTCACTCCTGAACCTTCTGAGCCAGTCGGGCTCGCCGAAGGCGGAGGACAGGGTGGCTACTTTCTCATCGGTGAAGGCGCCCACGGATTGCTGGGCCATCGTAACACCCAGTTTCTTTGCCGTCTAGCCGACGGCCCCGGTCATCTCGAGGGCCATCAGGCGGTTGAGCTCAATCGCGTAGGTCATCGGCAGCTCCTTGGTGAAGGGCTCGACAAAGCCGTTGACGATCATGCTGAGCGCGTCCCTCTCGCTGATGCCCCTCGCCATCAGGTAGAAGAGCTGGTCCTCGCCCACCTTTCCGACACTGGCCTCGTGGGTCACGGTCGCGTCGTCCGCCATCACTTCCATGTACGGGAACGTCGACGTCTTCGACCGCTCGTCGAGCAGGAGTGCGTCGCACCTGACTGTGGACTTTACGTTGTGGGCGCCCCTGGCGATGTGCAGCAGGCCGCGGTAAACAGCAATGCCGCCGTCCTTGGAGACCGACTTGGAGATTATCTTGGAGGATGTGTCAGATGCGAGGTGCACTACCTTCCCTCCGGTGTCCTGTATCTGATTCGCGCCGGCGTAGGCCATCGACATGATCTCGGCGCTTGCCCTCTTGCCGAGGAGATAGATCGAGGGGTACTTCATGTTCCTGCCAGAGCCCACCTCTCCGTTCAGCCAAGTCACGCTCGCGTCCTCGTAAGCGTGTGCGCGCTTTGTGACGAGGTTGTAGACGTTCTTGCTCCAGTTCTGGATGGTGATGTACCTGATCTTGGCACCCTTCATGGCAGTCAGCTCGACCACGGCCGCGTGTAGCATCGACTTCTGGTACATTGCAGCTGTGCAGCCTTCGATGTAATGGACCTCGCTGTTAGGCTCCGCCACGATGAGCGTTCTTTCGAACTGGCCCATCCCCTGGGCGTTGATTCTGAAGTAAGACTGAAGCGGCATCGCAATCTTGACCCCTTCTGGCACATAGATGAACGGGCCATCACTCCAGACGGCACTGTTGAGGGCAGCGAACTTGTTGTCACTCGGTGGTACTATCTTACCCAGGTGCTTCTTGATTAGGTCTGGGTATTCCTTGACAGCGTTGCCGACGCTGGTAAAGATGACGCCCTGCGCCTGTAGGTCCTTCTGTAGGCTGTTGTATACTTCCTGGCTCTCGTAGATCGCACCGACACCGGCCAAGAACTTCCGTTCTGCCTCTGGGATTCCGAGCTTCTCGAAGGTGTTCCTGATCTCGACGGGCACATCCTCCCACTTCTTTGCAGTCTCCTTTGCAGGCTGCGCGTAATAGTAAAAGTCCTCGAAATGGATTGGCGACAGGTCCACTCCCCACGTGGGAACTGGCTTGGCAAGGAAGCTCCTCAGAGCCCTCAGCCTGAACTCCTCCATCCATATCGGCTCGTCCCGTATGCGTGAAATCTCCTTCACGACTTCCTCGTTGATCCCCTTCACGCTCTTGTCGAGGTAGCTTGTGGAGTCCGCAAAGCCATACTTGGACTGGTAATCGTCAGTAACAATTTCAGTAGCGGAAGTCATTATAGCTCACATTATTACTTATGTTATACTATAAAAGGGTTCAGGCGACTACTCCGGTCTGCTCCTTGAGCCACCCGTAACCCTCCTTCTCCAGCTTCAGGGACAGGTCCTCCCCACCCGATGCCGTGATCTTGCCGTCGTACAGCACGTGTACGTAGGTCGGCTTGATGTACTTCAGGATCCTCTGATAGTGCGTGATTATCAGTACCCCGAGGTCCGACCCGGCTATCTTGCTTACACCCTCGGCCACGGTCTTCAGCGCGTCGATGTCGAGGCCCGAGTCGGTCTCGTCGAGGACGGCGAACTTCGGGCGGAGCAGCGCAAGCTGAAGGATCTCAGCGCGCTTCTTCTCCCCTCCCGAGAATCCCTCGTTCAGATAACGGTGCATGAAAGACTCGTCGACTCCCAGCAGCTTCATCTTCTCGTTCATCACTTCCCTGAACTCGAACAGGGTGGGCGCCTGGTTCTTCTCGTCGGTGTGGACCGAGTTGTACGCCGCTCTGAGGAAAGAGAACATAGTCACCCCAGGCACGGTGACGGGATACTGGAACGCGAGGAATAGTCCCGCCTTGGCCCTCTTGTCGGGTGGATAGCTGACGACGCTCTGGCCGTCCACCAGGATGTCGCCCTGTGTTACCTTGTACTTCGGGTGTCCGAGCAGGGTGTACGCCAGGGTGCTCTTGCCGGAACCGTTAGGACCCATCAGGGCGTGCACTTCTCCCTGCTTAATCGTGAGGTTGACTCCCTTCAGGATCTCCTTGCCTTCTACCGCCGCGTGTAGATCCTTGATTTCCAGGGTTGCCATGTACTTCTTCAGTCCGACGGAAGCTACTAATTATTTAAGTGTATAACCTAAGTTATAAAAAGCACATTATGCATATGCGAATAATTGTTTGAGAATATTGTTGACAATACGAATTAAATAATGCAGGGAGTCGGCTGGCAGCATGACAGGCTACAAAGCACCCGACGTGCCAGCCAGTGCAGTGACTCCAATCCTGGTGAGGGATGAGCTTCTAAAATGCTTCGAAAGCGCGAACAAGGAGTTCATGGAAGTACTCCATCAGCCCGCTACCGATGCGGCCATCAAAGCTCAGGTCAACCAGTTCGTGACCGGAGTGTTCCAGAATTGCGGCGCCAGCTTCGACCATCCGACAAAGACAGGTATCACTACTGCGATAGGGCAGTGCAAAGCCAACGCCGAGGCGATGATGGGGCCTGCAGGGTCTAGCATCATAGCACACCACTACGCAGAGATGATCAAGCTAGTCGACAGACTGCCGGACCAATAGGTCAGGCGCTGTACCGGGAGAGCTTCGAGGCAACGGCCTCCAGG